>Ga0210403_10004599_pt1 | contig 11854 bp, 11 predicted proteins | sample IncBWC19MmetaG_FD_150863 | JGI IMG/M metagenome (GOLD analysis project Ga0210403, IMG submission 150863) | Forest soil microbial communities from Barre Woods Harvard Forest LTER site, Petersham, Massachusetts, United States - Inc-BW-C-19-M | ecosystem: Environmental > Terrestrial > Soil >... | reverse complement strand
TTGTCGGAGAACATGCTAGGCCGCACATTCTGCCCGTTGGGCGATGCCGCCGCGTTACCGACGATTTCGATTGTGAAGAAATTCCGGAAAGAGTTTGAAGATCATCTGGAAGGCAAGCCTTGCCCGTTTGAGAAGCAGGGCGTCGCAGAGATGGCGATGGCAGATTGAAGAATTGTTGGAATTAATACATTGACGGATTTTCGAATTGACAAATTTTCAAACCTGCATTGCTCGTTTGAAACTTCACAATCCGTAAATTCGACAATCCGTAAATACGAAGGACTCAATGCCTGACGTAAACATAACGGTCGGCGGCAAAAAGGTCACGGCTCCCGCCGGAACGCTTCTGATCGAAGCCTGCAAGAGCGCGGGCATCGAAGTGCCGTCCTTTTGTTACTACCCCAATCTGTCTTTGCAGGGCGCTTGCCGCATGTGTTTGGTGCGTGTCGAAAAGATGCCCAAGCTCCAAACCGCTTGCACCACGGTGATCAGCGAAGGCATGGCCGTGACAACGGAGAGCGACGAGATCCATCAGGCGCGCAAGAGCATGGTGGAGATGCTTCTCGGCAACCATCCTCTGGACTGCCCGGTTTGCGATGCTGGCGGCGAGTGCGAACTTCAGGACATGACGTTTTCCTACGGAGCCGCCGAATCAAAATTTATCGATGTAAAGAATCATCGCGAGGAGCAGCAATGGTCTCCCGTCGTCTATTTCGACCGGCCGCGGTGCATCCTGTGCTACCGCTGCGTGCGCGTTTGCGGCGAGGGAATGGACGTTTGGGCCCTCGGCGTCCAGAATCGCGGGGTGAGTTCGATCATTGCTCCGAATTTGGAAGATCATCTCAACTGCGAAGAGTGCGGCATGTGCATCGACATTTGCCCCGTGGGTGCGCTGACCTCGGGCGCTTATCGCTACAAAACCCGGCCATGGGAGATGAACCATGTCGGCACGACCTGCACTCATTGCGCCGATGGATGCAAGACCACGCTCGGTGTGCGCCGCTCCGAAACCGGTATGGAAATCGTGCGCGGCGACAATCGCGACAAGAGCGGAATCAATGGAGATTTTCTCTGCATCAAAGGCCGCTACGCTTTCGATTTCGCCAATCACGAAGATCGCCTCACCCAGCCCCTGATTCGGAAGACTGGACGCCTCACTCCTTCCACCTGGGAAGAAGCGTTTCAGTTGGTCGGAAAGAAGTTCGCCGAGGTGCGCGAAAAAGAAAGTGGAAAAGCCATCGGCGTTGTCGGATCGACTCGCACGACCAACGAAGAAAATTATCTTCTGCAGAAATTCGCGCGAGTTGTGTTGGGCACCAACAACATCGATCACCACCGGACCGCCGACTATCCCGCCTTTGTGGCCGCTTTATCGGGCAAGCCCGAATCCACGGCGGGTATGCGGGATGTTTATCAAGGTTCTGCAATTCTGCTGATTGGCAACAATCCGACGGACGAACATCCGCTACTGGCGTGGCAGATCCGCAACAACGTTCGCTTGCACCAAGCTCGGTTGTATGTGGTGAATTCGAAACCGATCAAGCTTAGACGGCAGGCCACAATTTTTTCCCAAATTCCAGAAGGAGCGGAAGCCAGCCTGATAGCTTTTCTCGCTGGAGATGATTCCGCACTCGCGGCTATCGCGAGTGATGTCAATCTGCCTGAATCATTGATGAGTCTGCGCGAAAAGCTGCTAGCCGAACCGAATCTCGTAATCATTTTCGGAGCTGAGATTCGCGGTGAAGCGGTTTCTTCTCTGCTGAGTTTTGGCGCGCAGCTTCAAGGCGCAAAATATATTTGCCTCGGCGACTATGCGAATTCGCGCGGAGCCGCCGACATGGGTCTTTATCCCGATTTGCTTCCTGGATACCACTCAGTGGCTCAAACTGGCCTTACTCATGATGACTGGAGCGATGCCCCGCGAACTCCAGGCTTAACCCTGCCTGAAATGCTGGACGCTGCGAAATCTGACACGCTGAAGGCACTGTACGTCGTGGGTGCAAACCCGGTCGGAAGGCTGCATCTTGAGCCTTCATCTTTGGCGAACACATTCGTCGTAGTGCAGGATATGTTCCTGACCGAAACCGCGGCAATCGCAGACGTCGTTTTACCTGCCGCCAGCGCTTACGAAAAATCGGGAACGTTCACTAACACCTGCGGAGATCTTCAGATAGTGAAACAAGCCGGCGAAGTTACCGCGGTAAAATCCGATTTCGAGATGATCGTAAGAATCGCCGATGCCATCGGATTCGAAGTGAGCAAACTCGTGCCGTTCAGCCGCGGGACCCGCGCGGATATGGGACAATCGCGCGGCGCGCAATCCGGTGAGGCCGACCGGCACAGCGTATGGCTCGAGTCCCATGGTCTGGAACCGAAGATGAGCCCATTTGATCCGATGGCGATTCTCGATGAGATACAGCGGCTGGTGCCAGGCTATGACGTTTCCCGAATCAATCTGCTGGCAGGGAACGATCAGCACACAGCTTTGTCAAATAGCGGACCTGGCGCTCAGCACAATCCGGATTTAATCGTGCCCGCAAATAACGATTTATTCAGCTCTGGCACCTTGGGGCGGTACTCCCGTACTTTGAATTCCGTCATGGAAAATCATCACAAACATCCCGCCGAGGCTGAGGTTGCGGCGGACTAACGCGACGTCACTGACTGATTAAATGAAACAGAATAGTTTTCAATCCGAGGACGCCGAATTGTGAACGTAGGCCCATTCATCCTCGTTTCCCTGGTCAAGATTCTGCTTGCACTGTTTGTGCTGCTCACCGCCGTCGCCTACACGGTTTGGCTCGAGCGCAAAGTTGTGGGACACATACAGAATCGCTGGGGGCCTACTCGGGTTGGTCCTTTTGGACTGTTGCAGCCGATGGCGGACGGAGTGAAATTTCTCTTCAAAGAAGACCTGACGCCGCCGCACGTTTACAAACCTCTATACATTGCAGCCCCGATGATCGCAGTCATTTTTGCGCTGACCTCCATCGCCGTGATTCCGTTTGGCAGTTGGCTCGATATTGGTCCGGTCTCCACAATGTTGCAGATTTCCGATGTAAACATTGGACTGCTGATCGTTCTGGGAGTCACATCACTCGGTGTATACGGAATCGCGCTTTCCGGCTGGTCTTCGAATAGCAAGTACTCTCTCCTTGGAGGTCTGCGGGCCAGCGCTCAGATGGTTAGCTACGAAATCGCGCTGGGACTTTCACTGGTGGGCGTGATTATCCTTTCCGGAAGTTTGAGCCTGCGCGAGATCGTCGATGCACAAGGCGGACATTTCTGGGGGTTCATTCCGAAGTGGAATGTTTTTTACGGCGGCCAAATCGTTGCGTTCTTTATTTACCTCATGGCTGCATACGCGGAAACGAATCGCATTCCGTTCGACTTGCCTGAGGCCGAGACGGAATTGGTTGCCGGATACCACACCGAATATAGCGCAATGAAATTCGCCATGTTCTTCATGGCCGAATACGCCAATATGATCACGGTAGCTTGCATCGCGTCTTTGCTCTTCCTGGGTGGATGGCACGGCCCGCTTGGTGGTCCGTCCTGGTTGCAGGCCTTGTTGCAGCTCTTCTGGTTTATGGCCAGAGTTTTTGTATTTTTGTTTGTGTATATTTGGGTGCGCGGAACACTTCCTCGATTTCGGTATGACCAGCTCATGGCGTTCGGATGGAAGTTTCTGTTGCCGCTGGCAATTGCGAATCTGGTGATAACGGCATTGGTAGTGGCTCTGCGATCGTAGCCTATTCAAAAACTAAACGTGCTTCGAAAAATGCTTCACTTAATTCTATTCTCGGTATTCGGATTGGTTTGCGTCGGTGGCGCTGTAAATCTATTGGTGCAAAGCCATCCTATTAATAGTGCCTTGTCCCTCATCGTCGTGATGGGGTCCCTGGCGGTTGAATACCTCCTGCTAGGCGCGGAATTCGTCGCAGCCGTCCAGGTAATCGTGTATGCCGGCGCAATCATGGTGTTATTCGTCTTTGTCATAATGCTTTTGAATGCGGGTGAAGAAGAGCGCACCAAGGGCAGCCGGGTGTCGCTGCTAATAGGAATTCCCGGGATGATCATGGGCAGCGTTCTGATGGCTTGGGTGCTTATCACGCATTCGGGCACGCACGCGGTGGAAGCGGGTGCGTTACCGGGAGCTCCCAGAGAAATTGCTCAATTGTTGTTCCACGAGTTTCTTTTGCCTTTTGAGGTCACATCGATTCTCGTCCTGATCGCGATTATGGGCGCAGTCGTGCTGGCGGCGCGTCCAGAACCGTTGCAGCCAGAGGGGAAGAACTAATGGTCCCTCTTTCTTATTACCTGGTTCTTAGTGGAATTCTCTTTGCCTGCGGTGTGACCGGATTCCTAATCAAGCGCAACATCATTACGATTTTCATGTCCATCGAACTCATGCTCAATGGCGTGAATTTGTCGTTCGTGGCATTCGCAGCCCAGTGGCATCAGCTTAGCGGACAAGTTTTCGTTTTCTTTGTAATGGTCGTCGCCGCGGCGGAAGCAACCGTCGGCCTCGCTATCATCATCGCGGTATTCCGCACTCGCGAAACTCTCAACGTGGACCAGGTCAATCTACTCAAGCTATGAATCCCAATCTCCATCTCTGGCTGATCCCGCTGCTTCCCCTGATCGGCGCTGCCATCAATGGCGCTTTTGGCAAGCGTTTCTCGCGGCAGGCGGTGACGGGTGTTGCGTTGCTCTTTTGCGGGGCAGCCTTCGCGATGGCACTGTGGGTTGTCTCGCAGTTCTCATCTCTCGCCTTACCTCATACCGAGTACGTCGCAACCTGGATTCGCGCGGGAACTTTTCAAGCAGACTTCGCTTTCTATCTCGACCAACTTTCGCTCGTGATGCTGCTTATCGTTAGCGGAGTGGGATTTCTTATCCATATTTATTCAGTTGGATACATGTGGGAAGAAGGCGGGTATTACCGCTTCTTCGCCTACCTGAATTTATTCATGTTCTTCATGCTGACGTTGGTGCTGGCCAGCAACTACCTGCTTATGTTTATTGGTTGGGAGGGCGTGGGGCTGGCGTCGTATTTGCTCATCGGCTTCTGGTTTACCAAAGATTCGGCGGCATCGGCTGGCAAAAAAGCTTTCATCGTCAACCGGATCGGCGATTTCGGATTTCTGATCGCTCTATTTCTTCTCATTCAACATTTCGGCTCCCTCGATTTCACTACTGTCTTCCAAAAAATATCGCGATTCAGTCCCGAAACAGCAGGCGCGGAACTTCTCACTGCAATCGCCCTGTTGCTTATGGTGGGAGCTTGCGGCAAGTCCGCCCAGATCCCGCTTTATGTCTGGCTGCCGGATGCCATGGAAGGCCCAACGCCAGTTTCAGCGCTAATCCACGCCGCGACTATGGTGACGGCTGGCGTCTATATGGTCGCCCGGTCGCATGTGATTTTCGAGCGTGCGCCCGCGGCGCTTACGGTTGTTGCAATCATCGGAACGCTGACCGCGCTATTTGCCGCGACAATCGGGGTGGCGCAAACGGATATCAAAAAGGTCCTGGCGTACTCAACGATCTCGCAGCTTGGCTATATGTTTTTGGCGTGCGGCGTGGCGGCGTTTTCCGCGGGCATTTTTCACCTGATGACGCATGCTTTCTTTAAGGGCCTCCTGTTCTTAGCCGCAGGTTCTGTGATTCATGCTTTGGGCGGCGAGCAGGACATGCGGCACATGGGTGGTTTGCGAACTAAAATTCCGTGGACATTCTGGACCATGACCGCGGGGACATTCGCGATCGCAGGGATTCCTCCCTTCGCCGGATTCTTTAGTAAAGATGAGATTCTCTGGCGGGCTTATCAGGCCAGCTGGATTTATTGGCTCATCGGGCTATCCACCGCTTTTCTGACATCTTTCTATATGTTTCGTTTGTGGTTCATGACGTTCTTCGGAGATTATCGCGGGGATTTGGAAGACCACGGCCATGGTGCATCGCATGCGGGGGCGCCCGCGCCACATGGGCACGGGCATGGCGGAATTCATGAAAGTCCGAAAGTGATGCTGATTCCGCTGATGATTCTGGCGGTGCTCTCGATAGTCGGAGGATGGGTTGGGGTTCCGGAGTCCATGTATGGTGCGAATCACTTCGAGAGATTTCTCGCACCTGTCTTTCACAGCACGACCTCCTCGGCCGAGCTTGAACAAACCGGAGCGACTGACGGGCACGGGCTGACGGGGGAAGGAGAGCAGAGGACTTCCTACACCGCTGAACGCCTGTTTACCGGAATTTCGGTTGCTGCTGCTCTTACCGGTTTGTATCTGGCATGGCTGCTTTACCTGCGGCGGCCGCAACTTCCGCAGAAGATTGCGCGCTCGCTCAACGGCTTCTACGACATGGTGCTGCATAAGTATTACGTCGATGAATTTTACGCGACGATTTTCGTGAAGCCTCTCATAGACGGCTCCCGCACAATTTTATGGCATGGCATTGACCAGGGCGTGATCGACGCTACCGTCGATAAGAGCGCTGAAGAAGCTCTCGATGTCTCCGACACTGTGCGCCACATGGAATCCGGTAACGTGCGCTCTTACGCAAGCTGGGTTGCGATTGGGGCAGCAGCCGTCATCGCTTACATGATCTGGGTGGCATCGCGATGAGCAATATCCCAAATCTCGACGCCTCAATCCTTTCGCTGATCACCTTCATGCCCTTGACGGGGGCGCTTCTCCTCATGCTGTTCCCGCGCCGCGATCGTGACATTCGCGTTTTCGCACTCGTGGTTTCTCTAATAGCCTTCGTGGCATCGTTGTACTTGCCTGCTAATTTCCAGCGCGCTCAAACTGGCTTTCAGTACGAGCACGACAATGTTTGGATTACGAATCCGAATATTCATTACCACATGGGCATCGACGGAATCTCCATGTGGCTGATCGTGCTCACGACATTCTTGACGCCACTATGCGTGCTGATTTCATGGAAATCGATTTCAGAGCGGGTGAAGGAATTTTTTATTCTCCTGCTGATTCTCGAGACTGCGTTGATTGGCGTTTTTGTTTCGCTCGATCTCTTCCTCTTTTATTTCTTCTGGGAAGCAACGCTCATCCCAATGGCATTGCTGATTGGAATGTTCGGACACGGCAGGCGGGTCTATGCCGCGGTTAAATTTTTCTTGTACACGATGATTGCGTCCGTATTCATGCTGGCTGCGATTCTGTGGCTCTACGCGAAGGTGGGATCATTCGATTTTGTGACCGTGGAGAATGCGATTCGCAGCGGCCAGGTCCAAAACTTCTCCAACGCCGCGGAGTGGCTCTTTCTGGGATTCTTCATCGCCTTCGCTGTCAAAGTTCCGCTCTTCCCATTCCATACCTGGCTGCCGGATGCTCACGTCGAAGCGCCAACCGCGGGATCGGTGCTACTGGCCGGTGTTCTTTTGAAGATGGGTACGTACGGAATGTTGCGGTTTAATCTCGGACTCTTCCCGGAACAAGCCCGGCGGAACGCTCCGTGGATCATGGTGCTCGCGCTAATAGGAATCATCTACGGCGCGCTGGTCGCAATGGTCCAACCCAACCTGAAAAAGCTGATTGCGTACTCGTCCATCAGTCATCTTGGGTTCGTAGTTCTCGGAATTTTCGGCTTTACGCAGATCGGCCTCGACGGCGCGACATATGTAATGCTCGCCCACGGAGTTTCCACCGGAGCCTTGTTCATGCTGGCGGGAATTTTGTACGAGCGCAAGCATACGTACGAGATCTCTGAGTTCGGCGGCCTCGCAACTCCCATGCCGCGTTATGCGAGTTTCTTTCTGTTTATAGTTCTGGCCTCGGTTGGCCTCCCGTTGCTGAACGGCTTCATAGGCGAATTCCTCGTTCTCAGCGGAGCATTTCAGGCGCGAGCCGTGTACGGAGTTCTAGGCGCCACCGGCGTCATCTGGAGCGCTTGCTATCTTCTGTGGATGTATCAGCGAGTTTTCTTCGGCAAGGTTACTCATCCATCGAATCAGTCTCTCCCCGATATGAATCTTCGCGAGCGGACGGCGCTGTGGCCCGCCGCGGCAATGGCTCTAGTGATGGGAGTTGCCCCACTGCTTTGGCTGAATTCGATTGATCCCTCGGTTCAGAACGCATTGGCGCCATTCAGCCAACTCGCCAGCAAGGTGGCTGGACGGTGAATTCTTCCACGCCGCTTCCGCAAATAGTTGACTACATCCGCATTCTGCCGGAAATCGTTTTGTCGATTTTCGGCATGATCATAATGCTCCTCGATCCGTTAATGGACTTTCGTCCAACGCATGCACGCAATAGCCAGAGAATCCTCGGAAGCATCGCGCTGGTCGGCTCGTTGGCCGCAATTGCCGCCAGCCTTTACCAAGCCCGTTATCCCGGCACCGGTTTCTGGGAGATGGTGCGGGTAGATTCATTCAGCGTATTTTTCCACGTGCTGATCGCCGCGGTGACGGCTGTCGTCATCCTTTCTTCGTTTGAGTATCTGGATATGCAGGAAATCCGCTCTGGCGAATACTATGCCCTGATTTTGTTGGGTGCCGTGGGCATGAGCCTGATGTCTTCGGCGATGGAGCTTGTGCTCATCTTCATCGCTTTGGAAATTTCTTCGATATCAACCTACATACTGGCTGGGTTCCGCAGGCGCGCCGCCATCAGTAGCGAATCTTCGATCAAATACTTTCTGTTGGGATCCTTCGCAACCGCATTCTTCCTCTACGGCGTCGCACTGATGTTTGGCGCGACCGGCTCGACTAACATCACCGTGATCGGCGACGCGCTCAATTCCGGCAAGGTCTCGTTCCTGGCGGACGTGGGAATCGCGCTAATGTTCGTGGGCCTGGGTTTCAAGGTCGCCGCCGCTCCGTTCCATATCTGGACCCCGGACGTTTATGAGGGAGCGCCATCGCCTATCGTCGGGTTCATGTCCACAGCACCCAAGGCGGCGGTGTTCGCAGTCTTGTTACGGATTCTGTTCGAGGCTCATGCCCCCGGCCGAGTGTGGCTCATCTGGATTGCGGCGGCATTGTCGATGACCCTCGGGAATATTGAGGCATTGGTACAGGACAATATCAAGCGGCTGCTTGCCTACTCCTCTATTGCTCACGCTGGTTATTTGTTGATGGCATTTGCGGCGCTGCCGCATGACGGAATTCCTTCCGCCATGTTTTATACGGCGTCATACGCCGCAATGAACGTTGGAGCTTTCGCGGTTGTAAGTCATTTTGGAAACGCCGGTGAGCGATACGTGACCCTCGAGGACTATGCGGGCTTGGGCCGTCGCTCTCCTCTGTTGGCCGCAGCCTTAACGATTTTCCTTCTGTCGCTGATCGGAATACCTCTGACCGGCGGCTTTTTCGCGAAATTCTATGTCTTCACCGCGGCCCTGGAAGCCAATCTGGTGGGGCTCACCATCATCGGTGTGCTGAACAGTGCGGTGGCTGCCTATTATTACCTGCGGATTATCGTGGTGATGTATATGCGAGAGCCTCGTGAAGACCTGCCTCTCCCAAGAATCCCACTGGGTCTCGGCACGGCTCTGGCAGCCAGTCTGGCGGCTACGATTTATTTGGGCGTGCTGCCTGGTCACGTACTGGAATATGCGTCCCAATCTGTTGCCGACCTTGTGCGCTGAGTCACCTCAAATTCGAAATCAGCTTCCTCTCGAACATGCAATGTTTTGCGCAGATTTGCGGGATGAGCCAAAAAGCGCACCAATCCACAGTATTAACAGTTTGACATCGCACTCCAGACCCGGCATGATGGTTTCAAACCGAACTCATCCCCCGGAGGTTGGTATGGCAGGGTTTATGTACAGACTTTTCATCGACGAAGAAGGTCAGGATATTGCCGAATATGCTGTCATGTTGGCAGTTATTCTTGTTCTGGTGGTCGGAACTATTCGACTGATCGGAACCAACTCAAATACCGCCTTTTCCAGCGTCGCCAGTTCCATTCAGTAGAAAAGTACGCCGCGACCGCCCTTGGATATAGCAAGGGCGCGCATGGCTTTACGAAGGGGTTCACGGACCCGCCTTGGTAGCGGCCATTAGTTTTTCTTGAAGGATAACTGGTAATACGTTAGATTTTGGTCAATAAGCATTCCGCTGTATAGCTTTGGAAAACCACCGAGTATAAGCTCCCTTGTGGGGTTCACGTTGCTGCGAATTTTGATAGTGGACGACTGTACGCCCGTGCGCCGCGCCTTGCGCGCATGCCTGGAACTTACTCCCGACTGGCAGGTTTGCGGAGAAGCCGAAAGCGGCCAGGCAGGCATTGAAATGGTGCGGTCCGCCAAGCCGGATGTTGTACTTCTGGACTATGCCATGCCGGGAATGAACGGATTGGAAGCCGCTCGCCAAATCGCCATGGACGCTCCAAATAGCATGATGTTTCTCTTCACCATGTACGCTTCAGAACAGCTTTCGGAGTTGGCACAGTCAGTCGGCGTTCGAGAAGTCATTTCAAAAGCAGTCGGCGGTGTCGGCGCCATTGTGCAGGCGATTCAGGATGCAGCGCACGCCCCTCAAACGCTCCCAGGCGTGAAATTTCAAACTTCCGGTGAGGTGGCGTCGTGACTGACGGGAAACCATCTGCGAAGGATTGGAAGCAGCTCTACCAGGCGGCGCTACTCGAAAGTGACCCACAAATCGCAGCGCGACTCATGGAAGAGGCCGAGCAGGCGATTGTCGAGCGGGCCTTGGTGTTGCATCGGGACGCGTCCGACGGTAATTCCAGTGAACTTACCTCGCTGGCATATTCCGCGAATTTCCTGGCTGAACTCAGGCGCGTGGAAGTCGCTCCGGCAAAGAGTCGAGCTTCGTTTGCGCCATCACCTCTTAGTAACGCCTGAGGCCCTTAATCGCCCCGTACAGAGTTCTCCGTAACCAATTTTTTCGGCCTAAAAACCTCCAAAGTTCACCCCACCGCGAACTCCACAACTGCATCTGAAACAAAACAGGCGGTGAGCATTTGGTCTCTAGCTTGCATGCTTGATGGATGGTTGCAGGCACTCGGCCATCGGACGGGAGAGTGCGGTGTTCACGGCGCAGATACTCGAGATTGACAAAGCGATTGTCGTGCAATGCAGCGGAAGGCTGGTTCAGAGTGAAGCCGCCTTTCGATTCCGAAACGCCATCCAAGCCCACAAGGAAGCTCAGCGGGTAGTCCTAGATTTCAGCGAATTGGACGCTCTTGATGGTGGCGGCCTCGGAATGCTCGCCTTCTTGCAGCGATGGGCCGAGCAAAATGGGACTGCGCTGACCATTCTCCGCCCGAATCCCCAGGTAGAACGGAAGCTGAAAGAATTTGAGCTCTTGGGAAACAGCAAGTTCGAAATCGAGCGCGAAAATGGAGTAATGAAGCTGGTTGGTTTTCCCGATAGGAAGCACTGGGTGGCGTCTAATTTGGCTGCGTGAAACCAGACTGATATGAATTCGCGAACCGACGGGGTCCAAATCGCAGCGGTCATCCTGTTACTCTGCCCGGTCGTATTTTGCCAGGGTTTTCGCCACGGCTCCGCTAAGGTCATTGCTGCGAATAATGCTCCTCAGACCGCACCTGCGCTTGCCGCGTTGATCGAGCGGGTCAGAGTGGCTCAGTTAGCCAACAAAAACCTTGGCAATTATGAATTAGTTCGCGAGTACCGCATTTCAGGCGAGGGCCAAAACAGCATTCAAGCAGACGTAACAGCGGCCTTGGTCTTCTCGCCAGCGGAAAATACTTACACGGTGGAAAAGCACGATGGCAGCCCCCGCGGGACGGAGGTCGTACGCCGCATATTGGATCACGAAGTGGCGTCGTCGAAATCCAAAACCGACTCGAATGTTGCTTTAACTACCGCCAATTATGACTTTGGCTACGCCGGTGAGGCGGTCCTC
>Ga0210403_10004593_pt1 | contig 11865 bp, 14 predicted proteins | sample IncBWC19MmetaG_FD_150863 | JGI IMG/M metagenome (GOLD analysis project Ga0210403, IMG submission 150863) | Forest soil microbial communities from Barre Woods Harvard Forest LTER site, Petersham, Massachusetts, United States - Inc-BW-C-19-M | ecosystem: Environmental > Terrestrial > Soil >... | reverse complement strand
GCGATTCATTGCAATCGTGCGCGCTGCTTCCCGTAGACACCGCGACCCTTTCGTTTGAGGCAAGAGCGCCATTGATGCGCGGAGTATGCCCTTTATAGGGCCGCCAAGTTGGTTTCTCGACTATGAAATGTCGTGTTAACGAGTCGTTCCCGGGAAACGGGGTTTGCGGCAAGTTCACCCGGCTCGAGAAGCTTCAGGAACTCACCGGGGACAAGGCCGCCGCCGCCAATATTCGCCTTGCCTTCGAGCAGGGCGGATATCCCGCCGTACTCCGTTGGCTGATCAGCGATCTCACACGCCAATCCTCCAAGCGCTATGTCTCGCCAGTCGGTCTGGCGGTCCTGTATGCCCAACTCGGCCGCCGCGAGGAGACCCTCTCTCTTCTCGAAGAGGCTGCCCGGCAGCGCTCACCGCACGTGCTCTGGATGCAGAACGATCCGGCGTTTGATTTCCTCCGCTCCGACGAGCGTTACCGCTCCCTCATCCGAAGGAGCGGCCTCCCCCCCGGCATACTGACGAACCCACGCCACCCTAGACGCAATCCCTTCAACAGCACATCCTGCCCCTGAGCCACGGCGCCTTCGCGTCATACACCCACCCGGTAAAACACCGCCGAGCTCAACCGCTGCCACGCCGCACCACCTCGCTCACCGTGTGCTTCGCCAGCCGCCCGCCCGGTGAACCTACACAACCGACATCCTCCGCCAGGCGAAGAACTGGCCACCCAACTCCGACCTACATCAACAATCGCCAAATAGTGGGTTCGCTCCCGAGTGACGGGAAACCCGCACCTTGCCCGTCAATCGCCGATCGGCCGCGTAACGGAAGCGTTGCCGACCATTCTCCAGCTGACCGTGAGAACCACCCAGCTTGGTAGCTGTTCCCGTGGCCGAAGTCGCATCTAAAATCACGCGCCATCATGCGCCATGCCCGAAGGTGTCGGCATCGAACCATGCAAGGAGGAAGACACTATGCAAGCTGCAGTGGTACCCGCTGTAAGCAGTTCGTGGCAGGTCAAAGATGTTCCGCAACCTCAGCCCGGACCGCATCAAGTGCTCGTGCAGATGCATGCAAGCGGCATCTGCTATACCGACGTACATCAAACGCTCGGACACTTGCCCGGGCCATTCCCCCGAATCCTCGGCCACGAGCCGGTCGGTGAGATCGTTGCCGCGGCTCCCGACGTCACCACGCGTAAGGTCGGCGATCGTGTGGGTACCGCTTGGATTCAATCCACTTGCGGGCGCTGCGAATGGTGCCAGCGTGGCCGCAGAATGTTCTGTCCCTATCTCAAAGGCACAGGGGTTGAGGCGCAAGGCGGACACGCCGAGTACATGCTGATGAATGCCGACGCAACCTACCTTCTTCCCGACAAGGTTTCCTATGAGCAAGCAGCCCCGATCTTCTGCGCTGGTTATACGGTCTACAGCGGGCTCCGTTGGGCCGATCCCAAGCCGCATGAGCGCGTGGCTGTGCTCGGCATCGGCGGCCTTGGGCACTTGGCAGTGCAATACGCGAAGGCCGCAGGCTTCGAGACCATCGCAGTATCGCATTCCCCAGATAAGGATAAGATGATCCGTGATCTCGGTGCAGATGAGGTGGTCCATGACGGAAAGAGCCTTGCGGCAGCGGGGGGCGCAGACGTGATCCTCAGCACCTCAAATTCAACCAAGTCGATGGTGGACAGCATTCAGGGATTGCGGCCAGACGGCCGGCTCGTCACGATGGGCGCCGACGCAGAGCCGCTTTCCGTGTCCCTGTTGGATCTCATCACAAAACGCATTCAAATAATTGGTAGCCAGCAAAACGGCCCCGAATATCTCTACGAGGCGCTTGATCTCGTAGCGAGAGGAAAAGTGAAAACGATCGTTGAAACGTACCCCTTGGCAGAAGCACCGAAGGCCTACGAACGTGTTGCGGAGGGCAAGGCCCGGTTCCGCGCCGTCCTTACAATGTAATCACCACTCTGAGCAGTCAACGTTGGTCTCTGGCGGATCACGGGCAAACCGCACCTTACACGTTCGTCTTCCGATCAGATCGCTTGGGGGAAGCCCATTCCCTGTGAAAATAGGCATTGTCGTGGGTAATCTCATATGCGTGCGCCCCGACAGCGCTCTCCCGGCGAGCGTACAAGGCTACGGAGTTCTCAGGAATCTTGCTGCGAGCCTTCCAGGGCCATCATTGTTTTGGTGAGGATTTGTTCAGGGGATAACTGACAACGCGAGAGCATCTCAACTGCGAGCGTGAGAGTTGTCCGTTGCTCACCGAGAAGTCCTCGCCACATGTCTTCCTGATTTATCAGAACCTTATCGCGTGTCATGAATGTGCCCTCCTGCAGATGTGAATCGTACTCAATCCGGCTACGATGGCGAGAAGATGGCTCTGCTTCGGTTACGTGTCAGGGAACTGAGATGCGGGCCATCTTCCGGTCCTTTTCCTTCAAGTCAGACGTTCGGGTATATTGCCCGTCCGTCCGCCTACCCGCGGCATGCAATTCTGCCATCTGTCGGATCACAGTTCCGGTATCGGAAATCGCATTTACTCATCAAGGTCGGGATTGAGTCTCGGGTGCAGAATGGTGGACAGAGGCCTGCCTCCTCCGCCGCTTCCGAGAAGCTGGTAAATGGACCGGCCGTCCCCGCCACCGACTCGACGTGACATCAAAGGTGAGTCGATCACCGATGTATACCTTCAGTACTTCGGCCGCGGCGGCACTGATGGCGACTGCGTTTTCAAGCCAAAAGAATGACTTGTCGCGGGTCTAGTTCAACAATACTCAATATCAGTTCTCCCCGATTTCCCGCTTGAGATCTGTTAGTAATGGTCATCTGTGCTAATTTACTAGCCTAGTTAGGAGACCCCATCCCGTTTGAAGCGATCGGTTCGCTACTCGATAGTTATCGTGCAGGAGCAGCAAGAGCCTCCAGCACGTTCTCAGCAGACGAAGCTAATTTCGCAGCACGCATCGTCCGCCGTTCCCGCCGAGTTGGCCTCAGCTGGCTGAATTCACTTCTGCCTGGCATCCATACCTGGTACAAGTGGTGTTCGCTTCCGTTGTACCGGTGGAAGAGCAGGCGTCCATTGGGCTGAATGTCTCGAATCCCCGATTGATTCACCAACAGGAATTGGCTCTGGTGGGTGGCGGTGTTGGAAACAAGCAGCACAAACGCGTTGAGCGGCCTGATCTCATACTGGCCCGCATCGAACTGCCGAGCGTTTGCCGAGAACGGAAACGGAACCCGAGCGGTGATGCTCCCCTGTTGGGCGTGCATATGCGGCATGAGCGCGAATGAACCCGCGACCAATGACATGGAAAGAAAGAAACGGCCTAGTGTGGAAATGCGCGACATGGGAAACCTCCAATCCACCAGCGGCCGATCTATCCTTGATGACCGATGATGTGTGCCTAAGCTGCGCGAACTTCAAACTTCAACATCGATGTACATCCGGCGAACCGTTCTACTTGCATCCGACTGCAGCCTAGAACAGGAAGTTGAGCGATATGTCACGGCCACGCAACCAAATTGCAAAAAGTTGTGAATTCGCAGTACATCTAAGAACCTGCCACGCGGTCAGGATGGTGTCGCTCGTGCGGCACACTTCGTTCAGTATTTTCCTTTGTTCACGTAACGTGGACAGACTAACATAGTGAACAAGAGGCCAAAAATGGACCCTTTAGCTAAGGAACGCCAAATTTTGGAAGAAGCCGTTACTGCCCTTCAGCACAACGTCGGCCTGAAGGCAAAGATTCTGCGTGTCCCGAAGACTGCCGCGCGATTTCGAGCAGACGGTCTGCTCGAAATCGAGTTCAATGGTCAGAAGCAACGCTTCGTCGTTGAAGTAAAGACGGTCGATCGACACATCGCGGTGGGCCAAATCAGAGCTCAGTTGCAGGACATTATTCAGGATTTCTATCCCGACTACCTACCTCTCCTCATTACAGGATTTGCCACCCCAGGGGTGGCGGCGGAGTGCCGCCGGTTGAATCTTCCGTATCTGGACACCGTCGGCAATCTCTACTTGCGTACCGACAAAATCTTCCTCGACATACGCGGCAACGCTAAACCAGAACAGGCTTTCAAAACCGACTATCGTGCGAATCACCCCGCGGGTTTAAAAATTACCTTCGCTCTCCTATGCCGGCCAGCATTGGCCGCAGCTCAGTACCGGGAACTTGCCCGCCTTGCAAATGTGGGCCTCGGAACGATCGGTCCCGTCCTTGACGATCTAACCCGACGAGAGTTCCTCCAGAAGGGCAAGACTCCGAATGGCACCCTCATTCGACGAGAAGAACTCGTCAAAGAATGGGTTACCTACTACCCTGCAAATCTCCGCCCCACGCTACACCCTCGGCGCTACCAAGCAGAACGAGAACGCCTCCTTCCTCTAGATCTCAACCATTTCGGAGCCTACTGGGGAGGCGAGTACGGCGCCGAAAAACTTACACGTCACCTAAAAGCAGAACGTTTTCTCATCTATGCTCAAGCAGTCCCACCCGCATTGATGACGGCCGCTCGCATGCGACTCGCACCGAACGGCAATGTCGAAATGCTGCGGACGTTTTGGAATCCGGATCTCACCGGTCCAAACCAAACAGTCGCGCCACCCCTCTTGGTGTACGCTGATCTCATCGCAACGGCCGAGCCTCGCAATCTTGAAACGGCCCAAGACATCTATGAGCGCTTCCTCCGTAACCCTGCAGATCAACCCTAAGTTTCCTGTCGACCCTACTACCCGCCAGATCCTCCAAACCATCGATAGCGCGCTACGCTCCGGGCGAATCCCCTACATGCTGGTTGGAGCAACAGCCAGAGATCTATTACTCCATCACACATACGGCCTGAACATCACTCGAGCTACATACGATCTCGACTTCGCCATTCTGGTGGAGTCCTGGGAGCGTTTCGAACAGGCGAAGCAGCTCCTGCTGGCAGTGCGCGGCTTTATGGACAAGAAGCGAGAAGTCCAACGTTTGTACTACACACTCCCGGGAACGACCTTCGAGACCAAAGTCGACGTCATCCCATTCGGAAAGCTGGAAACAGCAGACGGCAAGATTCGATGGCCTCAGGAGACCGACACGGTCATGAACGTCGCCGCCTTCACCGACGTGTTCAAAAGCTCAATCTCAATCCAAATCGAGCCGCACTTGATCATCCCGATTGCTTCCCTTGCCGGACTCGTGATCCTGAAGCTATTTGCGTGGCTTGACCGACGGGACGACAGGGATGTCACCGACTTGCTAAGACTGTTCGAAACATACGCAGATGCTGGTAACAGCGAGCGACTCTTTGACGAAGAAGACGCAGAGCTCCAAAGGGTCGACTACGACAGCACTCTGGCTGGTTCCTTTCTGATTGGGAAGGATGCTCATCGCTTGATGGAGCAATCCACGCAAAGTCAACTCTCTAAAGCTCTGACGTTAGAAGAAAAAACAAACTGCTTGTCCGCATGATCCGAAAAAAAGGGACGCTTGACGACCACACCGACTCAGTAACCGCCCTATTCAATTCGTTTTTTCGAGGGTTGCAGCTATCGACGAGCCCTGCAGCTGCGAATGACTAGCACATAAGCCGATCTCGAAGACGGTTCCTGGACCCGGCCAACTTCCGGTACAGACTTTTGAAGCCCCTTCGGGAGGCGTTGGAACTTCCTAAGCTCAACTTCCAGGTGCTCCGGCGGACGATCGCTACCAGAGCACAGAAACTGGGGTGGGTGAAGGATGTTCAATCGCACCTGCGTCACTCACGAGCGGACACCACCGCAAACGAGTACATGCAGGAGCTTCCGGAGAGTGTGCAGCAGATGGTAGGAACGGTCTACGCGATGCTCACGTCGACGGCAACAGAGCAACAGCAGGCAGGTAGGTTTGAGCCGGTATAACCGGCGCAGTTGAAACCCTCATCAAGTCAGATGACCTGGTTGCCAACAGATTGGTCTATCTCATCAATTCGGGATGTAGCTCGCGCAACCAGGCAGTGACCGCGCGTTGCAACTCATCCGCAACTTTGATGGCTTGCTCCAGGTCTTGTTCAGAGACGCTGCCCGCCGCATCGTAACTTGTCGCATTTCTCTTCTTCGAGAAGACCTTGAGCTTTTGAATCAGTTTGGGATCGGCTTTGACCGTGAGTTCCAGAGATTCGACGATCTTTTGATGATGGCCTGTCTGCACTCTGGTCCGATAGCCGCTTGCGCGCAAGGCAATGTTGGCTGCAGTGAGCGCTGCGCTAAACGTCGCCTGGAAACGAAGATCATCGGAGATCGCTTCTACCTTTGCGTCGTTCAGCGCCCGCGTGACGATGCCGAACAGGTCTCGGATCTCTTCCGGGCTGGATGGCTCCGCTTTGAGCCAGCCGTATTCAGCCCACTTTTCCAAACTCATCTTCGTCTCCGATCAGGAATACCTTTTTGCTCTGCATCAATGAGTTCAGGAAATGATTGCCTGATTTCCGTTTCGACGCGAACTCCTCGCGAGAGTATATTGTCGGGTTGATCGGACGACCCAGAACGGGTTCCAGAGGACTCAACTGATCGAGTACCTCATCCAGCGTCACGTCCCCCATGATCAATAGGTCCACGTCGCTCTGCGCGTTCGCATCTCCCCGCGCCAGGGAGCCATAAACTACCGCTACCGCAATGCGCGAAACGAAGGGCGAAAGCGCGGAACGGAGTTGCTGAAAGATGCCCGACGTCTTAGCAACCAGGGAATGGATCTCCGCAAACACCGGATGACTCCGGTTGGCTTGGTAGAAGACCTGCATCCCGCTCATGGATCGCGCAATCAGCCCGGATTGCGAGAGGGTCTCCAGTTCCCGTTGTACCGTGCCCACACTGGTCCCGGTCTGCCTCGCAATCTGGCGGACGAAGAATGCCTGATCGGGCATCCCATAGAGAAGCGCCAGCACACGTCCTCGGGTCTGCCCAAACAGGAGATTACCCAGGGAATCCATCGCTGTTCTCATATTGAGAACAATTGTACTCGTTTTGAGGACAGGGATGAGAGTTCCACCCCAGCAAGAGGAACGGCAACTCTGCAGTCCTGTCGGGCGGGCGCGGCCGTGGCGATCGACGGCGCGAAAGAGTGGGCCGGTGATGATTGCGGCCGCGTCGATCCAGGCAGTGAGCGCGGCCACCACAGGTGGCGGCGTGCCCCGCAAAAGCTCTATGACGTACGGAGCTCTCTGGATTCCTGTAAATTGTTGATTCTATGGTGGGCGCAGCAGGATTCGAACCTACGACTTCCACCGTGTGAAGGTGGCACTCTACCGCTGAGTTATGCGCCCTGCCCTGAACCGTCTGCGCGGGGCAGCTGCGGGAGCCGATGGGCTCGGGTGGAACTTGTTCAGCATACCATCTGCGACCGGCGACGGGGAAGAGCATACCTATCCTCCGGCCCTAGATGTGAAGTTTCTAGATCGCTTTCCTCCTCCGGTCCCAGCTCGATCGCTTTCCACCTCCGTTCCAGGTCGCTATCCGCCGCCCAGGCTGCAAAGTACAATGAAGGGGCGCATGCCCGCTCCTTTTCCTCAACCCGGCGCGTCCCGTGATGGCCTTCCGGAACCGACGCCGGACGCCGAGGAGGGCCGCCAAAGTGAGCCCCACGCGCAACCTGACCCGAAAGCCCGGGTTACAGAAGACATGGCTACGCTCGCGATCCACCCCAAGCTATTCGACGAGGCCGTCCAGGCTTCGTCACCGCGCGTGACCGGCGACTACGCGGGCATGGACGACGCTGCGATCATGCTCGCGCTCCGCTCCGGCGACATGGCCGCCTTCGACCTGCTGCTGCAGAAGTACCGCAAGCCGATCATCCATTTCATGTACCGCATGGTGCACAATGAAGCGGTGGCGGAGGAGCTGGCGCAGGAGGTCTTCTTACGCGTATACCGCTCGCGCGAGACCTATCGGGCGGAGGCGCGCTTCAGCACCTGGCTCTACCGGATCGCGACCAACCTGGGGGTGAATCACGCCCGGGATACGCGCCACGAACGGTCGACTCCCACGGTCTATCTGGACGAGCCGGACGCCGAGACCGGGACCACACCGGACGTCGCCGACCTGACCCCGAGCGTGGAGAGCAACCTGCTGCATCGGGAACGGATGAACACCATCCGCGAGCATGTGATGGCGCTTCCCGAGCGGCAGCGTCTGGCGGTGCTGATGCACAAGTACGAGGGCATGGACTACAAGCAGATTGGCGATGTCCTGAAGCTGAGTGAATCCGCCACCAAGTCGCTGCTGTTCCGCGCCTACCAGACCTTACGAGAGAAGTTGAAGGACTTTGTTTAACACCCCGGCGCAGCCTGGGAACAAGCTTTGAATGATGGAATCTTCAAGATACGGAACTGGAAGTCGTGGAACGAGAAACAGAGTTTGCAAATGCGGGTAGAGATACGGGTAGAGACACCAGGAGTCACTTTATGAACTGCACAACCTGCAAGGCTGAACTGCCCGGCCTCCTGCTCGATCCGGGCACGGATACCGACCTAGCGCACGCTGCCGTTCGCGCCCATCTGGACGGGTGCGCCGACTGTAGCGCGGAGCTGACGGCGCTGCGCCGGACCCTCGAGCTGCTGGATGCCTGGCAGGCCCCCGAGCCTTCGCCCTACTTCGACCAGAAGCTCGCCGTGCTGCTGCGCGAGGAGCAGGCCAGACCGCCGGCGGGCTGGCTGGAGCGCCTGCGCGAGCGGCTGCTGTTCAACACCGGGCGCCAGTTCCGTCCGGCGCTGGCAGGCGCACTGGCGCTGGTGCTGGTAGCCGGTGGCGGCACCTTTGTGGGCGTCAGCAGGTTCGTCCAGCCGGCGCCGGCGTCCGCAACCGCCTCGGCAACCGTCGACGACCTGCAGCTTCTCGACAAGAACGAACAGACGATTCAGCAGATGGACCAGTTGCTGCAGGATGACGACGCGAACGACAACAACTGACCGGCAAACCCGCCGGCAAGCTAGCCGGCGGTTGGGCTCTCGCTGTAGGCCCTTGTATCTCTCTCGGCTTGGTAAGGAGCATCCATTTCGCAGTAACCTTTACGGGGCCATTCCGACCCAACTCGTCTTACAGGTCTTTGTTTCTGGGTTCGCCGTAGGTCGTCAATGACGTCAAATTGAATCTCATGCGCACTCTGCCTCCATTTCGTCTGGTCCTGCCGATGCTCGGCTTGGCCTGCGCCGCCAGCCTGCTGTCGCCGGCCTCCGGCGTGCTGCGGGCCCAGCGGCTGCGTGGCGGCTTTCATGTGGCGGAGCCGGCACCGCGTATGCAGATGGCACCACGGGCGCAAATGGGCCCGCAGAACCGCAATCCGCAGCCGCGGGAGCACCTCCAACAGTGGATGGAGCGCCACAGCAATCTCACCCCCGAACAGCAGCAGCGAGCGCTCGAGCAGGAGCCGGGCTTCCGCCAGCAGCCTCCCCAGGTCCAGCAACGCATGCGCGATACCCTCTCCCACCTGAACAGCATGGGGCCGGAGCAGCGCAGCCATACGCTCGAACGCATGGAGGAGATGGAGCACCTCTCGCCGCCGCAGCGTCAGCAGGTGCGGGGCGCCATGGCACAGCTGGGCGGCCTGCCGCCGGACCGTCGCCGGGTGGTGGCCCGCGCCTTCCGCGATCTGCGCAGTATGTCCCCGGCCGAGCGCCAGGGCACGATCAACAACTACCAGTTCCGTAGTCAGTTCACACCGGCGGAGTGGGCAACACTCTCGAACCTGATGGTGGTGGAACCCCTGCTTCCGCCAGCGGCCAACGCGATGCCACAGCCTCCGCGCTAGTTCTGGCTGGGGCACCCTCCCGCACGCAAAAAAGAGTTGGCGCATAGGGTATCTCCAGTTCCGCAGGAAAAGGAGATCATCCGTAACCCGTTGGTTGGGGATTTCTCGTTTTAGCGACAAGTGGGGGCTTGCCATCAGGCCAATGCAAGGTTGGTGGTCCGACACCATCCGGGAACATCTCCCCGAGCTCGACGATGTAGCGATTGCCGAACATCTGTTGGAGCTCGATGTGTTCTCCGAGGAAGAGCAGTCCGACGTCACTGTCTATCCAGGAGTGCACGCGTTGCTCGGCGCGCTCCCGCAGTACCGTTGGACCGTCGTCACCTCAGCCTCTGAAAAGATCATGCACCGTCGGCTCGCCGCGGTTGGAATCGTTGCTCCCCGTCATGCGGTGGGAGGTGATTCAGTTGTCCAGGGCAAGCCCCATCCGGAGGGCTATCTGCGAGGTGCTGCGATCCTCAGCCGGCAGCCCGAGGAGTGTCTGGTCCTCGAAGACGCACCGGCAGGGATACGCGCGGCCAAAGCGGCAAGGTGTCCGGTGCTGGCCATAGCTTCGTCGCACCCGGTGGAGGAACTCCAGGAAGCCGACTGGATCGTCCGATCACTTGATCAGATCCAGGTCTCCATCGACGAAACGGCAACACTCAAGATCCAGTTTCCGGCACTTCAGAGATCGCGTTGACCGCAGTGATGAGTTTTCCGCTTCTCGGCAGCAGCCCGACGCTTCCGTATTCTCACGAACGAGGATGCCGCCTCAAGCCCCTGTTATCCGACCCTCGAGTTCGTCCATCAAGCGATACCGGCGTGACTTCTTCGACGGACTGGAAACGATGAAGAATCCAGTCGCGACCCATTGTTGGCACAGTGTCGTTGCTGTACGCTGCTGGAAGCCAAACAGGTCGGCGATTTCCTTCGCCGTTACTTCCCTCGACTTCTCGAAGAGTGTCAGCACCTTCCTCTGCTTCGTATCAAGACGTCGCAGCAACTGAGATCGATCTCCTGCGCCGGAAATTGCTTCCCTCCTCGCCTGGGCGTGAACGCTCTCGAATGCCGAGGCCATCCCTTCGATGAAGTATGCAATCCAACCCGTGATGTCCGCTTCGGCGCGACCTAAATGATAGTTGTGTGACGGGCCAACGGTTAGCGCCTCATAATAGGCCTTCAGGTTTCTCGCATAGTATTCCTCGAGTGCGTAGAGTCCTTTGAGGCCGTATCCGCCAAGATGGAGAATCAGAGTCGTCAGCAGCCTTGCTGTGCGGCCGTTGCCGTCGTAGTAGGGATGAATTGTTGCGTTCTGATAGTGCGCGATCGCCGCTTTCAAGGGCACGGGTAATTCGTCTTCGGCATTGATCCAGGCGGTCAACTCCTCCATCAGCGCAGGCACTTCTTTCGCCTCGGGCGGCATATAGACAATTCGCTGCGTACGACTGTCCCGGATCAGGTTCTGCTCGTCCCTGTACGGTGTCGGCTTCCTGCGGGTCTTACCGCCCCCCATGACCAGACCGTGCAAGCTCTGAACGACCCTCTCCGTTACGTGCGAACTTTTTTGCGCGAGATGGTCCACTTCGTCAAGGGCAGCATAGTATCCCTTGACCTCCTGCTCGTCCCGTTCACGACCGGGAAAGTGTTGATCTACGGCGATCACCTTGGCCACCTGTTCCTGCGTCAGGAGATTGCCCTCAATCATCGTCGAGTAATGCGTCGAGAACAGCCTAGCAGTCTCGCGTAGATTCGCGAGTACGCGTGGCGTGATCGGCAGCGCTTCGACCGCATGCTTTACAGCCTCAATGCGCATCAAGCCGCGAACTATCGCTGGAGTGATGCTAAAGACGGGTTGGAATCCAGACTTCTTCGCTGCCATTGCATGCCTTCTGTTCGCCGATAAACTTCCGAGATTCTGCGTTTATTTTACCGTTATTATGCCGATAAATCGGTAGCGAACAGGTGAGGCTTGGTGGGGGAGCTCTCCTGGGCTGCTGTGTGGTCATCTTGTTGCTCAATGACGATGCTGCACAGAGTAGGCATCAATGACAGCCACTGTGCCTCCGCATCCGTCCACAATATGGCGCCGGGGGTCATCGACCCACATCCGCACGCGGAAG
>Ga0210403_10004591_pt1 | contig 11867 bp, 5 predicted proteins | sample IncBWC19MmetaG_FD_150863 | JGI IMG/M metagenome (GOLD analysis project Ga0210403, IMG submission 150863) | Forest soil microbial communities from Barre Woods Harvard Forest LTER site, Petersham, Massachusetts, United States - Inc-BW-C-19-M | ecosystem: Environmental > Terrestrial > Soil >... | reverse complement strand
CCGCGGTTCATAGCATCGCCGATCACACCAATAATGGTGAATCCTAGGCTGGGCGCGGTCGACGAAACCATCGGCTGTGGCAACCCGAGCCGAATCTGCTTGCCAATCGGATCCTCTCCGGGGAAATACGTTTGTGCGAGAGTACGGTTGATCAGAGCTACAGGCAGACTGGTATCAGTATCCGCATCCGAGAAATTTCGGCCCTGCAGCAAAGGAATGCCGAGCGTGTGCAGATAGTGGGAGTCCGTCACGTTAAATGTTGCAGAAGGGGTGTCTTCGAGGCGGGATACAGGACGGCCTTCGATGGTGAAGGGCTGCATCCACTGATCGTCTGGCGGATACGCTGCGCTGATTACAGCTTCGCTGACGCCGGGCAGTTGCCGCACCCGGGCGGAGTACTCGTCACAAAAACGAGTGATGCTGGCGGGATTTGGATATCGGGCTGAGGGGAGAAAGAGATGGGTCCGCAACAAGTGATCGATGCGAAAGCCTGGTTGCTGGTCCTGCAGACGCATCAAGCTGCGGGTCAACAGCCCGGTGCCCACCAAAAGCATCACGGCGAGAGCCATCTCGCTGGCGACAAATAAACGGCCCAACTGCCTTCTGCCCGATACCGTTGTTCGGCCGCCCGCTTTGAAAGCGTCTGATGGGTTCACCTGCAGACTGATCCATACGGGAAGCGTGCCAAAGAGCAAACTGCTCAGAACCGAGATCCCAAGCGCAAACGCTATGACGCGGAGATCGATGTTAACGGCGGCGAGTTGCGGAAGACGGCTGGGATGAAAGCGAACGATAAGAGCACAGCCGGTATAGGCTAGCACGCAACCGATTGCTCCTCCGAGCAACCCCATAGTCAGATTTTCAGTCGCAAATTGTCGAAGGAGTTCTCCCTTGGCGGCGCCGATCGCAACTCGCACTGCAATTTCGCGCGTGCGGGCCGAATTCCTCGCCAGCAGCAAATTGGCAACGTTGGAGCAGGCAATGAGTAGGATGAGAATGACCGCGCCCATCAGAAGCAACACCACCGGGCGTAGATTCCCCGACTGATCTTCCTGCAGTGGACGTAGCAGTACGCCGAGCCCATGATCTAGTGGATAGCGGACCGCAAGGTTGTCGGCAATTCTTTGAAGATCCGCCTGAGCCTGTTGGAGAGTAACCCCTGGTTTAAGCCGTCCGATCGAAGAGAAATCCCGGTTGCCTCGCGAGGTTTCATCCCACACTGTCGGGTAAGGAGTGAAAGGGGTCCATAATTCAATCACGCCGTGTGGACCGCTAAACCACCAGTTGGGAAGCCCCGGCGGCAGAACACCGATGACGGTATACGGCTCATCGTTAATCCGAATCGATTTGCCCAGGACAGCCGGATCACCCTGGAATTTCGCTTGCCAGAACGCGTAGCTGACGATCGCCTCGAATTGATTTCCCCAGCGCTGCTCCTCGTTGGTGAACACGCGACCGAACAACGGCTTGATATTCAAGGCTTCGAAATATCCCGCCGGAACCAAACCGACCGGGCGCTGTTCTGGCTCGACCGATCGGTTGGCAATGCTCACATTTTTCCGCCAGGCGTCAAATACAACGAGCTGGTCGAAAGTGCGATTGACGGCGGCGAAGTCTCGCACATCGAGCGGAGAGGGCCCTGCGACAGCTCCATTGCGCGTCGACAAAACTCTGACCAGACGTTCGGACTCTCGAAACGGCAGCGGGCGCAACAAAACCGCGTTCATCACGCCAAACATGGCAGTGCTGGCACCAATGCCCAGCGCCAGCGTGCCTAATACCAACGTCGTGAAACCGGGACTCTTGCGCAACTGCCGGAGGGCATAACGAGCCTCTTGTGTCAGTGTGCTCATTTCAGGTCGGCCTCCCAGTCTCAAGTGCGCGAGCATCACATGCACGGAGATTGCTTCACAGATGCAACATTCTTGCCAATCTGGTAAAGCGTAAGCTCTTGACGCAAAAGGACAAGAGAACACCGCTAGTTCCACCGAACAATTAAAAGGTGTCCGGAGCCGTGGCTTGGCTGTCCGGAACCGAACAGGCGCGACGTCAAGTCGAATGGGTTGGGAGTTGCATGCCGCTTATTTGTGTGACCATCATTTGGGCCTCTCTGGATGGAGATGCATCGCGAAGAAATCGTCGACCCGATGCCAGGCGTCGCCGAGAACGTGCTCCCGCGTGAAGTAGTGGAACTCACCGGGATACATCATGAAGGTCAGCAGGTCGCCTTTTTTCTTCTTAAAGGCCTCATCGAGCAACCATACCGACTCCATAAACGGAACGTTTACGTCCGCCGTACCGTGCAACACGAGTAGCGGACGCGCCAACCTGTCGATATGTGAGATCGGCGAGGCGTTGGCATACACCTTGGGATTCTGCTGCGGCGTTCCAATGCGGCTCTCCGTCCAATCGCCGTGGTAGGGGTCGTTGTAATACATCTCGTAGTCGACTACCCCAGCGACATCAATGCCACAGCGAAACAGTGTGGGCTGGTCGGTCATGGCGATGAGCGTGAAAAATCCGCCATAGCTCAGGCCCCACACGCCGATCCGATCACTGTCAACGTAGGCCAGGTTCTTCAGGTAGTTCGCTGCCATCCATGCGTCTTTCGCATCGTTGCCGCCGACGTCCATGTAGACACCATTGCGCCATTCGCGTCCATAGCCGATGCTGCCACGGTAGTCGGGTGCTATTACTACGTATCCCTGCTGCAGCAGGTACTGGTGCATGCTGTAGTAGACGGCATAGTTCCGCTGCACGTGCCAGCCATCGTAGTTCTGGTTGATGCCGTCACCGTGGATCCAGATGATCGCCGGGTGCCTTTTGCTGCGGTCCAGATTTTTCGGCACGAATAACCATGCAGGAACTGACTGCCCGTCAGGTCCCGGGAAGTGTACGAATTCTGGCTCGACAAATGTCGAATGGTCAATTCCCGCGGGCATGGAGTCACCGAGTCGGATGGGCTTTGTGCTCGTCTTCGGTTCTACGACGAACAGATCGGCGGAATTGCGAGTATCGGTATGCTGATACAGAAGACGCCTGTCGTCAGTGGACCAAAACGGCTCAATGTTGGTTCCGCGTCCTTCGGTGATGTACGCAATTGTGGCGTGCGCCGGGTCGCTTCCAAGAGTCGCAAGCCCAAGCCGGCGATCTCCCGGGCGATCCGGTTCGTTGGCATCGAACGCAATCCGCGTGCTGTCATGCGACCATGCTGGACGCCAGGCTTCGAAATGACCTTTTGTGATCTGAATGGGAGTGCCGCCGGCCGACGGAATCACATAGATGTGATCCCATCCATCGGTGTCAGAGAGGAAGGCGATCCAGCGTCCATCGGGAGAGGGCAGAGGTTCAATTCCGGTCTCCCAATCCGGCAGGCTCCAGAACTTCTCTTCGTTATCTTCGTGGATGGATGTGACCCGGCCATCTCTTATATCTGTTGCGTAGATCGTGCGCGTTTTGAATTGATTCGACTGTCTCGCGAAGACGATGCGTGTTGAATCGATCCACCCTGCGGCATCGTAATCCCCTTTTGTTCCGAGGGGTACCACGCTACCGCCGGAAGAAGAGACCGCGAAAAGTTGGCCCGCAATGTACTCCGGATTGCGGTAAACCAGCTTTTCACCGGAGTAACTGGGGGAAGAATCGTGAGGAATCATCACAGCGCCGCCTGTATAGGCGATCTGTGATCCGTCTGGGGACCAGAACGGATTGTAGATGCTCACGTTGTCATGCGCGACTTTGGCTTCGGTCGAGTCCGCCAACGAGCGGACGATGAGATCACTTCCCTCCCCTCCACGACTCTTGCTCGTCAAGGCGACACGAGTGTGGTCCGGCGACGGTGTGAAATCGCTATCGCCCAATGGTGTGCTCCAGGCTGTTGTAGGCTCTCCACCTGAAATAGCGACTTTCCAGAGATCGCCGTTCCGCGCGAAGTAGACGAATTTACCATCTGCGCTGAAGAAGATCTTGCGGATTGATCCGTCTGGGAATGAGGTCAGTGCCGTCGGCTGCGGGCCGTCGAGATGCGACAAATAGAGATTGCTTACCCCGGCCCGGTCCCAAATGAACGCAACCTCTTGTCCATCGGGAGACCAGATTGGCCAGGAAGGATGCTTGATGTCGATGAGTTGCTCTATGGTGAGGCGGGGCTTGGTTTGGGCTACGCCGCTTCCCACCAACGCGGCAATCACGAAAAGCAGTACGACTCGAAATCCATTCTTCGATTCGAGCACTGATGCCTCCAGAGCAAAAGGCGGATGCGATCACATCCGCCTTATCAGTTTCACCAGCTACCGGGTTTGGAATTCGTTAAAAATCAACCTTCAAGCCAATGCGTGCAATGAAGGGGTTGATGGTGTTGGTCGGAAGCAGGTAGCTCGAGCCAAAGGTTGAGACAGTTGAGATTACGGTTTGACTGTTCGTCAAATTGAAAAGGTCAATGAGCGGTTTAATTTTGACGCTTTCGTGGATTGTGAATTCCCGTGATAGCCGCAGATTCAGCAGATTGACGGACGGTAAGCGCACCGGGCCAGCGGGCTGAAGAATGATCTGCTCGGATCCCTGATTGAGCTGCGTCTTGGTTTGACCGTCACCCGGATCCACGAAAGTGTCTCCACCGAGGAAGGCGATCGGTTGGATTGGAAATCCAGTGTAGTGCTGGAAATTTATGCTCGTACTCAGCTTCCAGGGCAATTCGTAAGTGCTGTCCACCTTAAAGACATAGGTGGAATCCAAGTTCAGGTAGTTGTTCTGACGATTGATCCCCAGATTCGGGTCATTGAAGTCATCGTAATACGCATCGTCGGAATAACCCCGTCCGAACGTGCCTTTCTGGCGTTGAATGGTGAATCCGGCTAGTACTTGCCAGCGCCGCGACAGCCGCTTGTTGGCAGTTAGCTCCAGGCCGTGATAGGTATTGTCGTCAAGTTGGGAGATGTTGGTCAGAACGAAATTGAAATTCGCGTTGGTTGGGCGGTTATACAACGTCAGGGGTTGCCCGGTGAGTGGATTCACGATTGGCGTACCGTCATTGTAGGTTGTCACCGGCGTGTAGTCGGCTGGCGTTTCGCCGAGATTCGAAAGTCCGATCGAGTTCTTTTTCTTGCGGAAATAGTAGAAAGCTCCGACTCGCAGATCACCCCATACCTGCTGTTCATATCCAACGGTGATTTGGTCCGAATAGGGACGGCTGAGGTTCGAATCGATGTGCGTGCCGGACGCACCGCCCGAGACGCCCAATAGCCTGCTTGGATCTGACGGAGCATACCACTCGTTCTTTTGCGGAATCTTATCCCCGTTCGCATCATCGGCGGACGTCCAGCGCCAGGTCTGGCTCGCGAAACCGATCGGATTCACCGTCTCTACCAGTCCGGTGCCCTCCATTTTGTAGAAGCGACCGTAGCTGGCCCGAAGCACCGAGGTGCCGCGGCCAGTCACATCAAGAGCAATTCCGACACGCGGTGCAACGTTATTCCAGTGGACTAAATTACCGGAAGCGGCAATTGTCTGCGGCGGAAAGATGTCGGGAAAGATTAGGTTCGGGTCAGCCGTTTCCTTGGGATAGTAGCTGGTGAATCGGTCGTAGCGAAGGCCAAGATTCAGCGTGAGTCTTCGGCGAAGGGTCCACGCATCCTGAATGTATGCACTGGTGTCGCGAAAGTATGACTTCGCCGTGAACGGCGTGTTGAATGCGACCACTTGCACTGGGACACCATTGTCGTAGATGGCATTGATGCCCTGGTTGACGTACTGAATGTATGGGTTGTAGTTCTGGCCCCACTCAAATCCGAATTTGAAGTTGTGGGATCCCGCCAGCGAACCCTTGTACCAGGAACCTCCGACTGCCCACTTGAAGACCCATGCAGGATTGGCGAAGTAGTTGGGTGCGGCTCCGGTCTCTGTGCTCAGGACTCGGTCCTGGCGGTTGATGTCATTCGCCGTCACCCCGGGCTCGGGCCCCAGGGGAAAGACTTCCTTGTTGTAACCGGCCCGCACATCCAGCAGAAAATTGTTTGTGATTTCGCTGGTCCATAAAGCCTGCAAGATGTAAGCAGGTTCGATCTGTCGCCATGCAGCTTCTGGACTAACGAACTGATAAGCCGTGTCGCGGCGGAAGAAGCGATTCTGCTCGTTGTAGAGCCAGATGAAGCTGAGTTTGTTTTTCGGATTCAGCTGCCAATCGCTCCTTAGGTCAGTGTTGGTCTGATGATTGGGATCGGCAATGGGATTGCCATTCTGATCCAGTACCGCGAGGAACTCGGAGCGCAAATCGTAGCGCCGGTACGAACCGAACAGCCACCACTTATCCTTCATGAGTGGCCCGCCGAGATTCACAGTTGTGTCGCGCACCATCTGGGTCGGCGAACCGGAGACCACCGGGCTTCCGTTAAATGTTGGGAATTTGGGCGAAGCCTGCAATGCAGCGGTTCCATAGTAAGCCGCGGCGCCACCATGCACTGAGTTGGAGCCAGACTTTGTGACCATGTTCATGTAAATACCGCTGATCGAGATGGAGCCAGGGTTATTGTCGGACACCACCTGGAATTCGCCGAAGGAATCATGGTTCGTATAGAACTGGGTATATCCACCATTCGCACCCGGCCAGTTCAGATCGAGCCCATTGAAGCTGAAAACCTGCTCACCGGGCGTGCTGCCATGAATCTGCATGGTCGATTGCTGCATGCTTTGATTGCCGCCAACGTCAAACGTCGACGAGGTGACACCTGGCACCTGAGCCACAGTCGACCAGGGATCGCGTCCGGCAGGAATGTCTTGCAGCAACTGCTGGTCGAAAGTAGTGCTTGTCTCGACCGTCTGCACGTCGACCACCGGTTCCCCTTCGACCGTCGTGATCTGCTGGACTTGGCCCACCTGGAGCTTCGCATTGACGGTGGCTGTGAACCCCGCGGTTATTGCCACGCTCCGTTGTTCCATGGTCCGAAATCCGTTGGCGGAAACGATGACGCTGTACGTGCCGGGAGGAAGCAGATCGAAGAGATAGCTCCCATCGGGTTGCGGATGTGTTGTGCGTGAAACCATGAGCGCGCTGCCCTTCACCTCGACTGTCGCTGTGGGCACCACCGCTCCCGATGTATCTGTGACTATTCCGGTGATTTTTCCTGTCGTGGATACCTGCGCAAAGCAGATTCCCAATGAGCTAGCGATCAACAACGCGATACCGAGCCGAGTGAGCAGACTTCTTCCCAAGCCATACACGCGTAGACGAGTCATGACTGGCCTCCCGAACCTGATTCCCCAATTGACGGATGCGGGTGGAAAAGGTGAGTGGATATTGCATACAATATGGAGCCTTTGTCAACCCAAAAAGATTGGACGGCCGGGAGTTTGTTTCACTCTCGCAATACCGTCCAATGACGCTTGTAGCGCAACCGGAGCTATCGACCCATGAGAATGCCTCGAGCAAAAAACGAAGATACACTCGCACCCAGAGTAAACAGTTCCTCCGCCATCTGCCTGTTGTCGTTATGTCTGATCCTCATTTCGACATTGGCAACTGCCCAGCAACTGGACTCTGAGGAAGAGGGTCAGTTTCGTTTTCGCTTCGTCGGACCAAAAGCAGGGAATCGCGTCTCTGCCATCGCAGGAATCCCCGGCGATGCCAGTACGTATTACGCTGGAGCCGCATCGGGCGGTGTATGGAAGTCAACCGATGGCGGAAACGTCTGGAAACCGATCTTCGATAAACAGCCGGTAGCCGCCATCGGCTCTCTTGCAGTGGCGCCCTCCGACCCCAGTAGCGTCTGGGCCGGCACTGGAGAGGCTTGGGCGATTCGCGACATCGACGTAATGGGAAACGGTATCTATAAATCCGTCGATGCAGGCAAGACTTGGACCAACATGGGTCTCGAGCATGGCGGCAGAATCGCACGAATCATCGTTCATCCTTCAAATTCCGACATAGTTTTTGCCTGCGTCGTGGGTCGCATGACCGGACCTCAGCAGGACCGCGGAGTCTTTCGAACTACGGATGGTGGCCAGCATTGGGAACGTGTCCTTTTCGCGGGCGAGAATGTTGGCTGTTCCGGCCTGACGATGGATCAGCATAATCCCCACACCTTGTTCGCAGGGATGTGGCAGGCAGAAATGCATACGTATGGTGAATTCAGCGGCGGCCCGGGCAGCGGCGTATATGTTTCCCACGATGGCGGAAGCAAGTGGACGCACCTCGAGGAACACGGCCTGCCGCACTCGCCTCTCGGTAAGATTGATGTTGCCGTTGCGCCCACAAATTCCAACCGCATCTTCGCCTTAATTCAGACGAAGGATCAGGGATCACTGTGGCGCTCCGACGATGGAGGAGAACATTGGAAAGCGGTGAACTACCAACGCGCACTGATCGGACGCGCTGGCTATTACATTCGCATCGCGGTCTCAAGCGGTAATGACAATGAGGTTTACATCGCCAACAGTTCATTCCATCGTTCCCTCGATGGCGGCGAAAACTTCAAGGAAGTTCCCTGGGGCGGCGACACGCACGACATCTGGATCGATCCCACCAATCCCGATCGGTTTGTCATCACTGACGACGGCGGAATGAGCATCACCACCGTGCACGGTCGCGGCATGCATCGCGTGAAATTGCCCATCGGGCAGATGTATCACGTCGCCGTCGACAACCAGATCCCTTACTACTTCTACAGCAACATGCAGGATGACGGGAACATGCGAGGCCCCAGCGTGCCTATTGATGGTAATGAAACCGGTTGGGACCACGGCATGGGGGGTTGCGAATCGGGTTTCACCATCCCCGATCTGACGGACCCCAACATCGTCTGGGCGACCTGCTACGGGAACAAAGTCACGCGATGGGATGGACGTATCAAGCATGCGCACTCGGTCAGTCCCTGGATGATGACCCTCGATTCCCCACCGAACAAAATCAAGTATCGCTGCCATTGGACGGCACCGCTGGCTATTGATCCGTTCGACCACAATACTGTCTATTACGGATGCCAGGTCATTTTCAAAACCAGCAACGGCGGACAGAGTTGGTCGGTCATCAGCCCGGATCTCTCCACACAGGACCAATCACGTATCGTTTCGTCAGGGGGAATCGTAGGAGACAATCTCGGACAATTTTACGGAGAGGTCGTTTTCGCGATCGCTGCCTCGCCCGTGCAGAAAGGTCTCATCTGGGCAGGAACCAATGACGGCCAGATCTGGCACACGGACGACCGCGGCGATTGGGTCAATGTCACCAAGAACGTCACCGGAATGCCGCAATGGGGGACGATCACGAGCATCGCGCCTTCGAGTTTCGACGCTGCTACGGCTTACATCAGCGTTGACTTCCACCTCATGGATAATCGTGATCCTTTCATCTACAAAACGACAGACTTGGGAAAAACGTGGAAGAAAGTTACCGGCGACTTGCCGAAGCACGAACTCTCATACGTCCGGACGATTACCGAGGACCCCAATTATTCGGGATTACTCTTCGCAGGTACCGGCAATGACCTCTTCTATTCCCTCGATGACGGAAGCCATTGGACGCCATTGGACGCGGGCTTGCCGCACGCTCCTGTCACTTGGGCCGTGGTACAAAAAAACTTCCATGACCTCGTAATCTCGACCTACGGACGCGGTCTCTACATTCTCGACGACATCACACCACTGGAACAGATGGCGAAAAAACACTCCGATGCTGCCGCCGTCTTGTTTGAGCCTCGCCAGACTTACCGCTTCACCCGTGGTGGCAAAGCCATGCTCAACTTCTCACTGAAGACGGATCCGAAAGATCCGATTCGTCTTGAAATCCTGGACTCCGAAGGAAAAGTAATCCGAACTCTCGAGACCAAAGCACGAACTGGAATGAACCGCGTGCAATGGGATCTCCGCTACGACTCTCCGAGGCTGGTCGCGATCCGGACAATCGCGCCTGACAATGCGCACATCTGGCAAGAACCACGTTTCCGCGATTCCGACTCACGACGGATCACCCATTGGGGAACCAAACCGGCCGAGGGGGGCCCCATTGTCGCTCCGGGCAAATACACGATTCGTCTGAACGCTGCCGGTCAATCTATGACGCAACCACTGATCGTCTCCGGGGATCCGCGGATTGCCGCGTCCACCGCAGATATCGAGCTTTCGGTAAAAACCCTGCTTTCGATTCGAGATGACATCAGCCACATCTCCGATACCGTGAATCAAATTGAGTGGCTTCGCAAGCAGTTGGAAGACATCAAGGCCATGCTCCGGCCACCCAAGAAGAAAGAGGACAAGAAAGAAGGAGGCGCTTCGGGTGAGGAAGATGAATACGAAGGGCCAAAGCTCGAGCCCGCGCTGCCCCAGGTTCTGAGCGACCAAGAGACGAAGCGCAAAGCCGATCTACTCAACGTAGCAGAGGAGCTGGACACAAAACTCGAATCGATCGAGCACAAGCTTGTTTCGCAGGCACTGCTCAACAGCGATGACAAGTATTTTGTGGAACCTTATCAGCTTTATCTGAACCTGATCTGGCTGAACGCAGAGGTTGGCACCGGAGGCGGTGACGTTGCCGGCGGCGCTGATTTCGCTCCCACGGATACGCAAGTAGAGCTTCTGAAGACCTTCGAAGCCCAGATTGCCGCCGTGGATACCGAATTCCACAGTTTCGTGCAAAAGGACCTTCCGTCATTCAACCATACTCTGGTCGACAACCGTGCGTTACCGTTAGTTCTTGTACCAAGTTCGGGTGAGATGAATTGAAATGAGTGTGAAAACCCCATCGTGGGGCACAACTCGACGCAAGATGCTGCGCTCGAGCCCGGACACATTGTCGCAGGCACGCCGAACGGCGTGGGGCTCTTTCGTAAGCCTCCCGGTATTCCTGGAGGCGGGGGATGTGATGGAGGTCGAAATCGACGGTCTAGTCACACTCAGGGATTGCGTCCTCTGAGGATCATGTCGTGGACCCTGCCAGTTCAGCAACGAACGCAAATGGGAAATTGGTAGTGAGGATTTGAAAACTCGTCAGAGTCGTCTCCGTAAACGGACTGTTTAGGCAGGTAGACATTTGCTCTCTGGCCCTAGCCCTCCAGTCCAGGGATTGAGGTCTAATGCGCAAGCCCGTTTATGATATCTCCGTGACACCGTTTTTCGAGTCCTGACGCATTTTCCGCGGATTCACGACTAATGGCGCAAGCTTTGGCGGCCTCGAACCCCGCCGTGTCGCAGTAAGAATCGGAGTATAGTCGAGTTCCCTGCCCGCTTCGACGCATCGCAACATCAGACCACCTCGGCTCATGTCCCCACGCCCGACAAAGTCCACAGGAAACACTAAACGCTCCCGAAAAATCTGCACCAAGGGCTCTACATACTTCGGGGTCGCGATGCTGCCGAGAAGAACAATTTCACATGAATTTCCCAAAGTCTCTGAAAGCGTGCCGCAATCGCGATCGAGCGGAGCCCGGTAGCGTTCGTTGCGTGCATCGATTGCGTTGACCGCGAACTCACCCAGCATCTTGAGATTCACCATTGTTTCTGGAGGAACCAATCCTCCGCCCGCGGTAATAACGTAGCACCCACATATACCGCTTGGTGGCGACGAAAAGGCTCGGGCATATGCCAACTTGCCCCGAAAGTAGAGCCCGCTGATAAAGCTGAATACCTCTCCGAGTGTCATCCCTTCCCCGCGCAAACGGCGAGAAAGGTCCGACTCCGCATTCTCAGCCATGACGTACCCGGCTCGTACGCCTCCCAGATTTGCCGGCGAGAGCAGGAATATCCGGCTATTTTGGCGCGATGAACAGTCCAAGTCCTTATGTTCCTCCAATAATGTTTTTATCACGCTGGCCACACTTGGAGGTCTTTAGCAGCCGCGGTGACCCCAATCGCATACACCCGACGTCAAGGAGTGATGACAT
>Ga0210403_10004589_pt1 | contig 11868 bp, 8 predicted proteins | sample IncBWC19MmetaG_FD_150863 | JGI IMG/M metagenome (GOLD analysis project Ga0210403, IMG submission 150863) | Forest soil microbial communities from Barre Woods Harvard Forest LTER site, Petersham, Massachusetts, United States - Inc-BW-C-19-M | ecosystem: Environmental > Terrestrial > Soil >... | reverse complement strand
AAGCGGTGCCGTCCCTGCCGCCACCACTGCGAACGTCGCTGTCTGCCCAGCGGTCACCGTCTGACTTACTGGCTGCGTGGTGATCGTGGGCACGACGGGAGCCGGGTTCACCGTCAGCGTCGCCGCCGCGCTAGTCACCGTCCCCGCGGTGTTCGTCACCACCACGGAGAAAGTCGATCCACTGTCTGAAGTCGTGGTTGTAGGCGTAGTGTAGCTAGGGGAAGTCGCACCAAGGATCGCCACGCCGTTCTTCTGCCACTGATAGCTAAGCGGTGCCGTTCCGCCCGCCACCACCGTGAACGTCGCCGTCTGTCCGGCAGTCACCGTGAGGCTTGCCGGCTGCGTAGTGATCGTGGGCACGACGGGAGCAGGGTTCACCGTCAGCGTCGCCGCGGAACTGGTCACCGTTCCCGCCGTGTTCGTCACCACCACAGAAAATGCCGATCCACTGTCCGTGGTCGCGGTTGCTGGTGTCGTGTAACTTGCAGCCGTTGCTCCGGCGATGTTCACGCCGTTCTTCCGCCACTGGTAGCTGAGCGGTGCCGTCCCTGCCGCGACCACTGCGAACGTCGCCGTCTGCCCCGCAGTCACCGTTAGGCTTGCCGGCTGCGTAGTGATCGTGGGTGCCACAGGCGCAGGGTTCACCGTCAGCGTCGCCGCCGCGCTAGTCACCGTTCCCGCGATGTTCGTAACCACCACGGAGAAAGTCGATCCACTGTCTGAAGTCGTGGTTGTCGGCGTAGTGTAGCTAGAGGAGGTCGCACCAGGGATCGCCACGCCGTTCTCCCGCCACTGGTAGCTGAGCGGTGCCGTCCCTGCCGCCAGCACCGCAAACGTCGCCGTCTGCCCCGCAGTCACCGTCAGGCTCGCGGGTTGTGTGGTGATCGTGGGCACGACGGGAGCCGGGTTCACGGTGAGCGTCGCCACCGCACTGGTCGCCGTCCCCGCAGTATTCGTCACCACCACAGAGAAAGCCGAGCCACTGTCCGATGTCGTCGTAACCGGTGTGGTGTAGTTCGCAGCCGTGGCCCCGGCGATGTTCACGCCGTTCTTCCGCCACTGGTAGCTAAGGGGTGCCGTCCCTGCCGCCACCACCGCAAACGTCACCGTCGGCCCGGCGGTGACCGTCTGACTTACTGGCTGCGCGGTGATTGTCGGCGCTAAAGTCGTTGCTGTTCCTGTTCCTGACACCGTGACGACGGATCTGGGCGTCAGGGGATCATCGCTCGTAATGGTCACGCTTCCGGAACTGGTCACTGCCGCGGTCGGAACATAGGTAACAATGAACGAATTACTGGCTCCCGGAGCGATTGAGATCGGGGTGGTCAGTCCGGAAACAGTAAATGGGTTACCGCTCCCGGTAATCGAGGAAATTGTGAGGTTGGAGCCGCCAACGTTACTCACAGTCACGGTCCCTGGTACTGTTGTTCCAACCACGGCACTTCCAAGATTTAGAATCGCCGGAGTCACCCCGATTTTCTGTGGCGCCGCCGTGACAATTCCAGCAAGCGCAACTTGCCCTGAAGTGATTCCCGTGTCGGTAGAAATTGTCAATGCACCCGCGGCGTTCCCCGCGGCCGTGGCATCGAACCAAACTTGAAAACTACTGGACTGACCGACTGGCAGGGAAAAAGGCATGGTCAGGCCCGAGACCGAAAACTGGCTGCTCGATACATTCACCTGGCTGATGTTGACGGAAACGTTTCCGGTATTTGCGACGGAGACAGTCTGAGAAACTTTTTTGCCGGCAACAATGCTGCCGAAATTCACGCTTGAGGGAGTCACTTGGATCGCCGCTTGCGATGCAGGTTTCGAGCTATTGCCCGCACTCACCACACCTGCGCAGCCGCTTAGCACTGCGGCCGCCAGGGCCACAAGCGAGAGCAGCAGGGCGTTCCGCGGCAAGCTCCTGATTTTCTGTACTGTTGATTGAGTCCGATTTCCCGAAGCTGCTTGCCTGCCACTCATCGAGACTCCCCTTGAAGTTCGCTGAGAGAAAAAGTACGGATCGACCGCGCACACCAGTACCTTTCCCTCTCATTACTTCGTTTGGGTTCAGCTCAGCTTTCGGGGCCTGGACTGGGGTGGGTCCGTTAAAGCTGCAATATTTGTTTGTTGGGTCCTGACTTCACGCGCAGGATATAGAGACGGCAGGAAGATAAATACTGGTTGGAAGAACAGTTTTGGTGCAATGCCCAAACGGCTCGGCAGCCGCACTGTCCATTGACGCACGTTCAGTGATCGAGTGCCCGATGGGACAAGCCAGGCTCTGGATCGCGGCTGGCGAGACGTATGTTGCGCTCGGCCAGCTAATCGTTTCGTCAACAATGGGATTGCGGCCGCATTGGTCAGTTTTAATTTGCTATGGCAGAGGTCGCGCCTCTCACGCGCTCAGAACCGACGAAAGCTTCCTTGGAACGCATGGTAAAAAAGCCGCTCAGCTGGTGAAGGCGAAAATGTGGCGACAGCTACCTTCGACTCCACCAGACGATGGTAACGCCCAGGCAGACCACCGCGATTCCAATCCAACGATGTCGGCTGATCTGTTCGCTCAGGAAAGCTTTCGCTCCGAAGGCTCCCGCAGCATAGCTCAGGGCACTGACTGGCACTACAAAACTTACTTCCTGAAAGGAAAGAATTGCCAGAAGGGAGAAAAATCCCATGCTCATCAAGGCGATGCCCAGCCACATCCATCGCAAGCGCAACGACTGCAGAACAAAGCTCGCAATAGATTTGGAACTAAAGTCGTGCACTTCACCGATGCTCTTCATTGCACGACTTACGCATAACTCGCCGCCTGTCCCCGCAACAATAATGAAAAAGAAAAGGACTGCTTCACGCACGAGTAGGTGCTCCTGTTGTGCTGGGCGAGGTCCGGCCCACCAGTAAAACGCCAAGGCAGATCACGGTAACGCCAAGCCAGCGCAACGGGGAAATCCTCTCCCCGAGAAGAAGGTAACTCAGGATGGAGATCGAGAAATAGGACAGGGAAGTAGCAGGCTGCACATAGCTATAGTCGGCCCAGGTCAGCAACAACATATGGACAATAAAAAATCCCAGCAAGCAGGCAACACCCAACCAGATATAGCCGGATGTCAGTACTCGAGACGCGATTAGGAAAGGATCAATAACTCTCCCCGGCGTGACCGCCCCGATTCCTTTCATTGCCTTGCCGAGCAATACGTTTCCGAGCGGTCCCAAAATGACGCTGATCAGAATCATTGGGATCGTTTTCAGTTGGAGTCTGCGAGTTTGGGTCACGCGATTACTTCATCCAGTCGTTCAGAAAAGCAAGTCGGTTGCACAGAACGCCCCGTCGGCTGGGAAAATACTCAAGAAAATTAAAGCACAATGGCGAACCGGCGGTCTGCAGTCGTTCTGTAAAATACCCGCCCACAGGGAATCCAAACCGGCCGCATCAGGTTCCCAACAGTGGGCATCCCAGTAACTAATTCGCGGGTATTCAGGAATTTTCTTGAACAGGATAGAATCCTAAGCTGGAGTGTAGAGTCCAGGGCTGGGGAAAGCGCACCTTTCATCCTGCTTTACGGTGGAATTCACGGGCGCGCTCTAACCCCCAAGATCGAATCAGGAATGAGGTACCGTGCCCTCCAAGATCCTAGACTACGTTATCCTTTTCGCGGCAACAATTCCATTTGTCTTTTATGTGTTGGCGCTCTACAGCTCCAGGCGATATTTTTCGCAGTCGATAAATCGGTTCCCAAGTAATCTCGATTTCACGCCCCCGGTAAGCAATCTCAAGCCGGTTCGAGGTTTGGATCCTGACGCGTATGAGAACTTTGTCAGTTTTTGCCGCCAGGATTATCCAGAGTTCGAGCTCCTTTTCTGCGTGACTGACCAAAGCGACCCGGCCGCCCCGGTAATCCAGCAATTGATGCGGGACTTCCCGGAGCGGAAGATCCGGCTCCTCTACAGCGCTGGCCACACCGCCATCAACGACAAGGTCGCAAAACTTCGGCTGATGGAACGTGAAGCCCAATACGAACACCTCGTCATTAATGACTCCGATGTGCGGGTGGACAGCGGGTATCTTCGAAGAGTGGTTGCGCCGTTGCGCGATCCCCGTGTCGGATGTGTGACTTGTTTTTACGTCTCGCCCAGAGAGAGATCATTTGTCGAGAAGCTCCAGACGATTGGAATGATTTCTGACTTCTATGCCGGTGTGCTGGTTGCATGGCAGCTTGACGGTGTACAGTTCGCGCTTGGACCAACCATGGTCTCAACGAAGCGGCATGTCCGGGAATTCGGGGGCTTTCAGGTGTTGGAGAACCGGCCGGCAGACGATCTACTCTTTGGGCGCCTGATTGCCGAACAAGGAGTTGAGGTCATCCTATTGCCATATACGGTGGAAACCACTCCCGATTTCCAGGGAATGGGTGAGTTGCTGTCGAAACGTGTGCGATGGATGACCGTAATGAGGGCCATGCGGCCCTGGGGGCATTTCGGCCTGCTTTTTACTTGGGGTCTGCCCTGGACCACACTCGCCGTCTTGGTCCACCCCACGTTAGGCGTTGCTGCGGCCTATTGGGGCTCGTATTTAGTTTTTCGCATCGCGATGACCTGGTTCATCGGAGTCCATGGACTAAAACAGGCGGGACTTTGGGGGAAAATGCTCTTACTTCCGGTTTGGGATGCCATGGCCTTCTTGATCTGGCTGGCAAGTTTCACGCGAACGTCCATCCGCTGGCGTGGCGTTGACTACAAGCTCCGAAACGGTCAATTTGTTTCCGCCACGGAAATGTCCGTTCCGGAAGCCGCCACCAAGAGTGATTCCTAGAGAACATTAGCCTCAATCACTCTCGCCAAAATTCCCGGGAGGCCTGCACGGAGAGTTTTAGCGATTCTCTCCTTTAGCGGACATCAGGCGCGGCTCACCCCCATGTGCAGCACCCGCAGACGCTTTAGCGGCGGCGCTTGGTTGCATGCGGCGATCATTGTGCGGGTCACGCCAATTCACTTGCGGCAGCATGATCTTGGCATCGACGCGATCGCGATACTTCAGCGCGATGTTCATTAGGGAATCCAGAAGTGAATCCGAGAGAAAGTGGGGTTGCAGGCCGAGATCAAGAAGCTTGGAATGCTTCGCGTTGTAATAGTGCTGTTCTGCCTCGACGCGCGGATCCGGAAGGTGGTCAATTTCCACCTTCATCCCAAGATCCTTGCCTGCCTCCTGGACCTTTCGTGCAATATCCAGAACGGAGAATTGTTCCGTGAATTGATTGTACACACGGCATTCTCCCCTGGCGGCCGGATTAAGACAGGCCAGTTCAATACACCTCACGGTGTCACGGATGTCCAGAAATCCTCGCGTCTGGCCGCCCTTCCCATAGACAGTTAACGGCTGACCAATGGCCGCCTGCACGCAAAAACGATTCAGGACCGTGCCGAAGACTTCGTCGTAGTCCAGCCGATTGATCAATGCTTCGTCTAACCCCACTTCGTCCGTCATCGTGCCGTAGACCACGCCCTGGTTCAGATCCGTGGCCCGGACCCCCCAGATTTTGCACGCAAACATCATGTTGTGGCTGTCATGGACTTTGGAAAGGTGATAGAACGATCCAGGTTGTTTGGGGAAGGGCAAAAGGTCGCGCCGCCCGTTGTGTTCGATATTGATGTAGCCTTCTTCAATATCGATGTTCGGTGTGCCATATTCGCCCATCGTGCCGAGCTTGATCAGGTGGCAATCCGGGCGAATCTCGCGAATCGCGAACAATACATTTAATGTGCCGACAACATTGTTCACCTGCGTGAAGACCGCGTGTTTTCGGTCGATCATTGAGTAAGGCGCCGAACGCTGTTCCGCAAAGTGGATGATCGTGTCGGGCCCGAACTCCTGTACCGACGAAAGCAAAAAATCGTGATCGGTTACGTCTCCCACAAATAGATCGATCGTTTTTCCCGTCAAGCGGGTCCAGGTCCTCAGACGGTCACTCAGGGGAAGGATGGGAGTGAGAGTCTGGGCTCCAAGTTCGTGATCCCATTGCCGGCGCACATAGTTGTCGACAATCGCAACCGAGTGCCCTTTCGCCGATAGATAAAGCGCTGTCGCCCAGCCGCAGTAACCATCTCCACCTAGGACCATGATCTTCATAGCATCCCCTTTGGTACTGCTCAACCATGCGTACCGCTCTGATTATTATGACCCCTATGCGCTCCCAAACCACCGTGATTATAAGCTGCGAAAACCCGGGAAACCCATGACCATGCGTTCACTCTGATGGGAGGGATGAACGAGTCATCTGGTTTCAATTCAATTCAATTAAATTCAGGTTGCCGATTTTGCTCCGGCATAGCCGGTTCCTGCCTCCGTGGACTCCTCCTTAAAGGGATGCACGATTCGACCCATTCCGAGCAGGTATACCAGTAACCCCAAGAACCCCACGACAACGTTCCACAACCGAAGACACAGCAAAGTTTCCGCCCCACCACTCATTCCGGTCAGCGCAAACAGGCTATTAAACGCCGTCTCTCCTACCCCGATTCCCCCAGGAGTTAACGGCAGGCTATTCACCAAATGCCCGATCGGCGCAACCAATGCCAACCGCATCGAAAAGGCAACCGGATTGACGGCATACAGGCCCAGACCTGTTACCACCACGAGCGCCAGATTTGCCAGAAGGGAAAGAAGCAGCGCGAAGAACATCGTGCTTCGCGCCTCACCCTGTGTAGTCAGGGCGTCCAGGACGCGAAGCGCAATGCTCTTGATTCCCGGCCATCTGCCCAGTAGCCAGCTTACCCATGAGCGTGTGGGCGCAAAAAACATCACTAATGCCGCAGCAGCGAGCATCACGCCTGCCAGCAGGGCGTCTATATAGAGAAGGCGCCGGAGCACGGTAACGGAGCGCAGTAATTCAGAAAAGAACGGGGCAAACAAGAGCGGGAGCAGAACGAGTGAGAATAATCCTACGAGCCGATCCAGGATTAGAACCGTTGCCACCTCTGCTCGCCTCCCGTGATTCTCCTTGGTTGCATATACGAGCTTGGCGATGTCTCCTCCCGCCGCCCCAGGCAGGAACGTGGAGAAAAGAAATCCGATTAGGTTTAGTTGAATGGAATGCCACAAGGAAAGTGTCAGCCGCGCACTACGGAAAAACAGGGACGCTCGAATGGACATCATCAAAATGTCGAGAAGCAGGAATCCGACCGCTGCTGCGGTTATGGGCCATGCATGAAGAAGCCGCATCAAGGAAGACAATTTAATCTGGCCGGATTTCCCAAGGTACACAAGTATTCCTACACCGATCGCCAGGCGCACCAGCAGAAAAATAGTTTTGCGCAGGGTGGCGGCGCCAGACTTTGTCGCGCCTTTTGCCGTGATGTCAGTGGTGAGCATCGGTTCCTTCACGCGGGGAAGAGGGCCAGGACGCGACGCGCTGGATGGGAGAAGCCAGCGGGGCGTTGGAAACCCGCTCTAAGGCCACGTTAGTCAACAAAAACTTCCCGCCGCTGGAGGCGACGATCTCAAATTTCTCTTTGCCAATGATACGTTCGATACGATCCGCCCCATTCTGCGTTGCAACCAGATAGTATCTATTGCCGCTTGTCCACAAGCCTTTGAAATCCAAGTCGTTCAAAAAAACCGCCGGAGCCCCGGGGGCGGCCGCTCCGTACTCCAAATTATTGAACTTGCCGTTCAAAAGCAAGGGATTCTGATTCGAGTAGAAAATAACGGAAGAGAAGGTGTAGTAGTGGTGATCAACGATAAGTTTTCCAGTGGGCGATGCAAGAAGCGCGTTCACCAGCGGACGGGAACTCAAATACGGATCGAACACGATAAGCGCCAGCCGGGCTGCATGAAAAAACAGAACCATCATCAGTCCGGTCGTCAAAAAGGCTCGGATGCCTGACCACCGCAGGTTCCCCGCGGCTCCCAGCAGGAATGCGGCCGCTGCCATCCACAACGGCAACCGAAGATAGGCAAACGAATCGAAAGTTAAATCCAGCATGTGCCCAAGCGATAGTGTATAAGCCGAAGGATGCCTCGAGAGCGCAGCCGAAATATCTCCCGGAGTGGCCACATTGCGCACGGCTATGGCTATGACGATGCAGGCTATCCCAGCCAGAGCGCTGATTCCTCCCAAAACCCGTGTACCGCGATGGATCCATTTGCCCTCTGCTGCCATTGCGGAGCCAAGTAGCAGCGCCAACGCCGGATAACACGGCATCGAGTAATATTCCTGAGTCGTTGAAAAAGTGAAAAAAACGAGTATGAACCCTGTCCAGCAGAGCGCCAGAAGCCGCGCCTGCCCTGCGCGATCCACAGGCTTAAAAGAGAGTTTCGTAATCGCCGGCAAGTACACGCTCCAGGGAAAGAGCCAAAGTAAATGGAACAGCCAAAAGTACAGCCGCGGAACCGTATTGTAATCGCGTGGATATCTTAAATTAAGAAACCGCAGCAACTGTTCATTGATGAAATAGAACCATAAGAACCCGTGGTACAGGCCCGGCCCGCTTTTCAATGTCCAGGCAAAATACGGCGGATTCCGCAACGTCGCCAGGACGTGCCAGGGGGCCGCGATGAGCAGCATGATCAGAAAACCACTCATCGGCCGCAATCGCTGCCAGGCTCTGCGTGAGAAGAGTTGCTTGGAAACGTAAAGGTAGATCAGCCCTGCGGCCACCGGAAACACTATTCCAACCAAACTTTTTAGCAACAGCCCTATTCCCAGACTTGCGGCAAGAATAGCCGCCCAAAGTCGAGGCCTCTTCTCAGCTTCGTCCAGGGCGCGCAACAACGCCCACATGGCCAGCGTGATTGTAAATGTCAGCATCACATCCGGGATCTGGATGCGCGTGAAAAGAAATAAACCAACACACGTGGACATACACAAGCCCGCGTAAAAACCGGCGCTCTTTCCGAACGCCCACATTCCGAAAAGCGCTGTGAGGAGCGCTAAAGCGATCGACGCGAATGCCACAGGAAGCCGTGCGGCCCAGTCCGAAGCGTCGAAAATCCTGTAACAGATCGCCATCAGCCAATAAATTAAAGGAGCCTTTTCCAGATAGAGGACTCCGTCCAGGCGCGCCGTCACCCAATCCCCGCTTGTCAGCATGGTCTTGGCGATTTGCGCCTGCACGGCATCAACATCGTCCATCAGTGATGGGGGGGAGAACACACAGCCCAGATAGATCGCGGCTGCAATCAGCACAACTAAAAAAAGCAGAAACCATCGGCGATGGAAGAGTTCGTTCATTCCCGCTTGGCAGTTAAAGCTTGACCTGCCATCTCTTCATCCACAAGAACAAAATGAGCAGACCCCAAAGATGATATCCAACGTTAACTTTCCTTTGAAAGTGACGATTCATCAGCGCTTCGATGCCGGTTCGGCGGAAAAGTTGGCCGTACTCCGACAGCCCAAATTGCAAAGCGTCTTCCAGCAAGCCGCGAAGGGGCCCTCGAAGCCATTCATGTGCCGGGATATCAAATCCGATCTTTTCTCGGCTTAGGATCGAAGGGGGCAGCTTATCTTTCATTAATTCCCTTAAGAGGATCTTCTGCCGCGATCCTCGGATCTTCAGCTTCGCAGGCAGACCCGCTGTGAATTCGACGATCCGGTGGTCCAGGAACGCCGGCCGGACTTCTACGGAATGCGCCATGCTCATCCGGTCGCTTTTCGTCAGAATGTCGTCTGCAAGATAATATTTCTGGTCCAGCCATAGGAATGGAGCCAGGTCATCATCGACCTTGGGTAGCTTTGGTAGTTCACCCAGAATCTGATCAAGCGTTCGTGGCAGCGGTTCATACAGAAGCGCGCTCAATTCTTCGTCCGCAAACGTTCCATTCCAATAAACGTGGGCGCGCTCGGGCGACATCAGAGTTCCTTCGAACAGGCGCTTCACTTTGTACTCGAATCCGATCTTTTCGTCGGATACCGGCCAGTGCCGCAATGTGGACAGCCCCGCCGATACCAATGCGCGCGGAAGCCTTCGAAGCTGCCGGGCAATTCGGTTGGCGCGATAGGTCAGATATCCGCCAAAGATCTCATCTGCACCTTCACCGCTCAGCGCTACAGTCGTCTTCCGTTTGCAGAGTTTCGATAAAAACCACACCGGCAAAGCTCCGGCGTCTGCGCTCGGTTCGTCCGAATAGTAAGCGAATTCTTCAATCGCCCCCCGCAGATCTACGCCGGGATTTAAATCCATTTCGTCGTGATCCGTGCCATATTCTGTTACCGCTCTCCGGATGTAGGACGATTCATCGAAGCTGCGTCCCTGGAACGAGATGGAGAACGATTTCAACCGGGAAGAGCTTGCCTGGGCGGCGTAATGCAAAATCGAAGTGGAATCGATTCCCCCGCTTAGCCAGATTCCTAGCGGCACATCGGAAAGCAAATGTTCTCGAACGGAATCCGCCAGAAGCGTGTTCAGTTGCTCCTTGGCGTCCTCTAGCGATATATCACGGATTTTCCCGTAGGGGAGTTGCCAGTAGCTCTCGGTTCTAGTCTCTCCGTCCTTCCACTCCATCCAGGTGCCCGGTGGAACTTTCCGAATGCCATCGATCAGCGTCCAGGGACAAGGTATGTAATTCAACGAGAGGTAACAATCGAGTGCTTCTCGGCTCAGCGTTCGCTCAATCTCGGGATGGACAAGGATCGCCTTAAGTTCAGACCCGAAATACAATTCTTCGCCCCTCTGCGCAAAATACAGCGGTTTGATTCCCATGCGATCGCGTGCGAGAACAAGACGATTCTGAGGCGCGTTCCACAGCGCGACGGCAAACATCCCCCGTAGCCGTTTGAAACACCCCGTATCCCATTGCAGGAATGCTTTGAGGACCGTTTCCGTGTCCGAATGTGAAGTGAACTTGTGTCCTGCTTTCTCAAGTTCCGCCTTCAATTCGAGATGATTATAAATTTCGCCGTTAAAAACGATTCCGCATTCCCCGTCATCCTCAAGAATGGGTTGATTTCCTGATTCAAGATCGATGATTTTCAGGCGAGCGGCGCCAACAGAAAAGTAATCCGAGGAGAAGATCCCTTGCTGATCAGGACCCCGGTGGAACAGAGTTGCCACCATGCCTCGAATTGTTTCTCGTGACGGCTTCGAATTCTTGTGTGTAAATCCTGCTATCCCGCACAATTCGACGTATCCATTGAGAATCAAATGCTTTCAAGACTTGGAGCTTCTTACTCTAGATGCCTTGCGAAAACCTGAACACCGCGTCATGGGCCGAATGTACTTCTTTTCGAAAAATGGGTGTCTTACGCTCACGTGGCACGGCGGCAGGATTACGCTCAATCCGGCCTTAATCTAATTTCCTTTTGGGGCGGGGTCAAGAAGCAAATCCCATGACGCCTTCGAAAAGCTTCCATGTATAGCCATGGGTCATGCTATGTCGGGCGGCCTTTGGCTCCACTCACGATCAGAACCTCCGCCGGGAAACTCATCCCACCACCCGTGGAGTACTCGCGCAGAGATTCAAGGCCTTGGCGCGTTACTTCAGTCATCTGCTCCTTTGAAAGCGCGCGGATCTTTGCGCGGAGCTTGTCAGACATCTCCAGCCGCAGCTTCCAAAAGTCTTCAACGGAGAGCGACGCCTGTATTGGGAATTGCAACAGGCGCTCCGTCGGAGCCAACGCCCCGGCTTCGTGAAGAACCTCTCGTAATTTGCCTGGACTTGCGAAGCGGAAAGCATCCAGAGCGTCCGGCGCAGGCGGTTCCGTATGGACGTAACGGTCGATCACTCGTGACACCGAATAGTGGAAAGGGTTTCTTTCCGCGAAATTCCAGGCCGCCAATGCCAGCTTTTTCCCCGGCTTGAGCACTCTCAACATCTCGCGGACTGCATCCACAGGAGAGGGAAAGAACATGACGCCGAACCGGCTGATCACGGCGTCGAATGCATCG
>Ga0210403_10004588_pt1 | contig 11870 bp, 13 predicted proteins | sample IncBWC19MmetaG_FD_150863 | JGI IMG/M metagenome (GOLD analysis project Ga0210403, IMG submission 150863) | Forest soil microbial communities from Barre Woods Harvard Forest LTER site, Petersham, Massachusetts, United States - Inc-BW-C-19-M | ecosystem: Environmental > Terrestrial > Soil >... | reverse complement strand
TCATCGGCGATTACAGAGAGGCAGAGGGGAAAGGAATTAAATACACGGCCATCGAGATTGCGAGGAAGTAGTGGCCTTAGCAATTGTGGCCCGATGAGCGACGCTTCTGCCTTCGCCGCGCTGCGGCGGCCATGTCGCACATCCGGGCTACTTGTTGCTCGCCGCCCGACCGAAAACTTCACCCCGCTCCAAATCCCTTCGCCTTGAAACTCGGCGCCGCCTCAGGTCCAGTGAGAAACTCGATCAGCGCTTTCACCGCGGGCACGGATTGGCTCTCCGCCCCGATCCCTCCGGTGAACAGGGTCACGGTCGCGAGTTCACCTGGCAGCGGCCCGACCAGTTGGGCTCCTGCGACGGGAACGATCTCTGAAGCCTGGGCGATGCCCAATTCCGCTTCGCCCTTGGCGACCAACTCGGCCGCCTGGGCACCGGGCACCAGAATGGTTTTTGCCTTCATCTGCTCGGCAATGCCCAGATGTTCGACGGCGCGGGCGGCAACCACGCCGCTCAGGCCACCCTTCGCCGGGTCCGCATAGACGATCGACTTGGTCGCGAGCAGGGCCTGTTTGAAGGCTTCGACCGTGCCGATATCCGGCTTCGGTACGCCCTCGCGCGCGGCAACGGCGACGGGCGTGCCCGCCACGTTCACGAGGCCGTCGGCGGCGAGCTTGTTCTGCTTGGCGAGGTCCTCCATCATCGCCCGGGTCAGGATGATCAGGTCGGCGCGCTCGCCGTCGAGAATGCGTTTCTTTAGCTCCGCCGCCAGCCCATAGTCGATGACGAGCTTGTGGCCGGTCTTCTTCTCGAACATTGGGGAAAGTTCGTCGAGCACGGACTTCAACGCCACCGACGTGAGCACCCTCACTTCGGCGGCGTGGCCGATGGCCCCGGACAGCACGAAGGCGGCAAGGGCTGCTGCAACGCGCGTCATCAACGATCGCCTGTCCATGGTCTCCTCCCCGCATGATTTTTTCGGATTAGAGGCCACAACGGCGAGTCCGACAAGGACAAACCGAAGCCGCAGTGATTTGCCCGACGGGTCAAATGAGTCCGATTTCGCCGCTCGCGCTTCGCCAAAGCCTCGATCGTCGACCGAAATGCGCCTGCGCGAAAAATCTGAATTTGCATGCAGCTCCAATATCTTTCGCCCATTCAAGCCCTCCGCGCAAAAATATTTCTATTTCTTTTTTTCAGAAATTGTGCTTTATGCTCCGCCATCCCGCCTCATCAAGAGGGACGTTACGGCCAATCGTCACGAAACGTGAGGCGGGAATGCGGTGGACGCGAAGGCTTGCGAGCGACGATTGCAGGCAGGTCGCGGACGGCGAAGACGCGTGGTCCTGATCTCCCGACGCTGGGATCAAGTTGGCGGAAGATGATCCGTCAACGACGGTGGCTAACAAGCCCGGACACCGGGGAGAGCGCGGAATAAGCCTGTAAACCATCGCGCAGGGAATGCCGGAATGTTCGGCGTACCTGTGGTGACTTGCTTGCGTGCTTTTTCCATTTGCACGCAAGGCTGCGGGTGCGGTTCGGCATCCGGCATTCCCTGCGCCCTCTTGATTTTCGAGGGACACGCTTGCTGCATCACTCGGGCGCATTTCGTGCCGCGGGAATGCTGTTGCTCGTCATTGCGAGGAGCGCAAGCGACGAAGCAATCCAGACTGCCTCCGTGGACACATTCTGGATTGCTTCGCTTCGCTCGCAATGACGGCGAGGCTGTTTGACATCTTGAATCTGAGAGAGTCCGAAGGCGCGTTTCGAGGCGCGCTGTTCCTTCTCCCCTTGTGGGAGAAGGTGGCGCGGACGAAGTCCGCGACGGATGAGGGGTTGTATCCGCGGGCGCAAAGAGCAGTTTACCGCACGGAGAGAAACCCCTCACCCGGATCGCATCTTGCGATGCGATCCGACCTCTCCCACAAGGGGAGAGATGACCGTCGCTGCGGCATCGACTCAACTTAATCGCATCGAGAGCCCGAACCCGGTCGCGCTACCTCTTCTTCGCCCCGACCCGCTCGATCTCCTTGATCGCCAGCGGCGGGCGGCCGCTTTTCTCGGCGATCTCGCGGTCCTGCTCCATGATGAAACCGCGCGCCGGCTCGTCGCCCTCGAGGCCGCCGAGCAGCTCGGTAGGCACGCGCCGGTTGGAGCGCTGGGAGCCGTCCTCGTAGACGACGTTGAAGAAGGCGAACTCGCCTTTGGGATTGGTCCCGGGTTTCTTGGCCATGCGCGGCTTTTTGCCGATATGGGCGGCTCTGTCAAAGCAAAAGGGGGCGTTCTGCAGTCCCTTTTTGGTCCCGCCGGATCGCGGCCGCGCCGGCCTGGCCGCGATCCGGTCAAACAAAATGCTGAATATCCGGTGACGGTGGACGATCGGCTCCAGCGGTTGCCGGAGCCACGGCCTCAAGTCCGGCAGTCGAGGACCAATCATGCCCAGCCCCCGCCTCGTCGTCTGGTACAACACCCGCTGCCCGGTCTGTAATGGCGGGATCGACTGGCAGCGCAACAAGCTGCTCGCGGCGGTTCGGGCCGGACGCATCGCCTTCCAGGACATCAACCAGCAGCCCGACGCGCTCGCGGCATATGGCGCCTCGCTCGACGATGTGCGCCGCCGGCTGCATGCGACCGACGAGAACGGCCGCTTGCTCGTCGGCGCCGATGTTGCGATCGCGACCTGGCTGATAACACCGGGCGAGGGCTGGCTGGCGTCGCTGTTCGGCAACGCCGTGATGCTGCCCGTCACGCGGTTTGGCTATGATCGCTTCGCCGACCTCTTGTTTGCCTGGAACAGGCGAAAGGGAAGGTGGTGAAACTCAGGGCGCCACCAGTTCCACCCGCCGGTTCAGCGCGCGGCCGCTGTCGCTCGCATTGGATCCAACAGGTGCCAGGAAGCCAACGCCGGCGGTGCGCAGGCGGGGCTGCGCGATGCGGTAGCTTTTGACGAGCTCGGCGGCGACCGCCTCGGCGCGCCGCCGCGACAAATCGAGGTTATAGTCGTAAGCGCCCTGGTTGTCGGTGTGGCCGACGATGAAGACGTTGAGCTGCGGCTGGCCGGCGAGGAGCTTTGCGATCTGCTCAAGCGTCGGACGGCTCTCCGGCTTGATGACGGCCTTGTCGGTATCGAAATAGATGCCATAGAGCGCGATGTGGCCGGCCCCGCCGAGGCCCTTGGCCATCGCGGCCGCATCCACCATCTTGTTCTCGATCGAGCCGAGCTCGGCGACGGTGAGCTGCGCTGATATCTCCTGGTTGTTCTGGCTGACGAGGACGCTGGCAAAAGTCTCGCGCCCGCCGTCCCCCTTGCGCCCGGCATAGTAATGATAGTTGAAACCGTCGACCCACATCTGCGGCACCGGCAAGACGTCGATTGCCTCGGTGAAGGGAATCGCGCCGCAGGCGTCGGTGTCGCAGGCAAGCAGGGTCTTGAAGCCGGCCTTGGCGAGCTGGGTCTCGAAGTTGCGCGAGACCTCCAGGATCGAGGGACCGGGATTGGTCCGATAGGCGATCCTGACGATGCGCCCCTCCAGCCGCCGCGCGTCGGCCGGCTGGCCGTCCTTGAAGGCGGCCGCCTGCATCCGCGCCGCGTCAAAATCCTTCACCACATAGCCGGTGATGACGCTGCCGCCGAAGCGGCCGATGCCCGGATAATCCCGCGCGCCGGCCACGTCGCGTGCTTGCGCGCAGGCTGCGGTCGCCGTGAAGGCCGAGAGGAGCGGGACGAGGACAAGCAATCCGAGGTGTTGGCGCGGAAGGGGCATCGGCATCTCTGCTGGTTGGGGAGATCGGAAGGTGTTGCAGGATATTAGTATCGCGCCGCGCTGATTTGGTTCTGATCGTTCACGACGCACTGACGCACCGGGAGGACTAACTGCTTGGGACTAAGCAATATCTGCACATCTCCGCCCCGCTTTGATCGCGCTCCGCCGCCATCGTAGGCCCCTGTGCATCAGCCCGCCTCAAAGCCCGACACTTCAAGCCCTCACGCCAGCGCCGCCGCGATCTGGGTGCCGCTTCGCTGCTTCATTGTGGCCGAAGCGCGGCTCGGGCGCCTCATGGCGCAACGCCGCTGGACGGCCGCGCCCTACGAGCTCTTCCGCTTCGGCCTGAAGCAGGGTTGGGCCTGTCTGTTCGGCGGCATCGCGATTGCGCTGATGATTGTCACGTATCGCTTCTATCCCGCGAACGCGCCGCTGCCGCGCTACGATTTCCTCTTCCTCTGCATGATCTCGGTCCAGGCCGCGCTGCTCGTGCTGCGCATGGAGACGTGGGAGGAGGCCAAGGTCATCCTGATCTATCACGCCGTCGGCACGGCAATGGAAATCTTCAAGACCGCGGTCGGCTCCTGGATCTACCCGGAGCCGAATTTCTTCCGGATCGCGGGCGTGCCGCTGTTCAGCGGCTTCATGTATTCCTGCATCGGCAGTTACATCTGCCGCGCCTGGCGGCTGTTCGATTTCCGCTTCTCCAACCATCCGCCGCGCTCGAGCCTGATCGCGCTCAGTCTAGCGATCTACGCCAATTTCTTCACCGACCATTTCGGGCTCGATTTCCGCCTGGTGCTGTTTGCCGCGAGCGTGCTCTTGTTCTTCCGCACCACCATCCGTTTCAGGGCCTGGCATGCCTGGCGCTCGATGCCGCTGCTGCTCGGATTCGTGCTGGTCGCGCTGTTCATCTGGTTCTCCGAAAACATCGGCACGCTGACCAAAACCTGGCTCTATCCATCGCAGCAGCAGGCGTGGTCGATGGTCTCGCCCGGCAAGCTCGGCTCGTGGTTCTTGCTGATCATCATCAGCTACACACTGGTGAGCTTGATCAACGCGCCGCGGGCGATGGTGGTGAACGACAAGATCGATGCGGCCACGGCCGATGACACGACGGAACGCCGCGCGGCCTGATTATCGTGTGATGTTTTGACGGACCGGTTTTCCCCGTGGCATGATCGGAACTGGGCAGTGGCAAGGGACATTTCATGCGCAAATTTCATCTGGCTGTTTTCCTTGGTGCGTTGATCGCCTCCACTCCCGCCTTCGCCGCGCGCTGCGGCGGCGATTTCAATTCCTTCGTCGCAAGCGTCTCGGCGGAAGCGACCGCGGCCGGCGTCTCTCAGAACGTCGTCTCGCAGGCGCTCGGCGGCGTGACGCAGGATGGCGGCGTGCTCGCCTTCGACCGCCGCCAGCGCTACACCTTCAACAAGACCTTCGAGCAGTACGTCTCGACCCGCGTCGGCGCGGGCCGCATCAATGGCGGGCGCGCGATGCTGCAGCGGCATGCCGCGCTGCTTTCGAGAATCGAGCAGCAGTTCGGCGTGCCGCGGCAGATCCTGGTCGCGATCTGGGGGCTGGAGAGCGATTTCGGCAAGGGCGACATGGGCAAGCTGCCGGTGATCCGCACGCTCGCGACGCTGGCGCATGATTGCCGCCGCTCCGAGCTGTTCCAGGGCGAGCTGCTTGCGGCGCTGAAGATCCTGCAGCGCGGCGATCTTCCCCTGCGCGATCTGATCGGCGCCTATGCCGGCGAGATCGGCCAGACGCAATTTTTGCCGTCGTCCTATATCAAATACGGCGTCGATTTCGACGGCGACGGCCGCGTCGATCTCCGCCACAGCGTCGCCGACGTGCTCGCCTCCACCGCCAATCTCCTGCACACCAACGGCTTCAAGATGGGGGCGCCGTACGGCGAAGGCAGCGCCAATTTCGAGGCGATGCGCGAATGGAATCACGCCGTGATCTATCGCAAGACCATCGGCTATTTCGCCGATCAGCTGGTCGGGCGGTGACCGGAGCGGCTGCACCATGGAAACGATCGGAAAGCAGAAGGTCTGGTCGTTTCTCGATCGCTCCCCCGACTGCCGGATCGCGACCAACACGAAAATCCGCGAAGGCACCGGGCACAAGGTCGGCTCTTATCTCGAGCTCGCGCGCAAGATCGCCGAGCTGCAGTTCCTGAACCGTGACTTTGTGCTGCTGTTTCGCGGACAAGGCGACGACCACCGCAACGTCAAGGGCAATACGTCGGTGAAGCCGACGTTGTTCCGGCCGAAGCAAAAGGGCAATCCGGATCGCGCCACTCTCGAAGAACGCTTCGGCATCCTCGCGCGCGCGGAGCGCGCGCTGGTCGAGCACTATGGATCGGCCGGCCTCATGGGCCTCGACCGGTTGCGGCGTCATCACGTGTTGCGCTGGTCGATCCTGCAGCACTACGAAGTCTGTGCGACGCCGCTGCTCGATGTCACCCATTCGATCCGGGTCGCGGCATCGTTCGCTTCGCTGAGCGGCAACGATCTGGTTTATCTCTACGTGCTGGGCGTGCCGAATTTGAGCGGGGCGATCACCGCGAGCGCCGAGGCGGGGTTGCAGATCGTCCGCCTGTCCAGCGTCTGTCCGCCGTCGGCCGTCCGTCCGCATATCCAGGAAGGCTATCTGCTCGGGCAATATCCGGAAGTCACCGGCGTGGCGGAGCGGGAAAACTATTTTCACTACGAAATGGATTTTGGCCTGCGGCTCGTTGCCAAATTCTGCTTCGAACCGGCCTCGTTCTGGAAGGGCAGGGACTTTCCGAAAGTCGCCGAAAGCGCTTTGTATCCGACCGCGACGGACGACCCGCTGTTCAAGCTGGCGCTCGACATTCAGAAGGAGCTTGGCAGGAGTTGACGGCGGCCAGGAGCCTTTCACTTCCCCTTGCCCGCCATCTTCTCGATCCGCCGCGCCAGCGGCGCCCAGTAGCTCGCGGGCCGGAAGCGCTGCAGGAGGTCCATGAAGCGGGCGTCGCTGCCGATCAGGATCCGCAGCTCGTTGTTCTCGATGCCGGCAATGATCCGCAGCGCCGCGGCTTGCGGCGTGGTCTTCGCCACTTTGTCGAACCGGTCGATCGCGTCCGCGCGGCGGGTGTTGTCGGTGACGCCGCTGCCGCTCTTCGAATTGCGCGCGATGTTGGTGGCGACGCCGCCGGGATGCACCACGGAAAGGCGCACCGGGCTCTTCGCCGTCTGCAGCTCGTGCCGCAGGCTTTCCGAAAAGCCGCGCACCGCGAATTTCGAGGCGCAATAGGCGGTTTGTCCCGGCGGGGCGATGATGCCGAAGATCGAGGAGAGGTTGACGATATGCGCCTCCGGCCTCCTCGAAAGATGCGGCAGGAAGGCGCGCGTGGAATGCACCGTGCCCCAGAAATTGATCTTCATCAGCCAGTCCATCTGCGCCTGGTCGATTTCGCTGAACTGGCCGAGCAGCGCCACGCCGGCATTGTTGATGACGATGCCGAGCGAGGGATGCGCCGCGATCGCGGTTTCGGCAAAGTGTACGATCTCGGCCGGCTCGCCGACATCGACGCGATGCGTCGTGACCTTTTGCCTGTTGCCGATCTCGGCCGCGACCGCGGCCAGGCCCGCCTCGTCACGGTCGGCGAGCGCCAGATCGGCGCCGCGCGCGGCGAGCTCGAGCGCGAGCGCGCGTCCGATGCCGCCGGCGGCGCCTGTGATGGCCACCGCGACTCCGCGAATTGCTGTCATTTTTGCCGTTCCCCCCCGTCGTCCAGAATTTGCGCAGTGATATCTGCGAAGTTCCCGCATTTTCTCAAATTGGAACCGAACCATCCAGAGGGATTGGCTTTTACCCAGGTTACCTTTCCCAGCCAAAGATTTCGGGAGGCAACCAATGGGTCAGTCCAAGCCGTTTCGCGCGACCGCACTGGTCGTGGAAGACGATTCGATGCAGCGCGAGATGATCAGTGTGCTGCTGGAGGAGAGCAATTACGACGTGATCCAGTGCGAGAGCGCCGAAGCTGCCGAGCTCGTGCTGCAACGGCTGTCTCACGTGCTGGCGCTTGTCATCACCGATGTCAGCCTCGCCGGGCGGATGAACGGAGTTGAGCTCGCGCGCATCGCCAGGGAACGCAATCCGCAGCTGGACGTGGTCGTCACCTCCGGCCGCGACCTGCCGGAGCCGCTGCCGGACGGCGCGAAGTTCTGGGCAAAGCCCTGGGCTGCGCTCGACGTCCTGCGCGAGGCGGAATGGGCGCAGGCGCAGGCCATGTCGCACTAACCAAGCGGGCTGCTATCGCGCGCGTTCGTCGCGCGTGATACGGTCGGCCCATGTCGTGGTCGTTCCTCATCACCTCGCTGGTTGTCGTCGTCTCGCCGGGCACCGGCGTGCTCTATACGCTCGCGACCGCGCTGACGAAGGGATCGCGCGCCAGCATCGCCGCCGCCTTCGGCTGCACGCTCGGCATCCTGCCGGCCATGTGTGCTGCCATGCTCGGGCTTGCCGCCGTGTTGCACACCAGCGCGTTGGCTTTCGCAACGCTGAAATGGCTGGGCGTGGCTTACCTGCTGTACATGGCCTGGCAGGCGCTGCGCGAAGAGGGCGCGCTGTCGGTCGAGACGCCGCTCGACACAAAATCGAGCCGGTGGGTGATCGTGACCGGCTTCCTGATCAACATCCTCAACCCGAAGCTGTCGATCTTCTTCCTGGCCTTCCTGCCGCAGTTTATCGCCGCCGACGAGGCGCACCCGCTGCCGCGCATGCTGGAACTGTCGGCCGCCTTCATGGCGATGACGTTTGTGGTGTTCGTGCTGTACGGCCTGTTCGCAGCGCTGGTGCGCGACCGTGTCGTGAGCCGGCCGCGCGTCATGACCTGGCTCCGCCGCGCCTTCGCCGGCGGCTTTGCCCTGCTAGGCGCGAAGCTGGCGTTCGCGGAGCGCTAGGCGCAAACAACAGGAATCAAAAAGGCGGGCAAAGCCCGCCGCTTTAAAATCCGGAGAGGACCCGGGTGCCCGGGCGGAGCTGAGCACTCCACCCGGGCTCGAAGAGTTACTTCTTCTTCGACTTCTTGGCCTTCTTCGCCTTTTTCGCCTTCTTCGCTTTCTTAGCCATAGTATCCTCTCAGGGTTTTAATGGATTGAAACGCGACACGAGAGGCATGCTCGGCGGAGGGCCAGCCTCGCAAAATCCTCGAGACTAAACTCAGCAGATTCGCGGCGCGCTGCCCCGCACTGTCACGCGCGCGTCATGGCGTTATCCACAGCTGAAATGCGTTTTGATGTGCTTTTCGCGAAAATTTTGCGATTGGTGTCAGCACGCGCGTGGTGCGCTCAGTTTCAGGCGGCATGGTTTCGCTCTGCCGAAGCGGCGAACGGAATGGCCGCCCCGCGGCCAAGATGTGTCGAAAACCGGCGAACGGCCCGCGGCCGGTGCATCCGATCTTCATCAATTCAAAACCACGCCGCGGTTTCGCCCGGCGAGTTGAGATTCCGTTAAGCCGCCTGGCCGCAAGCTGCCCGCAGCAAAACGGGAATGGTCTGGCAGGGGACAGGACAATGGACGTGCTGCGATCGCGATGCTGAGCGTTCCGACGTTATGGACGGTCTTCGTCATTAACTTTCTCGCGGTGGCCCTGATCTGGGCCTACGTAGCCTATACCTATCCAAAGTTCGAGGCCGCGCGGTTCTGGGCCGCCTCGTCCTTCGTGGGCGCGCTCGGCGGCTTCATGGCGATGCTGGTTCTGGTCTTTGCCGGCACGCTGCTGCCGCTGCTTGTCGGCGGAACCGTGCTGATCGTCGCCGTCTGCCTCGCCGCCATGGGCATCGAACGGTTCTACGAGCGGCCGGTGTCCTGGACGAGGACGGCCCTGATCACGGGCTTGGGCTGCGCCGGCCTTGTCTTCTTCATCGAAGGCTATGACTCCAGCACGATGCGGGTGCTGGTCTATTCGATCGCCCAGTCGCTACCGCTGGCGCTGACCCTGAAACTTCTGTTCTCGCGTCACGACGGCCGCGTCAGTCCGGGCGCCCGGCTGGCTGGCGGCATCGCCTGCCTGGTCATCGCGCTCTATGGGGTCAGGGCCTTCGGCAATCTCGTCGGCGTCGACTTCACCTTCATGCGCTCGTCGTTCGCGCAGGGTGCGCTGACGCTCGCGCTGATCTTCCTGTCGATGTCGCTCAATTTCGGCTTCCTCTTGATGGCGATCGACCGGTTGCGCAACGAGGTCGCCGATCTCGCGCTGCTCGATGATCTCACCGGCGTCGGCAACCGGCGGCAATTGCTGCAGCGGCTCACCGAGGAATGCGCGCGCTCGGAACGCAGCGGCGAGCCGTTCGCGCTGCTCGTGATCGACCTCGACGGCTTCAAGCAGATCAACGACACCCATGGCCATGCCGCCGGCGACGCCTGCCTGCAGCATTTCACCTTGATGACGCAGACGCGGCTGCGGCCCGGCGACCTGCTCGCGCGTACCGGCGGCGACGAGTTCTGCATCGTGCTGCCGTCGTCGACGCTGCGCGAAGGTGCCATGATCGCCCGCCGCGTGCTGGATGTCTGCCGCCAGGATGCGGAGGGCTGTGTCGGCGACGACATTCCGATCGCGGTTTCGATCGGCGTGGCGCAATGGACCCGCGAGACCGGCGCGTTTCCCGACCGGCTGATCGCCGCCGCCGACCACGCGCTTTATGCCGCCAAGAAAGAGGGCAGGAACCGCTACGCGGCCTATGACCCCGTGCCGCCACTCGCGCCCGAGGTGGAGGCGGATGCGTTGGCCGCGGCGCGCAAACGCGCCTGAAGCGTGCTACCAAGAAGGCCCACAGCATGATCCGGAAAAGTGGGCACCGGTTTTCCGAAGAGATCATGCTCAAGCAAAATTAGAGCGGGATGACGAAGTCATCGCGCTCTGGGGCCTTCACCCATGATCTTCCGCTCGCTGGCGCTGTTCTTCGCCGTCGCCTTTCTCTTTCCTGCCTCCGCCGAGACCCCTGATCTTGCCAGGATCGGAAAGTCGTCCGGCACGCCCGACATCCCCGGCCTGAAGATGGTCTGGTTGTCACCCTGGGGCGAGGTCGCAAGAGCCCATCCCTGGAAGAACATCATCGTGCATCAGACCGAAGGGCCGGCGGGCTCGGCGCGCGGCGGCGCGATGGAGCAGAACAAGAACCCGACGCGGCGCGGCGTCATGGTCTGGGTCGAGACCGACGGCACGGTTTATTGGGCGGTGGCGGACAACCTCGTCCCGACCCACACCGACGGCGCCGACCGCAACGACAACAAATACATCGACAACAGCAAGACCTATCACCAGGTGAACAAGGACACCTCGATCGGCGTCGAGTTCGCGGGCAATTACCCCGACGTCGCGCGTCCCGCCACGCAGGCCCAGATCGACGCCTGGAAGATCCTCGTCAAGGTTCTGCGCGCGCGCTACGACATCCCGCTCGACCATGTCTATGCGCACAACTGGATCGACTACAAGGACGCGCGCTATTGCGAAGGCTGCGCACTCGCGACGCTGGCGCGGGAGTGGGGGGAATAGCCAATGGCAGCCGAAGAGGAGTGGACATGTCGTTATCGATCAACTTGCAGGCAGCTTCCGGTCTGGTTCGCTCGCGCGGACTGAAGGCGTTCAGGCTGGCGCCGGCGCTCGCGCTGCTCTTGTGTGCGTCGCTGCTGCTGGCGCTGGAGACGCCGAGCAAGCCGTTCCTCGACAAGAACAGCTTCTTCCTGTCCTCGGCTGGTTTTCGCGTGCAGCTCGCCAATGACGCGATGGGCAGGAAGGCACTGCATGCGCTGCCGCCGCATCGCTTCGTGACCCACAGGATCGGCGACCAGGTACGCTATTTCTACGCCGAGCCGAAATACTGCGATTGCATCTTTATCGGCACGCCTGCGGCGTATGAGGCCTACCGCGACATGCTGCGCCAACCCTTGCAGCAGCCCGACGATGTGGCGCCGGATTATACCACGCAAGCCACCGCGCTGCTCGATGGTCCGCCGGTCTGGCTCAACACGCTCGACGAGCCCGATACGCTCGCGGAGTTTTTCCGGGATTATTATTGAGGTGCGATCTTCTCCCTCGCCCCGCTCTCTTGTCCGCCGAGGCCAGCATTCGGG
>Ga0210403_10004587_pt1 | contig 11873 bp, 9 predicted proteins | sample IncBWC19MmetaG_FD_150863 | JGI IMG/M metagenome (GOLD analysis project Ga0210403, IMG submission 150863) | Forest soil microbial communities from Barre Woods Harvard Forest LTER site, Petersham, Massachusetts, United States - Inc-BW-C-19-M | ecosystem: Environmental > Terrestrial > Soil >... | reverse complement strand
GGAAACGCCGAAGCGTGGTGGCACGCTGGTCGGTTCCTGGGGCGGTTTCGAGCCGCAAGCCCTGTTCGTGCCCGCAGGCGGCGGATCGAGCCCGTATTTCACCTCGACCAAGGTGCACGAACGCTTGATCCGCCTGACGGTCGATCTCAAATTCCAGCCCGTGCTTGCGGTCGACATCAAGCCGTCGGCAGACTTCAAGAGCTACACCATCAAACTGCGCGAAGGCGTGACCTGGCATGACGGCATCTCGTTCACCGCTGATGACGTCGCCTTCAACGCGATGCAATATTGGAAGCCGATCTCGGCCGGCGTCTCGCTCGATGCGCTGGAAGGCGCCGAAGCCGTCGACCCGCTCACGGTGGTGCTGAAGTTCAAGTCGCCGGTACCGGAATTCTTCCTCAATTCCGTCCTGGCCGGCAAGTCGGCCCTGGTTATCCCCAAGCATATCTATGCTGGCAGCAACATCATCACCAACCCGATCAACAACACGCCTGTCGGTACCGGGCCGTTCAAGGTCAAGGAATGGGTGCGCGGCAGCCACGTCGAATATCTGCGCAACGAGAAATACTGGAATCCGGAGTTGCCCTATGTCGATCGCCTGGTGATCCGCTGGTGGCGCGATCCGGCATCGCGCTCGGCCGCCTTCGAGGCTGGCCAGCTCGACATCGGCGTCTTCAACCCGATCCCGATACCTGACATCCCGCGGCTCACATCGGGCGCCAAGTTCGTCGCCGAGACCAGGGGCTATGCGAACTCGGCCTGGGTCACCACGGTCGAATTCAACCAGCGCCGCGAGATCTTCAAGAACAGGGCGGTGCGCCAGGCGCTGATGCAGGGGATCGACCGGCAATTTATCTCGGACACTGTGTTCTTCGGCCGCGCCAAGCCCTCGGTTGGCGCCGTGCACAGTTCGAACTCGATCTTCTTCACCAAGGACGTCCAGGACTATCCGTTCGACGTCAAGAAGGCGGCGAAGGCGCTCGATGCGGCCGGCTATCCGGTGAAGGACGGCTCGCGATTCAAGCTCAATCTGGTTTCGGCCGGCTGGTTCGAGGAGAACGTCAAGATCGGCCAATACGTCAAACAGGCGTTCGAGGACCTTGACATCACCGTCGATCTCGCCGTGCCCGATCGCCCCACCTCGCTCAAGCGCATCTACACCGACTACGACTACGACGTCGCGATCTCCAATAATTCCGGCAGCATTGAGCTTATTCCAAGCACGACGCAGTTCTACACCACCGACGGCATCGTGAAGGGCGCCGCGTTCCGCAACGCCACCGGTTATTCCAATCCGAAGGTCGACAAGATCGTCGCCAAGATGGCGGTCGAGACCGACGATCCGAAGCGCATTGCGCTCGGAAAGGATTTCGATCGCCTTGCCGCCAGCGAGGCTCCGATGCTGCCGATGGTCGACCTGGAGCCGGTGACGATCGCCCGTGCCGACGTCCGCAATCATTCTGCGACGGCGGATTTCATGGGGGAAAGCTGGGCCGAACTCTGGCTCGACCGCTGACGGAGCGCCACCTTGAACCGGATCGTCATTCGCCGATTGGCTCAAGTGATCCCGCTGGTGTTTGCGGTGATCGTGCTCAACTTCGTGCTGATTCATCTCGCCCCGGGCACCCTGTTCGACGTCGTGACCGCCGAGCAGCAGATTACCGACCCGGCGATGCTCGATCAGCTCCGTCACACCTATGGCGTCGACCAGCCGACCTATGTGCAACTCGCGAAGTACATCTGGTCGGTGATGCATCTCGATCTTGGCTTCTCCTACCGGCAGAACGCTCCCGTATTGAATGTGATCTTGGAGCAATTGCCGGCTACCATGATCCTGATGCTGGCGGCGACCGCGATTGCGCTGCTGGTCGGGGTCACCGCGGGCGTGCTCGCTTCGGTGAGGGTAAACACCATCTGGGACAATCTGATCTCGCTGGCGGCGGTGTTTTTCTTCGCCGCACCGAGCTTCTGGCTGGGCATCATGATGACGGTGCTGTTCGCGGTGAAACTCGGCTGGTTCCCGGTCGGCGGCATGCGCACGATCGGGGCCGACAACGGCGTGTTCGCTGATGCGCTAAACGTAGTGCATCATCTGGTGCTGCCGGCGACGGCGCTGGGCCTGTTCTATGCGGCAACCTACGCGCGGGTGATGCGGGCCTCGATGCTGGAGGTGTTCCGTCTCGATTTCGTCCGCACGGCACGTGCCAAGGGGCTGTCGCCCGCGCGCGTCGTGATGGCGCATGTGATGCGCAATGCGTTGTTGCCAATCGTGACGCTGCTTGGTCTGCAGCTCGGCACCATCCTCGGCGGCAGCGTAGTGATCGAGGCCGTGTTCAGCTGGCCGGGCATCGGCAGCCTGCTGTTCGACAGCGTCATGAGCCGGAATTTTCCGATGGTGCTTGGCGTCCTCGTGCTCGGATCGCTGCTGGTCGCCGTCGCCAATGCCAGCGTTGATCTGCTCTATCTGCGGCTCGATCCGCGCATTCGGGCGAGATAGACGCATGCTGATGCTCGCGATCGATTTCGCCCGCCGTTTCGCTCGCAACCGCGCCGCCCTGGTTGGCTTTGCGCTCGTGATCGTCGTGGTCGGCGTGGCGCTGGCCGCTCCGTGGCTGTTTCCGCGCAATCCGTTACGCATTGTCGGCCGTCCCGAGCTCTGGCCATTTGTCAATTCGCGGTATCCGTTGGGTACGGATTCGCTCGGCCGCGATATCGCGGCCATGATCGCCTATGGCGCGCGGACCACGCTTCTGATTGGGTTATGCGCCAGCCTTACCGCGACGTTGATCGGCATCACGGTTGGAGCCACCGCAGCCTATTTCGGCGGCTGGATCGATGAATTGCTGATGCGTTTCACCGAATTGTTCCAGACCATTCCCAATCTGATCTTCGTACTGACCATTGTCTCGATTCTTGGCCAGAAGATCGAATATGTCACGATTGCGGTCGGGATCGTGACCTGGACCCCGATCGCGCGATTGACGCGCGCCGAATTCCTGTCTCTGCGCGACCGCGAGTTCGTGCAGGCCTGCCGCGCTATGGGAATGGGAAACCTCCGCATCATGCTCGGCGAGATCCTGCCGAATGCGCTGCCGCCGGTGATTGTGCTGTCTTCGCTGGTCGTTGCCGGTGCCGTGCTGTTCGAATCCGCGGTGTCGTTTCTCGGTCTCGGCGATCCCAATGTCGCGAGTTGGGGGGGCCTAATTGGCGACGGCCGCACCTTGATCCGCACCTCTTGGTACATCTGCGCCGTGCCGGGATTTGCGATCATGCTCACGGTGCTCGCGCTCAATCTGGTCGGCGATGGTATCAACGATGCACTTAATCCGAAGCTCAGGGATCGCTGACATGGCGGTCGGCGGTACGCTGGAACGCGACACGATCCTCGAGGTCAGCCAGCTTCAGGTGTCGCTGTTCACGCGGCGCGGTGTGCTGCCGGCAGTCGATGGGTTGTCGCTGACGGTCAAGGCCGGGGAGACGGTTGCGATCGTCGGAGAATCCGGCTGCGGAAAATCGTTGACGGCACTGGCGCTGATGCAGCTGTTGCCTTGGCCGCCGGCCAAGATCGTTGGTGGCACTGTGCGCTTCATGGGGCGCGAACTGACATCCTTGTCCGACCGCGCGATGCGACGCGTGCGCGGCAAGGACATATCGATGATCTTCCAGGATCCGATGACCTCGCTCAATCCGGTCGTCGCCGTCGGCGACCAATTGATCGAGGCGATCCAGTGGCACAACGGCGTCTCGCGTCATGAGGCTCACGCCCGCGCCGTCGAATTGCTGCGGCAGGTTCGAATCCCCGATGCCGAGCGGCGGCTCAACGATTTTCCGCACCAGATGTCCGGCGGCATGAGCCAGCGCGTGATGATCGCGATGGCGATCGCCTGCGGGCCCAAGCTCCTGATAGCCGACGAGCCAACCACTGCGCTCGACGTCACGATCCAGGCGCAGATCCTCGCACTTCTGAAGGAGCTGCAGGCAAAATCAAGTATGGGATTGATCATTATCACCCACGACCTCGGCGTCGTGGCAGAGACCGCAGACCGCGTCGTGGTGATGTATGCCGGACGGAAGGTCGAGGAGGCGCCGGTCGGGGCCTTGTTCGAGCGGCCGCTGCATCGATATACGCGCGGCCTGCTCGGGGCGACGCCGTCAGCGACCAGGCGGCGCGGCACAAGGCTGGCGGAGATCGGCGGCAGCGTGCCGCCACTGTCGGAGCTGCCAGCCGGCTGCGCATTCCAGAACCGCTGCGCCGACGCATTTGATCGCTGCCGCGTCGCAAGACCGGTCCTGATGCCGGTATTGCCGGGCCGCACCGTGGCGTGTTTCGCCGCCGAAGAGGAGCTGTCGCGACATGCCGCTGCTGTCGGTACTTAGCCTCTGCGTTCAATATCAAACCGCGCAGGGCATCGTCCGCGCGGTCGATGACGTCAGCTTCGAACTGGAAGCCGGCGAGACCGTCGGCCTGGTCGGCGAGTCCGGCTGCGGCAAGTCGACGCTAGGCAAGGCGATCATGCGCCTGGTGCCGAACAGCGACGGGCGCGTCGTGCTCGACGGGCAGGACATCACGAGCATGCCCAACGCGCTGCTCAAGTCCGTGCGCAAGAACATGCAGATGATTTTTCAGGATCCTTACAGCTCGCTCAATCCGCGCCACGACGTGGGCACCATCATCGGCCAGCCGCTCAGCGTCGCGGGATGGTCGCGCCGAGACATCCGCGACCGCGTCGCCGAACTGGTCAAGCAGGTTGGCTTGCCCGAGGATGCTGAGCGACGCTACCCACACGAGTTCTCCGGAGGTCAGCGTCAACGCGTCGGCATTGCGCGAGCACTGGCGCTACGGCCGAAAGTGATCATCTGCGACGAGCCGGTATCGGCGCTCGACGTCTCGGTGCGTGCGCAGGTCATCAACCTGTTGCAGGATCTGCAGCAGCAGACCGGCGTGTCCTATCTCTTCATTTCCCACGATCTCTCCGTGGTTGAGCATATCTCGGATCATTTGATCGTCATGTATCTCGGCCGCATCGTCGAAAGCGGCCGCGGCGAGCATATCTGGCAGCAGCCTGCGCATCCTTACACCCTTGCTCTCTTGGCTGCGGCTCCCGTCGCCGACCCACGCTTGGCGTGCAGCCGGGCTAAGCAGGTCCTGGAGGGCGAATTGCCAAGCCCGCTCAATCCGCCTTCGGGCTGCAGCTTCCACGAACGCTGCCCGATGGCGCGGGAACGATGCAGTCAGGAGCGGCCCGTACTGCGAAAACTATCGGGCGGACGCATGGTCGCCTGCCACTACGACTTGCTTGAACAGCCCTACGAGCGGCCGCGCGCGAACGCGGCGAGTTAGCTGACATGAAGATATGGAGTCCTGCCGATGCGCTGGCATAATCTTGGTGATCTGATCGACCGCAAGGGCGGTCTCGGCAAGGAAGCGATCATCGATCTGGCGCTGCCCGGCAATGTCAAGACCTACACTCATCGGCAGATCGATCGTCTCGCCAACGGCGTAGCCAAATATCTGACCGACCGCGGATTTGCCCGTGGCACCCATATCGCGATCGTATCGTTCAATCGCGCCGAATATGTCGCCGCCTATTTCGGCATCATGCGTGCGGGCTTCATCGCGGTGCCCGTCAACATCAAGGTCGCACGCGACACCATCGACTATGTGATGGACGACGCCAAGATCGCGCTCGCCTTTGTCGACGCCGCGAACCGCGCGCAGGTCCGAGAAGGCATTCCGGTGATCGACTTCGATGATGCCGGATCGAACGGCTTTGCCGCGACCGTCAAGCCGGTCGAGTCGTTTGACAGCGTGGTGGCCGGAGCCGATGAAGTCGGTCAGATGCTCTACACGTCCGGCTCGACCGGCCGGCCGAAAGGCGTGCCGCTGTCGCATCGTGGCCAATTGTGGGCGCTCTCAACCCGTACCAGTGGAGCGCTGAACGAGAACGAGCGCTACATCATTGCGCAGCCGCTGTTCCACATGAACGGGCTGTTTGCGACCAAGACGATTTTCGCGACCAATGCATCCATGGTGTTATTGCCGTCGTTCGAAGCCAGGAGCTACATTGAGGCGATCGCAAAATACAAGGCGACCGCGGCCACCGCCGTGCCAACGATGTGGGCGAGGGTGGTCAAGGAGCAGGAACTCCTGGCACAGAACGACATCAAGTCGGTTCGGCGATTGATGCTCGGCTCGGCGCCGATGACCATGGGCTTGTGGGACAAGATCAAGCTCGCGTTGCCGAATGTCACGCTCTCGATCGGTTACGGCACCACCGAAGCCGGACCAGCAGTGTTCGGACCGCACCCGAAGGGCATTCCTACGCCGCCATTAGCGCTCGGTTATCCGATCAATCCCGAGGCCGTCAGGCTCATCAACGGCAGCGAAAACGAAGGCGTGTTGTTGATGCGCAATCCCGCGCTGATGGATCATTACCACAATCTGCCGCAGCAAACCGCGAAGGCGATCACTGGGGGCTGGTATTACAGCGGCGACGTGATGCGGCGGGACGAGAATGGCTTCTACTATTTCGTCGGCCGTGCCGACGACATGTTCGTCTGTTCGGGCGAGAACATCTATCCGGGCGAGGTCGAGAAGTTGCTCGAGCGCCATCCGCAGGTGCAGCAGGCGGTGGTCGTGCCGCTGCCGGACGAGGAGCGCAGCCAGGTTCCGGTCGCCTTCATCGTCTCTCGCGCCGACAGCAGGCTCAGCGCGGACGAAATCCGCAAGTTCACCATTGCCAACGGGCCCGCCTATCAGCATCCGCGCCGTATCGAATTCGTCAACGAACTGCCTTGGGCCGGTACCAACAAGATCGACCGCAAATCGTTGATCGATCGCGCGCGACAGCTTGAAGCGGCCAAAGGTTGGTCAGTGTGAGCGCGCTGGCAGGAAAGATCGCGCTCGTCACCGGTGCGAGCCGGGGCATCGGGCGAGCGATTGCCCTCCGGCTTGCCGGCGACGGCGCCGTTGTTGCGGTTCACTATCATTCGGCTGAGGATGCCGCGCGGGTTGTTGTCAGCGAGATCGTTGCTGCGGGCGGGACTGCGTTTGCCCTGAAAGCCGATCTGTCCGTGCAGGGCGGCGCTGCAATACTTGCCGCAACATTTACGGCGGAACTGATCAAGCGATACGGAAAACCAACGTTCGACATTCTGGTCAACAATGCCGGTGTCGGCAAGCGTGCGACGATCGAAGAGATCACGGAGGACGATTTTGAACGCGTATTGCAGACTAATCTCAAGTCGCCGTTCTTCCTGATCAAGGCGCTGTCGCGGCATCTCCGCGATGGTGGTCGCATCGTCAACATTTCCTCGATGGGAACGCGCGCGGCCTATCCGACCATGGCGGCTTATGCGCCGGCGAAAGCCGGGCTTGAGGCGCTGAGCAGGCTGCTCGCCGTCCACCTCGGCGGGCGGCAGATCACGGTGAATTCGGTGATGCCGGGCGCGACCGCAACAGACATGAACGCCAATGCGCGCGATCCCGTCGCAAGCCGCGCGGTTGCCAGCACGATCGCACTGGGACGGGTAGGCCAGCCCGGAGACATTGCCAAAGTGGTGGCGTTCTTGGCGTCCGACGACGGCGGCTGGGTCACGGGTCAGCAGATCGACGCCAGCGGCGGCCAGCGGCTATAAGCCGCTGGCTTCGCGCAAGGCGAGGGCGCTTCGATCCCTGCGCGCTGATTTCCCGCAACAGATTTGGCGTTCTTGGTTCCGATCGCCTTGGGGCGCAGCAAGTTGCTGTTAGATTGCGCAGGCTTTGGCGAAAATTTATGCTAGCCGAAAGCAGTATCTGGCAATAACGTTCCCCAAACCAGGCTTCATGCAACCAAAATATTCTGCGCTTTGCCGAGTTTGGAGGCCGATATGCTCGACGAAATCGATCGCAAGATATTGGCCACGTTGCAGGTGGATAGCAGCTTGTCGATGCAGGATATTGCCGAGCGGGTCGGATTGAGTTCGACACCGTGCTGGCGCCGGATCCAGAAGCTCGAAAGTTCCGGTTATATCAAACGCCGCGTGGCGCTGTTGGACGCGGAGAAGCTGAATCTCGGCGTTAGCGTCTTCATCGCGGTGAAGACCAACCAGCACAATGCCGAATGGGTGCAAAGATTCCGGAAAATCGTCACCGGTTTTCCGGAGGTCGTGGATTTCTATCGCTTGAGCGGCGACGTGGACTATCTGATCCGGGCCGTCGTGTCCGACATCCGGGCCTACGACGACCTGTATCAGCGGCTGATTGCCAAGATCGACCTGCACGACGTGTCCTCGATGTTCACGATGGAGCAGATCAAGTCGACTACCGAATTGCCCATCTTGAGTTACTGAAAACTACCTTGGCCGAGTCGTCTGGTGCGAAACTGGCCGGTCTTGTGGCCTTGGACATCGCCTTTCGCTCTCGAATTGGCAGCAAAGCTCGGGTCGAGGATTGTTGATCCGGATCGGATTGCGGCTGTCTGGAATTCTGCCTGCTTGGCCGCGCCCGGTCTCGGCGCCCAGAGCTTCGGCTGTGCTGGCGAGGGCGCTCGCCGCAGCTTGCGGACTCCTGAAGGACCGCTGCAGCGCCAACCTTGGCAGACTTCACTCGCTTGAAACAGCCGTCTTCGCTTTCGCTTCACTGCAGCTATGCCGGACACCACGCTTCGCTCTCCGATCTCCGCGCGGCGGCGCCACGCGTAGCCCGAGCGAAGCGTGGTGCGGGCCCGGCAGGGCTCGAACCTGCAACCGGACCGCTATGAGCGGCAGGACCACTCGGCTGTTTCTTGGGGCTTGCTCGAACTGCCGCTATTGGGCTCGGGCTAGCCCAAGCTTCCCCATGATGGATTGGAGCGAGAGTTCAAGTTTTTCAACCAGTTAGAAGGCGACGTGTGCGCGATGTGTGCACCGAGAGATCAAAGAAAATCTAGATACAAACAATGTGAGCACGCCGACTAAGTGCTCTGGCGTCACTGGCGGATAGGTGTGTCGAGAGGGTGCTCATCTGGGACTGAGAAGCTGACCTCGTTTGTCGCCTGGCCAAACGACCTGGAAGATCAGGGAGTCCGACATGGAAAGAATTCTTTCGCTGCCGCTCTTCAGGTAGGAATTGGCGGCTTTGCAAGGGCGATTTGCGAGACATCCACGCTTTGCAGCGTGGATCAAACAAATTAGGCATGGCGAGACGCAGGCCGATGCCGCCGATGCCGAGCACTTGGCCGAGGGCAATCGCGGACCTAGCTTTTTGTCCGCAGTGTTGCCAGTGCCGCCCTAAAGTACCTGCCCAAATTGCAGCCGTCATCCCGCTCCAATTCTAAACAGCAAGATGCCGGCCCACTAGCATCTCCTTCGAGTCGCTGACAGGCACTGCGCTTTTCAGTTGACTATTTAGTCAACTAGCCATAGGTTCGAAACCGAAGGCTTTCAGCCTGCTTATGCGTGTAAGGACAGGAGCACTATCGATGGCTACGGCAAGACATGCTCGCGCCAAGGAGCTGGAGTCAGCTTCGTTAGAGGAAATTATGGATCGTTACGTTGGGCGCTTCGCCGACAAGCGGGCGGATTGGGCTGCCTTCGAAGACGCGAAGATCGAGGGGTTTCGGCGCGCCCAACATCGCTTCATCGGTGCTGGTGGATCAGGGAAACACAACGATTCAGCGGCCATTCCGCCCGGGAATTTCACGCTGTCGATTATGTTTGTGCCGCCGGGACAGGGCAACGCTGCCCACACGCACGAAGTCGAGGAAGTGTTCTTTGTCCTACAAGGCCATCTCGATGTCTTCGTCGAGGATGAAGCGGGGCACAAGATCACCAAGAGATTAGGGCCGTGGGAATGTCTCGCTTGTCCGGCGGGTGTCATTCACGGTTACGAAAACAACAGCCTGGAGCCGGTTTATTTTCAGGTGATGCTCGGTCGCGCGCGGCCTGAAACCATGGGCTATGCCGACGACGAGCTCTACAAGCGTCGCGACAACCATCTTAAGACTGCCTGACAAGTTCGTTCGCGGAGCTGTGGGTAAACGGCGCGACAAACTTTCTGGATTTGGGGGCCAGAAGGCGTGTTGCGCTGTTTTCCGTTGCAGGTCCTCTTTTACGCTGGAAGCCGTTTGCTTCACCGCGGCCCTCATCACGTAACGACGAGACCGGCGCGCTTTTTGATGCTGTGAATCAGACTGTAGGGCGCCAGCACGGAGGTCAAGCCGGCCTCACGCGCCGCGCTGATGGCGTCAATGCCGCCAAGGGCACCACCCGGGATTAGCAACCGGCCTCCGCTGGCGGATGCTGCGCGGTGCAGCCCGGCCTCGAGTTCTCGGTCGGCAAGAGCACCGACCGAGGCCACAAGAAGGTCAGGGCCCTGGCACAGGACCAGTTCGCCAAACGCCTTCAAGGCCCGATGGCCCGCGCATTCCACCACCACATCCGGCTGGGCCCCGAGCAGCGCATCAATGCTGTCGAACAGCCGAACTTGTGGCGTCGATGCCGGCGGCGGTTCCGACAGCATACCCACGACGTCAAGCGCGGGTTCGCCGATGAGATGCTCGACGACAAAACTGCCGATGGCGCCATATCCAATGACGGCGATTTTCAAAGCGTGCCTCACTTGCAGGATGGTCATGCAAGATTGAGTCATGTGTTGACTACATAGTCAACATGAGAAAGAATGTGCGACGCGTAACGGTTGAAGCGAGACGGCCCTATGACAGACACCACTCCCAACCTTGAGCCGTCGAGCCCACCAAGCCGGGAGATGGCCGTGCACAATCCCTGGACCAGAGAGGTGGCCTTCACGGTCCAGCCAAGCTCCGCTGACCGTATCAGCCGCAGCGTGCAAGCGGCCAAGGTGGCTTTTCAGCGCCATCTCCGCGAGCCGGCGCACCAACGTGCCTCCTGGCTGAATGGAGCCGCCAATGCCCTCGCCAAAGAGGCCGAACAGCTGGTCGAGATGATTATCGCCCACGTCGGTAAGCCTCGGAAGGCGGCAGCGATCGAGGTCAACCGGACCATCGCGTTTATCCGAGCCTGTGCCACGTACCTTCCGAGCCTCAAAGGCGAAGTTGTTCCGGTCGACCTGGCGCCGGCCGGAGCAGGCCTGCTCGGCTTTACGCGGCGAATCCCCTATGGGGTGGTCGCCGCGGTGACTCCCTTCAATGCGCCGTCGAATCTTTTAACGCAAAAGCTCGCGCCGGCGTTGATCACAGGCAATGCCGTTATCATCAAGCCCTGCCTTGAAGGCACGCGGATTGCGCAATTGATCTCGAAGGCGTTCAGCTCGGGCGGCGTCCCCGATGGTCTCATCCAGGTGGTCCCGGGCGATCGTCAGGAGGCGCTCAACTTGGCGGCTCACCCCGATGTCGATCTTGTCACGCTGACAGGCGGAACGGCGGCAGGCGACGCCCTGGCGCGCGCGGCAGGTGCAAAGCGCTTTGTCGGCGAATTGGGCGGCAATTCGGCCAACATCGTTGCGCGCGATGCCAATATCGAAGACGCCGTGAAACGCATCGTTCCGTCCTCGTTCGAGGCCAGCGGCCAGCAATGCATCTCGACGCAGCGTATCGTCGTGGAAGCTCCGGTATTCGACGCGTTTCTGGTCCACTTCCTGGAAGCCGCAAAGCGCCTGAAGGTTGGCAATCCGTCGCTTGCAGACACCGACCTCGGTCCGGTGGTCTCCCAGCGCGCCGCCCTGCGGATTCTGGCGCTTATCGAGGATGCCAAGAGCCGCGGCTGCCGCGTGGAAATGCTCGGCAACGCAAAGGGCTGTGTTATTCCGCCGACCGTCGTGATTGATCCGCCAGCGGGAACGCGTCTCATCCGTGAGGAGGTGTTCGGGCCAGTCGTGGTCATTTTGCACGCCAATGACATCGATGATGCCATTCGCATTGCCAACGATTGCGATT
>Ga0210403_10004586_pt1 | contig 11874 bp, 9 predicted proteins | sample IncBWC19MmetaG_FD_150863 | JGI IMG/M metagenome (GOLD analysis project Ga0210403, IMG submission 150863) | Forest soil microbial communities from Barre Woods Harvard Forest LTER site, Petersham, Massachusetts, United States - Inc-BW-C-19-M | ecosystem: Environmental > Terrestrial > Soil >... | reverse complement strand
GCGCTGATGAACGAAGCGGCCAGCAAGATCGACGAGAACGCTCCGCACGGAGAAGAGGTGGCCGGAATCGTTGCGGCGTTGCGCACGGAATTCGCGACCGAACTCCGTGCCATGGAAACCGGGGAGAACCAATCCTACCGGTTGGAATCGGTCTATACGCGAATGACTGGCATAAGCGGAACTCCGCTGGCGGACAGCTATCATTTCGGGCAGACGATCTACAACGACGAAGGGCGGCCGTACCAGGAAGGCGTCAACAATATTACCGGCTTTTCGAGCTACGCCACGTCCGACCGGTTTGCCGTTTACTTTAGCGGCGAATACCAGCACGCGCCCGGCGCGCCGGCGTATCCGCTGGCGGTGCGGCAAGTGATCGCGAATGTGGACCAGAATCCGCTGCAACCCGCGACGCCCGTTGCACAGGTGGATCGCTTCACGATTCAGAATGCGTACCTCAGCACAAATCTCGATAGTTGGAACTTTTCCTTCGGGAAGCAGGACTTGTGGTGGTCGCCTAACTACGGAAGTGCATTTCTCTTCAGCAACAACGCCGAACCGATCTACACGTTCCGCCTGAGCCGGGTGAAACCGTTCACGCTGCCATGGATATTCCGCTATATCGGCCCCATGAAAATTGATTTGTTCGTCGGGAGAATGAAAGGAAACGAATTTCCCGCGGATCCGATTTTCCACGGAGAGAAAATCACCTTCAAGCCGACGAAGAATCTCGAATTGGGATTCAGCCGCACGACGGAGTTTGGCGGAACAGGGCGAGCCATGACACTCGGGGCAATCTGGAACAGCTATTTCGCGTTTAACACTTCGGTGAACTACGGTCCCAATAATAATCCCGGCCATCGCGTGGGTGGATTCGATTTCTCTTACAAGCTGCCGTTCGTCAGGAACTGGCTGACGCTTTATGCGGACTCGATGACCAGTGATGACCCCAACCCGATTGATGCTCCTCGCCGGGCGCCCATTGATGGGGGATTGTATCTGGCGAAGTTTCCCCACATCCCGAAACTGGATTTGCGCGTCGAAGGAATTTTCACGGATACCACCACTTCGCGGAGCACTGCGGGGAAGTTCTCGTACTGGGAGCTCTACTATCACGACGCGTACACCAACAACAAATTCATCATGGGCAGCTGGATCGGGCGCGAAGGGACGGGTGAGCAAGCGTGGATGAATTATTGGTTCACTCCGAAGAGCAGCTTGCAGTTTGGATATCGCCACCAACAGGTTGACGGCGATTTCATTCCGGGTGGCGTGAAGCTGCACGATGAATTTGTAAAGGCCAATTTTTGGGTGCACGGGAATCTGAATGTCAGCGCGCTTCTTCAGCACGAGCAATGGACCGCGCCCTTGCTGGCGCCGACGCCGCAAACGAATTGGACTTCGTCGGTAGGGGTCACTTTTCAGCCCGACCGGTTTTTTTCGCGCGGGCAAAATCCACGGGCCACGACTCTAACGGAACAATCGGACGGGGGCACAACGCCATGACCGAGCGCCGAATGCAAGACGAACTCGGACTCGTGCCGGAAGAGCGCGGCGTGTTTGTGGAGCCGTCCCCGGAGGAACGGCGCGCTGCGCGCGAGCGCACCACGACGAACCTGCGCCTGCTGTGGGAACAACGGCGATTCCTGTTGCGATGGACGGTCATCGGGCTTGTCGCGAGCCTTGTGGTCGCGTTCCTCATACCTTCTCGGTACGTGGCCACCACGCAGTTGATGCCTCCCGACAACCAGTCCGGTGGCGGAGCAGCTGCGTTTCTGGCGGCGGCCGGACACGGCAGCGGCGGCGGGTCGAGCTTGGCAGGACTCGCGGGAGATCTGCTGGGCACGAAGAATTCCGGCGCGCTGTTTGTGGGAATTCTCGCCAGCCGGACAGTGCAGGATCGCCTGATCGAGGAATTTGGTCTTCGGCGAGAGTATTGGGATTCGAAAATGGAAGACGCCCGGGCGGATTTGGCGGCACACACCGGCGTTAGCGAAGACCGCAAGAGCGGCATCATCTCGATTTCCGTCTGGGATCACAATCCGCAAAAAGCGGCGGCAATAACCGGCGCTTACGTGAAGGAATTGGATCGCCTGGTGGCCGAGGTCAGCACTTCGGCAGCGAGGCGTGAGCGTATTTTCCTGGAAGATCGGCTGCACACGGTGAAGCAGGACCTGGACTCTTCCGCGGCGAATTTCAGCGAGTTCGCCAGCAAAAACACGGCCATCGATATTCCGGCGCAAGGCAAGGCGATGGTGGAAGCTGCGGCAACTTTGCAGGGGCAACTCATTTTCGCGGAATCGGAGCTGCACGGGCTGGAAGCAATCTATACGGATCAAAACGTTCGCGTTCGGGCGCTTCGGGCGCGGGTTTCCGAGCTACGCACGCAACTTGGAAAAATGGGCGGAGAGGCTGGCGCCGCAGGTGCACTTACGACGAAGAGTGATCCATCTCTCTACCCGTCAATCCGCCAACTGCCAGTTCTCGGTGTGACCTATGCCGATTTGTACCGGCGAACAAAAATCCAGGAAACGGTTTTCGAGCTTTTGACACAGCAGTACGAGCTGGCGAAGGTGCAGGAAGCAAAAGAAATCCCGAGCGTGAAGGTTCTCGATGCTGCCGTTGTACCCACCAAGAAGTCGTTCCCGCCGCGTGGCACATTCACAGCCGGAGGTGCCGTGCTCTTCTTCCTGGGTGCATGCGCCTGGATTTTTGCCAATCGCTCTTACGCGGCGATCGATTCGCAGGATCCGAGAAAGATGCTGGTGGAGGAAGTGGCGCTGACTCTGAAAGCCAGAAGCGTGACGGCTACGGCTGCCGCCGCCGCCAGATTGAAAGGACTCGCGGGGCTGGGCTCGGTTAACGGTGAGGCTGCGGCGTCAAACGGGGAACCCGTTGGCGCTGGCGACAATTCCGCAAATGGAGACGGGCCGGAAGACCACCGCAGCCAGGCGGCGGGGAAAGGGTCCCGGTGAGGGCATAGGCGAAAGACTTATGGGAGCTATGAACGGATCCGCGGCGAGAAGAGTTACGGCCGATCCCCCCGACCAGTGGGAGCCGCCGCGGGAGCTTCATGCGCGGAGTTGGACCGAGGAGCATGCGCGGTCGGTTTTCCATGCGCGGAAATGGCGGACGCAAGGCGGGCTGGCCAGGCAATCGGTTTACGCGATTATTGACATGCTATTTGTTTGTGGCAACGCGCTGCTGATTTATGGATTGCGTTTTGGGTTCTCGAACATGGGGGCTGCGGACGTCGCACCCACGCAGGTGATTGGCCACATTTCGGTCCAGACCTATCCGAGTTTCTTGATTCTTTACTGCTCGCTGATTTTTCTGGGTTGCGTGAGTCAAGGGCTCTATCGCACTCCGCGCGAGTTGACCGCCATGGCGGAATCCATTCGGGTTGCCAAGGCGGTGGGAATTGCCACGGCGCTGCTGGTGCTCTTTATTTTTACGTCGGGGAATCGGGAGATCTCGAGGATCGTGGTGGTATTAGCGGGCGCGGCCAACATCGTGACGCTTTCCGGATGGCGGTACGCGAAACGCCTGCTCGTCTTGCGCCGCGCGGAGAAAGGGCAGGGGCAGTCGCGGGCGCTCATCATCGGTGCCGGGAAAATGGGGCAAGCGTTTGCAAGCTGGCTGCAGCAAAACCGGCACCTGGGATATGACGTGTGTGGATTCCTGGACCCGCATCCGAATGGCGACAAGCGCGTGCTTGGCGGCGTAAATGAGCTGCGCAGGGTGGCGTTGGCGCAATTTGTGGATGAGGTGTTTGTCACGCTGCCGTCGGAGGGCCCGATGATCAAGCAGTTGTTTCTGGAGGCTCGCGACCTGCGGCTGGACCTCCACGTTTTGCCGGATTTGTATGACGGGTTGGCGTGGCGCGCGCCGTTGCACATGATTGGTGGATTTCCGATTCTGGAGTTGCATCGGGAGCCGATCCCGACGATTGGGCTGGCGATCAAGCGGGTGATCGACATTGTGGTGTCGTCGCTGGGATTGGTGCTGGTGTCGCCGCTGCTGGTGGCGGCGGGGCTGTGGATACGGCTGGACTCGAAAGGGCCGGCGATTTACCGGGCGCATCGCGTGGGGAAGAAGGGGCAGAGGTTTGTTTGCTATAAGTTGCGGAGCATGTGCGTTACCGCGGATGTAGAGAAGGAGATGCTGCGCAGGGCGAATGAGCGGAATGGCCCGTTCTTCAAGATGGAAGAGGACCCGAGAGTGACGCGGTGCGGGCGTTGGCTGAGGAAACTGAGTATTGATGAATTGCCGCAACTGTTGAATGTGTTGAGGGGAGAGATGAGCCTGGTGGGGCCGCGGCCGCATCCGGTGGACGATTTCGAGCAGTACACGCTGGAGCATTTGCGGAGGCTGGATGTGAAGCCGGGAATGACGGGATTGTGGCAGGTGACGGCGCGGCGGGATCCGTCGTTCGAAACGAACATGAAACTGGACCTGGAATACATCGAAAACTGGAGTTTGGGGTTGGACATGAAGATTCTGGTGCGGACGGTTCCGGCGGTGGTAAGGGCGGAAGGAGTTTGATGTGGGATTGCAAATTGGTTACTCCTCCTACCCCCCGTTTTTGAAAAGTGGTGATTCCAGGGGAGTTAAGGGGCCAGCAAGTTCTTCAGAATCTATCAGTTTTAAAGTGATAGATTGCAAAGGAGTTAGGGGGTGAGCACCGAGAGGGTTCCGGGCTACGACTCTCCACACCAACGTTCTTTAGTAACACATGTAGTAACGGTGTGTCAAGGTCAATTTAATTGATGGTAACTCTTCGGGAGTCGGGGAAAGGATAACGACGCGTGCGATCAGTTGCGGAGGTAGAAGCAATACTGGCGCGGATGGCGGCTTGCCGGATTTTGGTCGTCGGGGACCAGATGCTGGACGAGTATCTGCACGGCGAGATCGGCCGCATCTCTCCGGAGGCGCCGGTACCTGTCATGCACCTACAGCGGAGCGAAAGCCGGCTGGGCGGCGCTTCGAACGTTGCACGGAATGCCGCTGCTTTAGGCGCGCGCGTTTCCGTTTTCGGGGTTGTCGGAGCGGACCGCGCGGGTGAAGCACTTTGCGGGCACCTGGATGAGTTGCGAATCGAACGGGCGGGCATTGCCGTTTGTAGTAATCGTCCCACGACCCGCAAGACTCGCCTGATGTCCATAGAACACAATCAGCAGGTGTTTCGTTTCGATGACGAAGTTACGGATGAGATTACCGTAGAGCAAGAGTATGCCCTGTTGAGTTCTGTCGCCGAGGCGATTCCGGAAGCGGACGCAATCGTTTGCTCGGATTATCTCAAGGGAGTTCTTACGCGGCGCGTTTTGCAGGAGGTCGCCCAGCTTGGGCGCAGGTTCCAGGTTCCGGTAATCACCGCCCCCAAGGACGCTGAGCCCGACAAGTACGCCCGGGCATCCGTGCTGCTGCCCAATTTCCGGGAATTCACCCGCCTGGTTCACCATCGCAAAAATGGCAATGGAAACGGCTGGATTGATCCCGGGGCCCTATCCCTAATCGAGCAGCACGAATTTGACGCGCTGCTGGTCACACGGGGGAAGGAAGGGATGAGCCTGTTCGAACGGGTCTCGGGCGAACTGTCACGGGAGGACATTCCGGCGGTTTCCCAAGCGGTGTTTGATGTCACCGGTGCAGGTGACACGTCCCTCGCCGTGTTTGCGCTGTGCCTGGCCGCCGGCGCAACGCGCAGCCAGGCAGCCCAACTCGCAAACTTGGCGGCTGGAATTGGAGTCGGTAAGCGCGGCACCGCCTGCGTGAGCGTTACGGAGCTCTTGCAACGGGTCACCGGTTCGGACGGAACTTTTCCCACGAGGGTCTGTGCCGAGTCAATTTAGGGCGAAAAGATTTCCATTAACGCCGAGAACAGTATGAAATGGAATTCTAGAGCGTTACGTTTTTTGAGGGGTTCGAATCGTGAATGAGAGCGCAAATACTGCCACTTGGAGCTTGCAGTATCTAGCAGCAGAAGTTTCACATTTACGGAAGTCAAAGTCGTTTCGCGGAGGTGCAGTAAATGCGGCTTATAGTTTGACCGAATATGTGGCTCAACCTGTTCTCATGATAGTCTCCGCGCCGTTTCTTTTGTCGCGACTCGGCGTAGAACAGTACGGCATTTGGATGCTTGTAAGCGTGCTGGCGGGGACAGTTGGAATTTTCCAAATCGGTTTAGGCGACGCGACGGTAAAATACGTTTCGTCCTACCGAGGTCGCGGGGACTCGGTGGCTGTCACCCGGATTATAAACGGGATCTTAGCTCTCAGTGTGTTATTAGGTGGAGTTGCCTCGCTAGCGATTTTTCTTGCGGCTCCATTCTGCGCTCGGCATGTTTTCAAAGTCGGAGCCGGTAACATTTCAATGGCCACAATCTCGATCCGAATCGGCGGCTTGCTGCTATGGGCGCAGTGTGTGTTTGCCGTCTTTTCCAACGCTCTTAAAGCGCATGAGGTGTACGGGCCACCTGTAAAGATAACAGCCGTATTAAAGGGCGCGATTACGGGCAGCGCCGTGTTGCTCGTGGCGTGTGGGCATGGCGTGGTCGCGATCATGATTGCGACACTCGTAGCAACCTTGGTTGCCATTGCATTTCTGATCTTTGAAACACGACGCGTGACGCTGATAACCTCACTCTCGCCGAAGCTCGATAGAAGCACTTGGAATGAGGTAATCCACTTCGGTATGTACAGTTCGCTCCAAAACGCAGCGGGTTTGGCATTTACCCAAGCCGACAAGTTGCTGGTTGCCGCGATGCTCGGGACGGGACCCCTCACGTACTACACGCTGTGCGTCCAGGTCGCGCAACAGATTCACGGATTGCCAAGCGCGGCTTTCAGCTTTCTCTTTCCGCACATTAGCGCCAAATATGAGTCGGGCAATCGAAGTGGACTAAAGAGAGTCTATCGCTTAGCGATTCTGACAAATCTAGGCGTGTCCTTAGCCCTGACCCTGCCGGTGATGTTTTTCAGCAAATGGATTTTGACCCTCTGGTTGGGGCCGGCTTTTGCGGGCAAGTCATATCATTTGCTTTCGCTTCTGGCCTTGGGGTTCTGCATGCTGTCCTTGAACGTGGCACCCCACTTTACGCTCCTAGGGATGGGGAAGATCAGATTTGTTTCTATCGCGAACCTAGCGGGCGGCGCGGCTTCACTTGTCGGCGCTGCAGTGTTGATGCCCTCTCTCGGGTTGATGGGTGCGGCCGTGGGGAGGCTGCTTTACGGCCCAGCAATCAGCGCAAATTTCTGGAAAGTTGAGAAGACTTTATGACCCTTAGCAGTGTGAAAGGTACTTAGAGATGTCGCCGTTTCAGAAACTATCCCGTGGGCTCGTTGTCGGCACCCAAGCGGTCGGCCAAGGGCTCGTAAATTGGTCGACTGACTTTAGACTGCTATTCCGAACGTTCCGGCACGGTGTCGTTCTGAGGCAAAAGCGTCTGAATGGTTTTCAGATGATAGTGCGAGCGGAAGAAGAGGTCGGCCGCGAACTCTACTATAAGGGGATTTTCGAAAGCGAGGAGACCAGGTTCCTTAGGAGTTTCATAAGTGAATCGTCGGTGTGTTTCGATATTGGAGCGAATGTGGGCTATTACAGTCTGCTTTTTGCTTCGTTGAGCCCAAAAGGATCAGTGCACAGTTTTGAGCCTGTGCCTCTGAATTACCACATACTGTGTGCAAACGCGATTGTGAACGGTTTTTCCAACCTGAACGTCAACCTGTGCGCCGTAGGAGAGCGCGAGGGCAGCACGGAGCTCGTGATTTCGTCTGACTCCGCCTACTCATCACTAATTGACACGGGGCGAAAGCCAGTAGCTAGCAAAGCCAGAGTCCGCATGATTACTTTGGACGGCTACTGCGACCAGAATAGCGTTCGCCGTGTGGATCTGCTGAAAGTGGATGTCGAGGGTGCTGAAGGTAGAGTGCTCTGTGGCGCTCAGGGAATCATGGGGGACCCTGAGAGGCGTCCGCGCGTGGTTATGCTCGAGCTCTATGAGCCGATGCTCAGCCAATATCAGACAAGCACCGAGGAAATATCCGCCCGAATGTGCGCGCTGGGATACAAGCCGTTTGTTCTCATCGACGGCTCATTGGTCCCTTTTCAGAGGCATCTTCATAGCCATCTTTATAACGTGGTGTTTGTTTATGAGTGACACCGCCTGTTCCCGAGGTGCAGTAACGTGAATGACGCCAGCGAAAATTCTCTAAGCGGCGGGTTGATCTCGCAAACTGCGAACAGCTCTCGAATGTTACTTTGGCATTCTGCGGGGCAGTCCGACATGTGGGTCCGCATCGCGTGCGTACTCACGTTCGGTTATCTCGCCCTTAATCGCAGCTTTTCCTACTTGGGTTTCCCGGCTTGGAAGATCTTCATAGGGGAAGTCTCATTGGCACTTCTCCTCCTTTTCGGGCCCATGACGCGTTCGGGCCGATGGCTGTGGGCTAGCGTACAGCTTCCGCAGCTTCGTGAGTTCCGGATTTGGTATGGGGTGTTCTTTATGTGGGGGCTCATCGAGGTCGTCCACGGCATATTTGCCGGCCAGCCCTTGATGACTGTACTCCGGGACCTGGCATTTAACTACTACCCTTTATTCTTCCTGTTGGGTTTGTGGGCCGGAATAAAACGTCCGGAGCTGCTGCCGCGGCTGCTGCGCGCTTTCGCTTGGTTCAATGGGATCTATGGAATTTTATTTCTGCTGTATTTCAATCGGGTCGAATGGCTTGTTTCAGATGCGAGCTCAGAAGTAGCTCCGGTTCTTTTTTTTGCAGGTCCGGCTTACTCGTTTGTTGCTTTGTTAGGACTTCTGGCTTACGAAAAGAGTCTGGCCCGCAGCTGGTACCTGTTCGCATTAAACACGTTCGTTATGCTGGGCATGCAATTCCGAACGGAATGGTTGGCGCTCGTGGTCGGTGTTGTCGTATGGGCTTACTTGGCTGGGCACGTAAAGCGTGTGCTGCAAACGTGCGCGGTTTTTGCGTCCTTGTTTGCCGTTCTGTATTTCACAAATATTCGCCTTCCGAGCCCCCGAGGACGAGCGGAGGAGGATTTCTCGGCGAGGCAGAGCGTTGATCGGGCCTTAGCGCCTTTTCGCGCTGATGTGGGTAGCCTGGAGGCCGCCGAAGGGGGTGGAGGAACGGATCCCCAGGAAGCGACCTTTGTATTCAGGACGGTCTGGTGGTTTGCAATTTGGAACGCTGTCCACGCAGACTGGAAAACCACGCTTTGGGGCTTCGGTTATGGCTTTCCTTTGGGCGACCTCGTTCCTTACCTAGAAGACCACTTCATTCGCACGCCTCACAACATATTCTTCTACGCATTGGGTTATACGGGATGGATCGGGGTAATCGTTTTCGTCCTGTTTCAGGCTGCTATTCTGCGGCTTCTCCTGCGGGCGAGACACGTTTCCGGGGATTCATTTGGGGTGGCGTATTGGATTGCTGTAACTGTGTACGGGATGTTCTTTCCGACGGGCGAAGCTCCTTACGGCGCAATCCCCTTTTATCTGATTTTAGGATGCGCGGCGGCACCTGCGTTGCAAGCGGCGCTCGCAGGACCGATTAGACGATCGGCATACGCAGCATCAACGTCATCGGTTCAACCGGGAGAATTCGAGAGAGGGAGTATATGAAAATCGGACAGGTTGTTGGCGGGCTCGTGAAATCTGCAGAGCGGAATACCGGGGTGGTTGCCTGGTTGCGCGGCGAGCCCAGACCCCCGAAAGGCGGATTCGATCTGGAGGGCGAGAAATTTATTGACTGGGGTTGGATTTGTGTGAACCTGCCCAAAGGACGGCTGCGAGCGCTGGAGATCGGTTCTGGCAAATCGCCAATTATTCCCGCGATGCTGGCCCTGGGTTATGAAGTCACAGCAATAGATCTTAGCCAGGATGTAGCGTCTGTTTTCTCCGGCATGGCCTTTCATAATGCGGATTTTCTGCAATTGGAATTGCGCGAAGGGTTCGACGTAGTCGTACTTTGTTCGGTGGTCGAACACATCGGTTTGTTCGGACGCTACAATTCCAGTGACGACCCGAACGGCGATTTGAACGCCATGCGCAAAGTCCTGAAGTTGCTTAATCCGGAAGGCTTGCTGTTTCTTACCGTTCCCGTAGGGAAAGATGTAATCCACAGGCCGTGGCACCGAGTCTATGGCAGAGAACGATTGAAAGAACTCCTGGATGGATTTGAGGTGGTGCAGTCGCGTTTCGTGCTGAAAGAGCCGTGGGGTCCTTGGCACCCTGGTGAGGAAAGTGCGGCTCTCGCGGTTGGCCCGGACATCCAACGATATGCATTGGGAGAATTCATTCTGCGAAAGAAAAAGCCGAGCTGACCGGCGGAGACTATAAATGAGCGAGCTTCCGAAGATATCGATCGTAACACCATCCTATAACCAGGCCGCATTCCTGTCGGAATGCCTACTCAGTGTCAATGCACAAGGCTACCCGCACGTCGAGCAGATCGTAGTTGACGGCGGGTCAACAGATGGCTCCGTCGAAATACTTGCGAATACTCGTCGAACGCGGGTTGGGCCCATCTTCGATGGGTGTCTGAGAAGGATGAAGGCCAAAGCGATGCTCTCAATAAGGGATTCCGGATGGCGACCGGCAATGTTTTGGGCTGGCTGAATTCGGACGACTTTTATCTGCCAGGAATTCTGGCAACCGTCTCGCGTGCCTTCCAAGAGCATCCGGAGATGGATGTGTTGTACGGCGATTATTTGTGGACCGACAGTTTCGGCAAGCCGTTTCAGATTCGCCGCGAAATCACCTTTAGCCGGTTCGTGCTTCTCCACAGTCATGTGAACTTCGTCCAATCTTCCGGAGCCTTCTTCTTTCGGCGCCGAATTATCGACGACGGTCATTTTCTAAACGTGAAATATAACTACGCGATGGACTACGAATACTTTCTCCGTCTTGCGTCGTCGAATTACCGGTTTCAGCGGTTGCCCGAGGTACTGTGCGGGTTGCGACTTCACGAGCACAGCAAAACGGGTGCTTCCTGGGCGAAGCAATTCGAAGAACAGGACAGAGCGCGACGCGAGTTTTTAGTTCGGGCCGGTCTGATGGGCCGTATCTGTGGGAATCGTCCAGGTCTCTGGCTTCTGCGCTCGCTGGCCGACGGACGGCGCTGGGTGGAAAAGGCCATTCGGGGACACTATTTCACGCAATTCCATCCCGCAACGCTTGCTCAAGAATCACCGGCTAAAGAGAGGAGCGATGTTGTAAATACATGATTGCCATTCCCAACGCCGTACCAAGCCCGGAGGCGGCCGGACGGGCGACGCTCTTGAAGATGGCGCCCGGAAAGTGGCGTCTCATACGTGTGCTTGAAGCACTGTTAAGAGTTGTGTGTGCGGTGGTACCCGCGCCGCCGAAATCCGCAACCGGGGGAGCAGAGCCCAAGAACCTGCTGGTGGTGGAGTATTGGAATCTCGGGGACCTTGCGATCCTCATTCCGTTTCTCAGGAACCTGCGAGGCAATTTTCCAGGTGCCCACATCGCACTGCTCGTGAGTAGCAGTCTGCAGACCTTCCTCCAGAGACAAGACCTCGTCGATGAGTTCATCCCCATTCGTGTCCCGTGGGCGCAGCATTTTTCCCGCTGGCAAAAGTACAATCCATTTTCGGGTCTTTGGCTGCCTTTATTGAATGCAATTTGGAGTTTGCGAGGAAGGAATTTTGACCTGGCATTTTCCGGGCGCTTGGATATCCGAGACAATTTCTTGATGTGGCTCTCCGGTGCACGCCGGCGCGTCGGGTACGGGATCGGGGGCGGCGGATTTTTACTGACAGATCGCATTGATCCGGATCTTTCGCATCCCAATCGCGCCGACGTCTGGCTCCATCTGTTGAACGCGCTCGGATTCGAGAACG
>Ga0210403_10004585_pt1 | contig 11876 bp, 9 predicted proteins | sample IncBWC19MmetaG_FD_150863 | JGI IMG/M metagenome (GOLD analysis project Ga0210403, IMG submission 150863) | Forest soil microbial communities from Barre Woods Harvard Forest LTER site, Petersham, Massachusetts, United States - Inc-BW-C-19-M | ecosystem: Environmental > Terrestrial > Soil >... | reverse complement strand
AAAAAGTCTCTCAACCAACGGACCGGATCATGAATATTGACTTTGATAATCGCTTCGATCATGTGTGACAGCAACAACAAAATGATCGTGAGGCCGGACCGCTGAACGAAAATCCCAAGCATCAAAACATAAGAAAGGAATGCAAAAATCTCAAGGAAATAGGCCGGGAAAAAATCGAGGTCACTAAAAATGTCTGCTGTATTCAGTTCAGGAGAATAGATCATACCCGTCACCAGGGCGATAACAAAAATCATAGACACACTCATCAAACTAAACAATACGTTGGTGAGGATCTTGGATTTCAAAAATTCCCAGCGACTCATGCCATCGATGATATTCTGCCTGATTGTGCGGTATTGATATTCGTTGGTAATCGATATGACAACCATGATGGCTAACACAATTTTGAAAAAGCCGCTGATATACACCAGGTTTTGCCAAACATCAGGAAAATGATACAGCGGTATCCGGTCAATATTTATTTTCTGGCCAAACCCCTCCACAAAGCTGGCCAGCCATTTCAAAAATTCCATACCGCTGGCAGTAACAAAAGCCAGTGTAAAAAAATAAAGACCGCACACCACCCAAAATGTGCGGTAGTTGACCAGCTTTTTTAAATCAATCCTTAAGAGATGTAACATAAACCAATTTCTTGTTTCAATTTATCAACCTAAAATTCCAAGTTACCCAAGTCCCAAGCCCTAATGCCAAAAGCCCTATGCACAATAATTACCGTTTCACCTCCTGCGGTGTCTCTTGCAGTATTTCCAAAAACTGTTTCTCCAGACTTTTCTTTTGGGTCAGGATATGGGAGGCTGTGATTCCTTTTTCAAAAAGAAATTTGTTCAGATCCACACTATGAAATCCATCACGCATGCGCACCTGAAATTTTCCCCCGTCTGACTTAACTGAAAGGGAACCGTTGAACTCATGCAAAATATGACTGAGGTCATCATGGAAAGCAATCACTTCCACGGTTTCCTCGCCTTTGCCGACATCATCCACTGGACCGCTGTGCACCAGCGTACCTTTCCTTAAAATCGCAAAGTGCGTACACACTTTTTGTACTTCGTCCAGCAGGTGACTCGCCAGTATGATAGTCTTCCCATCGGCTGCAATGCGTTTAATAATTTCGCGAATTTCTGCAATACCCATCGGGTCGAGGCCATTCGTTGGTTCATCCAGGATGAGAATGATCGGGTCACTCACTAACGCTGAAGCAATTGCCAGGCGCTGCTTCATCCCCAGAGAATACGTTTTGTATTTGTCGTCTTTTCGCTGCGATAATTCCACCACTTCCAGCACCCTTGGAATATTCGCCGGATCAGCACCTTTAATCATGGCGTTGAGTTCGAGGTTTTTTTGTCCGCTCAGGTAGGGATAAAAAATGGGGTGCTCGAGCACAGCACCTATCTTTTTACGGGTGAGATTCGTCGCCGGCTGACCGAACCAGGTAAAGCTTCCTGAGGTGGGATTGGTCACACCCATCAACATGCCAAGCGTTGTGGTTTTACCGCTGCCGTTCGGCCCCAGCATACCAAATACCTGGCCGCGTTTCACCTCGAGATCAAGACGGTTCACAGCACAGAGCCTTCCAAAATATTTGGTGAGCTTGTCGGTGGATAAAACAGTTTCCAATGTTCTTATGATTTTGCGTTAGTTAAAAAGACCCAATCAAGTTGACAGTTGACAATCCAGATAGCAATCGGGGTCAGTTGACAAAATTCTGTGTCAATTGCCTGTTGTCTATTGTCAACTGCCTTATCAATCGATTTTTACGCCATGCTTCTTTTTATTCTTTGATTTATCGTCACTGCCGACAAAATCTTTTACCCGTTGGCCAATATCGGTGCTTTGATTTAACGTGCTGAACAGGGAGGTGGCTTTATCCAGGGCAACACGGCCTACGATGTCCAGCACATACAAATTAGCTGAATCGCTGGCCATGATTACGGTTCCCTTAACGCGTCCGTCAGTTTGTTTGATGTACACATCAAAATACTTTCCCTGGAAGCGGCTGGTCATCATCTCGTCATACTTCTCCGATCCATAGCCAGCCTTCAGTTTCTTGTAGTCGACATCGTCAAATTTGCTCTTTGCTCTATCGATCATTAAAAACTTCATCTTCTCAATGTCTTTAATCAACTCATCAAAATCTTTGTTGTCGGTCTGATTGAGCATGCGCAAGGTGTTCTTGTAAAAATACAAGGACAATCCCTCGTATTTTTTGTCAAGTTCTTCCGTGGTTTTAGTCTGGGCTTGAGACAATTGCGCGCAGAGGAGAAAAAGTATAAGCGGATATATTTTCATTTAGTGGTTCTGTTAAAGTTGCCGGTTACCAGTCTCCGGTGTGGATAACCGGCAACTGGCAACAGGCGACTGGTAACTAATTTAATCCTTTTTCTCTTTCTCCTTATGGTCCTTATGACCGTCTTTCATCTTCTCCAGGTTCTGAAGCCCTTCGATATTCATCTTTCTACCAATGTGCGATATTTTCTTTAAGTCGATTTCCCCGAACAAGGTCAGCAACATAAACTCATCATTTCCCCCCATAACCATGACCAGTTCACCTATTTTACCTGAGCTGATTTCTTTAATGTAGAACTTCATGTCTTTGTCTTTTTCGCGAACGCTCATCAGTTCCTCGTAATCTTTCGCCGGGATCACTGACAAAGCCTCCTTGTACAGGGCGCGGGAATCACGCGTTTCATGTTTAGCCAACACGCGCAAGCCCTGGATCTTGCTGATGGCATCCAAAACTTCCTTGTCTTCCGGTTTTTCCACGTCCATGTTCGTGAACAAGCCAAACATTTTCTGGCTCACCTTCACCTGGGTGAATGTTTCATCATCCTGGTATTTTGTAAAAAATTTCGCAATGGCATCTCCCTGCGCGTAAGTTGCTATCGACAACACCATCATCACCGCTCCCATCAATAATTTTTTCATAGCTGTATTCGTTTTAGTTTTTTTGTTCCTTTTTTAAATGTTCACTTTCTTTTGCTTTTCTGTTTCAGGTTTCCGCTGGATTTTATCCTCCGCTTCGTTCAACAAGTTGATCTTGCTTGCTTCACTCTGCGCTTTATGAAAATTCTTTGAAATCATCATCAACGCTTTTTTGGTTTGTTCAAAGGCAAGCTTCGGATCGCTCTCCGTATCCGTAATCTCATTGGGCGATGACTTGCGCACTTCATGCCCGATCAGATAAATGGCTGCTACCACCACGGCTACACCTGCTGCCACTCTCGCCATTTGAAACCAGTTCGTCATGGAGACCGTCTTTGTACCTTGACGCTGACGGATTTTCTTTGTTACATCAGCATCAAAATTTTCATTGAGGGAGCGGCTCCTTTCTTCTGCAAAGTAGCGGAAGAGTGCGGCCGTCTCTTTTAAATTTTCCGGAACATCCCTGCCTTGAAACAACCGGTGCAGTTCCTGTTCTTCTTCCAGCGAAGTTTCCGCATTCCAGTATTTCTCCAGCAATTGTTCGATTCGCTTAGAGTCCATACGCATTGAGTTTAATAAGTTTTTCCCGCACGGCATTGCGCGCGCGGAACAAGTTCACTTTCACCTGGTTCATGTCCAGTTCCAGTATTTCACAAATTTCATTGTAGCTGTGCCCTTCAATGTCACGCAGGTGCATCACCTGTCGTTGCTTATCGGGTAGCAACATCATCAGTTCGTCTATTCGTTTCATACTTTCTTTTAATTCCGTTTTATCGTGTGGAGACAAACCTTCCTGCCGAACTTCAAATCCTTCGCCGATCGGGTCGGTAGACTTGCGTTGTTTGTTGCGCAGCTTGTCAAGCGAGAGGTTCTTGGTGATACGCATGCACCAGGCTTCCATGTTTTGCACTTCAGCAAGATCACGTCCGTTCCACACTTTGATCATCGTTTCCTGAACAACATCTTTGGCCTCCTCACTGCTGCCAAGTAAGCGGAAAGCAAAGCGGTAAAGCTTGTTTTTGGCGGGCAGCACCCGGGTTTCAAAGTCTTCGAGGTTCATCGTATCAAAGGCAAGACGGGATAATAAAAGAGATGTTACAAGGCTAAGGTAAAGAAATCCTCGGCCCTTTTGCTGTCCGAATAACCAGAAACCTGAAGGAATTGATAAGAAAAGGATTTCATGATTTGCCAGGAGCCATAGAAAGAGAGGATTTATTTATAGTGTACTGTATCTTTCAAATTCATCGGGCGTTTTGATTGAAATTTATGCCAAAAGTATTGACCATGAAAAGCTCAACAACCTTTTGAAAACCTTGAATTCCATAGACGAAGTTCGCCAGGCAGAGGAAAATGAAACCATTGAGGCCTCTAAAAATGACCCAGCTCAATTCAGACCGTTATACGAAAAGTATTTTAAAAGAATATTTCTCTTTGTTTATCACCGCGTAGAAGACAGGGATATTTCCTCGGACCTTACCTCACAAATTTTTTTAAAAGCTATGCAGCGAATTCATCAATTCGAATTCCGAGGCTTGCCCTTTTCCTCCTGGCTGTATCGAATTGCCATTAACGAATGCACGGATTACTTCAGAAAGAGCAAACGATCGAAGGTGGTGTATGTTGAAGATGTTTCCTTCCATCATCTTTTCGATGAAATGTTTCCGGAAGATCCGCAAACCCAACTTGAGAAAAAACTCCAGGTAGTACTTCAGCAGCTCAAGCCCATTGAACTTCAGATTATAGAACTAAGGTATTTTGAAGACCTGCCTTTTAAAATGGTGGCCGAAATTCTTAACATCTCGGAAGTCAATGCAAAGGTGCGCACCTATCGCACCCTTGACAAAATGAAAAAAATATTTCTAAAGCTAATATGAATCAAAACATCAATGTCAAGATAATGAAGAAGCCAGAACTCACGGACGAAGAAATCCGCAGCCATATGCAATTCGATAAACTGCTGCAAGCCTACAAAGTGGCTGGGCCGGTTAATACTTTGGGAAAATGGTTTTACGTTGCAGGGTATGTGGCCTCGGCGATTTTAATTATTTCAACAGCGCTTTACTTTTTTCTCCCAAAACCAAACAAGGTGAATGAAAATAATAACCAACCATTTCAAGTCTCTCCACGCGACAGTACAGACACCGCTAAGGGCCAAGGGGTAATTCAGGGGATACCAAAAATCAACAAACAAGAAAAGAAGATGAATGCTGCTCAATCCAGGGTGTCACCAAAAAAGAAAGAGCAAAATAGCGCCTTGCCGCCGGATGAGAATATTAAGGTGCTCTCCCAATTTACCGAAGCGGAACCGGTAGACGGATACCCGGCATTGTATGAATATTTTGACAGGGAATTAAAATATCCAATCAACGTCCGGGATTCGATAGAAGGGGTTGTTACCGTCTCCTTTGCTATCAATCAAGATGGCAAACCAGGGCTCATTAAAATTGAAAATTCTTTAGGTGCATTGTTCGACAAAGAATGCCAACGCGTCATTGAATCAATGCCCACCTGGAAACCCGCAACGATCGACGGGAAACCAATTGCTACAAGGCTTTCCATTCCGCTTACTTTCAAAATCAAGAAATAAACAAATAGATTATGAAAAGTTTATTGATCATCGTCCTGACATTTTTTGTAATCGGGTCATTCGGTCAAAGTTTTCAGAAAAGATTTTCCATGGCTACTCCCTTTCTTCTGCAAAATTCAAAGGTTCAATGGGTCGACGCTGATAATGACAGTCTACTGGATGTAATGATCACAAACCAGGCAACTGGAGAGATTAAGTTTACATTTCTAAAAAATATTGGCAGGGATTCCCTAAAACTGATGCAGACCATTTCATCAGGATATCGACTCGGGCAATATTTTCTCACTGACTTCAACAACGATAACAAAATAGACATTGTGGTGTCCGGAACAAATTCCTCAGGTACAGATCAGACCGATGTATTTTTAAATGCAGGGAATTTTAATTTCCAAAAAAGTCCAAATGAAATTCTAACCAGGGCGTTTAATGAAATTCTATTAGCTGACTTGAACAACGATGGCAAAAAAGACCTTATCGGTTCTGACGCAAACCGGCTGTATCTATATGAACGGGCTAACGAACAATTTATTCTTCGAACGGATACTGCCCTTAGCGCTACTTCACTAAAATCATTTGATTTTGATGACAATGTATTTCATGACGTTGCAGTTAGTGGATCGGATGTGAGCAATCACCCTACCACTACAGTTTTGCTGATGGGTAACAATTTTAAGATTTTGAAAAAAGTTCAGGTAGCTGATATCCGCGGCTCCTTGGAAATTGGCGACTTAAACCACGATGGCTTCTTTGATATAGTAGTTTCCGGGAAAAATTCAATGGGTGTTTTGGTTACTGATTCTTTTCAGAACCATGACACAACCTTTGTTACTGACAAAAAAAATACTGGTATTGATTCTGCTTCTATGCGAATTGCCGATTTCAATTCTGATGGAAAAGCTGACATCGCATTCCTTGGAAAAACTAACAATGGCTGGAGGAGCTGGATCAAAACATTTACCAACGACTCCGTTGCTCTACCCATTATTAACGTCAGAGCCCAGGACTATGGTGATTATGATCGCGATGGCGACCTTGACGTTGTTCAATTAAGAAGTGATTCGATAATAATTCTTAACAACACTACCAGTGCCATCAACAAGGGACCTTCGTTGGTTATAAATCCTCTGGGTGTTCAAATTTACGATCGAATGTACTTCTATTGGAAAAAAACCCCTGACGACCACACCGACAGTACTGCGGTTACTTATGATCTCAAAGCATACCAAAATGGCACGGTAACAATCGCACCCGAGTACGATTCTAAAAGTGATCAACGGCTACTGGTTTCCCATGGCAACATGGGCGCATCTAACTATTCCCTTCAAAAAATTACCGGGAATTACAATTTTGAAATTCAATCGATCGACAATTCATTTGCTGTACAGAAAATAGTCTACGGCAGGTGCTCTGCCTGTGCCAATATTACAACTCATCATATCACGATGTGCAATCCGGGCTCATCGGTAACGCTTAAACCTTACGCGCCACGTGCCATGTGGTTTTCCTTTAACAAAGGTTTCCTGGGGGTTCACGATAGTTTGACGTATCGCAAATCTGAATCGGATACGCTTTTCTCGTTTAATCCGTCAAGCAGCCCGTCATGCTCAAGCATTAAATTATTCACCATCAGTGCGTCAAGCCAGGATACGACCCGAATCGTAAGCAATATTTGGAACTGCGAAGGTTCGCAAAATTTATTGACCGTAGATAGCGAGTGGCAAAATGTGACCTGGAAAAATAATCTCAATGCTTCGGTTTCAACTGGCAACCAGTTAAGCACAATCCTTCAAAATCGAATTGTGTTCAAAGCTTACGGAAGCAACAACCAGGGATGTCAGTTAAGGGAAATTTTCAACCTCAATATCAGCAAACCGGATCTCAAAATAGAAAACAGCCAATACGAGATTGTCAAGGGCAGCAGTGTTCAGCTTAATGCAAGCGGAGGAAACAGTTATAGTTGGTCACCAGCCTCAACATTAAATGATGATACAATTTGTTGCCCGACGGCAACGCCGAGCATAACTACCAGCTATACGGTGGTGGCCAAAGACAGTCTTGGTTGTCAGGCAACGGCTAAAATAGTGGTGGAAGTAATGGAGTCGGGATTTATCCCAACGCTTTTTACCCCGAACGGGGATGGAAAAAACGATGAGTTAAAAATCTTTGGCCTAAATACCGCAAGCAGCTTCCGATTTACCATCTACAACCGCGAGGGTAACATTGTATACGACACGAAAGATTTGGCTACCGCAGTGTACCAGGGGTGGAGCGGATTGTCAAATGGCCAACCTCAACCGCCGGGGACTTATTACTGGAAGGTGGAAGGAAATAACAACTTGGGTGAAACGCTCACACTCAATGGAAAAAGATCCGGGGCATTTCTTCTTGTAAGATAAGAATGAAGAAATATTTCCTAATCGTACTGCTGACCGTTTTACAAAACCACGCGATCGCACAATATTTTCAGTTTAGTCAATACAACTTTACTCCAACACGTGTCAATCCGGGTTGGCTCGGGTTGACCAGGTATGCTACAGTGGATTTTGATTACAGGAATCAAAAAACAGGTGGCGATTTTAATATCAACAGCAATTTTTTCGCTATCGCCTATCCCCTGCTAAGACAAAGCACTGGCACACCTTGGTCCGGAATTGGAATCTCCCTGTTGGAAGATCATTCAGGGGGAATTTTCAGGACGCAGGAGGCATCGATGAGCTATGCCGTAAATGTATCAACAGGAAAATACGAGAGCCTGTCGATTGGGTTTCGCGGCCTGATGAGAGCACAGCGCATTGATTATACCGGCTTGTTTACCGGGTCGCAATACATCGAGGGGCGTGGGTTTGATCCTTCAGCCTTCAATGGTGAAACTCCGGGGGCTCTGAAGAATAAATATTACACATTTAGCACCGGCTTATTGTGGATCAGGACTGACCGACGGGGCAGCCTTATCAGCCAACTGGATGGAGCAATCTTTGATTTCAATAAACCCAATAATTCTTTTACCGGGGATAACAGCCAGCTTGCTTCGACGTGGGTATCTCATGGTACTTTCCGGTTGAACAAGCAAGCCCAACTGACTACCTATTCCGATCTGCTTCTAACGTATAGTTCGGGTAAAGGTGTTCTCAATGTTGGGGCCCGATGGCAATATGATCTGAACCCAACCTCAAGGAACTTAACGGAAAAAATAGATTTCATAACCCGTTACGTTATCGGAAGGTCCGGAATCGTGGGGATTCAATTACACAATGAAAAAATATCTCTTGGTGTTAGCTACGATTTTCCGGTGGTGATTAAGAATTATGGAAACACCGGAGCCTTTGAGATTGGTCTGGAGTACCGGACCCCCGTTAACCCGCGAAACAAAAGGACAAAAAACAGGCAATCGAAAAAACCAACTCCTAAAAACAAAACTACTGTCGCTAAGAAACCAATTGCCAGGCGATTGCTTACAAAACAGGATTCGGTTGTTACTACTCCGTCCAGCGAAAAAATCATTCCGGTGACAAAAACGGAATTGATAACCGTGGCCGGAAATGACTCTACGACGCTGGATGCATTAGCGAAAGCCGGCAAAATCAAACACGAACCCTTAATTGTTGAGAAGATTACTTTGCGATTTCATTTTGACTTCAACAGCATTGACCTTGATGATGAAACCGAAAAATTCCTTAACGAACTTGGCGCTACATTAACCGCTAATGAAAAATTGAAATTGAAAATTTCCGGTCATACCGATAACCGTGGAAATGAAAAATACAACCAGCATCTTTCCCTGAAAAGGGCGGAGGAAGTAAAGAGATATTTATTTAAGATTGGAATTGATCCGGGAAGAATAAGTGCGGAAGGGAAGGGGATGAAGGAGCCACTGAACAACAATAGTTCTGAAGAAGAACGCGCTAAAAACAGGCGCGTTGAAATTAACCTGTATTATGATCGGGAATAAGCGACTGGTGGCCTGCTAACAATAGCGAAGTTACATTACCATTCTAAAGCAGGCCACAAAACTTACCGTCAATCCAACCCGATCATCATAAACGCACCCCAGAAGATCGGCTCGGGATAATCTACACGCAATTCTTTTTTCGCATCGATAAAACTCTGGCGCATGTTGCCGGTGGTGAGCCATTTTCTATAAAAGTTAAGAATCAGTTTTTGCGTGGCTTCGTCATCCACTTTAAACATGCTCATGATCAATACCTTTGCACCCGCCACTAAAAACGCTCGCTGCAACCCGTATACACCTTCGCCGTTGGAAACTTCACCAAGCCCGGTCTCACACGCACTGAGTACTACCAAATCGGTTTTATCAAGATTCAGGCTCATTGCTTCATAAGCAGTAAGGATACCACTCTCTAAATTGTAGTTGTACTTTGTTTTATTGAGCAAGTCACCCGCACCTTTCAGCAACAAGCCCGTTTTCATCAACGGGTTTTCCGTCAATTGAGCTTCACTTTGTGTCATTAGCTTGGCGTCATCTTCGCTTATAGCCGCCGTATAAAAGCCGTGCGTGGCAATATGGAAAATTTTGGGGCTCTCCAATTCCTTCACCCGCTCTTCAGAGGCAGAAGTCTCCACATACTCAGAAGTTTTCCAACCTTTTTGCTTCAATAAAACCTCCAGTTCATTCACTTCTTTTTCCGTACCGGGCAAGTCGGCAATCAACCGATCGGTAGTTGAAGCCAGGTAAAAACGCGGGTTCCCAAACATGGTAGCCGTGTTCGACGCCACATCTTTCTTCTTGAGTTTACGCAAGTACAAATCCTTCGTGTTGCTCACCATCACGATGTTGGAATTATCGATCACGTATTTCCCGTCCGGAGTAGGGATGGCCTCAAGGTTGATTTGATTGTAAACCCCATCCGGTGAAAGAAAGATCGTAGCATACTGACCGATTTCTTTTTGAATTGGCTCCCAGAAGACTTTGTAAGAAAAGGCATCGGGCTGTTTGCTGGTGATGCTGTTGCGATAGTAACGGAAGAAGCGAGTCTCCATGCGATGACCCTCCGGCAATTCGATTACTTTCGGTCGCGCATTATCATTCTTGACATACATGGCTACATACACTATCGAGTCAGTAAAGTCGTGATTGAAATAACGGTAACGAACCATTTCCACTGCCACATCATTTTTCCCCAGAGACTTCTGTACATTTTCGTAAGTGATCTTTTTGTTTTCAAAACTCTGCCCGAACAATTCTGATTTTTCGCTCAGTTCGCGTTCCAGTTTCTCTACCTCCACACCCAAGGCTGCGGGATCAATTCCATTTTGCACCAGTTGCTCGCTGCTCATGGAAAGTGCATTCGTCAGAAATTCTTTTTTCTGTACCCAGTTGTTGTAGGCAACTTTTAGGCTTTGATCCGAGCTGTTAAGAATGCGTTCACGGATTTTTATAGAGGAACTCAGGAGCAATGCCTTAGTGAGCAATTGGTAGTTATACACTTTACCCGCTAAATCGCGGAAGTCTTCCAGTTGCCCAAAGGCCAGGGTATTGTAAAATTCAAAGTCCCCCTTCATGGTATTCCAGTATTTTGCCTTCTCCCGTTCGCTCAGCGCCGGAAAATATTGCTTGATGAACAGATCATAATCGTTCAGCGCTTCTTCAATGTTGCGTTTGGAGCGTTTAAAATCTTTTTCCATGTAATACACTTTTGCCAGTTTCGAAAGGATCTTCACGTATTCAGGATGAGCCCGGCTAAAGTACTTATCATAAATCGCTTTGGCATTATTGTAGAATTCCTCCGCCTTGGGGTAGGATTTCATCTGGTAATACACGTCTCCAGTCAGCGTGAAAATGCTGGCCGCATTGATATTATTCTTGCTCCCGGTCTTGGCTCGCCAAATGGCTTCTGCCTGGGTGAGCGAACTGAAGGCCAGGTTGTATTTTTTTTGTGCGATGTTGAGAATAGCTACACTTTTCAACACATCAGCATATTGAGGATTGTCCTTGCCCAGACGGCTTCCCATAATCGTTTGGGCATCCACCAGCATTTTTTCCACCTCCGTCGGGCTATCTCCTTTATAAAATTTAATGAGGGCTAGTCGCGACAGTGACTTAGCAACCTCAATATGGTTGTGGCCAAACTGTTTTTCCTGGCTTTCCATGGCCTTTTGAAAATTGTCTTCTGCTCCTTCGTAGTCACCAACGATGTTATCGATGTCGCCCATCAGCAACAATACAGGCGCCGTCTTGGTTGATTTTTCACCGTAAACGCTCAGGGCAATCTGGCGGGCTTGTGCACCCGTTTTTTCAGCTTCTGTATAATCCCCCTTCGCTAAATATAAGCGGCCCCTATCCACCAACGGCTCAATCAATCGCAGCGAATTGGCCCCAAACACTTTT
>Ga0210403_10004582_pt1 | contig 11878 bp, 28 predicted proteins | sample IncBWC19MmetaG_FD_150863 | JGI IMG/M metagenome (GOLD analysis project Ga0210403, IMG submission 150863) | Forest soil microbial communities from Barre Woods Harvard Forest LTER site, Petersham, Massachusetts, United States - Inc-BW-C-19-M | ecosystem: Environmental > Terrestrial > Soil >... | reverse complement strand
CAGATCCAGCGGTTGGAGCAGCTAGCCATCCCGCTGCCAGTGTTCGACCTCATCATCGCGGACGAGTGCCACCTTAGCCTGAGCAAGACGTGGTTCTTCCTCCTCAAGCATTTCCCCAATGCCGTGGTGATCGGCTTGACCGCAACGCCGGCGCGGGGAGACGGTAAGCCGCTGGGCATGGCCTACAAGGGCATGGTGCAGGCCGTGCCGACTTCCAAGCTGATCGCAGACGGCTACCTCGTGCCCACAAAGGTCTTTGCCCCGTACATGCCGGACTTAAAGGGCGTGCCCACCTCCAAGGCGACAGGCGACTATGCGCCACGGCCGCTGGAAAAGCGGATGGATCAGCCCAAGTTGGTTGGCGACATCGTTGAGCATTGGAAGCGACTGGCGGAAGGCCGAAAGACCATCTCGTTCGCCAGCGGCATCGAGCACAGCTTGCACATCCGCGACCAGTTTCTGGCTGCCGGGATCAAAGCGGAGCACCTCGATGGCGAGACGCCGGATGAAGAACGGGACGCCATCTTGGAGCGGTTCAGCACGGGCGACACGATGATCCTGGCCAACTGCAACGTGCTCACCTTGGGATACGATTGCCCCATCGCTTCGTGCTGCATTGATGCGGGTCCGACCAAGAGCTATGTCAAGTTCCGCCAACGAGCCGGACGCATCCAACGCCCAGCGGACGGCAAGGCCGATGCGATCTTGATTGACCATTCCGGCAACGTCTACGTGCATGGACTGCCTGATGCGGACGTGGACTGGCAACTCAAGGAAGGGGAAAAGATACAGGACAGGGTGAAGCCCAAGGACGGCAGGCCAGGTCTCGTGCATTGTCCCAAGTGCCACGCCATCTTCTCTGGGATGGTTTGCCCATCTTGCGGTCACAAGCTGTCCGAGCAGACAAGGCAAGCAAAGAGAGAGGAGGTGCAAAACGGACAACTGGTAGAGGTGAATGGTGTCAAAGGACATCAGCAAGAGCAGGCTGTGCGGTTGTGGCACAAATGTCTTGCGGTGGCAGCCAACACAGGCCGTGCAGCTAATTCAGCAGCGGCTCGATTCAGAAATGAGTTCGGAATCCCACCATGGGACGTTAAGCCGCAGCTCCCGAACCTGCCCGATAGGCATCAGTGGAAAACCCCAGTGGTCGAACTGTACCCGCAATACGTGCGGCGGAAACGCTCATGACCGCTCAAGACGACCTCCTCCTGGCAGCCTGCAAGGCCAACCAGCGCCAGCTATCCGAGGTGCTGACCGTGGTCATCGGCATCGCTGCGGAACTGCACCCTGAGCAGTTGCGCGAGGCGCTGGGCAAGGTGTTCGACCTGCCGGCCGTGGAAGACTGCACCTCGCGGGTGATGGTGGTGCTGAGCAGCGTACAGGCGCAGGCACGAGAGACGGCAGCGGAAGTGCGGTCGCTGGTGGATCAGGTGCACAAGGATCTGGACGTGCTGGAGAAGCGCATGGACGGACTGACGGAGATGCAGGACCGACTGGCCAAGAGGATTGCGGGATGATCGTCATTGACGAACCCATGCTCGACCTGTTTCGGGGTCCCGGCCGTTGCGAGGGATGTGGCAGGCCATGCCGGCGACGTGAGCCTCATCACATCAAGAAGCGTGGGCTGGGTGGTGGCAGCCGGTTGGACATCCCCATCAACCTCATCGCGCTGGGATCGGCCTTTGATTGTGCGTGCCATGTCAAGGCGGAGGCGGGGACATTGTGCAGAATGAGGCTATTGCAGATTGTGGCCGACCGCGAGGGGACGACGCCTGATGAGATCGAGCTCGAAATCTACCGGCTCCTGCGGACACGCCGGGGGCTGGAAGTGAGGATGGATGGATGAGCACCACGGTTCTATACCTGCCGAAGTTCCTGCCGACGAGTCTGAACAAGAGCGTCGGGCGCCACTGGTCGGTGAAGGCCAAGCAGAAGAATGGCGACTTGGAGATTGTGCAGCACTACGCTCGTGAGCAGCGGCTTGCCATGACTTTGCACCTTGACGCGGCATTACCTGCAAGGCGGGTCAACGTGCGAATGGTCTTGCCGAAAGGGCAGCGCGCCTTTGACCGCGATAACATTCTCAAGGGGCTGCTGGATGCCCTCGTGCAGTGCGGCCTTCTGGTGAATGATTCTCCGAGATGGTGTCAGATCGGGCAGATTGAGTACGTCAGGCACGACGGTGGTTTGCGCGAGACCTTTGTCATCTTGGAGGACCTATGAAACCCAAAACAGCCAAGAAACTAACCGGCGGCGCCATCAGCGAGTTCGACGATCCCGATGGCCTGCTCGAAGGCAATCCCGAGACCAAGCGCTATCCGCAGCCGGACGGCCTGACCTTCGAGGTGCAAGGACCGGGCGACAAGTGGCTGCCGTGCTGGCTGATGCAGGAGCGGCGTATCAAGAGAGAGAAGGGCGTATTCGGTCTTGAGAAGATTCCTTGCCGCTTCGTCAAGGCTGTGACCTACCGTCTCGTCGAGGCGCTGTTCAACTTCGTGGGCGAACTTGGCGTCGGTGCACGTATTCGCATCCTGACCACGCTGGAGCAGGTGCCTGACGATGATGGCGAACTCTGGCCAGACGACGGCGGTTGGAAGGGCATCTTCTTCAAGTGGGGCTACAAACTCGTGACGGTGGTACAAAGCAATGCTAACCGTTGACGGCCATCCGATCCTCCAGCGTGAGATGCACCACTACTCGCTGATGTTCTGCATCGGCAAGGACGGGTTGTCTTTCCCGGTGCTGTACGTTGACGGCAGGAGGGTGGTGAAGCGGTGGAAACTGGAACTGACGGCAGACATCCCGGAGGACAAGTATGGGCCCAACGGCAACACTGCATGAGGAGAGCCGCTACAGCATCGGCACTTGGGACACGGATGCGCAAGCCTACACTCCGCAGGAAGGGCTGACCGTCCATTGCGTCAACGTGCCGTGGCGAACGCTGCTGCAAGTCATGCGTGAACTGCGACTGCTGGGATACTCGGCGCACCGGACACGAGACTCTGACGGCGAGCACGGGGACAACGATTGGTCAGTGCTGGTCGAGCGGACGAATGGGATGACGGAAGCAGAAGTCCTGGCAGGATGGAAGAGATGAGTCATGCGGACACTGCGGGTTAAGATCGTCTGCCGCTACTGCCAGCGCGTGATCGGCCTGTCCGAGCAGCAGATGGACTGGCCCCCTGATGTACCATTGCCCCGGCTGCGCGTGCAGCAGGGCTATCACGATGAGTGCCGCGAACTTGTCGAGTTGATGGCGATTCAACAGGAGGAAGAATGGACGTAGTGCAGAAGCTGATCGAGCGGGACCGGGCGAAGCGGCTGCGGATCTGCATTTGTGGAGACGCCATGGTCGACCAGTATGTCCACGGCCTACTGGAGCCGTCTCAAGATGGTTGCCAGAAGTTCTTGGCGACTTCAGAACATCTTCGCCCTGGTGGAGCTGCTAACGCGGCGCGTCAGCTTTGCAACTGGAACGTCGAGGCAATGCTGATAGCGCCTTGGAACTGCGAGAAGGGCTTCTCAGGGTGCAACGTCGAGTTGTGTCATCGCATAAGGTCAAACAGCCTGAGAAAAATCCGCTACATCGACGATGCAACAGGCCGCATCGCGTTTCGCCATGACACTGGCAGTGCCCACCATACCATTACAGAACTCGCCGAGATCCGCGACCTGACCGTCAAGGCCGTGCGCACGATGGGGTTCGATGCGGTGCTGATCTCGGACTACGACAAGGGGTTCTTGGACTACAGGACCATCAAGGCAATCATCGTGGAGTGCAACACACGCAAGATCCCTGTGGTGGCAGACGGGAAAAAGCGTCCCAAGAACTACGAAGGGGCCCTCATCAAGTGCAACGGCGACTACGACTGTCACAACGACACTTTCGGATTCCCCAGAGTCGTGACCTTTGGCCAGCTGCTGCCGCTTCTTTACGACGAAGATGGCGTCGCGACGTCTATGCCTTTTAGCAGGCCGATAGTGCGGTGCGTGAATCACGTTGGGGCCGGTGATTGCTTTGGTGCTCACCTCGCCCTTGCTTTGGCCCACGGCATTGCATTGGACGAAGCCGCTGCCATCGCCCACAGCGCTGGCCGCGTGTACGTCCAGCACCAGCATAGCCGGCCGCCGTGGCCGTTCGAGGTTCGCAAGGACATGACCGGCAGCAAGCGCGTCGACTTCACCGACCTGCGCCACCTGCGCGAGTCCCTGCCGGGCAAGAGGATCGTGTTCACCAACGGTGTGTTCAGGCTGGGCTGCCACGCAGGTCACTCGTGGCTGATGCGCTGGGCGAAGCAGCAGGGGGATGTGCTGGTGGTGGGGGTAAACACAGACGAATCGGCACGTGCGCTGCGGCCTGGGGAATTTGTGTTGTCGGAGGGAGAGCGCGTGCAGATACTGGAGAGCATGGAAGCGGTGGACTGGGTGGCCACGTTCGGCGCCGAAGAACCCATCGAGGCCATCAGGATGCTGCAACCGGACGTGCTGGTCAAGGGCAGCGAATACAGCGGCCAGCGGGTGCCTGGGGATGATCTGGTGAAAGACGTGCGGTTTGCACCGGAGAGTCCGTTCCCGGCTCACTGCACGGACCTCGTGGAAGCAATGAGGTGCGAGTGATGAGTAGCATAGTATTGTCAGCGACCTACGAAACGATGGAGTGTTGCGAATGCCATGTCGTGTTCGCAATGCCGAGCGATATGGTCCGGCGTCGCCGCGAGGACGGCAAGCGATTCTTTTGTCCTTCCGGGCATTTCCAAAGTTTCACCGATTCCGAAGTCAGGAAGCTGCAACGAGAATTGCAGCGAGAGCGACAGAAGCGCGACCAAGCTGAAGCGGCGGCTGCCGAGAACAAGAGCCTGCTGCTCAAAGAGCGGGAGAAGATTGCCACGATCAAGGTGCGCATTGCCAACGGGGTCTGCCCCTGCTGCAATCGGACATTCGTCAACGTCCGGCGGCACATGAAGAACAAGCACCCCGACCTAGCTGCAAAGGTGCTGTGATGTTCTTCAAGCGCCAGCCCCCCAAGACGGTACAGATCGGCAAGGGCACGGTGCTCTTGCTCAATGAGGACACGAAGCGGATGCTGGCGCAGCACAAGGCGCACAACCGCTGGTGGCGCCGGCTGTGGCGCTGGTGGAGGGGACGATGATCCACTGCGACCTCTGCGGGCGCACCGACGAAGGCATGACAGCGGTGCAGGTGACCCAGATGTTCTACATTCGCGGCAAGGTCATCCAGTGCCGCAGTCAGTGCAGGAGAAACCATGAGCAAGAAACAGGAAGAAACCAGAATCGTGACGCGGGCGAAGGGCCAAGGGAAGACGGAGGTGATGGTTCACTGTCCGGAGTCGGGGCGCACGATTGCGACCGGCCTTGAGACAGTGAACGAACAGCACCTCGACAAGGAAATCCGCAACCTCAAGGAAACCTTGGAGCGGGCGGGCAATCGTGTCAGCGTAGTCCAGCAAGGCCAGAAGGGGTAACTCGTGCCTGCTTCCTCCTCCTCATCGGCCAGTGTTGGCAATCCCATCGTGGACACGGTGTACTACCTGAGTCAGATCGTGGACGTGGTGAGGTATCCCTGATGCAAGTCGGCCTGGTCACCACTGGACTGGCGCCGCTCTGTATCGGCAGTGTCGAGACCTTCGTGCACCTGGGCTACCTGAACGGTCTAGCGTGGAACCTTACGGGTGGCTCGGCCAGCCTGCTGATGACCGACTCACAGGGCAATCAGTATACCTACCCATCAACCATCGGTGCGGACGGGGTGGCACGGGTGGTGTGGACCGTGGCGGCGCCGGCTGGCCAATGGGTCAGGGCCTGGAAGGCGACCGACTCGACCGGGCTCACCCAAGTATCCAAATCCATCACATTCGTGGTGGCATCAAGTCCCTCTTGACTTTACCTATGCGCTCAAGCAGAATGGCCCTGTGAGCGCTCAAGCAGAACCACTATGAGGGGAGACACCATGCCAAAGCGAAGCAAAGAGGGAGCCCTGGCGGCAGCAGCCAAGCTACTGGGGGCAAAGGGTGGCAAGAAGGGCGGACCAGCTCGCGCCCGCGCCTTGACGAAGGGCCAGCGCAGCGACATTGCACGTAAGGGGGGAGAGGCGAAGGCTAAGAAGGAGTCGCAAGGTGGATGAGGCTTGACTATGGGCTATGCAGCTGCTATAGTAAGGCTATGGACTACGAATTGCCTTACGAGCCTGGTGTTTACTGCTTATTCAGCAGAAAAACCCGCGATCTCTACATAGGTCAAGCTGAGTTTATCAAGAGCAGGGTAAGAAATCACTTCGCTACCCTCAAGAGGGGAAAGCATTGCAATCCTTTGGTGCAAGCGAGTTACGACAAGTGCAGTGGCGATGGGTTTATAGCTCGCGTCGTTGAATTGAAGCCTGAACGAGCCTTGCGATGCGATTGTTGGCAATGCGTTAACTGGGGCCTGATCCGCGAAGCGTACTACTTCTGCAAGCTGCAACCGAATCTGAACATACTGAACGCTAGGATTCCCCCTATTCCGTGGGACCATTTGCGTTCACGAAAGAAATACACTTTTGGTGTACTCATATGTCCAAGAAACAATCCAGCGGTGGAGCTAGGCTACTCGCCTCAGGAAAGCGGCCTGTTACCCTGGGCGTGTCCCCGTTGGATCTTGAAATCATACGTGAAGCAGCAAAGACGGAACTCAGGCCGGTTACGCAATTCTTGATATACCACGGTCTTGCGGCAGCCAAGCGCATCATTTCAAAAAATCCGCCGATCTCCTCTTGACTATGGTCAGACCATGGTCTATACTTTGGGCAGTGACCTAACCTGGCATCGCCCAAAGGAGATTGAACGATGTACCGTTACAAGGCAACTGGCATCATGCTGCGGAACGATGGGACCGAACGCAAGGTGACAACCTACGTCGCGGCCAGCTCGCGGGAAGAGGCGCTCAACCTCGCATTCGACGCGCAGGGGATGCGGCGCATCGACACGTGCAAGAAGGCGGGTAGCAACCGGATCGTGTGACCTGTGGTGCCCGGCGCGGCCCAGCGCGCCGGGTTTAACTTGGGAGGATCAACGATGGAATTTGCTTTGATCGAGCGCGGCGTTTTAACGTGCATTTTCCCAGCTCGCAACCTGCAAGACGCGGCTCGCATCGCGGAAAGCATGATGCCGCGCACGCCTTGCAAGCTGGTCGATTACACGGCAGAGATTGCGGCCGACTATGGCAGCAGTGGCGACAGCTCTGGCGGTTGCTGCGGCGATGTGGCCGCGCGCGACTCGTTTTGAGGTTTTAACTTGGGAGGGACCTGGCAATGATTGAGCGCATTTATAAATGCGACCTGTGCAAATCCACTTTCCAGCGCGAGGATCTTGTACCGATTAGGTGGAATGGATCCATCGGTCTTGTGGTGGCCGACGAATCGACTCACGGTCCAATGGAAAAGCACCTTTGCAGAGCGTGCATAAAGGGGATTAAAGGGTTTGTTGACGGCAAGTATTAGCGATCTGTGGTATCGCCCTAGATAGGAGACCTGGCAATGGCAGACAAGGGTTACAACGGCTGGACGAACTACGAAACTTGGAATGTCGCCCTGTGGTTGGGCAATGAGGAGTACAGTTCGCGGTATTGGGACGCTGCGGCACAAGACGCCTACGACGGCGCGCCCGATTGCCTCAAGACATTTACTAAGGAAGAGCAAGCGGTTCTTGACCTAGCCGACATGCTCAAGAGCGAAATGGAGGAAGCAAACCCGCTGGGCGAAGGGGCCAGCATGTTCCATGACATGCTCAATGCCGCGCTCTCCGAAGTGAACTGGCACGAAATTGCCCAGCACTACATCGACGAAGTGGACAAGGAAGAGGAAACCGATGATGACGAAGTTATAACGGAGTAATACCCATGCAAGCTACTGAATGGCGAAACCTGCCACAAGATACGCTGCGACCGGCCCACAGATTGACTGGCGTGGGGCGCCAGCCGCTTTGGACGCCTATTGCCGACTCAATAGCCATTGTGGCGCCTGCAAGGGCTACGTGGGGCAATTTAGCGTGGCAGATTGCCTCCCCGGTGATCCTTGGTGGAGCAATCGCGGTGCTGTACGTAGCGACATGTGTTTTTCCGTCCCTCTAAAGGAGATTCTTGCAATGGGCCAGCGAACCGTGGAGGTTGCGAAAGAGCAGATCGTTGACCAGATTCTTGCGAACAGCACGTACCAGCCGAACGCTGGCTTGATCGTGCAACTCAGGGCGAGCCTGCTCAAGCTGTCCAAGAGCGACCTTGGGAACCTCAAGCTGATTGTTGAACTCAAGATGGATGAAGCCGCCGAAGCCCTGCGAGAAGCGAAATGAGCCGACCTCAAAAACCACATGAATCTGCCGGCGGCTGCTGGGGCGGCTTTAATCGGCAAGCAGCTTACTGCGACAAGAAGCCACGGCCGGGACGGCTTACGTGCTGGTGGCATCGGGAGCAGGAATTTGCGGCTCGTCGCTTGAAAGCAAAGTTGCTGGCAGAAGAAGAGGCGAAGATTGTCGCCACTACCTGTTTCCACTGCGGCGATCCTGCCATGCCGCACACCCACGGATTTGACCCAAGGTGCGAGCGACACCGCGACGTGTGACATGTGTTTTTCCTTCACTGTGAGGAGACCTGGCAATGAACGTGATACGAAACAAAGACGGCGAGGTTATCCAGCGCTCGCGCAACTTAGCTGGCATACGGCGATTTGTGGGCAGTCGCCTTATAAAGGTGCTGGCTGTCGACCGGATTGAAGACGGCGAAGGCAAGCTGATGATTCTTTTCGAGAATGGCGACAGCTACGAAACAAACTTCGCCTCTTTCACTGTCCTGGCTGATTTCGTGAGGCGCTGGCGAAACGTCTACGGCGCGCCGCTGCTCATCGGTGGCAAGGATGCTGGCATGGTTAGCAGCAAGATGGAGGTTCCAGCATGATCTTGCACGATCCGTTCATCATCACGAGCCGTTTGCTGCCTGGAATCAAAGTAGCTGATGGCACCATTTCAATCACCTTCAATGGCGAGACTCACGACGGCCGTGCGAAGTATCTCGCTTACCTTGACCTGGCAGACGGTCGGGAGTTCGTCGTCGATGACATGGCGAGCGGTGTAGGCGGAGGGAGACTGCAAGACGGCATGTCGTCTTTGCTCTCTTTCATGGGGGCATCGGCAGAGGCTTACAGGTACGAAATGGGTGGACTCAAGAGCGAGAATATCGACCTGTTTGCTCCCGACGTCGTGGAATGGTGCTACCAGAACGATGGCGAGCTGGCCATGCTGCAATGCGAGCTGGATGAGAAGCGCGGGGAGTTGCTATGCGAAGAATCTTGACATGGATACTCCCCGGAGTGATTGACGGACTCTTGCCGTCCCTCTGCGCCTGGCTCAATCCCACGGGGGCACCGGGACCGCTCTTGCGGTTCGAGCAGTGGTGTGATGGTGAATCGCCTTACCGAGTACGGTGGATAGCCTGGAAGATGAAAGGGCCGCACAAATGACGAAGAGCAAGCGAAAGAAAAAGCCGGCTGACATGGAACCTTGGGATGAGCTTGACGGAGAGATCCAAGAGGCGCTGTTGGCGTGGTTTAACTGTACTGTTGTCAGCGATCAAGACAAGCTGCGGCTTGCCAAGCTGGTGAGCGAGGAGCGCTTCTGGCATTGGGACTGCATCCTTTGCGGGCAGGAATGCAACCACGCGGAGCCAACGGAAGAGGAGTGGCCGCATTTCCAAGGATGCTCCGACGATTTGGACTGGACCTACTTTGGCAACTCAGAGGTTTACACGCGAGCTGCTCTTACGGCGATGTGCAACCATTGTCGCGGCTTCAAGTGTTGCGAACTGCCTGAAGGGGCTCCCGAGGTCGACGAATGAAGCAAACCTACTGCCTCAACTGCCTGCGCCCTTGCTCCATCGTCCCGGTGTGCCATGGTCCCGTGACAAGACAGGACCATGAGCAACACCGGGACACCTGGGGCGAGGGCTCATCGTGTTGTGAGTCCGAAACCACGACGAATGCGGACATGATCCGCGAACGATTGGAGGGAGCGTAATGGTAGTCAAGATTGCTGGCCGCAGGACGTGGAAGAAATGCCCTGTGTGCGGTCGATCCTTGGCATTGCAGCTTACCGGCACGAGACAGGCAGTAGCGGCATTGTGCCCGTTCCATGCTGGCGAGGTGCTGCGAGACCTGGCGACCTATTTTGACAACCGCGAGGCCGCTTTTCATGCCCGCGTGGCTGGCCGGAAGTCTTTCGCTAACGTCTGCGAGGGCATCGCCGACAAGGCGTTTTTCGATTTGCCCGAAGCGGTCAGGGAATTGGTCAGGAAGATCAAGGAAGAGGTGCAACCGTGAACGAACTAGACACGATCCTAACCGACGTCACCTACGCGCTAGGCCAGCTCCAGTCAGGTCAGATCCGCACGGACGCCCAAGGTCAAGACAGGATCAGCAGCGCCTGCGATGCCCTGACGCGCTGCCAGTCAGCCCTGGCGAACCGCACGATCCAAGTGAACGATTGGGTAGTCTGTCCAAGGTGTGGCGAGCGGGAGCGAGTGAAGGGCAGCGAGGTACATCACGCGCCGCCGATCTGCCCTGCGAAGCTAGACAGCGGCGGTGATTTCGAGTTCTGAGAACAGACAGCAAACCCAACTAGACAAAGGGCCAGCACCAATCAAAACGTGCTGGCCCTTTCCCCTTTTCCCCTAGACAATGCCCTGGCAATGGCCCTAGAATCGCCTGCAAGCCCAGCAAATGCCCAAAGCCTAGCAATGGCCCAACGAGCTAGGCGAATGACCTGCAAGGCCAGTACAAATCAATTCCCATGATCGACACCCGAACGATGGTAAGACGGGGAACGGGGGATCGCAATAGGGGCGACACTGGACTCACTGCTACTGCCGAGCTCCGCCTAGCGGAACGCGCCCTGAAGGAACACTGGCCCATCACAAATGAGATCAGGGAGGACGTGGTGAGGCGAGCGCAAGAGGTTCTGGCGCGTGATGATGCATCCGTAGGGCAGATCGTAGCAGCCGGCCGGCTCCTGGCCCTGGCCGATAGCCTGAACGTGAAGCGTGAGACCAACGCCGTGCGGGAAGCGACCCCTGCCACGACAATCAACATCTTCGGAGACGTCAGCCAATACGCCGGCGTCTTCGGAGAGCCCTCACCGGATGCCACGCCAATAGAATTAAATGGGGCGCCAGCCGCTCCGGAGCCAAAAGAGGGTCAGAACCCTGTCGAGCCGATCCAAACGCCTCCTGCGCAATCCTAGCACGTCAGCGTAAGTCTAGTAAAAATGCCCTACTTACGTCAACGCCTCCAAGTCACCATAAACAGCCCATAATCGACCTAACCCGTGAAAAAATGCCCTACTTGCGCCGCGACCATGCGGCCCATACCCCCATGGGGGAGGGGTGGGCGCGCAGAAGGGGGGCCCCAGTGGGGGGAGGGGTCTGGCGACTCTCTCCCAAATTTTTGCCTAAATCCGTTCTGTAATGACTTTGCTCTTGTAATGGCCATTACGGTTCATTACACTCTTTCATTACAAGGGGGTGTAATGATGCCGAATCTACAGGTGCGGTGTAATGAAGAGGAATTGGCCCAGATGAAGCGTGCGGCGGCTGTCATGGGGATAGCCAGCGTGTCGGCATGGGCGAGGCGGGTGTTGTTGGAAGCTGCGGCAGCGCTGTTGGAGACACAACCTGAGGACGTCAAGCCTGCCGAGCAGCGAGTAGCGGCACCCACGGGAGAGAAGGTCTACACGGTGCCTCCGGAGTCCTTCGAAGCCTCGTCGAGAGGGGCGGTGCACGTCCCATCGGTGTTGCCCAGCATGACTCCGGAGCAGGCGAAAGCACAAGCCTCACGCAAGGCGGCT
>Ga0210403_10004577_pt1 | contig 11891 bp, 10 predicted proteins | sample IncBWC19MmetaG_FD_150863 | JGI IMG/M metagenome (GOLD analysis project Ga0210403, IMG submission 150863) | Forest soil microbial communities from Barre Woods Harvard Forest LTER site, Petersham, Massachusetts, United States - Inc-BW-C-19-M | ecosystem: Environmental > Terrestrial > Soil >... | reverse complement strand
CGCACTCCAAATTAGGAGAATTGGGCGAAGGTGATGAAGTGGCCGGCGGGGTCTTTTACGCCGATTTCTTTGGCGCCGTAGAAGGTGGTGCGTTCGGGGAGATAGACTTCGGCGCCTTTGACGGCGGATTTAATGGCTTCGAGATTTTCTACTTCGAGATAGAGAAAGGTGGGGCCTTTGCGGACGGCGGCGGAGACGGAGGGGAGATCTTTGTCAGCGCTGGCATAGGTCTGGTACATGATTTCGGCGGTGCCGCTTTTGAACGCGACGAAGCCGAGTTTGGTGCCTTCGGGGACTTCGATGGTTTTGGTGAAGCCGAGCTTGTCGAGCCAGAAGGGTAGGACGGGTTCGATTTCCTTGACGAAGAGGACGGGGGTGATTTTCTTGACCATGGGGGTTTCTCCTTTTGGATATGGACGGGAGCCAATGGATAAAGGCGTTGAAACGAGCCGAGGATCGAGGTAAAGTTTGCAATAGCGAGTGGCGAAAGTAAAGCGAATATTGGAAGGAGGGCTTATGGAAACGCAGAGGCGATTGCAGGATCTGATTTCGGTGGGGCCAGCGATGTTGCGGGATTTTGAAATGTTGGGGATTCGTTCGGTGAAGGAGTTGGCGCGGCAGGAGCCGAAGAAGATGTATGGGAAGTTGGAGAAGCTGACGGGGCAGCACCAGGATATTTGCGTGTTGGATACGTTTGAGGCGGCGGTGGCGCAGGCGCGGAATCCGCGGTTGGCGGCGGAGAAGTGCGAGTGGTGGTGGTGGAGCCGGCAGAGGAAGAGGGCGGAGGGGAAGGGGTAGAGATTGAAGCGGCGGCGGGAATTTTTGGGAAGAGTAACGCAAGAGGGCCGGGCTCGCCCGGCCCCTACAAAATTGGGAAGGTTGGGTGGCGGGGTTCAGTGAGTAAAAGCGGGAGCTTTGCTCCCCTTCGGCCTACGCTCAGGGCAAGCCGCACTCAAAATTAGAGGTTTAAGGCGCCGGAGTAGACGAGGCGGGCTTTGCCGGTGTCGCCGCGTTCGATTCGGCCGATGCGGAAGAATTTTTCGCGGCGGCGCTTGAGGTCGGCTTCGGCTTCTTTTACGTGGTCGGAGGGGACGATGACGATCATGCCTACGCCCATGTTGAAGGATTGGAGGAGTTCGTCGGTATCGATTTCGCCGAGCTTGGCGAGATATTTGAAGATGGAGGGGATGGGCCAGGCGTCTAGATCGATGATGGCTTTGACGCCGCTGGGAAGTACGCGGGGGAGATTGCCGGGAATGCCGCCGCCAGTTATATGGGCGAGGGCGGAGATCCAACCTTTGTTAAGAAGATTTTTCACCGCGGGCGCGTAGCAGAGATGCGGCTTGAGGAGTTCGGCGCCGATTTTGTTGCCGACTTCGGCGACGTAGGTGTCGGGCTTGAGCTTGGCGACTTCGAAGGCTAGCTTGCGGGCGAGGGAGTAGCCGTTGGTGTGGAGGCCGGCGGAGGGAAGTGCCAAGAGCGTGTCGCCGGGCTTGACGTTTTTGCCGGTGAGAATATTTTTGCGTTCGACGATGCCGACGATGAAGCCGGCGAGATCGTATTCTCCTGCGGGATAGAAGCCGGGCATTTCGGCGGTTTCGCCACCGATTAAGGCGCAGCCAGCTTTGCGGCAGGCGCGGCTCATGCCGTCGACGAGTTGCTCGATGACGTTGGCTTCGAGCTTGCCCATGGCGAGGTAGTCGAGGAAGAAGAGCGGCTCGGCGCCCTGGACGAGAATGTCGTTGACGCAATGATTGACGAGGTCGCCGCCGACGGTAGAGTGAACTCCCATGGCCATGGCGATTTTGAGTTTTGTGCCGACGCCGTCAGCGCTGGAGACGAGCACCGGCTCCTTGAATTTCTTGTGGTCGAGGGAGAAGAGCGCGCCGAATCCGCCGATGCCGCCGAGGACCGCGGGCGTGAAGGTGCGGCTGGCGAGATGACGAATGCGCTGTTTGGCGTCATCGGCTACGGCGATATTGACTCCGGCATCCGCGTATTTCATGGTGAGGCGCCTCAACGATTCGATGCGTGACGCTGGAACTGGCGGTGCGGCTTGCCGGGTCAAAACCTGCGGGACGGTGGGTGGCCGCGAGGTAGGAACACGACAGAGGTCACACTGTGGGCGAACGTAAAACCGCTTACGGTACGATCGGAAAAACTTTCTTCAGGGGCTAAAGCCCATTCGTCTTGACGGCTCTACGCCGGGGCTGAAGCCCCGGCCTCCTGAAGAAAAAGCGTTCGTCCCGTAAAACCATTCGGGATGCTGAAAGCGCACCTCAGAAGGCGGCCGCTACAAAACCAAGATGGGCCACCCATTCCTTCGTCAGGGCAAGCCTGAAGGTGACCGCTACGACACCAAGAGTTTAAAACACATGGAACAGCCTGCGCCAGCGGATGGTGCCGGGATGAATGATCGCATTGCCGTAGGCCAGGAAGCGGGCGCCGATGTCGCCGTTCCAGGCGTCGCGGGGCGCGTCCAAGGACATATAAATGAGCACCGGCGTACCGAGAATATCATTGCGGGGGACGCAGCCCCAATAGCGGGAGTCGAGAGAATTTTCGCGATTGTCGCCCATGACGAAGTAGCAGTCCTTCGGGATGGTGAAAGGGAGTCCGGTGAAGGGGGCGATGAGCTGCGACCGGCCGGGAGGCTCGCTACGGCCGATGGTGTAATTTTCGACGAGTTTTTTGCCGTTGATCCAGACAGCGCCGTCGCGGACGTCGACGGTTTCGCCGGGAAGGCCGATGACGCGCTTGACGTAGTCGGGCTGCGCGGGGTCGAAGGGCGGCTTGAAGATGACGATCTGCAGGCGCTTGGGTTCGCGCCATAGGGGAATGTGAATGTTGGTGAAGGGGATTCCGGCATCGTAGCCGACGCGGCTCATGATGAGGTGGTCGCCAATGAGCAGCGTGTTTTCCATGGAGCCGGAAGGAATAACGCGGGCCTGGCCGAGCGTGCCGTTGATGAGCATGAAGGCGAGGATGACCCAGAACCAGGCGATGATTTCGCTTTTGACCTTGGCGCTCATGGAGGCGTCGGAATCTTTTGTGGGAGCGCCGTTTTTGGTTTTCACTTTGATTGCGTCAGCTTTCACGATTCACCTTGAGCAGCCATCAACCATCATAGCCCGTTGCGGGTCAGCATTCACCGGCCGGCACTAAAAAGTTTCGAATAAACGCTTCCAGCGAATCTCGCTGGGATGAAACAAAGCACTCCCGTAAGCGCGGAGACGCTCGGCAATATTTCCATTCCACGCGTCGCCGGAAGCATTGACAGACATGTAGATGGCCACGGGCGTGCCAAGAATGGCGCTGCGCGGCACGCAACCCCAGTAACGGCTGTCGTAGGAGTTGCCGCGGTTGTCGCCCATAACAAAGTACTGATTTTCGGGCACGATCAACGGCACTCCCCGAAAGGAAGGGAGCAATTCATAGTGCGGGGGAACTTCGGTGGGACCAGTCGTATAGTTCTCTTGCAACTTCGCGCCGTTGATCCACACGGAACCATCGTGAATATCAATTTTGTCGCCGGGCAAGCCGATGACGCGCTTGATGAGATCGGGCTGGTCAGGCTTGCCGTAGGGCGGACGAAAAATGATGATCTGGAGCCGCTTGGGATCGCGCCACAGGGGAACGTGAATATTGGTGAAGGGGATCCCGGCATCGTAGCCAACGCGACTCATGATCAGATGGTCTCCGACCAGGAGAGTGTTCTCCATTGAGCCGGAGGGGATGACGCGAGCTTGTCCGAGAGTGCCGTTGACCAGCAGGAAGACCAGGCCGACCCAGAACCAGGCGATGATCTCTTTTTTGACTCTGTTGCCTAGAGAGGCCTCGGCTTCCTGGGCAGCCGGTGTGCTTGCGGGAGTTTTTCTTTTTGGCATTGAAGCGTCAGCTTTCATGGTCCACCGTTACTGGCTCGGTTGTCTTTCCGTTCGAAGAGGACTCACGGACTTCGAGTTGCACGAGGTCCGTTGGATAGTTGCCGGTATAACACGACGTACAAAACTTGCCTTCGGTATCGTTCACGGACAGCTTGAGGCCACCGAGAGAGAGATAGCCGAGGGAATCGGCGCCGAGGTATTGGCGGATCTGCTCGGGCGAGTTTGAAGAGGCGATTAGCTCTTCTTTTGTGGGCGTGTCTACGCCGTAGTAACACGGAGAGATCGTGGGCGGACAACTGATACGCATGTGGACTTCTTTGGCTCCGGCTTCGCGCATCATGCGGACTAGCTTGCGGCTGGTGGTGCCGCGGACGATGGAATCGTCGACGAGGACAACGCGCTGGCCGGCGACGAGTTCGCGGACGGGATTCAGCTTGAGCTTGACGCCGAAATTGCGGATGGCCTGGGAGGGCTCGATGAAGGTGCGGCCGATGTAGTGATTGCGGATGAGGCCCATGCGGAATGGAATTTTGGATTCGAGCGAATAGCCGATGGCGGCGGGGACGCCGGAGTCCGGGATGGGGACAACCATGTCAGCTTCGACGGGATGTTCCTGCGCGAGGAGGCGGCCGAGCATTTCGCGGGAGTGCGTGACGGAGCGGCCGAAGATGATGCTGTCGGGCCGAGAGAAATAGACGTGTTCGAAAATGCAGTATTGGTGCGGCTTCGGCGGGCTGAAGCGGATGGACTCGATGCCGGAGCGGGAGATGCGAACCATTTCGCCGGGCTCGACTTCACGGACGTAGGTGGCGTCGAGAAGATCGAAGGCGCAGGTTTCGGAGGCGACGACCCAGGCGTCCTGGCCGTCGGGGGAAGGGAGTTTACCGAGGACTAGCGGACGGAAGCCGCGTGGATCGCGGACGGCGTAGAGTTCGTCGGTGGTGAGGACCAGGAGAGAATAAGCGCCTTCAACTTGATTGAGGGCGTCGCCGAGGGCGCCGGAAAGATTGCGGGCTTGCGAGCGGGCGATGAGATGGACGATGACTTCGGTGTCGCTGTTGGTTTGAAAGATGGAGCCGCGATGCTCGAGCTTGCGGCGCCAGTCGGCGGCGTTGGTGAGATTGCCGTTGTGGCCAACGGCGATTTTGCCCTTATTGCAATCGATCATGATGGGCTGGGCGTTGAGGATGGCTTTGTCGCCGGCGGTGGAATAGCGCGTATGGCCGATGGCGCTGTGGCCGGGAAGTTTTGCGAGGACACTGGGGATGAAGATTTCCTCGACTTCGCCCATGGCGCGGTGGACGTTGAGGTCGTGGCCATCGCTCGAGACGATGCCGGCGGATTCCTGGCCGCGATGTTGCAGCGCGTAGAGACCGAGGTAGGCGAGGTTGGCAGCTTCGGGATGGCCGAAGACGCCGAAGACACCACATTCGTCGTGGAAGTGATCGTCGGCGAAAGCGAGCTTTTGCTTCATTGCACCTTTAGTGTGAGCTGCAAAGAGTTGGCCCAGACGTCGTAGAGCGCCGACACATCGGACTGGACAACCGTATGCCCCTTATATTCGATGCGGAGAGAGTTGTCACGGGTGACTTTGCCGATTTCGTGAGCGCCCACACCGTATTGTCTCGCAGTGGCGCGTAGGGCGGCAAGTTTTGTGGGGGAGACAGAGACGACGGCGCGGGCGCCGGATTCGCCGAAGAGGGCGTATTCGGCGGAGGCGTTTTCGGGGAGGGTGATTGCCGCGCCCAAGAAGGGCGGGGCAAGCCCCGCCCCTACAGAGGCGAAGCAGGATTCGGCGATTGCTACGGCTGCGCCGCCGTCGCTTAAGTCGTGGGCGGATTCGATGGTGGCTGCGGCGGCTAGCGCAACTAGGCAGTCGATTAGCCATTTTTCGGCGCCGAGTTCGATGGCTGGGGGTTCGCCTGCGACGATTCCCGCGATCGTTTTGGAATATTCGGAGGAGGAGAATTCGCGGCGGCGGGCGGACGGCGCAGTGGTGTGCTGACCGGCACCGGAAGAGTTGGCGCCGTTGAGAAGGACGATGATGTCGCCCTCATTGCGGAAGGCAATTTTGAGGACTTTGGAGGCGTCGTCGAGAATGCCGAGGATGCCGATTACGGGCGTGGGGTATATCGATTTGCCGAGGGTCTCGTTGTAGAAGCTGACGTTGCCGCCGGTGATGGGCGTGCCGAGAGCGCTGCAGGCTTCGCCTATGCCGTCGATGGATTCGGAAAATTGCCACATCACTTCCGGCTTTTCGGGGCTGCCGAAATTGAGGCAGTTGGTGGCGGCGATGGGACGCGCGCCGGAAGCGGCGACGTTGCGGGCGGCTTCGGCGACGGCGTGCATGGCGCCGACTTTGGGATTGAGGAAACACCAGCGGCCGTTGCCGTCGGTGGAGAGAGCGAGGGCGCGCATTACACCATTTTTCTCGGATTCCTTGATGCGGACGACGGCGGCATCGCTGGCGCCGGGGCCGGCGAGGGTGTTGGTGCGGACACTGGTGTCGTACTGCTCGGTGACCCAGCGTTTGGAAGCGATGGTGGGAGAGGCGAGAAGCTTTTTGAAATTGGCGGTGAGGTCGGTTTTTTCGGGGGCGAAGGGGAACCAATCTTTATCGGATTCGGCGCGCGACGCGGGATGGGCCATCGGGCGATTGTAGACGGGACCTTCTTCAGCGAGCGGATGCGCGGGAATTTGGGCGACGACATTGCCTTGATCTTTTACGACGAGGAGGCCGCCGGCAGTGACTTCGCCGACGACGGTGGAATCGAGGCCCCATTTTTTGAAGACGTCGAGAACTTCGTGTTCGCGGCCCCGTTCGGCGACGAGGAGCATGCGTTCCTGGGATTCGCTGAGCATGATTTCGTAGGGGCTCATGCCGGTTTCTCGCTGGGGAACTTTGGCGAGATCGATTTCAATGCCCGTGCCGCCGCGCGAGGCCATTTCGCAGGTGGAGCAGGTGAGGCCGGCGGCGCCCATGTCCTGGATGGCGACGATGGCGCCGGTCTTCATGGCTTCGAGGCAGGCTTCGAGAAGAAGTTTTTCGGTGAAGGGATCGCCGACTTGCACGTTGGGGCGCTTCTGCTGGGATTCTTCGGTGAATTCGGCGGAAGCGAGGAGCGAGGCGCCGTGGATGCCGTCGCGGCCGGTTTTCGCGCCAACGTAGATGACGGGATTGCCGAGGCCTTTGGCTTTGGCGAGGAAGATGTCTTCTTTACGGGCGATGCCGAGGGCGAGGGCGTTGACGAGGGGATTTTGGGAATAACAGGGTTCGAAGGCTACTTCGCCGCCAATGGTGGGAACGCCGAAGCAGTTGCCGTAGTGGGCGATGCCGCGGATGACGCCGTCGAGGATGCGGCGATTTTTTGCGGCGTCGTCTTCGGAGGTTTCTTTACCGGTAAAGATTTCGCCGAAGCGGAGGGAATCCAGGATGGCGATCGGGCGGGCGCCCATGGTGAAAATGTCGCGGAGAATGCCGCCGACGCCGGTGGTGGCGCCTTGGAAGGGTTCGACGTAGCTGGGGTGATTGTGGGATTCGATTTTGAAGGCGGCGACGAGACCGTCGCCGATGTCCACTACGCCTGCATTTTCGCCGGGGCCTTGGACGACTAGTTTGCCTTTAGTGGGTAGGCGCTTGAGGTGGACCTTGCTGGATTTGTAGGAGCAGTGTTCGCTCCACATCACGGAGAAGATGCCGAGTTCGGTGATGTTGGGGTCGCGGCCGAGAATTTTCTGGATGCGGGCGTATTCGTCGCGGGTGACGCCGTGTTCGGCGGCGATTTCGGGAGTGACTTTGATTTCGGTTTGGGTGGTGGCCATTTTAAGTTTTGTTTCAATCGAAGAGCGGCACGATTTATCGTGCCCCTACGGGATCGTTTGTGCACGTTGATCGGGCGCACAGGCAAGAGTGCCTGTGCCACAAAAATCGTTGACCGCTCACGCGGTGGCCTTGGCGGCGCCTACTAACGCTTCCACCATCGAGCGGAGAATGACGAGGCCGTCTTCGGAGTTTAGGGCGGATTCTACGGCGCGCTCGGGGTGCGGCATCAGGCCGGCTACGTTGCGTTCGCGATTGCAGATGCCGGCGATGTTGTTCATGGAGCCGTTGGGATTGCCGGCGGTGTCGTCTGTGCCGTCGGGCGTGGTGTAGCGGAAAAGGACCTGGTGATTCTTTTCGAGAGTGGCGAGCGTGTCCGCGTCGCAATTGTAGTTGCCGTCGCTGTGGGCAATGGGCATTTTCAGGATTTGGCCTTTTTGGGCGGCGTTGGTGAAGGGGGAGTTGGTGTCTTCGACGCGGACGTGGACGTGGCGGCAGATGAAACGGAGGCCGGAATTGCGCATCATGGCGCCGGGAAGGAGGCCGGCTTCGAGGAGGATCTGGAAACCGTTGCAGACGCCGAGGACGAGGCCGCCGTCTTTTGCGAATTTGGAGATGGAGTTCATTACGGGAGAGAAGCGAGCGATGGCGCCGGTGCGGAGGTAGTCGCCGTAGGAGAAGCCGCCGGGGAGGATGACGGCGTCGCAATTGTGGAGGTCTTCGGACTGGTGCCAGATGAATTCGACGGGCTTTTCGAGGACGTGGCCGATGGCGTGGAAGGCGTCGTGATCGCAGTTGGACCCGGGAAAAACTACGACTCCGAATTTCATGGGCACCTCCGGGGAGTGATGCGGGAAGATTCATTTTAGCACAGGAGAAGAGAGCGGAACGCAGAGACGCAGAGGGAGCGGAGAAATTTTTTGGGTTGGATACGGAACGGTGTTGCCATGGTCCCTCCACTGCGCGACCCGGCGCGGAAGAAAAAGCCGGGTCGCTCCGGTCGGGATGACAGAGAGAGCAGGAGCGCTGTGGGGATCAGTTGGGTAGTGTGGCTTGGTCCGTAAATGCGGTGGCAGAGCCACCGCACTCCAAAGGGTTAGCGGCGTTTTTTGTGGGGTTTCTTTTTTGGGTGATGGGCGGAATTGCCGGAGAGTTCGCGGCGTTTTTTGGCGGCCCAGTTGGGTTTGGTGGATTGACGGCCGCGGGCTATGCCGAGGGCGTCGGGGGGGACGTTTTCGGTGATTACGGAGCCGGCGGCGATGTAGGCGCCGTCGCCTAGTTTTACGGGAGCGACGAGGACGGTGTCGCTGCCGACGAAGACGCGGTTGCCGATGGTGGTGGGATGCTTGGCGAAGCCATCGTAGTTGCAGGTGATGGTGCCGGCGCCGATGTTGGACTTGCTGCCGACTTTGGTGTCGCCGATGTAGGAAAGATGCGGAGCCTTGCTGCCTTCGCCGATGGTGGTGGGATGTTTGGCGAAGCCATCGTAGTTGCAGGTGATGGTGCCGGCGCCGATGTTGGACTTGCTGCCGACTTTGGTGTCGCCGATGTAGGAAAGATGCGGAGCCTTGCTGCCTTCGCCGATGGTGCTTTTTTTGATTTCGACGAAATTGCCGACTTTCGCGCCTTTGAGGAGATGCGATTCAGGGCGGAGGCGGGCGAATGGGCCAAGGATGACTTCGGATTCGAGACGGGAGGAGTCGATGACGCAGTGGGGCTCGACGAGGACGTCGTCGCCGAGCGTGGCGTCGCGCAGAACGCTGCCGGTGCGAATGGTGCAGCGGGCGCCGATTTTTGTTTTGCCGAGGAGCTGGACTGTGGGTTCAAGGATAGTGTCTTCGCCGATGACAACGTCGGGATCGACGAGAACGGTTTCGGGAAGCTGGATGGTGACGCCGTCGCGCATGAGCTGATCGCGTTTCCATTCGCGGAAGGTGCGGTCGACGCCGGCGAGATCGGCGCGGGTGTTGCAGCCGAGAGTTTCGCGGGGAGCGGGAGCGATTTCGGCGAGAACGGTTTCGCCGTTGGAGTTGAGGATAGATATGGCGTCGGTGAGATAGATTTCGCGGTGCTTGTTGTTGGGTTTTACGCGGGCGAGGGCGGTCCAGAGTTTGGCGGCGGTGAAGCAGTAGATGCTGGAATTGATTTCGTTGAGCTCGCGCTGGTCGGGCGTAAGCTGCGACTCTTCGATGATGGCGGCGACGGTGTCGCCGGACTTGCGCAAGATGCGGCCGTAGCCGGAGGGATCGGCGAGGACGGCGGTGAGGATGGTGGCGGCGGCGTTGCTGGTCTTGTGTTTCTGGAGCAGGGCGCGAAGAGTTTCCGTGCGGATGAGCGGCGCGTCGCCGGGAAGCACGATGATGTATTTCGCGTTGCCGATGGCGCGTTTGGAGACGAGCATGGCGTGGCCGGTGCCGTTTTGCGGCTGCTGCAGAACGGTCTCGACCTCAAGAGGTTCGACGGCGGCGGAAACCTGTTCGGCCTGGTGGCCGACGACGGCGATGATTTTTTTTGCATGGAGCGGCAAGCAGGCGCGGACGACGTGGTCAATGAGCAGACGGCCACCGGCGTGGTGCAGGACTTTTGCGAGGCTGGATTTGAGGCGGGTGCCTTTGCCAGCGGCGAGGATGAGGACAGCTACGTCGTGATTGGACATGGCCAGAGCATTGTCCATTGGACGCGGAGTTTTGACAATGCGGGGTTATACGGATGAGGGCGAGCGCGTAGCTGCCTATGCAGGACGGGTAATAGACGAGGCGGCAAAACTAGGCTAGAGTCCACGCCAAGATTGAGTGCCGAGGCTGGATAGCCGGCATCGAAGGTGAAACCTACGCCAATGAAATGTCCCTATTGCGGTGAAATGCTCGCGGACGGATCGCAATTTTGCGGGAGATGCGGGAACCGGCTGGTTTCGGCGGCGGCAGTAGTCGGAGCGCCGGGCGCCGGATACACGCCAACTGGAGCGGAAACGACGAGTGGCAAGGCGATCGCAAGCCTGGTGATGGGGATTTTGGTGTTCATCCCGTTTTCGGCGGTGGCGGCGATCATCCTGGGCCACCTGGCGCTCTCGGAGATTAAGAAGAGCGCCGGCCGACTGAAGGGCCAGGGGTTGGCCACGGCGGGGCTGATCCTGGGGTACGCGGAGATCGCGTTGATCCCTGTGATTTTGATCATTGCGGCGATTGCCATACCGAACCTTTTGCGGGCGAAGATGGCCGCGAATGAGGCGTCATCGCTGGGCTCGCTGCGAACTTACAGCAGGTCGATCATTTCGTACGCGGAGGCATGCCCGAACCAAGGTTATCCAGTTTCCACGGTGAACCTGGGGCCGGGAGCTGGAAATTGCGATGGGGCAAATCTGGTGGATCGCGTTCTGGCAGGTCCCATGCCGAGGAAGAATGGATACATCTTTGACTATGAGCCGGGAGTGCCGGATGCGAGCGGAAGGGTGATGACCTTTACGATCAAGGCAGACCCGATCCAGGAGAACACGACCGGGGTGCGACATTTTTTTGTAGACGAAAGTGGCGTGATCCGGGTGCAGAGTGGACACGCGGCAAGTGCAGCGAGCACGCCGCTGCGTTGAGGTTTCACGGCGGAAAATCGCGGAATCAGTCGGCAGAGGCGTATTGAGGCGCGTGGCGGACGGCGGAGGAGGCGCGTTCGTCGGTGGTGATTTCCCAGGCGGTTGGGTCGGAGAGAAGGCGGCTGACGAGTTGAGTATGGAGCGAATGGCCGGCTTTGCGGGCTTCGACTCGGCCGAGGAGCGGGAGGCCGACGAGAGCTAGGTCGCCGATGAGGTCGAGGGCCTTGTGACGGCCGAATTCGTCGGGATAGCGAAGCGGGCCGTTCATGACGCCGTCTCTGGTAAGGACGATGGCGTTGTCGAGAGAGCCGCCGCGGATGAGGCCCATGGCGCGGAGGGGTTCGATATCGGATTCGAAGCAAAAGGTGCGGGCGCGGGACAGAACCTGGCGGAAGGATTCGCGATTGACGAGCAGCTCGACTTGCTGCTGGCCGACCAAGGAGTGGGGGAAGTCGACGTAGCAGCGGACGCGGAACTCGTTGGCGGGATAGATGGCGATGCGGCGGCCGTCTTCGACGACTTCGACGGGCTTGAGTACGCGGAGGTAGCGGCGTTTGCGGCGAAGGCGGCGGAGGCCGGCTTGGTCGAGGAGTTGGAG
>Ga0210403_10004575_pt1 | contig 11901 bp, 8 predicted proteins | sample IncBWC19MmetaG_FD_150863 | JGI IMG/M metagenome (GOLD analysis project Ga0210403, IMG submission 150863) | Forest soil microbial communities from Barre Woods Harvard Forest LTER site, Petersham, Massachusetts, United States - Inc-BW-C-19-M | ecosystem: Environmental > Terrestrial > Soil >... | reverse complement strand
TAAAGGCAGTCGGGGCGTAGCGCAGTCTGGTAGCGCATCTGCTTTGGGAGCAGAGGGTCGGGGGTTCGAATCCCTCCGCCCCGACCAGGATAAAAACACATATATTCTGTAACTTACGTTCGACTATCCGGTGGGGTGATACCGGTTTGCTACACTTTGCAGCATGGAAGTGAACCTCACCAAGCGGATCGACACGCCTCAAGGAAAGCGGTATTGCCCTGCCATCGTCGCCGCTAACGGTCGTTTAAAGCCTCATTGGGTGCTGGTAAGTGGCAAGCCCGAAAAGTAGCGGCCCGATAATCGCGGCAAATGGAGTCTCAATCAAAATTGAGCATATCGGGAGCATTCGCAACCAGTCCGCCGATCAAAGAGACCCTTTTTCATTGGAAAGTGCTAAAGGCTACGGCGAAGTCTGCTTGGCGTAACTTCGAAAGTTTGGCGAAACGCTCGAGTGAGATGCCCGTGGCTGGAAAAGCCACATTCCGCGGCTATATCGATGAGCGATCTCGATTTCTGTCTCATCAGTTGGCGGGCGGCTTCTAACCTTAGATGAAGAAGATACCGATGCGGCGTATAACCGGTGGCGTTCCGAAACATCTGCAGAAAGTGGGTTCGGCTGTAGCCACACTCAGAAGCCAGTGCGCTGAGCCTCAGATCTGCGGATAAGTCAGCCCGCATACGGTCCTCCACCCGCTGAAGCAAATGGTTCGGCAGACCGGACACATTCTTGTCTTTTCTCTTCCCTCTGACCAGAAACAGAACGTGCGTCATCAGAGCGTGTGTTAAATGGACGGCGCGCTTTACGCGGTGAGAGCTGTGGCTGCTGCTGAATCCGCAATCGTAGATACCGACTCTAGGACTTGGCAGCCGCTATCGAGTCCACCGTGATTGTCTTTCCATCTACCTTTCCTTTGACGGTCACACTCTGTCCGGACAGCTTATCGAACTGGCTCTTGTCGCCTTTCAACGTGTACACCTTGCCGCCGCTGACAAGGGCAAAGTCAGATCCCTGTTTGACGCATTCGCGGGTACACTGTGCTGCGGTCGCGCCTTGCATCATGTGATGCGCACCACACATGGCATCGCTCACGGTTCCAGTGAGAGTCTGGCTCGATTGAGCGGAGGCCGCAATTGTAGATAGGACAACAGAAAGGAATAAAGCCGAGATTCGTAGACGCATTAGAGTTCTCCTTGAATTGCTGGTTGAATGGGCTGAGTTTGTTGGGTGATTTGGTACTGCGAGTGGAGATTCCCTTTCCGTAATGCCCGTTCCTTCATCATGACGAAGAAGATGGGCACAAGGATTAGGACGTGGATGGTGGAAGTTATCATGCCGCCCACGATAGGCGCGGCGATCGGTTTCATGACGTCTGAGCCGAGGCCGGATTCCCAGAGAATCGGAACAAGGCTCGCCAGGACCGCGCATACCGTCATGAGCTTTGGCCGTAAGCGTTGAACGGCACCTTCGATGGCCGCCGCTTCCACATCTGCATTCGTCAAGGGCTTGCCGGATTGCAATTTATGTTCGAGCGCTTCATGGAGATAAACCACCATTACGACTCCCGTTTCGACCGCGATGCCAAAGAGCGCAATGTAGCCGACCGCTACGGCAACGCTGAAGTTGTATTTGAGCAGCCATTGCAGCAGTAATCCGCCACTCATTGCATAGATGGTGGGGAAGATGAGGACAAGCGCTTCGGCTACCGAGTGAAAGACCAGATACAGCAATAGGAAAATCACGAAGAAGACGACCGGCAGAATCAGTTGCAGCCGCTGCTTGGCGCGCAGTTCGAGTTCGTACTCTCCCGACCACTGAAAAGAGTAGTTGGCTGGCAGAGCCAATTTGTCGCGAACGAGCTTGTCCGCATTTCGAACGAAGCCGCCGTAGTCTGTGTTTTTGAGATCGATGTAGATGTATCCAGTCAGCGCGCCATCTTCGTCCCGAATCATGGCAGGGCCATGTGTGAAGGAGATCCGCGCCACCTGGCTTAGCGGAATCTGCGCACCCGACGGAGTGCCGATAAGCACTCCACGCATCTTCTCGACGTTGTCGCGGAAATCTCTCTGGTAGCGGACATTGATCGGATAACGCTCGCGCCCTTCGATGTTCTCGGCAATATTCTGCCCACCAATTCCGGATGAGACCGCTGTCTGAACGTCCGCAATCGTGAGCCCGTAGCGGGCGGCTTCCTCCCGGTTGACATCGACATTGACGTAGAAGCCTTGCGCAACCTTCTCAGAAAAGACAGATCGCACTTGCGGTAGACCAGAGAGGGCAGTTTGGATCTGTGAAGCCAGTTGCTGAATGCCATCCACATTCGGCCCCTGCACCTTCATGCCCAGCGGTGTCTTGATGCCGGTCAGTTCCATGTCCAGGCGGTTTTCTACCGGCATGGTCCATGTATTCGAGAGACCAGGAAACTGGAGCTTATCGTCCATTTGCTGAATGAGCTTTTCGTAGGTCATCCCAGTGGGCCACTGCTCCCGAGGCTTGAGCATCACTGTCGTGTCGTACATATCGAGGGGCGCATTGTCAGTTGCGCTATCCGACCTGCCAACGGCACCAAACACACTCGCTACTTCGGCGAAGCTGCGTAGAACACGGTCCTGCTGCTGCAAGAGTACCTTCGCCTGTTCGATGGAGATTCCGGGGAGCGCAGTCGGCATGTACAAGGTGGAACCTTCAAAGAGAGGCGGCATGAATTGGCTACCCTGACGCGATGCAAGCGGAAATGTGACAACGAGGAAGATTAGATTGACCGCAATCGTAAGCCAGCGGTGGCGCAAGCAGAATTTCAGGATGGGCAGGTAAATCGCCTGGGTGATCCGCGAGAGTGGATTTGCACGTTCGGGCCGCAAGCGGCCTCGAATCAGCATTACCATCAGGACCGGGACCAGTGTAATGGCCAGAATGGAGGAAGAACCGACCGCCAAGGTCTTGGTCCACGCCAGCGGGCGGAACATGCGTCCTTCCTGAGCTTCGAGCAGAAAGACGGGCAGGAATGAAACGACGATGATGAGCAGAGAAAAGAAAAGTGCCGGGCCAACCTGCTTGGCTGCGTTGATGAGAATCGACCGACGCTCTGGTTCCGATACTGGGTTAGCATCGTTTTCCTGCCGTTCCGCTAGGTGGCGGTAGCCGTTCTCGACCATGACAATAGAGGCATCGACGAGCACTCCAATCGCCAACGCGATGCCGCCGAGAGACATGATGTTCGAGGTGACTCCCAGCCAATACATCGGGATGAAAGACACCAGCACCGCGATGGGCAAGGCGAGGATGGCGATGAGCGCGGAACGGAAGTGGAAGAGGAAGACAATGATGACGAGACTGACGATAATGGCTTCTTCCAACAAATCCCGCTGTAGCGTCTTGATCGAGGCATCGATCAAATCAGAACGATCGTATCCCGTCATGATTTGGACGCCGGGCGGTAGGGATGGTGCGATCTCTCGCAGCTTCTGCTTCACTCCATTAATGACGTTCAGCGCATTCAGTCCCTGACGCATAACGATGATTCCACCGACGGTTTCACCCTCTCCATTCCACTCTGCAACCCCTTCGCGGATATCCGGTCCGAAGCTCACCGTTCCCAAATCGCGCACCAGGATAGGTGTTCCATTTTTGCTGCCGACGGCTACCGTGGCGAGATCATCCAGCGAGCGCAGATAGCCGAGGCCGCGGATCATGTACTGCGCGCCGCTCAAGTCAAGAACGCGGCCGCCGACTTCATTTGTGCTCATCTTTACTTTGTCGATGACCATAGAAAGCGGAATGCCGTAAGCCAGCAGCTTGTTTGGATCGAGCTGTACCTGATACTGCCGGACGAAGCCGCCTATGCTGGCAACCTCAGCAACTCCAGGGACGGTCTCCAGGGCATACCGTAGATGCCAGTCCTGCAAACTTCGCAGGTCGGCAAGACTGTGCTTGCCGCTCTTGTCGACGATGGCATACTCGTAGACCCAGCCTGCGCCCGTCGCGTCAGGACCGATTGACGGATGTACGTTCTCCGGCAACCGCCCGCTGATCTGTTGCAGGTACTCAATGACCCGCGAACGAGCCCAGTAGAGGTCCGTGCCATCCTGAAAGACTACATAGACGTAGGAATCCCCGAACATGGTCTGCGCTCGAACCGCTTTGACATGAGGGGCTGCGAGCAGACTGGTAACGATCGGATAGGTCACCTGGTCTTCGATGACGTCGGGCGGCTCACCCGCCCAACTCGTATGAACGATCACCTGCACGTCCGAGATGTCTGGCAGGGCGTCCAGTGGTACGTGCTGCAACGACCAGATTCCGGCAACGGTGAGCAACAACACTGCTGTAAAGACCATGAAACGATTGCGTGCGCAAACGTCAATAATCCTGGAGAGCATTACATGCCTCCTGTCGCGTTCACGCGCAACTGCTTCGTTGCGATCACCTGCCCGTTCTTCTGGACGGAGACGGTCACCTGCCATGTACCACCGGAGCCGAGCGAGCCGCTTCCCTCGTACATGCCGTTGCCTTTTTCGGTGAGCTTGGTGGTTGTGTTCATCGCTGCCATTCCCATCGCCGGCATAGCAGCCATATAGAAGGTGGCCGTAACTTCGGCTCCAGTAGTGGGGCTTCCATCTGCATTTGTCAGCTTCACTCGGAAGATGTTGTTGCCCTTTTGAGGCGGATTCGGATCAGTGGTGAAGTCGATGTTGACTCTTGCTGCAGTGGGCGCATTCGCCGACGGAGCATTGCTTCCGGCACCTGGCGGAGGCGGTATAAAGGAACCTGCCGCCGCTTGTAGCTGACTTTCCGAGTCAATGAGGAAGTTCGCTGAAGTGACGATCGACTGATGTGCTTCCAACCCCTTGAGCACGACGAAGTCATCTCCGATGCGGGAACCGGTCGTGATCTCCTTTGGCTCAAGACTGCCGTTGCCGTGGTTCAGAAAAACCAGTTGTCGGGTGCCGGACTGGAAGACAGCCGAGGCGGGAACAACGAGCTGACGTCCCAAGCTCGTTTTCACATCGACATTCACAAACATGCCCGGCTTCAATTTGAGTCCCGGATTCGCCATCGTCAGCCGCACACGAACGGTGCGCGTTGCCATATCTACTTGCGGCAGGATCTCTTCGATCTGACCGGAGAATATGCGGCCGGGATACGAATCGACGGTGATCTGCGCCATATCGCCGGGTTTCACACGTCCAACGTCGTTCTGGAATACCTGGGCATAGACCCACACGCGCGACAGATCGGCAACGGTGTAGAGTTTGGTCGAAGGCTCGGCATACATATTGGGCAGAGCATTCCGCTCGGTGATGTATCCCGCAACCTGCGAGTAGATGGTTAGGTCCGTAACAGGTTTGCCCGTCTCCTTGAGCTTGGCGATCTCACCCTGCGGAACTTCCCATTGCTCCAGACGTTGTTCTGCTGCAGCTGACAGCGACTCAGCTCCAGATGCAACTCCGTCCACAGTGCTGGCGCTCAATGTTTTCTGATTCTGCCGTGCTAGCAGATACTCCTGCTGAGTGGCCACGAGGTCCGGGCTGTAGATGGTAAAGAGTGGTTCTCCTTTGCGCACGTACTGATAGGTGGCATTCGCAAAGACCTTGCGGATATAGCCGGGGAAGCGCACCTGTACGTAGGAAAGCAGACGTTCATTGATGTCCACCGTGCCGGTCGCACGTATGTCGTCGCTCAGTTGCTTGTACTCAACGGTGCCCGTTCTTATACCGATGCTCTGCATCCGCTCGGACGTGAGTTGGACAGGAATGAGCGGAGTTTCCATCTTCGTTCCCGGTAAGGATGGAGCTGGCTCGTTCGCATCAGCAGGCGGACCCGAGGCAACAGGCTGCACATCCCCAGGCATCGGCATATTCATTGCTTTGGGCTGTTTCGCCAAATAGGAACGGTATGACCAAATGCCCGCGAAAACTGCGAGGATAGCGATCCAGACGAGAGAGGTTCTCAAGACATATTTGTTCATCGCAGTGTCGCTCCTGTCAGAGTTTCGAGATGGGCCAAAGCGGTTTCGTGATCAACCAGGGTTTGCGCATATTCAAGCTTCAGACTGAGAACGTCGGTGAAGTACGAGAGCACATGAATAAACTGCTCGCGATTGGACGAGTAGGCGCTCAACGTTGCCCGGTATGCTGCGTCGGACTGCGGAATCAGACCTTCTCGATATTCCTTCAACAACTCTTCATCGCTTGTTGCTTTCACATACTCTTCCTGGACCTTTGCGAGTTGCTGTTGCAGATGCGTGTTGAGTGTCTGCTGCGATTGGGAACGCTTTTCCGTCGCCTCTGCGATCTGAGCATTCACTCGCTTCTTGCGCGGGAAACGTACATCGAAGGTGAACATGTAGTAGTCCCGATATTTGCGGTCGGTGTTTTGGTACATATAACCAACTTCAAAGTCCGGCTTCCCCTCACGCTTTGCGGACGCCAACTGCGCATCCTGCTTGCGAATGGAACTCGCATCAACCTGAATCTCAGGATTGTTCTGCCGGACCACTGCAAGAAGCTCATCGGAAGTGCGTTCGAGCGGAGTTTCGATCAGGTCTTCGGTAACGATGTCCGGCGATCCCTGATCCCGACTGAGCAGACCTTTGAGATGGGCCTGCACTTGCCCCATCAGCTGATGGTGCATCGTGATCTCTTTCACAATCTTCGTTCGGTTCACCTGCGCCTGTAGGACGTCCTGCTGCATCCCCTGGCCGACCTGATAGTGAGCCGTCGCATCCTGAATGAGCTGGTCAAGGACGGACTCGTTTTGTCGCAGGATGCCAAGCGTCTGTTGCAAATACGCTAGTTGGAGATAGTCGGCGTTTACCGAATCGGCAATGCTGGTCTTCGTAACCTCAACCTCAGCTTGCTTCGTGTCGGCGTCGCGTTCGGCTACCGCCCCGCGTGCCCTTAATTTCCCCGGATAGGGCAGTTCTTGGGAGGCTCCGACGCCGATGTAGGCAAAGTCGCTGTTGGTATATCCCGCAAACGGCTTCGGGCTGCCCACACTCAACTGCTGGTAGGTGAACTTCGGGTCGGGCAGCGTGGTCACCTGTGGCGCCATTTGCCTCGCGGCTCGTGCGCCGTGATCGGACGCGGAGATCTGTGGATTGTTTGCCTCGGCCTCGGCTAGAAGCTGAGACAAAGGTGTGGGCGGGCTCGCCGCTGGCGTCTGCCCGAAGGCAGAACATGCGATGGCCAGCACAAGCGTGGCGGTTAACAAGGAGACCACGTTCATACGGAAGCTCCAATCTCAAATGCTGTTCAAGGCATTTGCCAGAGCACGCAGACAGGCGTGTGCGCTCGGCAAAAGTAGAGTGCGAGAGAGGAGCGAACTAGATTCTTAGGATGGAAACGGTGGCGGGAGGAGATTTCGGAGGAGAGTAGTCGGCATGTTCAACCCGTCCAGCGACAACAGAGGCCGGCTTCAGCAGCTCATGTGCAGTCAGCCAGATCGTCGTGATTGCAACCGGATGGAGGGCCACGGTCTTTGTATCCAGGGCATTGTCGTGAACGCTCGGCGGAGTCTTCTGGCAGCAGCCATGCGACGCCGGCATCTCCAACTGACCGCACTGGTTCTTCATCATGCGGCAGCAGGCGCGCTCTTGAGTGCTCATCTGCGCATTAGGAACCATGCAGGCCATTGCTGGAGCCAGGCATGACACCAGCAGCAAGACCAGCGCACCGAGTTGGCGGAGAACACGCATTCCTGTAATTAGACTACGTCTCCCTGACGAATGGAGCAAACAGCGAATCAGTGAGTAAGCACTAAATCAGTGCCCTTCATCTTGCGATCTGGGAAGGGAAGCCAACTGCTGCAGTCGATTTCATGATGGCATCCGGTGTTGTCTTCGCATCGTCGAAAGACACAATAAGTTCTTTCTTCTCATAACGAACCGTGACATTCGCAACGCCTTGTTCCTTCATCAATGCCTTCTTGATGGTGATGGGGCAGGTTGGGCAGGTCATCCCCGGTACGGCCAAGGTCACGGACTTGGTTGCGGGCCAGAGTGGGGAGGGCAGGGCAAATAGAACAGTGGCGATCGCGCCTTGCAGCAGTTTCATAGGAGTCCTTTCAAAGGCAGGAGATTAGTAGAAGAAGCGTGCGAGGTATGGAAAAGCGAATGCTACGACAGCCAGCAGCGCGACTATTGAAAAGATGAATTTCTGGGTGCGGCGTGTGCGTGGTGTGGAGCAGGTACCATCTACGTCGCATTCCTTCGCTCGCCGAAAAATGCCGAAGCCCGCCAGTAGTAATGCAATCAGGGTAAACCCCAGGAACAGCGGGCGATAAGGTTCTAAGGCCGATAGGCTTCCGATCCATGCACCACTGAAACCCATCATTACGAGAATAAGTGGCCCCAGGCAGCAGGAAGATGCGAGGACGGCCGCAAAACCGCCGACTGCGAGAAACCCCGAACTGGTTGTTGGTTTTGAGTTCACGCGCTTCTTCTTTCACGCGCTGCCTGTTGAATGAGGCCGACCGAAGGCAGGCCGGACCGCCTTCCCTCGTCATCGGAGTACGTGCGGCAACCAAACCCGAATGTTTTTATCTCCCGGGCACCTGGCTCCACGTCAATCCCATCGATACGAATACTTGGCGAGCCCAGAAAGCCGAACTTTTGCGCCATGTCTGGACCGGTTATCTCCACTTCGTTCACAAGTATTGGGAGACCTTCGCTCCGCAGTGCCTTCCGGACCTGTTCAACCGCGGGCTCGTGGTTGGGACATCCTTTGAAATACAGAACTTCGACCTTCACTTTGATCCCCTCTCTCGTCCCGATTCCAACTCCTGGAGAATCGGACATTGGGCACCGCAAGACCTCCTGAGGGCTGTGCTGCATTGCTCTTGAGCCTTTGCCAGACGCTTCTCAATTCGTCGGAGACCGGCGATTTTCTCTCTCACCTGTTCGACTTTAGCTGCAATCAGATCCCGCACGTGAGAACATCCGCCCGATTCGCCATCTTCGATCAACAGCAACTCCCTGATTTCCTGGAGAGAAAAACCGAGGCTCTGCGCCCGACCGATGAGCTGCAACCTATCCACGGTGCTTTCGTCGTAGACCCTATATCCTGCGTCGGTGCGGTGAGCCAGAGGTATCAGGCTCTGCTTCTCGTAGAAGCGAATGGTGTCAACACTCAGTCCTGTGCTCTGGGCGACCCTTCCGATTTGCACGATTAACCCTCACCTTCAGCATAAAGTCTGGAGTTTACTCCATAGTCAAGCGCGCTGACACGCGAGACGGTTGTCTTGGAGCGCGCCACCATACATAAGGGACATATAAGCCGAGAAGGTACGTTAGTTCGCGAACCGCTAAGGGTTCAGGACTTAGCTAGAGAGATTGCGAGGCCCACCAGCGACAATCAGAAAGCCCCCGAGGAGAAGCGAGGGTCGAGGGCGTCTGCTTGAAAAAGAGCCAAGAGATCAGCTGCGCGATGACAAAAAAGAAAAGCGTGTCGGAACTAACGCCCGCTAGTCGAGCCAGTTCGCCGGAACGAAGCCGGGTTGGGGTGCTGTCTGCCATCTCAGATAGTATCGACCCCCGAACAGGTTCCAGGGTCAAGCCTTCACCGTCACGCTTGAAGACTTCTACTTCGGGAGCGGACTAATCACAATAAATCGAGAGGAAAGTGAGCGACTCTCATGTATCTCTGCTTGAGATCGGTTCGGACGCGCGCTGACTACGTCTCTATGGGTCAGGAGAGCAACCAGCAACTTTCTTTGTGGCTCTATTACTATTGCCCTCAATGGCACGGGCAAGATGAACTGGGTTCCATTATTTCGAAAATTGCTGTAGGCCGAGGCACAAGACTCAAAAGCCGCATCGCGCAGAAGTATCGCTCTCTTACGTAAACACGCCTTCGTAAATGTACTCCGGTAGGAGTTCTACCCTTTTTTCGCGCAGTGCTTTTTGGAAGCCCCGAACTCGATCATTGGCAGTCACAACGTTGAATGGGCCTCGGATAATGCCGATTGTCCGAGGGCCGAGAAGAGTCAGGTGCGTACGATGGTCGTGTATTGGTGGTGCCAATCGCGGGACTAAAATCATGTAACTTGATACATGATCCCTCAAGCTGGATGTATCCGGGAAGTGCCTGAAACGCGAATGGAACGTTCCATCGGACTTCCGCCGCGGAAGCTGTGTTGAGTTCCACAAGGAGAAATGTCCCCTCTCGACACCCCTATCGAGAGAGGATCCCTGCGGGCCTGTTCTTCCTGCCCGCAACTCAGGTCTAGTCCGTAAGGTTAGATCATTTGGGCCAGTCGCAATCGCGAACGTTGCGCTTATGGCTCTTCTCTGTTGCGCTAGGTTATGTACAAATAACTACTCCAAGGCGAGAGTTCCGCTTTGTAACACTATCGCAACAATGCTCTGTCAGCTTCAAAACAATGACAAGCACATTTCGAAGGTTTACAGCTGCAACATTCCACGCCGTATCGGGAAAGCAGGCGAAGAGGTCGCAGAGAACAGTCGTCATCATGTGGCTCGGGGCGATTCTTTTGCTTACTACATTTGCTTACGCGCAGTCCCCCAACGCATCCGTGACCGGTCAAGTCATCGATTCCAGCAAGGCAATCATTGCCGGCGCGCATGTACTCGCCGTCAACGTGAACACCAATATTCGCTATGAAGCCGCCACCAATGACGCCGGCGAATACTACTTTCCGAATCTGTTACCCGGGACATATCGCATGGAGGCCGACATGATCGGCTTCAAAGCGGTCATAAAACCGAACATTGTCCTGCACGTTCAGGACAACGTCGAAATCAACTTCGAGCTGGCTGTCGGGTCTGCATCGCAAAGCATAACCGTCGAAGGCGGCGAACCCCTGGTGCAACTCGCCACCTCCGATCTCGGAACCGTGGTCGACTCCAGAACTACTCGCGAACTGCCGCTGAACGGCCGCTCCTGGACCGACTTGGCGACGCTCCAACCGGGCGTTGCTGCGGTCGAGACGCAGGCGTCTTACTCTGCGGCCGCTGACCGCGGCAATCGCGGCTTCGGTTCTCAGGTGAGTATCTCCGGCGGACGTGTTCGGCAGAACAGCTACCGCGTCGATGGAGTCAGCGTGAACGACTACAGCAACGGTGGGCCAGGCAGTGTCCTCGGCGGTACGCTGGGCGTGGATGCCATCGAAGAGTTCTCGGTGCTGACCGCGAATACTCCGGCAGAGTACGGCCGCACCTCGGCCGGTGTGATCAGCGCCATCACCCGCTCGGGTACGAACAAGTTGCATGGATCTGCGTATGAGTTCCTGCGCAACAGCGCGCTAGACGCTCCGAACTACTTCGACTCCGGGAGAACGCCGCCCTTCAAGCGCAACCAGTTTGGCGGCGCGCTCGGCGGTCCGCTCTGGAAGGATCACACGTTCTTCTTCATCGACTACGAAGGGAACCGGCAGTCCACTGGGATCACGAACACCGTAACCGTCCCTTCTGCGCAGGCGCGCGCAGGACATCTGTCGACTGGCGATGTCACCGTCGATCCCTCGGCGCAGAAGTATCTGACGTTCTGGGGCCTGCCCAACGCAGGCTTACTGGGTGCAGGCGATACCGGACTCTACAAGTTTACGGGCCAGCAGGTGGTCAATGAGAACTTCGCGACCGGACGTCTCGACCACACGTTTTCGAGCCGCGATAGTTTGTTTGGCGTCTTCACCTTCGATGACACGCCGTACCGCTCGCCTGACAGCCTCAACGACGTCATGCTTGGCTCTCGCACCACCCGGAAGACCGTGGCGGCGCAGGAGACCCATGTGTTCAGCCCCTCGCTGTTGAACAGTCTGCGTTTTGGACTCAACCGAGAGGGAGTGCAGGACAATCTGACCGCGAGCGCCATCAATCCGGCGGCGGCTGACCTGACGCTCGGTGCGATTGCCGGAGAGCCGGCCTCCCATGTCAGCGTCGGTGG
>Ga0210403_10004573_pt1 | contig 11903 bp, 12 predicted proteins | sample IncBWC19MmetaG_FD_150863 | JGI IMG/M metagenome (GOLD analysis project Ga0210403, IMG submission 150863) | Forest soil microbial communities from Barre Woods Harvard Forest LTER site, Petersham, Massachusetts, United States - Inc-BW-C-19-M | ecosystem: Environmental > Terrestrial > Soil >... | reverse complement strand
CGAATTCTGGAAATCGCCGCGGGTTATCGCCCAAGGCGACATGAAGGAAATCCAGACGACGGTTTACCGGCTGCCGTGTGCGGGCTTCGCCGAAAAAGACGGCTCATTCACAAACTCTGCGCGCTGGCTGTTGTGGAAGAACGCCGCGGTTCCGTTGGTCGGGGATTGCCGGCTGGATCAAGGAATTGTGGCCCAGATTTTCCTGAAGGTCCGCGATCTTTACAAGAAAGAAGGCGGAAAGTTTCCCGACCCGATCTTGAACCTGACGTGGAACTACAGCGATCGCCTGAATCCGCCGCTGGCGGAAGTATTGAAGGAAATGAACGGCAAAGCGCTGGCCGATCTCGAAGATCCCGCGACGAAACAGCAGATCAAAGCCGGCCAGCAACTGCCGGGCTTTTCCTGGCTGAAAGACGACGGAACGACCGCGTGCGGAATTTGGATTTACGCGGGCTCGTTCACGGAAGCAGGAAATCAAACAGCGCGACGCGATCCCTCCGATCCCTCCGGAATGGGCGTGCACCCGGGCTGGGGCTGGTCCTGGCCGGCGAATCGCCGGGTGCTCTACAATCGCGCCTCGTGCGACGCGGAGGGCAAGCCCTGGGATGCTTCGCGGCGCCAAGTGTGGTGGAACGAGTCCACGCAAAAGTGGGTGGGCAACGACGTGCCGGACTTCAAGGCGGATTCGCACCCCAAGGATCACATGGGGCCGTTCATCATGAATCCGGAGGGCGTGGGACGAATTTTCGCTCCGTTGGCAGCATTTGCGGACGGCCCGTTCCCGGAGCATTACGAGCCGATCGAGAGTCCGATTGTGAATCCGTTGCATGCGGGGCAGTCGACCAATCCGATGGTGACGCGATTCAAGGATCCCGATGACAAGTTTGGAACGACGAAGGACGGATTCAACGTGGTGTGCACGACGTTCCGGCTGACGGAACACTACCACTACTGGACCAAGAACAATCCCATGAACGTGCAGCTTGTGCCCGAGCCATTTATTGAGATGGCCGCAGAAATGGCGGACGAAATGGGCCTTCGCGGCGGAGAAAGAGTAAAGGTTTCCAGCGCGCGAGGCGAGTACATCGCCAAGGCCATGGTCACGAAGCGCATCAAATCGATGATGATCGATGGGAAGAAAACCTATCAAATCGGCATCCCGTTTCATTGGGGATACCGCGGGATCGCCGAAGATGAAGGCAAGACGGCACGAGACCTGGTGAACTCTCTGACGCATACTGCCACGGACCCCAACGCGCACACGCCGGAGTTCAAGGGCTTTCTCGTCAAGGTCGAAAAGGTTTAGAGGCCACCATGAGCCAGGAGACGCTGCGCATACAGAAAATTTCCGGCCATGCGGGAACTGTTCCCGGGGAAGATACGCAACGGGAATACACCATCTGCAAACTGATCGACACCACCACGTGCATCGGGTGCAAGGCGTGTGAAGTGGCGTGCATGGAGTGGAACGACCTGCCGTTTGGGGAAACGATTTTCGGCAATACGTATCAGACGATGCCGGAAACGCGGTGGAACTACTGGAACTTGATCCTCTTCAACGAGCACGAGCGCGAAGACGGCTCGCTGATGTGGCTGATGCGCAAGAACCAGTGCATGCATTGCGCGGAGCCGGGGTGCTTGGCGGCGTGTCCGTCCGATGGCGCGATCGTGCAATACACCAATGGCATTGTGGATTTTCAGCAGGCCAATTGCATTGGCTGCGGGTACTGCATCACGGGATGCCCGTTCGACATACCGAAGCTGAATCCGCAGACCAAACGCGTCTTCAAGTGCACGCTGTGCACGGATCGCGTGGGCGAAGGGCTGGAGCCGGCGTGTATTAAATCGTGTCCGACGGGCTGCCTGCACTTTGGCAGCAAAGATGATATGAAGGAACTTGCGGAACGGCGGGCGAAGCAGCTTCGGGATCATTCGAACTATCCGAACGCCGGCGTGTACGATCCGCAGGGCGTCGGTGGTACCAGCGTGATTTATGTTCTGCACGATGCAGCCAACCCGGAACTTTACGGCGGGCTGCCGAAGGATCCGCACATTCCGTGGAGCGTGAAACTGTGGAAAGGCCCGCTGAAGTGGCTGGGCAACGTGGCCATGGTCGGCGGATTGATTGGCCTCTTTGTGCACTATCTGCGCTTCGGCCCCAAGGACCGCGACGATGAAGAGATGAAAGCAGGGGAGACAAAATCGTGAGCCAATCCGGACAACTCCTTCCTCACGGCCGCGTCCTGCGGTATGAGCTTCACGAGCGCCTCACGCATTGGGCCGCCGCCTTTTCCTACATCTATCTTCTCTTGACGGGACTGGCGTTTTATACGCCGTGGCTTTTCTGGATCGCCATCGCACTGGGAGGCGGGCAGATTTCGCGCATGCTGCATCCTTGGGCGGGGCTGATCTTTTTCTGCGCGGTCATCGGGATGTACAGCATGTGGGCGAAGCAGATGCGCGCGACGGAAACGGACAAGAAGTGGTGGGGCGCGGTGGGCCACTACGCGCGCAACGAAGACGACAAGATGCCACCGGCGGGGCGGTACAATGCGGGGCAGAAACTTCTTTTCTGGGGATTCTTCTGGTGCAGTCTGTTGCTGCTGCTGACCGGCGCCGTTCTCTGGTTTCCGGAATTGATTCCCTGGAATTTCCGTTTCCTGCGTTATACCGCCGTGCTGATTCATCCCGCGGCGGCGCTGCTGACCATCGGTCTGTTCCTGATCCACATCTATATGAGCGTGTTTGCGGAGCGCGGAGCGTTTGGCTCGGTGATCCGCGGCGATGTTTCCGTCGACTTTGCGAAGCGCTATCACCCCGGTTGGTATGATGAGATCGCCGGCGGATCGTCCCCGCCGCGGAAATGACCACAGCACAGACCGTTAGCTCTGAGTATGACGCGCGAATCGCGCGCGCGGCGCGGTTGTCCGTAAGCTATCCCTTTGCCGCGGAATTCCTGGACTTCTATCGGCATATTGCGGGATTTCAAAAAACACTTCGCGCCAGCATCCGTTCTTCGCAGGGGAACGAACCGGGCAGGGCGCCCGTTGCCGAAGTGCGGGACCGGCTCGATCTCACCGTGTTGCTTCCGCACTTTCGCGGCTTCCTCTCGGTCGTCGAACAGCACGCTCCGTCCGCGCTGCGCGAGTCGGCGCGTCAAATGTCTCTGCTGCCGTCGGATTCCTGGATCGCCAGCCTGGAAGCGTATTGGCAGCATGCCGGCAAGTATGACCAGCAGGTTGGCGCGTTTGCGCAGTTCCTTTCGCGCGCCTTTTTACAGCCGTACGCGGAGTATCGCGCCGCGCGGATGTTGCAGGGTCCTCTGGAGGTCACGATTCGCGTTTGCCCGTTGTGCGGCGCGCGGCCGCTGATGGGTGTGCTGCGGCTGGAGGGCGATGGCGGGAAGCGCTTCCTGCTCTGCGCGTTTTGTTCGCAAGAATGGGAGTTCCGACGGATTTTATGCCCTACGTGCGGCGAAGAAGCCGAGGGAAAGCTGCCGGTCTACGTTGCGGAACAGTTGGCGCACGTGCGCGTCGAGGCCTGCGACACGTGCAAGTTTTATCTTCAGACCGTGGACCTCACCAAAGACGGACACGCCGTGCCGCTGGTGGACGACCTCGCCGCGATCCCGCTGACGCTCTGGGCCCACGAACATGGTTACACGCGCCTCCAGCCGAACCTGCTGGGCACGTAATTCGTTTCCGATATTGCAAAGTTTGACTGAATTGCGGGAAGCTACTGTGCCGTTGAGGAGACTTTCGATGCGTCGTTCCTTGCTATGTTTTATCGCCTCGTTCATTTGGTGCGCCGCCGCTGCGCGGAGCCAGACCGCACAGCAAACATCCGCGGCTTTGACGGTGATTCGCGCGGGGACGTTGATTGATGGGACGAGCGCGGGGGCGCGGAAGAATCAGCTGATTTTTGTGCGCGGGGAACGCATTGAGAAGGTGACGGACGCAGGGGCGGCAATTCCGGCGGAGGCGAAGGTCATCGATCTTTCGAACGCGACGGTGCTGCCAGGGCTGATTGATTCGCACACGCATATTTTCTTGTGGGGCGAGGATCCGAAAAAGGGCGGGTACGACGCGAACATTTTGAATGCGGGGATCGCGCTGCGGGCGGCGCGGGCGACGTATGCAGTGCGGCGAGCGCTGGATCAGGGATTTCTGACGCTGCGGGATTTGGAGACGGAAGGCGCGGGATACGGTGATATCGAGATCAAGCAAGCGATCGAAGAAGGAACGATTCCGGGGCCACGAATTTTTGGCGCGACGCGGGCGATTTCGACGACGGGCGGGTACAACCTGGAAGGCTATGCGCCGGAATTGGAGATGCCCAAAGGCGCGCAACTTGTGGATGGACCAGTGGAAGCGCGCAAGGCCGCGCGGCAGCAGCTCGAGCATGGTGCGGATTGGATCAAGGTGTACATGACGCACCGCTCGTGGGTGGACAAGCAGGGGAACCTCGTGTCACAGCCGACGCTGACGGTGGAAGAGTTGAAGGCCATCGTGGATGAAACGCATGGCTGGCAGAAAAAAGTGGCGTGTCACGCGTACAACGGAATCGGTTTGCAGCGGGCGCTGGACGGCGGATGCGATTCCATCGAGCATGGACTGGAAATCACCGACGCGCAGATCGCGCAGATGCAGCGGCAGGGGACGTGGTACTGCCCGACGCTGTCGCCCTATTACGACGACTGGGCTGAGGCGGATACGCCGGGCGGGAAACGGGACCGCGCGCGGGCGGCCGTCCATGAAACCAGTTTCAAGAAGGCGATGCAGGCACATTTGAAAATTGTTTTTGGAACGGACATGGGCGGGATTCCCTGGACGGAGCCGATCGCGCAAGAGTTTGGAAGAATGGTTTCGCTCGGGATGGCGCCGATGGATGCGATTCAAGCGGCAACGTCGCGAGCGGCGGACATGCTGGACATGAAAGGAGAGATTGGCGTGATTGCGCCGGGCGCGTATGCGGAAGTGATTGCGGTTTCCGGGGATCCGCTCAAGGACATCGTCGAACTGGAGCACGTGAAATTTGTGATGCAGGATGGAGCGGTCTACAAAAACGAAATCGGAAAGTAAAACGCGAGGGGGTGATGCAAGGTCTCAAACTTCGACGCGGACGCCTTTCCAGAAGGCGATGCAGTCCTTGATTTCCGCGGCGGCCGGCTTGGGATCGGGGTAAAACCAGGCGGCGTTTTCGTTTTTCATGCCATCCACTTCCACATGGTAATAATGTGCGGTGCCCTTCCACGGGCAGATGGAAGTGTAGCTGCTGGGCTTCAAGAATTTCTTTGCGACGGCGTCCGGCGGAAAATACTGGTTCCCTTCCACCACGACGGTGGCGCCGCTCTCAGCGATAACGTGTCCAGCCCACAAGGCTTTGGCCATTCTAATGTCTCCGCTCCATGCGGATGCTTTCGCCAGAATAACGCTCGACTGGCAGACACGTCCCAAATATTGGATGCGTGGGCGGCGCGATTGATGCAAGGAATTGTGACTAATCGCTAAATGCTTCGCGCATCGGAAGTGGGTAAGCGGGGCAACTCGGCCGTACAGCGACGTCGACGGTATTTGCTACAATCAGTCGCATCGAAGTGGAGGAAAGCCAATGACTGAGCAGAATTTCGCAAATCACGGAAAATATGTGCCTGTTTATCATTTTTTCGCGGTGCCCGTCTTCGTTGTGAACTTTGTGTGGTCCCTTTTCCGATTGAGGACCTTGGGATTTTCATTTGCGGGGATTTTTGGCGTGCTGCTGGCCGCGGCGCTGGTTGTGCTGGTCTTCGTGGCGCGGGTGTTCGCACTGGCAGTGCAAGACCGCCTCATTCGTCTGGAAGAGCGGGTGCGCTATGAGCGGGTATTGCCGGAAGAGTTGCGCTGGCGCGCCGACGAACTCACCGTCAACCAGTTCGTGGCGCTGCGGTTCGCCTGCGATGAGGAATTGCCGCAACTGATGCGAAAAGTGCTGGATGAAAAACTGACGGAGCGCAAAGCAATCAAGCGACTGGTCAAGACTTGGAGACCGGATTACTTGCGCGCGTAGCTTAGTCCGATTAGAAAATGCCTCGAACGACGCCGCCTTCGGCGCGGACGGCGGCGCCATTGATCGAAATGGCCTGCGTGCTGGCAACGAAGGCGACTACGGCGGCAACTTCTTCCGGCGTTTCGAAGCGCTTCAGGAGTGAAGAGGGCCGGATGGTTGAAAAAAACTGCTTCTCAAATTCCGCGGATGAGATTCCCTGCTGCTTGGCCAGGCTCTCGACGAAATTGACGGCGCCTTCGGAAGCCGTTGGCCCAGCGAGAATGGAATTCACCGTGACGCCGGTGCCGGCGACAGATTCAGCGATTCCGCGCGCGATCGAGACCTGCGCGGTCTTGGTCATCCCATAGTGAACCATTTCGGCGGGAATGTTCTGGGCCGATTCGCTGGAAATGAAAATGACGCGGCCCCACTTTTTCTTCAACATTCCCGGCAAGTAGTGGCGCGCAAGGCGAACGCCGCTCAAGACATTCACTTCGAAAAAGCGGAGCCAATCGGAATCGGGAATCTCGAGAAACGGTTTGACTTCAAAGATTCCGAGATTGTTCACGAGAACATCGGCGTCCGGGACTTGCTTCAGAAATACCGCGACGCCCTGGGCAGAGCCGAGATCGGCGGCGACGCCGCGCACATCCGCATTCTTAACGTGCTTGCGAATTTTCTCGAGCGCGGAAGTAACTCGCGCCTCGGTGCGGCCGTTGACGACGACCCTTGCGCTTTCGGCAGCCAGCGCTGCGGCGATGGCGAAACCAATGCCTGCAGTTGAGCCGGACACGACTGCGGTTTTGCCCTTCAGTCCGAGATCCATTTGTTCACTCCATTTATTTCCACACTGTCGTTCGAATTGCGCTACCTTGCCGTGGCGGCGGCTGCGCCTTCGATTTCGGCGATCTCTTCAGGTGAAAGTTTCAGGTCGCCGGCGTGCATAATGCCTTCGGCTTGCGTGGCGTTGCGAGCGCCGACGATGGCGCCGGTGACGGCGGGAAGGCGAAGCGTCCAGGCGATAGCGACTTCGCCGGGAGCGCGTCCGTGGCGCGCGCCAACGTGGCGAAGGCGCTCGACGAGATCGAGATTCTTCGAAAGGCGAGGGTCGCGGAATTCGGGATTGCGGCTGCGGAAATCATCGGCCGGGAGCGCGGCGGCGCGTTCGCGGGTCATCGCACCGGTGAGCAAACCGGAAGCCATCGGAGCATAGACGATCACGCCAATTCCCTGCTTTTCACAGTACGGAAGTATTTCGGTTTCAATCTTACGGCGGATCAAGGAATACGGCGGCTGGAGAGAGGTTACTGGGGCGATTTTCGCGGCGCGCTTGAGCTGCTCAACATTGAAATTCGAAACTCCGATCCAGCGGACTTTGCCTTCTTTCTTGAGAGCGGCGAGAGTTTGCCAGGCCTCCTCGAGGCTGGGGCCGTTGTCGTCGGGCGGCCAGTGGATTTGATAGAGATCGATGGTCTCGACTTGCAAGCGGCGGAGGCTGTCTTCGCATTCGCGGCGAATGGAATCGGCGCTGAACTCCTGATGCACTTTTCCTTTTTCATCCCAGCGCAAAACGCACTTGGTGAAAACGTAGGGACGGGGGCCGCGCCATTCTTTCAAAGCATGAGCAACGATTTCTTCGGAATGGCCGAGACCATAGACGGCGGCGGTGTCAATCCAGTTGACTCCCAATTCGAGGGCGCGATGAATTGCGGCGATGGAGTCGGCGTCGTCCTGGGCGCCCCAGCCAAACTCCCAGCCCGAGCCGCCGATGGCCCAGGCTCCATAGCCAACCGGCGTGATCTTGATGTCCGAGTTTCCCAGTTTTCGAGATTCCATTCGAACGTCTCCTGACATTGCGCGTCAGCAACGGTTTCGCGCGCGCTCATTCTAAGGCTTCTTTCTTTCCGTTGGATGAATTGTTTGAAAGAAAAGTTAGAGGTTTTTCCGGGGGCATGATCACTTAAATTGCGGTAATTGCTGTGTCCAGTGAAATGGTTTGGCCATCGGGATTGGTGATCACGATCTGCTGGGGGCCGGAAGTCAGACGGGGAGCTACAACCGAGAGTGTGTTGACGTCCTTGAAGGAACCTGTGGCGCCGCTCTGGAAACCCCTGCCTCGAATGGTCAGCGTGGTGCTGAGCAGAGATATAAGTTGTCGAGTTAAGAAATATTGAAACAAAGCGGCGGCCCCGATAACAAGAGCGTCCCGGCCGAAGCCGGGACGCTCTTGCGATTCTCCGAGAGATGAGGAACGTTAAATCGTCTTGGTGGCAGCTGCACCCGCGGAGGCCTGAGAACTCCGGGCGAAGGCGTTCCCGCTGGGTTCCTTCTCCGCGCTCTTGTCGATCTCGATGGAGCCTTTGAAATAGGCACCGTCCTCGATCATGATGCGGGCGGTGGTCAGGTCACCGTTGACCGAACCATCCTTCTTGATCTCGATCCGATCCTTCGCGCGAAGGTTGCCCTTCACGTTGCCATACACCACCACCTCGCGGGCGATAATGTCGGCAGTTACTTTTGCAGTGGCACCGATGGTCAATTTCCGCTCATCGAGCTGGATCAATCCTTCGACTGAACCATCGATCAGCAGATCTTCATTGCCGGAGATCTCACCTTTCACGTGCAGGCTGGCGCCGAGGCGCGCGGTGGCGCGGTCAGCGGTAGCCCCTAATGGACGCATGGCATCTGTACTCATTGCGGGTTTATCCTCCCAAGCTGCCGGAGCGGACTTCGGCGGCTGATTCAATTGTGAATTTCTTGGATCCGGGTGCCCGGATAGCGGCGCATCCGGTTTCTTATTGCCCCACATCGGTCCTCCCAAAGGGACAGCACCACCCCACGCGGAATTCCAGCCGGGGTACTGCAAACTTTATTCCCCGGAAGCGCGCGCAGCAAACAAAGTATGAAAGCGCCGTTCCAGACAGTTACTAGACTTTGGGACAGGACGTGCCGGGCCTGGGTAGGCTCAATCCACGGGAAGTGTGAAGGAATGCGGGGGAAATGTAAAGCGGGGTGCGGGGCACGGTGGCTGGTCCGTCTCCGGCAAGTCAGCACATCCGTCAATTATCCACAGGAACCCCATTTCACAAACGGCAAGCCCCGAACGCTTTGCGGAAAGACATTCGGGGCCCGGCCGGTTTCACTCCACTTCCGTTCCACGATTATTTCGGCGTCACTTCGCGGGCCAGCTTGCTCGCTACTACTTCGCGCAGCTCATTGCGCTTCTTTCCCGCTTCGATCATGGCGTCCCGCGAACCATAATGCTTGGCCACAATCGTCGCGCCCTTGGCGTCCAGACCATCGAGCGCCGCATAATTCGGATACAGGAATCCGATCGCCACGTCCCAATCGCCCGGGTGATCGGTAGTGTCGTTCAACCACATTTTGACATCGCTGATCAAGCCTTCCTTTTTCAAGTCGGCATAGATGGGCTTCAGATGCTCCCGGATATCCTTCCAAAACGCTTCGGACTGTCCTGGCTTGATATGGTAATAGGTGACGCGCCACACCGGCCCAACATCAAAATTCGGACTTTGCGCGTAGCTGGGGAGCACCGTCAGCACCATCGCCACAAATAGAGTGGCCCACAAGGCTCTTCTCATTTCTACCTCCTGACGTTCTTCAAATGGATGGATTTGGCCTAGATCCGGGCACCATTCCGTCCGGATCTCAAGTGTTGGCGCGAGTATATAGCCGCGTCTTTGGAGCGTCAAACGGAGTGCCGTGCGGCGGTTAGGAACTTGGTTTGTCTGGGACGGGCTGGGTAGCGAGAAAATCGATGGTGAAGCGCTGCGCGTAGGAATCGAGCAAGTGCTGGATGCGTTCGGGGCTGGGAGATTTCAGGACGAAGCCGACATGGTGATACTTCGTGATGCGATAGGCGATTTCCGGATCGGTATAGGCGGAGGTATCGGGGCGTTCCTGGCGCGCGAGCGAAAGAATTACGCCGGCGTGTCCGCGGCGCAAGGGCGGTAGCTCGTAGGGCTGCTTCCCTGCTCCGACTTCTAGGCGGGCCCACTCGCGCCAGAGGTTGATGCCGCTCGCGGCCTCGACGAGGTCCGTAATGTAGGCGCCTCCGACGCGGGCGGCAACTTCGATGAAATGGAAATTGCCGTCGGCGTGGGACTTCAGGAATTCGGCGTGCGTGACGCCGCGAACGAAGCCGAGGCCTTCGAGCAAATTCCGGTTGATCTCCTGGAGAGCTTTGTTTTCTTCCCCATCCGCCGGAAGAGAACGCGTGGTGAAAACGCCGCCCTGGTGGGAAGTATCAAGCGGTGGCGTGCCGTAGGCGTGGGCTTCGGCGAACAAGACGCCTCGGTCGGACACCACGCTGTCTATGTGGTATACCGCGCCGGGAAGGAATTGCTCCAGCAGATAGAACGATTGCTGATCGCCGAGCTTGTCCAGCCACGGCCAGAGTTCATCCGGAGAATGAATCTTTTTCATGCCGATGCCGGAGGCTTGCGAACGAGGCTTGAGCAGCCAGGGGCCGGGGACGCGCGACATGAATTCGCGGAGATTGTCGTAGTTGAGGACGTGGACGAATTCGGGTACGAGAATGCCGGCTTCCCGGGCACGCGAGCGCATGGCCAATTTGTCGCGGAAATAACGCACGGTTGTGAGGCCCATGCCGGGAATGCGGAGATGTTCGCGGAGGGCGGAAACGTTTTCCATGTCGAATTCGTCGAGGGCCACGATGCGGTCGATTTGCCGGGAGCGCGCGAAGTAGCTCACCGAGTAGATCAAGCCTTGCAAAGGAAGCTCCTCCGGCATTGTGAAGACATCGTCGAGGCATTCGAACGGCCAGTCGCCATTGCGAAATTTTTCGACGGTCAGCAGGAGGACATGGCAGCCGATGGCCTTGCAGGTGCGGATGAATTCCTGGCCCTTTTCGTAGGAGCTGACGCAGAGGATGGTGAGAGGCCGGCCTTCCTGCATTCGACGCCCCCGGGCGACGCGGAACTTGAGCGCGGATTATACAGCGGGCTACCGCGGCGGGTACAGAAATTGCAAAAACGGGCCGACGCGCTGGGCCCAGGCGGCTTCATTGTGCTCCGCGCCTTCCACGCGCTCGTAGCGCAGGTCGCGATCGAGCTGCCAGCCTTTTTCGAGGAGCACGTCGCGGAAGCGCTCGACGTCCTGCACGATGCGCGGGCCTTCGCGCGTGCCGATGTCAAGCCAAATGCGCGGGCGCGGCTCGACGGCTGCCGTCTGGGCAAACCTGAGGATGACCTGCTGGTTCCACCAGACCGAGGGTGAGAGCGCGGCGATTCTCCCAAAAATGCGGTAATGCTGGAGGCCCAGATAGAGAGAGACCAGTCCGCCCAGCGAAGAACCGCCAATGCCGGTGCGTTGAGAGCCGGAAAGAGTTCGGTATTCGCGATCGATGAAGGGTTTTACTTCTTCCAGCAGAAATTTTGCGTAGCGATCAGCGCGACCTCCGCCGAGTTTAGGCACCTGCGTCGGAGTGTATTCGCGGATGCGCGCCTTGGTGTTGTACATGCCGACGATGATGAGCGGCTCGACGGTGCCCGCTTGGATGCACTGATCCGCGGTCTGGCCGACGTGCCAATCCTGCCCGGGAATGAAAGAAGTGGCGCCGTCAAAAAGATTCTGGCCATCGTGAAGATAGAGGACGGGAAAATGGCGGAGATATTGTTCAGCGTAGCCGGGCGGCGTGTAGACGATAAGGTCGCGCTGGTTGCGAAGAAAGCGCGAGCGAAATTGTTCGTGCTTGCGGAGCTGTCCGGAACTCACGATGCGATGGTCACCAGAAGGTCTTTCGCCTCGACGTGTTGCCCGGGTGTCACCAGGAGCTTGACGATGCGGCCGGAAATGGGCGCGTAGATATTGGACTGCATTTTCATGGCTTCGAGGGT
>Ga0210403_10004571_pt1 | contig 11905 bp, 10 predicted proteins | sample IncBWC19MmetaG_FD_150863 | JGI IMG/M metagenome (GOLD analysis project Ga0210403, IMG submission 150863) | Forest soil microbial communities from Barre Woods Harvard Forest LTER site, Petersham, Massachusetts, United States - Inc-BW-C-19-M | ecosystem: Environmental > Terrestrial > Soil >... | reverse complement strand
TCTTTTCAAACACCGGAAATCGAATTGGTTCGGCCGAACGCGCCTTCATATCCCAACCTCGCTGCTCAACCTAACAGGCAAAGAACCCGACTCCACGTTAAGCCGGCAACGGATTTCCGAGCTCGAAATGTTCGAATCTATGTTTTTGAAGTGCAGACAATTCGGCAAGCATCCGCATGCAACAGGTAAGCATGCGCCATTTGCAAACAACCGGCCCTCTCGGTCTGTTCGCGTCATATTTTACGAACTAGTGGTCCTCAATCCGCCGCCAGGTCTCGAAATTCTTGCTTCTTCGACGCCACTAAAAATGGCCGCCGCTTCGCCAATATCGTCCGCGCTCGAAACATCCGCGACTTCATCGTTTGCGCTGATATATGTTGCTGCTCCGCCAGTTCTCGATTCGTCCAACCTTCCAGTTGCTGCAGCACAAACGCATCCTTCAGCGCACTCGGCAATTCCCGCAGCGCCTTCGCCGTCAGTTCCCGCACCAGGTATTCGCGCTCCGGATTCGCGCTTCGATCCGTAATCTCGATCGGCGCCTCTGGCGTTTCCGCTTGGCTCGATAACGACCCATGCTGCTGATCGCGCCGCGAGCGGTGCTTCCGAATCGTCATCAACGCTTCGTTCGTCGCAATCCGCACCAGCCACGTCGAAAATCGCGCCTGCCCCTTAAACTGGCTCATCTTCGTGAACGCTTTGCACAGTGTGTTCTGCACATTGTCTTCAGCGTCCGCTTGATTCTTCAAAATTCTCAGCGACACGCGATAAATCTTTGCCGTGCATCCTTCCGCCAATTCCGCAAAAGCAGATCGGCTTCCCACGCACGCTTGTCGGATCAGCAGAGTTTCAGAAGCGGGAATTGAGAGGGTGTCCATTAGACTCTCCTACGAGATTGAGCTGTGCTTCTGCGAATTGGTAGCTGACACGTTAATCGCCGCCCCACCCCCGAACAATACGTCTCTCTCTGTAGCCTCCTCGCTAAATCGACCTACTCGAATTTCCACCGTCGCAGCCTGCCGTTGGGGCGTAGACCCCCGGACCCGTACGGGTACGATATGTCGTGCCCCCGTCAAATCGTCTCCTGAAACGCTCCCTACAAGGCTCTTTTTCTAACCGAGGTCTCGTAATTTATTGTCCACCTTGGATTTATCTGCCCAAATAACACAAATCTCTTGTAACTCCAGCCTTCAGGTGGCATCCAATAGCCTGTTTCGCTGAGTACCTGGATTACCGGATGCTTCGCCCCCACCCGCCTCGGTTACTCTCCCATAGCCGAGCGCCCGCCATCCCAGCGACGACAGGAGGACCATGTCTGCCACGCAACCGAAGCTAATCCAAGAACAAAGCTTGCTGGCGCGCCTCGCCGCTGCTCGTAACAATTCTGACGATCTTTTCCGCATCGTTCGCAACGACTCCCTTTACGACCGTCCCATCGCCGAACGCCACCGCACCATTTTCTACCTCGGTCACTTGGAAGCCTTCGACTTCAATCTTTTCCGCCAGGGTAATCCGTCTCTCCAATCCTTTAATCCAGAGTTCGACAAGCTTTTCGCCTTTGGCATCGATCCCGTCGATGGCGGTCTGCCTACCGATCAGCGCGCCGATTGGCCTTCACTCGAAAAGGTCAGAGAGTACGTAAATCGCATTCGTCAAACCATCGACGCCTCGCTCAATCAGCCCCGCCACAACAACGCGCAGTTCGATCTCCTGTCCTCCCAAGATAAGTTGCTTAACGTCGCCATCGAGCATCGCCTCATGCACGCCGAAACCCTTTCCTACATGTTTCATCGCTTGCCCTTCGACAAGAAGAACTCACGGTTCACGGAAAATCCGCGCATCGGCCCAGCCGCTCGCAACGAAATGCTCAAAATTCCCGCCGGCTCCACGCGCCTTGGCCTTTCCAGAAAAAATCCCACCCGCTTTGGCTGGGATAACGAATACGAGGCCTTTGATGTCGACGTTCCCGCCTTCCGCATCGACAAGTTCATGGTCACCAACGGCGACTTCCTCAACTTCCTCCTCGATGGAGGCTACGAAGATCCGCGCCTCTGGTCTCCCGCGGACTGGCAATGGAAAGGGCAGAATTCCATTCATAATCCTGCCTTCTGGGAAAACAACGTCGGTGAATGGCTCTACCACGGCATGTTCCAGAATTTCCCGTTGCCACTCGCTTGGCCGGTGTACGTCAGTCACGCCGAGGCTCGCGCCTTCGCTCGCTGGACAAAAAAGTCCCTCCCCACAGAAGCGCAGTGGCAACGCGCCGCCTGCGGCACGCCGCAAAATGTCGATCGCGAATTTCCTTGGGGTAACGAAGCTCCCGTAGCAGGTTGCGGCAATTTCGATTTCGCCAGTTGGAATCCCTCCGACGTCAACGCCTTCCCGGAAAATAAGAGCAGCTTTGGTGTCGTAGGCCAGCTCGGCAATGGCTGGGAATGGACTTCCAGCCCCTTTGCTCCCTTCGACGGTTTCGAACCTTTCGCTTTCTATCCCGGCTACTCAGCAAACTTTTTCGATGGCAAACATTTCGTTATCAAAGGTGGCTCGGCGCGCACCGCTGCCTGTATGTTGCGTCGTTCCTTCCGCAACTGGTTTCAGCCGCATTATCAGTACGTTTACGCCGGATTTCGATGCATCTCGGAATAACCGAAGGGACGGAACTCCTCATGTCAACTTACATCGCCACTGCCCCTGCGCCAAGTGCCATCACTCGAGACATCTGTGACGGCCTGCTGAAAGACGGTCAAAAAGAAATTCCCTCAAAATATTTATACGACTCCGTAGGTTCCGCGCTTTTCGAAGTCATCTGCCATCTTCCTGAGTACGGTGTCACTCGCGCCGAAGGCCGTCTCCTTGCTCAATATTCCAACGAAATTGTTTCCAAATTGCCTTCGCCCGTCCTCGTCGCGGAACTCGGTAGCGGCACCGGCAAAAAAACACGTATGCTTCTTGAAGCTCTTTGCCGTCGCCAAAGCGAAACGCGTTATCATCCCATCGAAATCTCTCGCGATGCCTTAGCGATGTGTCAGCGCGAGCTTGGCGACATTCAATGCATCCATGTCGTCGGTCTTGAACGCGAATATCTTCAAGGTCTCCAGGAAGTCGTCGCTCGCCGCAAAAAAGACCAGCACCTCCTAGTCCTCTTCCTCGGTGGCACCATCGGCAATTTCGACGGTTCGGCCAGCATCGATTTTCTTTCCCGCGTTCGTAAAGCTCTCCGCCCTGGCGATTCGCTGCTCCTCGGTGCGGATCTTGTTAAGCCCATCCCCACGCTCATCGCCGCGTACGACGACCCCATCGGCGTCACCGCTGCTTTCAATCTCAATCTGCTCGCTCGCCTCAATCGCGAAATCGGCACCGATTTCACAGTTTCTCAATTCCAGCATGTCGCCATTTTCAACCAATTCACCAGCAGCATCGAAATGCATCTCAAATCCCGCATCGATCAGACCGTCACCATTCCTCCTGCTGGTGCGTCCTTCGATCTCGTCGCCGGAGAAACCATCTGGACCGAAACCAGTCACAAGCATTCCCGCGCCGAACTCGCCAACATGGCTCGTCAATCCGGATTCCGCTGTGAAGCCTCCTGGGTCGATCAGGAATGGGCCTTCGCCGAAAATCTCTGGATCGCCGCCTGATTTTCTAGGGATTTATTTCCGAGCAGGGAAGTATTCGCCAAGCGAATCGCACAGCCAGTCTTCATCTCAGCGAACAGCAAGCGACAAGTTTACAGTCCACGCGAGTTTCTAAATTCCTGTACCACCACTTTCGGATCCTTCAACTCCGCATCCACCGCATAATTCATCTTCCGCATATCGTTAGCTGAAATCTTTCCCGCCAATTCCGCAATCGCCGCTCGCAACGCCGGGTAACGTTCCAGCGTCTCCTCGCGCACCACCGGTACCGCGTCGTAAGGAGGGAAGTAGTGCAGGTCGTCTTCCAGCGCCACCAGGTGCAGCGTATCAATCAGTCCATCCGTCGAATTTCCCGCCACCACATCCACCTGATGTTGCAGCAGCGAACGATACACCAATCCCAGGTCCATCACTTTCGGCTTTTCCGCGAAATGCAATCCATACCGGTGCGACCATCCTGGAAATCCGTCTGGCCTTTCCAGGAATTCGTACCCCACGCCAATCCGCCACCGCGACGCCACTGTGGCTAAATCCGACATCGTCCTCAAGTGCAGCGTCTTCGCATCGTCACCGCGAATCACCATCGCGAACGTATTTTCAAATCCCAACGGCTCCCCTACATCCAGTTTGAACTTCTCCGCATACCCCTTCTTCACTCGCTCATACACCGCGTGCGAGTAATTCTCCCGCCTGGTCCCCGAGCTCGCCACCTCCAGCGGCTCGTTCAACACCGCGGTCAGCGCCGTCCCCGTATATTCCACATACATGTCCAGTTGCCCAGCTAGCAGTGCCTTTTGCACCAGCAGCGTCCCGCCAAGATTCGTCTTCCGCTCTACTGCAATCCCGGTTCGCGTCTCCACGTGTTGCGCCAGCAATTCCGCCAGCACCACCTGCTCCGTGAAAAATTTCGATCCAACAACGATTCCCGCTTTCTGTTCGCGCTTACAAGCGCATAGAGAACACGCCACGCAAAGCAGAACTAAAGCCACCCCCAACCGATTCCGCAATCTGTTCATTTAGCCGCGCATTCTCCCCGTGAACGCAAACACCGCTGACGCCCATTCCCATTTCAGCCTGCCTACACCACCTTCAATCGCCTCTCCAGTCGCCCCAATAGCACATCCGCCAAAATCGCCAGTAGCGCCGCCGGTATCGCCCCCGCCAGCAACAACGAATCGCTCACCAGCGCCACTCCGCGAAAAATAAACGTACCCAATCCTCCCGCTCCAATCGCCGCCGCAATCGTCGCCACTCCAATCGTAATCACCGTCGCCGTTCGCACTCCCGCTAAAATCACAGATAATGCCAGCGGCAGCCGCACCCGCATCATAATCTGCGATCGCGTCATCCCCATCGCTTCCGCAGCCTCCAGCAGCGTCGCATCAATTCCCGTCAGCCCCACGTAGGTATTCCGCAGAATCGGCAGCAGCGCGTACAGCGTCAGCGCCACAATCGCCGTCCGTTTTCCGATCCCGCCAATAAATGGAATCGGTATCAAAAATCCAAACAGCGCCAAACTTGGAATCGTCTGAAATATGCTCGCCAGTCCCAACGCCACATTCCGCAGCGCCGCCCGGTGCACAATCGCCATTCCCAGCGGCACTCCAATGACAATCGCGATCCCCATTGCGATCAGCACCAGTTCCACATGCTCCAGCGTCGCCCCCAGAATTTCCGACCGGTGCTCCAGGAAAAATCGCCAATAACTCATGCGGACTCTCCCACCCGATCCGCGTCCGACACCACCAGCGACTCCGCAAACGCTCGCACCTCCGGATGATCGATCTTCAAAAAGTTCTCCGGTGCTCCACTCGCCACCACTTTTCCGCCTGCCAGCAGCACGATATTCGTAGCCAGAAAAAGCGCCTCCCGCAAATCGTGCGTCACAAACACAATCGTCTTTCCCAATCGCCTCGCCAACTCTCGAAATTCCTTCTGCAACTCCGCCCGCGTCACTGGATCCAGCGCCGCAAACGGCTCATCCATCAACAAGATCTTCGGATCAGCAGCCAGCGCCCGCGCCACTCCCACTCGTTGCCGCTGTCCCCCCGAAAGCTCCCGCGGCTTCCTCTCGCCAAACTCCTTCGGGTCGAGCCCCACAATGTGCAACACTTCTTCCACTCGCACCGTTTTCCGCGCCTCGTCCCAATTCTCCAGCGTTGGCACCAGTCCCACATTTTCTGCCACCGTAAAATGCGGAAATAATCCGCCTTCCTGAATCACGTATCCAATTCCGCGCCGCAGCCGAATTAAATCCCATTCCTTCGTCGCGCGCCCTTCCACCTCCACCGCTCCGCTCGACGGTAGCAACATTCCATTAATCAATCGCAGCAGCGTCGTCTTTCCGCTCCCGCTTCTTCCCAGTAGCACCAACGTTTCGCCGTTTCGTACCGTCAACTCCGCTCCCGATACCAATTCCCGCGACGCCACCGATCCATTTTCCACGCGGTAATACACATCGCGAAAAGCGATCACCTCTCCATTCCCCGTTGTCGCCGGTTTTCCCATGGGTTTGATGCTATTCATTTTAGAGGCAATTCACACCTTCTTTTCTCATCGCCCGCAAAATACCAGTCCTCCCAGTCAACTTTACTCTTGCTTCCACCGCCCAACTCCGCCCCGTCCCGCTCGCCTCAAAGGAACCCGTTGCGCACCCTCCAGAAAACCTGAGACGATACGCCACACATCCTAAGGTCAGCGCCTCGCCTAAGGACAACTGCCGATTCGTCTTTTGCCCGAGCGTGTGTTGCTTCGCTCGCTCACGTTGTTCGGCCCAAGGAGTCAGGCTTATTCATGCCCAATATTCTTGTCACCGATGACGATCCTTCCACTCGTCAAATGGTTCGCCGTATTCTCAAGAAAAAAGGCTACTCCGTAGGCACAGCCGCCGATGGCATTGCCGCGCTTCGCCTCATTCGCAGCAAAAAGGTCGACCTCGTTCTCCTCGATATCTGGATGCCCAAAATGACCGGCCTGGGCCTCCTCGGCAGCCTGCAAGGCGAATCCGACATTCCCAAAATCATCGTGATGATGCCCGAAGAAACCACGCCCACCTTGATGAATTCCATGCGCGGCCGCGTCTATCAATTCCTCCGCAAACCTTTCGACGCCGACACCCTCCTCGCCACCGTCGAAAATGCTTTGTCCCACAATCCTGCCGAACCCGCCATCGAGGTGCTCTCCGCCAACAAACACTGGGTCGAACTCCTCGTCCCCTGCGAACGCTCCGTCGTCAATCGCGTCCAGAGTTTTCTTTCCCGCCTCGAGTCTGATATTTCTCCCGACGTCCTCGAAAAAGTTGGTTACGCCTTCCGCGAGCTGCTCAACAACGCCATCGAGTGGGGTGGCCATCTCGATCCCAATCTCAAAGTTCGCATCTCCTACATCCGCACCAAAAAAATGCTCATGTATCGTCTCGATGATCCAGGCCCTGGCTTCAAACTCGAAGATCTCAAGCACGCCGCCATCAGTAATCCCGAAGACAATCCCATGGCCCATATCCCTGTCCGCGAAGAAAAAGGTTTACGCCCCGGCGGCCTGGGTTTGTTGCTCAGCCACCAGCTCGTCGATGAACTCGTTTACAACGAAACTAGAAATCAGGTCGTCCTGATCAAATATCTCTGATTACCCACTAATCCACCAATCCACCAACACCAATCCAACGCCGATCCCCCAATTTCCCTTACCTTCTGTCCTGCAGTACACTAACGCGATTCATTGCCTTCATTTTCTTAAGGAGCATTCTCAAATGTCATCCGCAACCGTCACCGGCGCCGAATTCAAAAGACAATTGCGCTCCGGCTCACCAAAATTTGGTTTGTTTGTTAACTCTCACAGCCCCACCGTCGCCGAACAACTTGCTCATAGCGGCTACGACTGGTTGCTTATCGACACCCAGCACGGCCCCATGGGTTACGAAAAACTCTCCTCCATGCTCGCCGGAGTCAGCAGCGGCGGCGCGAAATCCATGGTCCGTGTCGGCGGCTATGCCGATCGCCCCGGGATTCAACAAGCCCTCGATCTCGGCGCCGACGGCGTCTTGATCCCCTACATCAACACTGCCGAAGAAGCGCGCCAGGCTATCAGTTGTGCTCGTTATCCCACCGCGGGCACCCGCTCCGTCTATTTTCCCCAGCGCAGCATGAATAAAGATGGTCTCCTCGGCTACGCGGGCGGTGCCAACAACAACATCATCGTCGCGCTGCAAGTAGAAACCGCAGACTGCATCAAAAATATCGCCGAAATTGCCGCCGTTCCCGGTGTCGACATTCTCTTCCTTGGCCAGAACGATCTCTGCATGTCCATGAGCCTCTTCGAAAAATACGAATTCCCGCACATGTACACTTCACCCGAACTAGGCGCCGCCACCGAAAAGCTTGTCGCCGAAGCTCGCAAAAATAATGTCATCCTCGGCCTCTTCTTATTCGGCACCGCCCGCGTCGGCGAATTCCTCGACAAAGGTTTCACCTTCATCAGCATTGGCAACGATCTCCACCACGTCCTCACCCAGGCAGGTGCCTATGTAAAAGACATCGAAGGCATCTCCAAGGAAAAAGGCAAGGGCTGGACGCGTCGTCCCACCGCACTCTTCTAAACGCCTCGTCATCCTTTGAATCCGTATCGGCGTGCGTCCGGCCTCGTCTCAACCACTCGCGGCGGCGAGGCCTTTCATGTCTCGCACTACCCCCGAAACTCCGGTGTTTCGCCTAAGGAAAGTCAGGTTTTACCCAGTTCCCACCGCATCGCCGCAGGTTTAACCTGTTTCAGATTGACGGGTCATCGGCCAATTAACGTTAATCCCAGCACTGCTCTTGGACTGTTCTCTGGTCCAGCTGTTTTCGACTTGTTGGCGCGTTACCCTTGAGCCAGGCATCTCCACCCAGCAAGTGCTCAATCCAATTCAATTGTAAGGATGGTCTTCGTGCGATTTTCACGATCGGCGCTATTCCACATTGCAAAACTCACAGCCCTTGCTTCCACGCTCTTCATAATTTCTTGCGGCGGCGGCTCTGGTTCCTCTTCGAGGACCACCACGCCCGGCTCCGATCCTTCCGCGCCAACTATTTCCACCCAACCCGCCAATCTATCCGTCAACGCCGGTCAAACCGCCACCTTCACCGTCGTCGCCGCAGGCGCCGCTCCCCTCTCTTATCAGTGGCAGCTCAACGGCGCCGCCATTGCCGGCGCCACTGCTGCTTCCTACACCACGCCCGTCACCACCACCGCCGACAGCGGCGGGCAATTTCGCGTCGTCGTCACCAACACTCTTGGCAGCATCACCAGCAATATCGCCACTCTTACCATCACCACTGGCACCGGCGGTTCCGCCTCTTCCATCGACGTCACCACCTACGCCTACGACAATCTCCGCACCGGCCAAAATACCAGTGAAATGACACTCACTCCCGCCAACGTCAATTCCTCCAAATTCGGCAAGCTCGGCGAATTCGCCGTCGATGGCCTCGTCGATGCCCAGCCTCTGCTTCTCTCCAATCTGAATATCCCCGGCACCGGCAGCAAGAATGTTCTCTATGTCGTTACCGAACACGATTCCATCTACGCCTTCGATGCCGACGCCATCTCCACCACCGGTGGCACCACTCTTTGGCACGTCTCCGCTCTTCTTTCCGGCGAAACCACCAGTGACGCTCGCAATTGCAGCCAGGTCACTCCCGAAATTGGCATCACTTCCACTCCCGTTATCGATCGCTCTCGCAACGCCATCTACGTCGTCGCCATGTCCAAAGACTCGCAAGGGAATTACTTCCAGCGCCTCCACGCTTTCGATCTCACCACCGGCAAGGAACTCTTCGGCGGTCCCACGACCATTCAAGCCACTTTCCCCGGCACCGGCGCAAATTCTTCCAATGGCAATGTCGTCTTCGATCCCAAGCAATACAAAGAACGCGCTGGTCTCCTCCAGGTCGGCGGCACCATTTACACCACCTGGGCTTCGCATTGCGATATCAGTCCCTACACCGCATGGGTCATTGCCTACAACGCCGATTCCCTCGCGCAAAGTGGCGTCCTCAATCTCGTCCCCAATGGCAATGACGGTGCCACCTGGATGTCCGGTGGAGCGCCCGGCGCCGACGCCTCTGGCAGCATTTATTTCATCATGGGCAACGGCACCTTCGACACCACACTCAACAGCAATGGCTTTCCCGCGAATGGCAATTGCGGCAATTGCTTCGCCAAAATTTCTTCCGCTGCCCCACTCACGCTTCTGGATTACTTCACGCCTCTAAACACTCAGTCCGAATCCAACTCCGATACCGACTTCGGCTCCGGTGGAGAACTACTTCTCCCCGACATTCTCGACGCCACCGGCAAGACGCGTCACCTCGGTGTCGGCTCCGGCAAGGACGCCAACATCTATGTAGTCGATCGCGACAACATGGGTAAGTTCAACGCCAATTCCGACAACATCTATCAGCAGATCAACGGGCAACTCGCCGGCGGCGTTTATTCCAAGCCCAGCTACTTCAATGGCACCGTCTACTACGGCGCTGTAGGCGACGCCATCAAAGCCTTCCCGATTTCTGCCGGCAAATTAGCCGTCGGCCCGTCTTCCCAATCTCAGCACACTTTCACTTATCCTGGCGCCAATCCCATCATCTCCGCCAGCGGCACCACCAACGCCATCGTCTGGGCCGTCGAAAATAACAATCCCACCCCAGCCGTTCTCCACGCCTACGACGCCACCAACCTCGCCACCGAACTCTACAATTCCACGCAAGCCCCCTCCGGTCGCGACAATTTCTCCAACAACAAATTCATCACGCCCATGATCGCCAACGGCAAAGTCTACGTAGGCACCTCCAAATCCGTAGCCGTCTTCGGCCCCCTCCCGTAACAAGATCACGACCTAGGCTCAACCGATCCGTTCAGCCGACCCGTCATTCCGAACGCAGTGAGGAATCCCTCTTCGATTTCAACGACACCACAACTCCAACCTCGCACCTCCCCCACGCGCCGAATCCGCTCCCCCAATCATCCAATCACTGAGGCCTGATCCCGAATGGCAACTTCGCGAATACCCACCACCAAAAACTGGGGCAACCGCCCCTGGACCATCGACTTCTACTCCTCCAAACGCGACCTACCTCCATCCATCGACTTCGCCGTCGTAGGCGGTGGCTTCACCGGCCTAACCGCCGCGGCCTGGCTCAAACACGTCGCCCCCGAATTCTCCGTCGCTCTCTTCGAAGCCGAATCCTTTGGCGCAGGTTCCAGCGGCCACACCGGTGGCATAGCCCTCGCAGAAACCGCTGTCGGCGATCTTCCCGGCCTAGGCGACGTACTCGCCGGCTATCAACAAATTGTTCGCGAACTAAATGTCGACACCGACCTCACTCTCCCCGGCGCGTACGAACTCGGCCGCACCGCCGCCCCCAAAAACTCCCCCATCCGCTGGACCGATTCCGGCACTCTGTGCGCCGTTAAAGAAGTTCCCGGTGGCACCATTAATCCCGGTAAAGTCGTCAGCGGTCTCGCTCGCGCCGCAGATCACGCTGGAGTTCTTCTCTTCGAAGACACTCCCGTCGAGCGCGCCGATTTCAAACCGCACATCACCCTCCACACCAGTCGCGGCCCCGTCACTACCAAAAAAGTTCTCTTCGCCACCAACGCTTTTTCTCTCGAACTCACCGAACTCGCTCACCGCGCCCAACCAAAATTCACCTTAGCCGTCGCCACCGATGAACTCTCCGACCAAGCTCTGCAACAAATTGGCCTCGCCGAACGAAAGCCCTTCTACACCGTCGATCTTCCTTATCTCTGGGGTCGTTCCTTCGGCACCAACGCGCTCATCTTTGGCAGCGGCCTGCTTCATCCGGAACACTGGCAGGAACTTCGAACTCTCGATATCAATTCCCGCGCCGCCGCGGATCTATTCACCAATCTTGAACGCCGCATCCTCGCTCTTCATCCCGCGCTGCGCAATATCACTTTTCCTCACCGCTGGGGTGGTCCGATCTGCATTGGCGAGGATTGGACTCCGGTCTTCGAGCATCATCCCGAAAGTGATAACGCCATCGTCCTCGGCGCTTTCGCCGGACACGGTGTTGCCCAATCCGTTTATCTAGGTACGTGGGCTGCCGATGTCCTGCTCGGCAGAAGGCCGCTACCCAATTGGTAGCCAGAAGTAGCGAGAGCTAATTCAACATGCTGGGCGCCATTAATGCGCCTCAGTGATACGCGTCCAGCAAATTCTTCAACAGCGCCGACATTCCATTCCAGATAATCTGCACGCCAATACACACCAGCAAAAA
>Ga0210403_10004569_pt1 | contig 11912 bp, 8 predicted proteins | sample IncBWC19MmetaG_FD_150863 | JGI IMG/M metagenome (GOLD analysis project Ga0210403, IMG submission 150863) | Forest soil microbial communities from Barre Woods Harvard Forest LTER site, Petersham, Massachusetts, United States - Inc-BW-C-19-M | ecosystem: Environmental > Terrestrial > Soil >... | reverse complement strand
GGGAGGAGCAGCGACGGGCCTTGCTCGGTATCATGGGAGCACTGATGGGTGCAGTAGTCACGGCGAGCTGCCTTCTGGGCCGGTTCGGCTTGGATGCGGCGACGCACAGCGTCATGATCGACGCCAGCCAGTCCGACTTTGCGAAAAACTCAAGGCCGACATCTTCCACCTGGCAACCACGCTCCTTCAGCAGCGCCGCTGTATCCCATCATGTGGATCGTGCGCTTTACTCTGGACCGACGTTACACGTTTATCGTCGCGCCGATACTGATTTTTAGTTCTCGGCTATCGGCCACGCTGAAGCTTTTGTACGGCCTGCCCTCTCGTCGATTGTGACCAAACGCTGAATGCACTCAAGCTTGCCGGCGGTCCGACGCACGCAGTTTCTTCAACGCCATGGCCGCGGAGTGGGACTCTCCCCAGTGGCACATTTCTTCCAGCAAGGGTCGCAACGATTCGCCCAGCGGCGTGACGGTATAGACGACGCGTGGAGGAGTATCCGGGAACACGGTTCGATCGACGATTCCACTGCTCTGCAGTTGCCGCAGATGCTGTGCGAGGGTGCGTTGGCTGATACCCGGAATGCCGCGCTTCAGTTCGGAGAATCGTTTAGCACCAGAAAAAAGTTGGTCGAGGATAGCGGCTCGCCATCGACCGCCCACAATACGGGTGGTCGTTTCTACGGCGCATCGCTCCGTATATTTTTTCATGGTTGATACCTAGTTACACATTCTATACCTAGTTGTGACGGCGTGTCACGTATTCGATTGTAACCATCGCGCTCCTTGGTACATCTATTTAGCCATTGCTTTTTACCCGATTCGGTACCGCCTGATCCCGAACCGGCACCCAGTTCGAAGGCATTGTGAATGGTGATTCTCATATGGAAGGGCCAAAGAGAATGAACGTCGCGTCCACATCACTTCATAAAAAGAATTCGCACGCCTGGTCCTTTCGCGGAGTGCTGCCCGCGCTTAGTCTAATGTTTCTCTCACTCTTGATGGTTGCGGCTCTCTCAGGTTGCAATCGCGCACAATCTGCGCCTGTCCAAGAGGCTCCAAAGGTCACAGTCGCCCCGGTGCTGGAGCGGAACGTCACGGAATGGGACGAGTTCACCGGCCGGCTCGACGCGGTCGAAAAGGTCGAGGTGCGGCCGCGCGTTTCGGGCTACATCGAGCGCGTTGCGTTCACGGAAGGAAAGGAAGTTGCTGCGGGAACTCTGCTGTTCCAGATCGATCCACGTCCCTACCAGGCAATATTGGATCAGGCCCGCGCCGAAGAAGAGCGCGTTCGCACGCGCTCCGTGCTGGCTAAACAGGAAGTAGAGCGCGCGGAAAAGATGCTCACCAAGCGCGCCATTTCGCAGGAAGAAATGGACGAGCGGGTAAACGCTTTGCGGGAAAGCGAATCGGGTATCGCATCCGCGAGGGCCGCGGTCGAGCAAGCTGCGCTAAACCTGGAATTTACCCACGTGAGGTCACCTATTCACGGGCGCGTAAGCCGCGCCGAAGTAACGGCCGGGAATCTGGTCTCGATTGCTCCGAACCCCACGCTACTAACAACGGTAGTTTCCATGAATCCGATTTACGCCTACTTTGACGGAGACGAGCAGTCCATTCTGAAATACGCCGCCCTCGCACGCAGCGGTCAGCTTCCGAGCTCACGCGACTTTCGCAATCCTGTCTATCTGGGTCTCGCGAACGAAGAGGGTTATCCGCACAAGGGCTATATCGATTTCATGGACAACCAAATGAATCCTGCTTCGGGAACTCTCCGGGTCCGCGCGGTTTTCGACAATAGCGACCGGCTCTTCACGCCGGGCCTGTTCGCGCGCATTCGGCTGGTGGGCAGCGGGAAATATAAAGCCATCCTGATCAGGGACGACGCCGTAGGCACGGACCAGGACAAGAAGTTTGTGTTGAGCCTCTCGCCGGACGGCACCGTGCAGTATCAGCCGGTGCAACTGGGGCCGATCGTCGATGGACTGCGCGTAGTAAAACAAGGTTTGAAGCCCGGAGACCAGGTCGTTGTCAGCGGCGTAATGAGAGTGCGCCCTGGGATGAAAGTCAACGCAGATCGTTCTTCCATGGACGCGCAGAAGACGAGCGCCGCAGGCCCCACGGGCAGCTGATCAGAAGAGGAAAACAAATTGAATTTCTCAAAGTTTTTCGTCGACCGGCCAGTTTTCGCGGCCGTCTTATCCATCGTTATTTTCCTTGCGGGTGCTATCGCCATGGGGAAGTTGCCCATCAGCGAGTATCCGGAGGTTGTGCCGCCAACGGTCGTGGTGCGCGCAACGTTTCCCGGCGCCAGCCCGCGGGTCTTGGCCGAAACCGTCGCAACGCCGCTGGAAGAGCAGATCAACGGCGTTGACGACATGTTGTACATGTCGTCGCAGGCCACCACGGACGGTGTGATGACCCTGACGGTGACTTTTCGCTTGGGAACCGATCCAGACAAAGCGCAAGTCCTGGTGCAAAACCGTGTCTCCCAGGCCGAGCCGCGACTTCCTGACGTAGTCCGCCAGTTGGGTGTAACAACGCAGAAGACTTCTCCCGATCTCACCATGGTCGTACATCTTTTTTCTCCAGACGGGCGTTACGACAAGGTCTATCTGCGAAACTACGCGGTTTTGCAGGTCAAAGATGTCTTGGCGCGACTTCCGGGAGTCGGACAGGTGCAGCTCTTTGGGGCCGGCGACTATTCGATGCGTATCTGGCTGGACCCAGATAAGGTTGCGGCCCGAGATTTAACGGCGAGTGACGTGGTCAAGGCGATTCGAGAGCAAAACGTACAAGTTGCCGCCGGTGTGGTCGGCGGACCACCAAACGACACTCCCGTTCCTTACCAGCTCAGCGTGAATACCAGAGGCCGCCTCGTCAACGAAGAGGAATTCGGCGACATCGTCATCAAAGCTGGCACGCAAGGCGAGGTCACCCATCTGCGTGATGTCGCTCGGTTGGAACTAGGTGCCCAGGACTACGCACTGCGTTCGCTCCTGGACAACAAAACCGCCGTGGCCATCCCAATTTTTCAGTCTCCTGGCTCAAACGCCATTGCGTTGTCGGACAGCGTGCGCGCAACTATGCAGGAACTGAAAAAGAATTTCCCGCAGGGCGTGGACTACAGTATCGTCTACGACCCCACGGTGTTCGTTCGAGATTCCATCCGTGCCGTGATTCACACGTTGTTTGAGGCCGTCCTGCTGGTCGTCATCGTGGTTGTGCTCTTCCTCCAGACTTGGAGAGCCTCGATTATTCCCCTGATCGCGGTTCCCGTCTCCATCGTGGGCACGTTCGCCATCATGCTCGGGCTGGGCCTATCGATTAACGCGCTGTCTCTGTTTGGTCTAGTGCTGGCCATCGGCATTGTCGTCGATGATGCCATCGTGGTGGTCGAAAACGTGGAAAGAAATATCGAGCTCGGCTTGAGTCCGCGCGAGGCTACCTACAAGGCGATGAAAGAAGTAAGCGAGCCGATTGTGGCTATCGCCTTGGTCTTGTGCGCCGTGTTCATCCCGATCGCGTTCGTGAGCGGTCTCACCGGACAGTTCTACAAACAATTCGCGCTGACCATTGCCATCTCCACGCTGATTTCTGCATTCAACTCGCTCACTCTCAGCCCCGCGCTGTGTGCCATCCTGCTGCGCGGGCATGACGCTCCCAAGGACTGGTTTTCCCGCTTTCTGGATCGCGTGTTCGGCTGGATCTTCCGCCCATTCAACAAGCTGTTTACGCGTTCCTCGAATGCCTACGGTTACATCGTCAACGGCTTCGTACGCAAAACGATTCTCGGCTTTCTGTTGTATGCCGGTTTGATCCTTCTGGCCTTCTTTGGTTTTCGCGCCGTTCCCTCTGGATTCGTGCCCATTCAGGACAAGCAATACCTCGTTGGCTTTGCGCAACTCCCGGACGGCGCAAGTTTGGATCGCACCGAAGCCGTCATCCGGCAGATGTCCGACATTGCCTTGAAACATCCCGGCGTAAAACATTCCATCGCGTTTCCCGGCTTGTCCATCAATGGCTTTGTGAACGCCTCCAACTCCGGAATTGTTTTTATGGCCTTGGACGATTTCGACAAGCGGCGTGACCCTTCGCTCTCCGGCCCGGCCATCGCGCGCGATCTCAACCAGCAGTTTCTCGCCGTGAAGGATGCGTTCGTCATCATTTTCCCTCCGCCTCCCGTTCAAGGTTTGGGAACCATCGGAGGATTCAAATTGCAAGTGGAGGATCGCGCGGGGCTCGGCGAGAGCGCCTTGAACGATGCGACCCAATCGTTGCTGGCCAAGGCGGGTCAGGATCCCACTCTTTCCGGACTGTTCTCCAGCTTCCGAACCAGCGTGCCTCAATTGGAGGTCGATCTTGATCGCACCAAGGCGAAACGGAATGGCGTGGCCATCACCGATGTCTTCGACACTATGCAGATTTATCTTGGCTCCCTGTATGTGAACGACTTCAACAAATTTGGTCGCACCTACCAGGTGATCGCCCAGGCTGATTCAAAATTCCGCACCAACGCGAGCAGCATTGCGCAATTGAAAACGAGAAACGCCCGCGGAGAGATGGTCCCGCTCGGTTCGGTTCTGACCGTGAAAGATGGTTTCGGTCCGGACCGCTCGATGCACTATAACTCCTATCCTTCCTCCGACATCAACGGGGAGGCCGGGCGCGGCCACAGTTCCGGCGAGGCGGTTTCACGCATGGAGCAACTGGCCGCGGAAGCCTTGCCGAACGGAATGAAGATCGAATGGACCGAACTCACCTACCAGCAAATCCTCGCAGGAAACACCATGATCTACATTTTCCCGCTCTGCGTGCTCCTCGTTTTTCTGGTGCTGGCGGCGCAGTACGAGAGCTGGTCCCTGCCGCTGGTGGTCATTTTAATTGTGCCGATGTGCCTGCTTTCCGCGATCGTCGGCGTCTGGCTACAGGGCGGCGATAATAATGTGTTTACGCAGATTGGTCTCATCGTCCTCGTAGGGCTGGCCTGCAAGAACGCGATTTTGATCGTCGAGTTTGCCCGTGCTTTGCAGGCCGAAGGCGCGGACCGCTTCAACGCGATTCGCGAAGCCTGCCGCCTCCGTTTGCGGCCAATCTTGATGACCTCCTTCGCTTTCATCATGGGCGTGATTCCCTTGGTTCGTTCCGTCGGGGCCGGCGCGGAGATGCGGCGCTCCATGGGCGTGGCGGTTTTTGCGGGAATGCTGGGAGTTACATTTTTCGGGCTTTTGCTGACGCCCGTGTTCTACGTGGCCATTCGCGGGTTCATTGAGCGAAGAAGTTCAGTGGCGGAATCGTCCACCCCGTCACACGCGGTTCCTGCCGTGGGAAAGGTGTCCGGTGATCCCGCAAACGCTTAAATCGCTATTGCCCTTCGCGCTTGCCGCAATGTTCCTTGTAGGTTGCGCAGTGGGCCCAACGCATCAGCCCCCAAAGGTGGCAGTGGATGCCTCCTTCAACCGGGCAACACCCGAAATCTACGGGCCGGCAGAGCCTATCGCCCAATACTGGATGCAGTTTAACGATCCGTTGCTGAACCGCCTGGTGGCCGAAGCCCTGGCGTCGAACTATGACATCCAGATCGCCGTGGCTCGCCTCCGCGAAGCACGCGCATTGCACCGCCTATCTAAATTTGACCGCTATCCCACCGTTACGACCGAAGCGGACTTCACGAAGTCGAAATTGAGCACCGACCAGGGTCTCGGCTTTCCGTCCAACCTTTTGCAAAACGAGCTGTACGACGCCAACTTCGACGCCTATTGGGAGCTCGATTTTTTCGGCCGCGTGAAACATTCCATCGAAGCCCAAAGGGCCGAGGCCCAGGCCACCGCCTATGATCTGCACGCCGTGCAGATCAGCGTCACCAGCGAAGTGGCCCGCAATTATATGGAATTGCGCGGACTGCAAAACCAACTGCTCGTCGCCGAGCAAAACGCTAAGAATCAGTCAAGCACTTTAGAGTTGACCGACGCCCGCCTGTCCGCGGGCCGTGGCACCGATTTCGACTCCGAGCGCGCCCGTGCGCAACTTAATTCGACGCTAGCCACCATTCCTACCTTCAAAGCGCAGATCGCCAGCGACGAGCACCGCCTCGCCGTATTGGCAGGGCGTGGCCCAAGCGCATTCAGGGACGAACTGGATCGGCCTGCCGATTTGCCCACTCCCCCGGAAAAAATTGATGTTAGCTCGCCGGAGGGGCTGCTACGACGCCGGCCCGACATTGCCGCTGCGGAACGTCGCTTGGCGGAACAGACGGCGCTCGTGGGTGTTTCCGTCGCGGACCTCTTTCCACGTGTTGTTTTTTCGGGACGGCTCGGCCTGGGTGTGAGCGACTTCACAAACATTGGCTCGTCCGGTTCCTCCAGCTATTCGTTTGGCCCTAGCGTCACCTGGCCCGCCTTCAATTTAGGGCGCGTTCGCGCGCAGATTCGCGCCAGCAAAGCTCGTGACGATCAGGCCCTGGCGCGGTATCAGCAAACGGTTTTAACTGCGATCGAAGAGACGGAAAATGCGCTGGTTGCCCTGGAGCAAGCCCGCGCGCGCCGCGACCGCCTGGCCGATGCCGCGTTAGCGAGCAAGCACGCAGCCGAGTTGGCCCAAATTCGTTTCGAAGGTGGTCTGGGGGACTTCCTGCAGGTTCTCGACGCGGAACGCACGCAGTTGGACGCTGAAGATCGCCTGGCGCAAAGCCGCACCGATACGGCCACCGCCACCATTGCTCTTTACAAAGCGCTGGGCGGCGGCAATCCAAACGATCGCGTTCACACCAGCTCCACGGCAAGTAAGAACCCGGACTCGCCCCTCTAGGCTAACTTGGTTACCAGGATTGCAGGCCCGCCTAGTTCATATCGTATAAGGACAGGCACAATTGGTTTGGAATTTTCGTCCAATCCCGAACTGGAGACCACCAAGCCCGTAACGGAGAAATACGATTCTTATTGACCCGTACGACGGACGAAGGTATCTGGTCGAAGCAAACCGACCGCTCGCTGTTGGATCTACTTCCATCTGCGAACTCGTTCACTCGAACAAAGTTGCGAAGAACTTAGGAACAATTGCCGCAGAATACGGTCGAAAATCAGCTATCAGCGCGGGTGTGAAGGCAAGACGAACCAATCAGATGCATTTCCACGGGAAGTCTGCAAAACCTCCATTCGTGGGTTCGAATCCCACCCGCGCCTCCAACTTTCCCGCTTTAGAATCTGTGAGTTCGCACCGCGGTTTTTCCCGTGTACCTGCCGTGTACCCTGCACTTGAGCGGCGATCACCGGGTCGCGACTCCAAGCGTTCGCCAAATCCGCCTCTAATTGTTCCTGTCGGGCGCGCACCCACGGTGAGTAATGTCTCTCCGTTACCCGGACGCTCTGGTGTCCGAGCAGGACGGAAACACGCTCAATTGGAATACCGGAGAGCAAAAGCTCGACCGCGAATGTGTCACGGAACCTGTGTGGGTGAGCGCCGTCCACCTTAGCCAACTCAAAGAGTTTCGCCAGCTACCCACGATTGTCTCCAGCCTCAGAGCCCCATCCCAAAAGAAATGCTTTTCCGTGGTCCTCGGCGTCGCGTCCAAAGCCTTTATAACGAAGTCAGGTAGGACCGTATGTACGGCCACGCCAGTCTTCTGGGTGTAGAGGAACAGGCGGTTATCCTCAATCCTATCCGTACCCAAACCAATCGTGTCGCCGATCCTCATGCCACTGTACCGTAGCAGAAGAACAAGCGAGCGTATCCGGCGTGCGTTGTCTGCCCCGCGACCGGGAAACTCATTCTTGTATTTGTCGATGGCCGCGAGGATTCGCAGCATCTCTTGGTGTGTGTACGGCATTGTGGGACACAGTGTTATCTTTGGTGCCTGCAAATCGCTTGCCGGATTCCTCGTGATCCATTCTCGCTTTTGCGCAAACCCAAGGAAAGCTCGCAGCCGTTCCAGCTTCTTCGCGCTTGAGCGTGGACCATCTTTCCACTCAGAGCGGAATCGGCCCATGCCCGCCAAATCAAGTTCATCCAGAAACTGGAGAGCCTGCCGTTTCAGAACTCCTTCATTTGCCGGTTGCAGCAGTCTGGCAGGTCTCCGACCGGAGAAAATTGTCGAGCGGCAATGCCCCCGCGCAAATCGTTTCTTGTGCCCTTTCAAACCGTCTGGATTGTCCTTGAAGATGATGGTCAACAGGTCCATTTGATAGCCCTCTAAATCCATGTTGCATCACAACCAGGAAGTCAGCAACGGTGATAGTGGGGTTATGGCGTTCGGAAAACGGACAAGAGCCGTAGGAAGGACGCTTACAACGTTGAGGATCAGGTCGGAATCGCAATGCACTGAAGGAGTGTTTGACGATCCGCCCTGAAGAGAAGGTTATCGACCTCGAAGACCGCCGGATCGGAGGTCTGTGTAGTATCCCACCAGAGCATTTCGCCGACTTTAAATGTTCGACGGCGACTAGGTTCAGTAACAAGAGTTGCGTCGAAGCGAGCCCGGACTATGTGAAGTCTGCGATTGGCAACCGTGGTCATCGTAGCCCCGAAACAACAATACCAGCGTCACCTCTTTCGAGTTGCGTTGTCAAGGTGAAGGACCACGACGTTTCAGGATGGTTCGCGGGCTGAATTCCCGTACGGGGCTTGGTTATGTGGAGGAACTTCATGTGACTGTCTGGCCGCCGAGACTTGCGCCGCGACGTGTGCCCTTAGCTTTGCTATTTGATCTTGAGCTTCCCTGATGATCTCTCTGCAAATCGCCAACAATTCGCGTTGCTCTTGGAGACTCTTGGCCTTCGCAAAACGCTCTCGCGTGGCCACAAAATATGACCGGAGGCGATTGAATTCATCGACCATACTGAAGAGCGTATCACGGCCCGCGTCATTCCCGACTCTCGCATCCGGAAACCACGACCACTGTGGATAACAGAGGTTTGTTGATGGGGGATTTATTGACGCCCGGGCATTTTTTCCCGTTCGATGGCCTCAATCGCAACCAACTTTCGATCTACGTGTGGCTCCGAGCGGGGACCACCCGAATGTAGCAAACAGCGTCGCCCAGCAGGGACACCACAGGTGGGACAGGGCACGGCCGACAACTGTTTTGGCGTGAGGTCGCGCATTCTCATTCGGAGAGGTTGCTATAAGAACAAACGCAAATCTGTCTCATTTGGAGCACCATCCAGGAAAATGGACGTGACGGGAGCTTGGGGCTGCCAGCCCCGGCGCGATGGCGTAGGAGTTTAGAGGGCAAGGCCATCGACGTGCGCATCTTGCCCCCGTCGTGCTAGACAATAGGGGTAGCAAGAACTTGGTTTGATTGCGGACACTTCAAGTGGAATCTGCCCAAAAACCACTTCTCCGGTAACCCGACTTACCGGGACTTGGGTGAAAGGTCGTTGCTGTCTGCGAAGCGCAAAGTCTATCCTTCTGCTATGGAACCTGTTCCCTTGAAAAGAGTTCTTTTCTGGACTGCCTATGCCTTCGGCACGTTGGCTTTCATATTTGGATTGCTGCTGACCCAAGTGCCGCGTGGAATCCACGATAAAGACTTCCGCTTGGAAGTCGTGATTTGGGGCAGTTGCTTCTGTTTCCTGCTGATTTGTCTTTTGTTGTTGAGAAGAATCTTCAGTGCTAGATTCCGTGAAGGCGACGGGCCAGCGAGCGGAGCTTATACTCTCTTCGGCTTATTGGTTGGGGGAGAACTGTTCTTTTGTCTGTATGCGCTAATTTCCATCGTGATTGAAGCCGTATCACACTAGCAATGATGCCTCGAATAAGCGTCGTGCAGTCCCGGTACGGCAAGTTTCCGGTAACCCGACTTATCGGGACCTCGGTCTCGATTCCTATTGCTACGGCAACTCGCCCATGTATGGAAACGCATACCATGCGAGCCAGGCGAACAAAGTCCAGTGCAGGAACAGGCTAAATCGGAAAGAGGATTGCTTCTTCCACCCACGTGCGAACGCAAGGGCTAGGAAAACCATCCACCCTGCGTTCACGGCGCACACCACATAGGTGTGATGTGATCCTTGATACTGCAACCCCCAATTCCAACTCGTGACAAAATCGGCGACGCTCAGCAATATCGCGATTATTAGCAGGATGTATGAGCGTTTGGGAATGTTAGCTTCGCCACGGAATAAACCGGGGTGCCACGCAAAGAAGAGCAACATCGGCACAGCTACAGCCGCTTTCCACAAGTGCCAGTTGGAAAGAAGAAAAGCAGGTAGAACCGTCAATGCCGGTAAAGGGCAGAATATTGTTGGCACACCGGAAATTAGAAGCCCAATTGAAGCTGGAATCAGCAGGGCCACGCCAGCCATCATTGTTGCCACGGAGGTCTTCGACATCGGACTCGCTGAACCTCTCAAACCCTCTACGTTCGTTGACTCGTCCATGAATTATTGCATGAGGAAGAGCATACGGTCGCTCACGCCCTGGCCTAAGTCCTGATAAACGCGCTTACCGTACAAGTGGAGTCCCGGTACGGCAGATGTCCGGCAAATCTGCCACGGTTGCGAATGGAGGTGCGACCATGCCTGCTCGTAGTTTTCTTGGACGCCTGGAGGAGTTGCGGGAGCTCTGGAAACCGCGCGGGAATGTGTGCGAACAAACACCGGGGCTTTTCCGAAGAGCGCCAGCCCCGGTACGATGGCGAAGACAGAGCGGAAGATCAGCAAGATTCAAGGTGAGATGGCGAACCTGGACAGCGAACTGAACTCGGTGGCCTATGAGATCAGCCGCACATTGCGCCCGTAGCCGTCCGGAAAAACAGATAGCCCCAACCGTACCAAAGTGCGGGATGCGGCCTGATTATTTTTCTCAAGCCACTCCTTCTGATTCGCCATGATTTCATAACCAAAATTAGTCGTCTTGCCGTGCTGCGACTTAACAAATTGTCGGGTAACCTGATATGGGCGCTAGAACCGATCCGTGGGCTTACGAGCCAGGATTCGAACGATACGCGGGACCACGGACGGACGGCTTCGATCCGGTCGATTCACAGGCCGCTGCCCTCCAAGCATTCCTTCAGTCGCAAGCAAGGCCCACGTCCGAAGCGTCGTCAGAAGCATTACCCGGTGGCGCGCATCTGATCCACCGCGAGGACCAATGGGAGCTGCTTGTGCCGACGAGTGCGCCTGGGAGCTATCGCATTTATCACGGACGATCACGGTCAGAAGTCGTGGCCAAGTCCATCAACTAAAAGAGGAAAAATCAATGGCAGACGCACGGACAAAATTGGAAGCAATTCGACGCACGGACCCCTTCTACGATCCAGACACAAATCTTGACTTGAGCGGATGTCCTTCGCTCCAACAGTTGCCGTCTGAGGATTGGACGGATGACAAATTCAGTCAGTTGGACTTGCGCGGAAGCAAGGGCGGAGGTGCGGACCTTCGACGATTCCTCACTCAACCAGATCGTGAGGCCATCGCAGAAACCAAAGACCGCGATCTACTCCAGAGCTACGACGAGGCGCATGCTGGCCGAACCGTTCACGTCGGCGAGCACTTATTTCGAGTGTTCGCGAGGGGCGAGACGTGGCATGCGGAAGGGAACGTTGATGGTAGGCGGCACCGCTTTACGGCACCAACCCGGGACGCGAGAGTTCGTGAAGAGTTTGGACCGCAAGCAGCGCTTAGACATGAATAAAGGGTTGAAGATCGAGGCCGTTCGGGTCACAACGGATAAGACTGGAGCTCCTGAGGCCGCCGCCAAAGCGAGCGTCTAGAGTCCTAGCTCGACTGTCAAAGCCTAGGGTTAACGGTTCCTGCAAGGCAGCCCCGCCGAAATAAGGTGATAGCCCCACCCGTGTACGAAGGATTACGAATGTAGTGATACTCCCGACGTGCGTTCGGTCTAACGTCTACTTCAGAGTCTTTATTTTTCGTATCTCTTTCCCGGGAAACATTCGACGGATAACAGACGAATGTA
>Ga0210403_10004566_pt1 | contig 11916 bp, 9 predicted proteins | sample IncBWC19MmetaG_FD_150863 | JGI IMG/M metagenome (GOLD analysis project Ga0210403, IMG submission 150863) | Forest soil microbial communities from Barre Woods Harvard Forest LTER site, Petersham, Massachusetts, United States - Inc-BW-C-19-M | ecosystem: Environmental > Terrestrial > Soil >... | reverse complement strand
CGCCGCCTTGGAGGCGGGCGCGGTCAGCGGCGGAGGGACGACGAGCCCATCGGCGCCCGCCTCAGCGGCTGCCTTGGCCAGCCGCACGGAGCTGTGCGTAGCCTCGGTGCCCACGCCCGCGAGCACGGGCACGCGCCCGGCGGTCTCCTGCACGATCGCGTGAAGCAGCTCGATGCGCTCCTCGGGCGTGAGGCGAAACACCTCGCCCGCCAGCCCAAAGCAGATCAGGCCGTGCGAGCCGCTGTCGAGCGCGAACCGAGCGACGGCTCGCTGTCCTTGGACATCGAGGTCGCCGTTGGCGGTGAAGGGGGTGGCGAGGCTGGGGAAGATGCCCCGCCACGCCGTTGAGTTCTGGAGCTTAGTCATAGTGTGATGATAACCATATGAGATGGTGAGCAAGCAACTTACACGGTGGATCGGCAGATATCAAGGGCGATTTGCGCAGCACCAGCGAAAGACGACATTGATGTTGACATCTCTGCATCTCAGTATATATGCTGTGTGTTGCATGTCGGTTCGTCTATGAACGTTGGAGGAGACCCCCGATGAGAAACACCCGATACTGGCTGGGGCTGGCCGTCGTTGCTGTGGCGCTCTTGGCCGCTGGATGCGGCAGCAGCTCCTCCACGAGCGGCTCGTCCACCGGTGGCGCGACGGGCGCCAGCGCCGGAACGCCCAAACACGGCGGCAACCTGACGTTCGCCCGGGCGTATGAGCCCATCACCTTCGACCCGCTGAAGACGCAGGGCGACAACGGCTCGCTCTGGGACATGGTGCAGATCTACGACCAGCTGGTCGAGTACGCGCCCGGCTCGCTGGACGTCCAGCCGGGGCTCGCAAGCTCGTGGACGATCTCGCCCGACGGCCTGCGCTACACCTTCAAGCTCCGCCAGGCGCACTTCTCCGACGGCACGCCCGTCACGGCGCAGGACGTGAAGTTCTCGATCGACCGCTTCGCCAGCCCCAAGACCGACGCGGCCTATGCGGAATTCCTGGCAGCCGCATACAAGTCGAGCTCCGCGCCGAGCGCTGACACGTTCGTGATCGAACTGAAGCGACCCGACGCGGGCTTCCTCGCGGCGCTCGCGGTGCCCGTGGCCTCGATCACCCCCAAGGCGGTCGTGGAACGAGTGGGCGACAACACCTTCGGCAGCCGCCCGGTGGGCAGCGGGCCGTTCATGCTCTCCAGTTGGGTTCGCGGACAGTACGTGAAGCTCGTGCGCAACCCCTACTACTGGCGCAGTGGCCTGCCGTACCTGAACAGCGTCACGATCAACTACGTGCCCAACGACAACACGCGCGTGCTGCAGGCGACCGCGGGTCAGGCGGACATCGCGGAGGCGATCCCCTACACCCAGGTGGCTCAGCTCGCCTCGCAGCCGTCGGTGAGCGTGCAGAACGCGCCGATCGTCGCCTACGACGCGATCTGGCTGAACAACAGCTACGCGCCTCTCGCCGATGTGAACGTCCGTCAGGCGCTCAACTACGCGCTCGACAAGTCCGCCATCAACACGTCGGTGTACGCGGGGAAGGCCGTGGTCAACAACAGCACGCTGGCCAGGACCAAGTACTGGTCCTCGAGCATCCCTGCCTACTCCTTCGACGTGGCCAAGGCCAAGCAGCTGATGGCGGCGTCGAAATTCCCGCAGGGCTTCAGCCTCTCGCTGAAAGTGCCGGCCGGTGACTCCGTCTACGGCAGCCTTGCGGTGATCGCGAAGGAAGAGTGGGGCCAGATCGGCGTCAAAGTCACGATCCAGCCGGTGGAAACCAGCAGCCTGTTCACGGCCTACTCGGCCGGCAACTACCAGGCCGCGATCCCCCAGCCGGCCACCACGAGCGACGTGCTGGTCCCGGATGAGCTCGCGCTGGCGTGGCTGGTGTACACGCCGGGCTACCAGGGCTACTTCACGCAGTACAAGGACCCTGCGGTGGCCGCGCTCGTGCTCAAAGCCAACCATTCCACCAGCGACGCCGAACGGGCCAAGCTGTGGCCGGAAATCCAGGAAAAGTCGATGGCCGACGCCCCCTGGGTCCCCGTCGTGTTCCCCCCGGCGCTGACCGCCGTGCGGAGCAACGTCGCGAACTTCCAGACGTTGCAGTCCGGTTGGTGGAATCTGGACGAAACCTGGCTGAAATAGCGCCATGACCGGGATGGCAGCGCAACCATGAGCGCGAGCCTCAGCCGCCGCCTGCTCCAGTCGCTGCTGGTCCTGGTGGGAGTCTCGATGGTCGCCTTTGCCCTGATCCACCTGGTGCCGGGTGACCCAGCGCGCATAGCGCTGGGTCCCCGCGCGCCGCTGCAGGCTGTGGTGGCGGCGCGTCACAGCCTGGGGCTCGACAAGTCGCTGCTCACCCAGTACGTGAACTTCGTGACGGGAGCACTGCACGGCGACCTCGGCTACTCGATCCAGCAGCGGGCGAGCGTGGGCGGCCTCGTTGGCCCACGGATCCTGCCGAGCCTCTTCCTGATCGCCTACTCCACGATCATCGCGGTGCTGCTGGCGGTGCCGCTCGGGATCGTCTCGGGGCTCAAGCGCGACCGCCTGCCCGACCACGCGATCAGGGTGGTGGCGATGATCACCTTCGCGATGCCCGCCTTCTGGCTTGCGCTGGTGCTGGTCGAGCTGCTCAGCCTGCGCGCGCACCTGCTGCCGGTCTCGGGCTATGGCGGCAGCTTCTCCGAAAAGGTCGAAGACCTGCTGCTGCCGGCGCTCACGATCGCGCTCTACCTCGCGCCCATGCTCATCCGCACGCTGCGCAGCAGCGTCATCGACGTACTCGACAGCGACTTCATCGAGGCGGCACGCGCCCGCGGCCTGCCCGAGCGGCGCGTGATCTTCAAGCACGTTCTGCGCAACGCGAGCATCGCCACCGTCACCGTGCTCGCAGTCAACCTGGGCTTCCTCATCAGCGGCACCGTGGTGATCGAGGTCGTGTTCAACATCCCCGGCCTCGGATCGCTGATCGTCAGCGCAGTGCAGTCACGTGACTTCCCTGTCGTGCAGGCGCTCACGCTGATCTTCGGCGCGATAGTGATTGCTGTCAACCTGCTTGCGGACGTCGCCTACGCGGTGATCGACCCCCGCGTGCGCGAGGCCTCGGCGAGGTAACGATGGCTGCTCGCCAGGAGATCGTGCTCTCGGGTGCGCGCGTGCTGCGCCGCCAGGTGGATCGCCGCAACCGTTGGTCGGACCTGACGCTGTGGACGGGCGTGGTGATCGTCGTCGTGCTCGTGCTTGCCGGCCTGCTCGCCGGCCCGATCTCGCCCTTTGCGCCAAACACACAACATCTCACCGAAGCCTTCCAGTCGCCATCGGGCACGCACCTGTTCGGCACCGACGCCTTTGGCCGGGACGTCTTCTCGCGCGTCCTGCACGCCCTCTGGGTGGACATCCAGCTCGGCCTCGTGGCCACCTACGTGCCGCTCGTGCTGGGGATGGTGCTGGGAGCGGTGGCGGGCTACTTCCGGGGCTGGCGCGAGTCGCTGATCATGCGCCTGGTGGACGTCACGATCGCGCTGCCGTTCATCGTGCTGATCCTCGCGATCGTGGCGATCGTGGGACCGGGCCTGAGCGGCGTCTACATCGGCGAGATCGCCGTGTCGTGGGCCCTCTACGCGCGTATAACGCGGGCCGAGATGCTCGTCCTGCGCGAGCGGCAGTTCATCGTGGCGGCGGAGGCGCTCGGCTACTCCACGCCGCGCATTCTCTTCAAACACGCGCTACCCCACCTCGTCCGTCCTAACCTCGTCTTCTCGATGGCCGACATCGTGCTCAACATCCTCGTGCTCGCCTCGTTGTCGTTCCTTGGCGTGGGCGTCCAGCCGCCGATGGCCGAGCTCGGTGCGATCGTGGCCGACGGACAGCAGTACCTGCTCAGCTCGTGGTGGATCACCACGCTGCCGGGCCTCGTGCTCGTGATCCTCGGCGCCGGCTTCTCGCTGATCGGCGACGCCCTGGCCGATCGCTTCGGACGGCGCCTGGAGCTACCTCGATGAGCGCGCTTGAGCAGAGCGGCGGGGCGCAGGAGCAGGCTGTCGGGCGGCCGGAGGCGAGGGGCGCCGGGACGCATGAGCCCGGTGCCGGCGCGCCGGCGCTGCTGGAGCTGCGCGACCTCACGGTCGCCTTCCCCACGCGTACGGGCTTCGCGGTGGCGGTCAACGGCGTCTCGCTCACGGTCGCGCCCGGCCAGGTCACGGGCATCGTGGGCGAGTCGGGCTCGGGCAAGACGATGATCTGTCGCGCCATCCTTGGGCTCATCCCGTGGCCGGGAGCGATCGTGGGTGGCGAGATTCGCTGGCGCGGCCGCGACCTGGTGGGCGCGTCGGCGAGCGAGATGCGCCGCGTGCGCGGGCGCGAGGTGGCGATGATCTTCCAGGATCCCTCGAGCGCCCTCGACCCGGTGTTCACGATCGGCAACCAGATCACCGAGCCGCTGCGCGTCCACCTCGGGCGCTCGCGCGCGGCCGCCGAGAAGGAGGCGATCGAGCTGCTTGCCCGCGTGGGTATCCCATCGCCCCGCGAGCGCTTCAACGCCTATCCCCACCAGCTCAGCGGCGGCATGCGCCAGCGCGCAATGATCGCGATTGCGATCTCGTGCAAGCCGGGGCTGGTGCTCGCCGACGAGCCCACAACCAGCCTCGACGTGACCATCCAGGACCAGATCCTCGGGCTGCTGGCCGAGCTACGCGACGAGTACGGGATGAGCATGGTGCTCGTCTCACACGACCTCGGGGTCGTCGCCCAGAACACCGACTCGGTGGCCGTGATGTACAGCGGCTCGATCGTCGAGACCGCTCCCACGAGCGCGGTGTTCGCCGCCACGCGCCACCCCTACACAGCCGCCCTGATCGAGGCGCTGCCCTCGATCCACGTGCGCGAGCCTCGCGTTGCGCTTAAGCCGATTCCCGGCCAGCCGCCGGCGCTCGATGCACTGCCGCCCGGCTGCCCGTTTGCGCCGCGTTGCAGGTACACCACCGAGGCCTGCCAGAGCGTGGACATGACGCGCGTGGCCGTGGGGCCCGAGCACGAGACCGCCTGCCCGTTCGCCGAACAGGTGATGGTGGGAGCATGAGCAGCCCGGCCGCCGAGCGCCCGGCCTCAGAGCCGATCCTCGAGATCGAGGACCTGCGCAAGCGTTTCGTGATGGCGCGCTCACCCCTGCAGTGGGCGCGGCGTCAGCCGCCGCGCGTGCTGACGGCGGTGGACGGTGTCTCGCTCGAGCTGCGGCGCGGCGAGGTGCTGGGCGTGGTGGGGGAGTCCGGCTGCGGCAAGACCACGCTCGCCCGCTGCGTGATGCGGCTCGCGGAGCCCGACGAGGGCAGCATCCGCCTCGACGGCAGCGACCTGCTGGCGCTGTCTCGCTCCGAGCTCAGAGGCGCGCGCAAGCGCATCCAGATGGTCTTCCAGGATCCCTATGCGTCACTGAACCCGCGCATGACCATCGGCGCCGCGATCGGCGAGGCGGCGCGCGTGCACCGGCTCGTGGACGCCGGCGGCGAGCAGCGCTACGTCGCGGAGCTGCTCGAGCTCGTAGGCCTGCCGGCCTCCGCGAGCGAGCGCCTGCCGAAGGCGCTCAGCGGGGGCCAGCGCCAGCGCGCGGTGATAGCGCGAGCGCTCGCGCTCAAGCCCGACGTGCTGATCGCCGACGAGGCCGTCTCAGCACTCGACGTCTCGATCCAGGCTCAGATCCTGGGCCTGCTGCGCGAGCTCACCGATGAGCTCGGGCTGGCCACTCTGTTCATCGCCCACCAGCTGGCCGTGATCGCGCAGATCTCCGACTCGGTGGCCGTGATGTACCTGGGACAGGTCGTCGAGCAGGGGCCAACCGCGAGCGTGTTCCGCGCCCCGCGTCATCCCTACACCCGTGCGCTGCTGGACGCGCACCCGGACCCCAGCGTGGTCAAGCGTCGCGATGCGCCGGCGGTGGCCGGAGACGTGCCTTCGCCGCTCCAGATGCCAAGCGGCTGTCGCTTTCACACCCGCTGCCCCTACGCCGAGGAGCGCTGCCTGCAGCCTCCGCCGCTGCTTGACGTGGGCGCCGGACATCGGGCCCGCTGCGTCGTGCTGCCGTTTGGCAGCGACGGCTGAGGAGTGGGCGGCCGACCGTCAGCGTGCGAGCAGCCCGCCGTCGACCGCCAGCGAGGCGCCGGTCACGAACGAGGCGTCATCCGAGGCCAGGAAGGCGGCCGCGGCGGCAACCTCCTCGGGCCGGCCCACCCTGCCGATCGGGTGAAGCGCGACGATCCGCTCGCGCACCGGCTGCGGATCGGGATGGCTGTCGATGAACGTCTGCATCATCTCGGTCTCCACGAAGCCGGGGCAGACGCAGTTCACGCGGATGCCGCGGCTGGAGTAGTCGAGCGCCATCTGGCGGGTAAGCGCGAGCACCGCGCCCTTGGATGCGCAGTAGGCAGCGTCGCTCTCGAAGCCCACCCAGCCGGCTACCGAGCCGATGTTGACGATGCTGCCGCTGCCCTGCTCGAGCATCTGCGGGATCGCGTGGCGGCACGTCAGGAAGATCCCGCGCACGTTGGTGTCCATCACCAGCTCGTACTCCTCATCGCTGGTCTCGTGCACCGTGCGCAGCAGGCCGGTGCCCGCGTTGTTGCAGAGGATGTCCAGCGCGCCGAAACGCTCGACCGCCGTCTCCACCAGGTCGGCCACGGATGCGGGATCGCGAATGTCAGCGGCGTGGAAGGCCACACGACCGGGATGCTCGCGCGCGAGCTGGGCGCGCATCGCCTTGCCCGCGCCGATCGAGCGCTGCGTCATCGTCACGCTCGCGCCCTCCTGCAGGAGCCGCTCCACGATCGCGCGCCCGATCCCGCCGGCGGCGCCGGTGACCACGGCGGCGCGGCCGCTCAGCCGCTTGCTCATCGGTGCGGTGGGCGCAGCACGATCTTGGTCGCCTCCTCGGGACGCTCCACGAGCGTCTGGAAGGCCGCCTGCCCATCCTGCAGCGGGCGCTCGGTGATCCAGTGGCGGTAGGGGATGGCGTCCGCCCGCAGCAGCTCCAGGGCCGCGTCGAAGTCTTCCTGGGTGTAGGCGAAGGAGCACTGCAGCGCGAGCTCCTTGGCCACCGCGGCGTTGACGGAGAGCTCGCTGGTTGCGCTGTGCAGGCCGAGCAGCACCACGCACCCGCCGGCGTCGCAATGCTCGATGGCGGCGTTGCGCGAGGCGCTCGTGCCCGCGGCGTCCACGACGTGGTCGAACAGCAGGCCTTCGAGGCTTGGATCATCCGGTGCAAGTGCCGTGTGGGCGCCGCTGCCGAGGGCCTCATCGCGGCGCACCGACACCGGGTCGATGGCGGTGATCCTGGCGACGCCCGCCACTCGCAGCACCGCGATCACGCTCAACCCGATCGCGCCTGCGCCCAGCACCGCCACATGAGCGCCGAGCGTCCCCGGCAGCAGTCGCGCCACGTGCACGGCGTTGGCCAGCGGCTCGACCATCGCGCCCGCGAGGTCGTCGAGCGAGTGCAGCGCCCTGAGATCCGTGTAGGGAACCGTCACCAGCTCGGCAAAGCCGCCGTCCACCTGCATTCCCAGCAGCGTGCGGTTGGGGCACGCGTTGGAGCGCCCGGCGAGGCACTGGCGACAGTGACCGCAGGAATGAAGTGGGTTGATCGTCACCCGCTGCCCGATCAGCTCCTCGGGAGCGGCCGAGCCGACCGCCACCACCTCGCCGGCGAGCTCGTGGCCGAACACCCGGCCCGGCGCACGGCGAGTGCTGTGGCCGGTGAAGCTCGCGAGCTCCGAGCCGCAGATGCCAGCAGCCGTGACCTTGATCAGCGCCTGTTCCGGCTCCGGCTGGGGGTATGGTCGGCGCTCAACGGCCATCTGGCCGGTGCCTATGAAAACGAGAGCCTGCATCCAGTGCGACATAACATCACTGATGATAAGCGACAGAGATGCTAAGTGCAAGCCAAAACGCTCCTGCACGTAGAAAGATAGGAGATACGCCCATGAAAACGTCTTGGCCCTTCCACCACACGGCCGTCGAGACCGTGTATACTCTGATGGTGAGATGACATCTATGGTCGAGAGCTTGCCAACACCAGATGACTCCCCCCGCATCGTTGCCGCGAGCGCCAGCCGCGGCCAGCTCCCCGAACTGATGGCAGCGGACGGCCTGCGCGAGGCCCGCCTGCACGAGCGCGCCGCGGTTGTGCTCGCGTGCGATGTCATCTCCGGCCGCCTCGCCGCCGGCGACCACTTCCCCTCGGCTGAGGAGATCGTCGAGCGCTTCGGCGTCTCGCGCACGGTCGCGCGGGAGACGCTGCAGACGCTGTCGATGGTTGGTCTCGTGCGAGTCCACCACGGCAAGCGCACAGACGTTCGCCCGCAGGAGGACTGGAACGTGCTCACGCCCGTCGTTCAGGAGGCGCTGCGCCGCGAGGGCCGCCTGCAGCCGCTGTGGCACGACCTCTACGAGTTCCGTCTGCTCGTCGAGCCGACGGGAGCTGCGTGGATGGCAGAGCGTGGCTCCGACCGCGAGCTGGCCCGGATCTCGGCGCTCGCCGCCGAGATGCGCGTGCTCGCCGAGGATGTCGGCAACGCCGCGAGGGTGCTCGCCGCCGACCAGGCCTTTCACCGGATGATCGCCCAGGCATCGAGCAACATCGTGCTGGGCGTGGTGAGCCGAAGCTTCTGGGAGGACGTGTCGGTCGTGTGGCTGGAGTCGCAGCTGAGCGCCGAGGAGCTCCACGACGTGGCCGAGCAGCACGCGCGGATCGCCGAGGCGATCGTGCGCCGCGACGCCGCGGGCGCGGCGCGCGCCATGGAAGACCATCTCAACGCGGCCTCCACGATGGACATCGGCCACTTCCCAACAGAGCCCCAGGCCTAGAAAGAGCGTACGCAAGTGGAAGAGCACGTCGGCATCGACACCGGAGGCACCTTCACCGACCTGATCGCGTTGGACGCGAGCGAGGGCACGCTGCGCGCGCTGAAGACCTCCTCGCGGCCCGACGCGCCGGGACAGGCCATCACCACCGCGCTGGCCGACGCCGGGATCTCCGGCGAGGCGCTCGTCCGCTTCACGCACGGAACCACCGTCGGAACCAACACGCTGATCGAGCGAACCGGATGCCGCGTGGGCCTGCTCACGACCGAGGGATTCGAGGACACGCCCTACATCCAGCGGATCAATCGCAAGGTGCTCTATGACCTCAGCTGGACCAAGCCCAAGCCGCTCGTAGCCACGCGCCGCGCCTGCCTGGGAGTGGCCGAGCGGCTGTCGGCGAGCGGCGAGGTGATCCGCGAGGTCGACCCGGCACAGGTGCGCGCCCTGTGTGCGCAGCTGCGCGCCAACGGCGTCGAGGCGGTCGCCATCTGCCTGCTGTTCTCCTATGCGCACACCGAGCACGAGCAGACGGTCAGGGCGATAGTCGAAGAGGAGCTGGGTGACATACCCGTATCGGTCTCCCACGAGGTTGCGCCCATCTGGCGCGAGTACGAGCGCGCCAACACGACCATCGCGGACGCCTACCTGAAGCCCCTGCTGCGACGCTACGTCAACAGCCTCAGCGAGGAGCTGCTCGCGTATGGCATGACGCGCACGTGGACGATCATGAAGTCAAACGGCGGAGCCATGCTCGCCGCGGCGGCCGCCACCTCGCCGGTGCAGACGGTGATGTCGGGGCCGGCCGGCGGAATGATTGCGGCCGAGCGTGTGGCCACCCGCGAGGGCATCGGCAACGTGATCACCTTCGACATGGGCGGCACGAGCGCCGACGTCGGCTTGATCGTGAACGGGCAGCAGCGACACACCACCGAGTATGAGATCGAGTGGGGCCTGCCCGCATCGGTGCCGGTGATCGACATCAAGTCGATCGGCGCCGGCGGAGGGTCGGTGGCGTGGGTGGACCGCGGCGGCTTCCTGCGCGTGGGGCCACGCAGCGCCGGCGCCCAGCCCGGGCCCGCCTGCTACGGGCGCGGCGGCGTCGAGGCTACGGTCACCGACGCCAACCTCCTGCTAGGACGCCTGGACCCCGGCTACTTCCTCGGCGGGCGCATGAGCCTCGACCTCGACCTCGCGCGCGCCGCGATCGAGCAGCTGGCCGGCGAGCTCCACATGGACCCGCTGGAGCTGGCGGCCTCGATCGTGGAGATCGCCAACGAGAACACGGCCAACGCGATCAAGATGGTCTCGCTCGAGCGCGGCCACGACCCGCGCCGCTTCACGCTACTCGGCTTCGGCGGCGCCGGACCGCTGCACGCGGCCGCGGTGGCGCGCTCGCTGGACATCCCGCGCGTCCTGATCCCGCCGTTCCCCGGCGTGTTCTCGGCCGTGGGCTTGCTGCTCGCCGACCTGCGGGTGGACAAGATCTGGACGAAGGCGTTCCGCTCGACCGACGTCGACGCCGCCGAAGTGCAACGCCAGTTCGGCCTGATCGCCGAGCGGGCCATCGCCGAGCTGCGCCAGGAGGGCTTCAGCGGCGAGCCCGAGCTGCTCCGCGCGATCAACATGCGCTATCTCGGCCAGAACTACGAGCACGAGCTCGAGCTGCCCGACGGCGAGGTGACCGAGCGGACCCTCGCCGATGCGTTCGCCCGCTTCGCCAAGATGCACGAGCAACGCTACGGGTACGCGATCGCGGGCGAGACGGTCGAGCTGGTCAGCTTCAAGGTCACCGCGATCGGCCGCCGGCCGCGGGTGGAGCTCGTCGATGCGCCGCCCGAGCAGACGCGCGAGGCCAGCCGCCGGCAGGTCTACTTCCGGGGCCTGGGCTTCCTCGACACGGCGCTCGTGCACCGCTCGAGCCTGCAGCCGGGCCAAACCCTGAACGGCCCCGCGCTCGTGCAGGAGGACAGCTCAACGACGCTGGTGGCACCCGACATGTCGGTGCGGCGCACAGATCACGGCAGCCTGCTGGTGGAGGTGCGGCCATGACGCTTGCAAACGCCGGCATGGATGCCCCGGCCGGACTGGATCCGGTCACGCTGACGGTGCTCGACAACTACCTGACGAGCACCTGCCGCGACATGGGCGTGACGATGATGACCACCGCCTACTCGCCGATCTTCAACGAGTCGCTGGACTTCTCCTGTGTGATCTTCGACCCCCGTGGCCAGATGCTCGCGCAGGCCGAGTTCTGCCCCTCGCAGATCGGGACTATCAAGTTCACGGTCGAGTGGACGATCGCCGAGCTCGGCATCGAGGCGTTCGAGGAGGGCGACGTGGTGATCCACAACGACCCCTATCGCGGGTCAGGCCATGTGCCCGAGCACATGCTGTTGCGGCCGGTCTTCTGGGAGGGCGAGCTGATCGCGTTCGTGGCGAACGTGGCCCACATGTCCGAGGTCGGGGCCAAGACGCCCGGCGGGCTCTGCGGCGACGCCACCGAGATCTTCCAGGAGGGACTGCTGATCCCGCCGGTCAAGATCAAGCGCCGCGGCGAGGACGTTCCGGACATCTGGAAGATGGTGCTCACAAACCACCGCACGCCGCGGGTGACCTTCGGGGACTTCCGCGCCATGATGGCTTCGCTGGAGCTCGCCGAGCGGCGCCTGCACGCGCTCGTGGTCGAGCAGGGGCTCGACACGTTCAAGGCCGGCGGCGAGGAGCTGATCGCGATCGCCGAGCGGCGCATGAGGGCCGAGATCGAGGAGATACCCGACGGCGTGTACTTCTTCGAAGACGCGATCGAGGATGACGGGATCGGTGAGGGCTCATTCCCGATGAAGCTCGAGCTGACCATCGACGGCAGCGAGATCATCGCCGACTTCACGGGCTCGGCGCGCCAGGCGGTGGGGCCGGTCAACGCCATCTACGCAGTCACCGCCTCGGCGATCTACAACGCGTTCCTGCACCTCACCGACTCGACCATCCCCCGCAATGAGGGCTGCTACCGGCCGTTCACGATCATCGCCCCGCGCGGCACGATCGTCAACTGCGAGTTCCCCGCGCCGGT
>Ga0210403_10004565_pt1 | contig 11918 bp, 13 predicted proteins | sample IncBWC19MmetaG_FD_150863 | JGI IMG/M metagenome (GOLD analysis project Ga0210403, IMG submission 150863) | Forest soil microbial communities from Barre Woods Harvard Forest LTER site, Petersham, Massachusetts, United States - Inc-BW-C-19-M | ecosystem: Environmental > Terrestrial > Soil >... | reverse complement strand
CGGTCAGCGCGATACCGTCGGGCTCGACCAGTCCCTCGGCCAAGGGCCGCGTGATCTCGTAGTCGCCGCAAGTCAGCGTCAAGGGGAGCTTCGTCGCCACTTCGGATCCTTTCGCATTCTGCAGTGTGCTGCCGGCGAGGCTTGGCGATTATCGGGCGGGAAGAAATTGCTCGGTGCAGTATTTCGTCAGGTCGGGCTCCTTGTCGATCAGTCCAAGATCGACGAAGGATCGCCGGATGGTCGCGAGCGCCGAAGGCTCGAACCGGCCGGTGTCCGAGAACATGGGCATCACCAGATCATATTGTTTCTCCTCGACCTCGATCGAGAAATTGGTTCGCGCGCGCGATGCGCGGACGGTCTCGTCCTTATTCTCGCGCATGAACGCGATGGTGTCGAACCAGCCGTTGAGGAAACGCCGGACCGCATCGGGATTCTTCTGCACTATTTGCTCCGAGGCGTAGATGGTATGGATCATGAAGTCCTTGACGATGTCGGAGGCGGGAAAGAGCAGCCGTCCCCGCCCGGCCTCGGCGAGCTGCAGGCCGAGCGCCGATGAGCTGACCACCGCATCGATCTGGCCTGTCACCAGGGCGGCCACCTGGTTCGGCAATTCGGCGCCCACCGTCACATAGGTCAGGGCGTCGGCGTCCCAGCCTTTTTGGCGGGCCAGCTCACGCATCAGCCATTGCGTCAGCGAATTCACCGTCGAGACGCCGATCCGCTTGCCCTTGAGGTCAACGGCGCTCCGCGCCGGCGAATCAAAGGGGGCGATGACGCCGAGCAGCAGCGGCGGCCCGGCCATGCTCGCCACGGCGATTTCCGGGGCGCCCTTCACCAGGAAGATCAAATCGGTCCCGGCTCCGAGCCCGATATCGAGGCTGCCGGCCGTCATGGCCTGATGCAGCCTGGCGCTGCCGTTGAGCGTCACCTCTTCGGGGTCGATGCCATATTTCGCAAACAAGCCGTGCGCGACGCCAAGCCGCAAGGCAACGAAGGAGAAGGACTGCGCCGACGGATTGCCGACCCGGATTCTGTCGGCCGCGCGTGCCGCGGACGCCGGGATCAAACCGGCAAGGACCGCGGCCGCCGCCGCGAGCGCCACGCCGTAACAGCCCGCCATGGAAACAGCCCGCACGACCGTATCCGGCCCGACGACCGGTTTGAGCCGGCGGCCCAGCCGGGCAAACCGCCTGTCAGGCCAATCCGTCAACAACCGGTTCATGTCATCACGACTCTATAATTTCATGGCCGTGCTTCAAGAGCCAAAGGGGCGACTTCAGAGGACGGCTGGCCGGCCGCTGGCGGGCTTTGGGAATTATGGATAGGCAATTATCTGTAGGCTTCCAGGAAGGCCGATATCTTGTTATCGTTCTATCCAGGAGCCGTCCGGGGCGGGGAGTATCGATCAAGGGGGGGCCATCAGGGAGTACCTCTGCGATGGTTTTCCCGTTACGAAATTCGCCGGGCCCGAATGCCGATGATTTGCGACCCTCTTTGGCGGGCAAGCGCGGGCAGGCAAGCGCGCGAGACGGTCTTGTTGCCGAGCCGGCCGGCGATCGCGACCTTCAGCGACTCGAGGCCAGCGTTGCGTGGGTGCGGCGCGAGGCCCTGGCCATTCGAGCCGATGCCGGGCGTCGCACCTCGAAAAGCAGGATTGCGCTCCCGCGCGCCGCCCAGCTGCCTCCGGTATTCGGGATTATCCCCGTGAGCGCTGAAAGTTCGTTTCGCAGGCGCGCGCCGCCGACTTTCCAGGTGGCGCCTCCGCGCGCGTGCGAGCGTCTTCAGCTTCCGCTCCGAGGCAGACGGCATGGCCGCAATCTGCGCGGAGCGCTGCTCATCCTGATCGCCGGCACGATCGTGGGATCGATCACATATCGGGTCTCGGTCGGAGGACTGCTTCCAGCCTCGGTGCTCGCGCAAGCCGCTCTTCTCCAGGCGCAGTGACGGCGGTCAAGCTGCCGGAGGGCGCATGAAGGACGTGGTGGTGATCGGCGCCGGCAAAATAGGCGCCACTGTCGCCGGGCTGCTGGCCGCGACCGACGACTACCAGGTGACCCTGGCCGATCGCTCCCCGGAGGTTCTTGCTCGCCTCGATCGTGATAAACGCGTTCGCATCGCGGCTGCGGATGCCCAGGACAGCTCGAAGCTGGTCGATCTGCTGAACGGGCGGTTTGCGGTGCTCAATGCCGCCCCGTTCCATCTGACGACGCGCGTGGCGGAAGCGGCCCGCGCGGCCCGCACCCATTACCTCGACTTGACCGAGGACGTGGCGAGCATACGCCGGGTCAAGGAGCTCGCCGCCGATGCCGGCGCGGCCTTCATTCCGCAGTGCGGACTTGCGCCGGGTTTTGTCTCCATCGTGGCGTTCGACATGGCGAAGCGCTTCGAGATGCTCGACAGCGTGAAGCTGCGGGTCGGGGCGCTGCCCCAATACCCCTCCAATGCGCTCAACTACAACCTGACCTGGAGCACGGATGGGGTGATCAACGAATACTGCGAGCCTTGTGAAGCGATTGTGAATGGCGCGCGCCGCGAGGTGCCGCCGCTGGAGGAGCGCGAGGAATTTTCGCTCGACGGCGTCACCTACGAGGCGTTCAACACCTCGGGCGGGCTCGGAACGCTGTGCGACACCCTCGAAGGGAAGGTCCGTACGCTCAATTATCGCACGATCCGCTATCCTGGCCACGCTGCGATCATGCGCGCGCTGCTCAACGATCTGCGGCTGCGCGACCGCCGGGATGTGCTGAAGAATATCCTGGAGCATGCAGTACCGACGACGCTGCAGGATGTGGTGATCATCTTTGTCACGGTCAGTGGCCGCAACAATGGTCAGCTCGTCCAGGAGACCTATGCGAACAAGATCTACAGCCGTGATGTCGACGGCCGGACCTTGAGCGCCATTCAGATCACGACGGCTGCGGCGATCAGCACCGTGCTCGATCTGCTCGCGAGCGGACAATTGCCGCAGAGCGGGTTCGTGCGTCAGGAGGATATTCTGCTGAAGATGTTCCTGGCGAACCGCTTCGGACAGGTCTTCGCCAAGCCGGAAACGAGCGTTCCGCATGAGCGTTCCGGGGGCGCGGGGCGATCATGAGCATGGCGCGGGTCAAGCTTGCAGCGGTCCGCGACGAAGCGCTCGCCATCCTGTCACGGCTGGGAGTGCCGGAGCGCGCATTCACGCTCGACGGACTTGCCGCCGTTTCGCCGATCAGCGGCGAGCTCATGGCCCATGTCGGGATCACGAGCCCGGAGCAGGCGAGCGCCGTCATAGGGCGTGCGGTGGATGCCTTCGGCGCCTGGCGCGCGGTCCCGGCGCCGCGGCGCGGGGAGCTGGTGCGCATGCTGGCGGGGGAACTGCGCGCCGCCAAGGACGATCTCGGCCGGCTGGTGACGCTCGAGACCGGCAAGATCGTGTCGGAGGGCCTCGGCGAAGTTCAGGAGATGATCGACATCTGCGACTTCGCGGTCGGGCTGTCGCGCCAGCTCTACGGCCGCACCATCGCGACCGAGCGGCCCGACCACCGGATGATGGAATGCTGGCATCCGCTCGGCGTCTGCGGGGTCATCTCGGCCTTCAATTTTCCGGTGGCGGTATGGTCCTGGAATGCCGCGCTGGCGTTGGTCTGCGGCGACCCGGTGGTCTGGAAACCCTCCGAGAAGACGCCGCTGACGGCGCTGGCCACGCAAGCGGTGGTCGAGCGCGCGCTGCGGCGCTTCGGCGACGCGCCCGCGGGGCTTTTGGGGGGCCTGATCGGGGGCCGCGACGTGGGCGAGGCGCTGGTCGACGACCGCCGCGTCGCCGTCCTCTCGGCCACGGGTTCGACCGCCATGGGCCGCGGCGTCGCCCCGCGCCTCGCCGCCCGTTTCGCCCGCCCGATTCTCGAGCTTGGCGGCAACAACGCCGCCATTGTCGCGCCCTCGGCCGATCTCGATCTCGCGGTCCGCGCCATCGCCTTCGCGGCCATCGGCACGGCCGGCCAGCGCTGCACGACTTTGCGGCGGCTGTTCGTGCACGACACCATCTATGACGGCCTGGTGTGGCGGCTGTCCCGGGTCTATGCGTCCGTCAAAATCGGCGATCCGCGCGCGGCCGGAACGCTGGTCGGTCCGCTCATCGATCGGCGCGCCTTCGACAGCATGCAGCAGGCGCTGGCAGAGGCGCGCGCGGCCGGCGGCAACGTATATGGCGGCGAACGCATCGAGGGGATCGGGGGCGCAAACGCTTATTATGTGCGGCCCGCCCTCTGTGAGATGCCGGAGCAGACCGGCCCCGTCCTGCGCGAAACCTTTGCGCCGATTCTCTACGTGATGCGTTACTCGGACTTCGAGGAGGCAATCCGATTGCACAACGCCGTCGGCGCCGGCCTTACCTCCTCCATCTTTACGCTCGATATGCGCGAGGCCGAGAAATTTGTCTCGGCCATGGGCTCGGACTGCGGCATCGCCAACGTGAATATTGGACCCTCGGGAGCGGAGATCGGCGGCGCCTTCGGTGGCGAGAAGGAGACCGGCGGCGGTCGCGAGGCCGGCTCCGATGCATGGAAGGCCTATATGCGTCGCGCCACCAATACGATCAACTTCGGGACGCAGCTTCCGCTCGCGCAGGGCGTGAGGTTCGACATCGAAGAGTAGTTGGCGAAGGTTGCACGCGGCTTGTGGCGGCTCATGATCCCCGCCGGCGCGAAATCAGGCGGTCGCCGACTTGAACGTCATGGCGATGCCGTTCATGCAATAGCGAAGGCCGGTCGGCGGCGGCCCGTCGTTGAACACGTGGCCCAGATGTCCGCCGCAGCGGCGACAGTGGACCTCGGTCCGCTTCATGGCGAGAAACGTGTCCTCCGAGGTGCCGATGGCATCATCGAGGGGCTGCCAGAAGCTTGGCCAGCCGGTCCGGCTGTCGAACTTGGTCGTCGAGGAAAACAGGGGCAGGTCACAGCCCGCGCAGGCGAAGGTTCCGGGACGTTGCTCGTGATCGAGCGGACTGCTGAAGGGGCGCTCGGTGGCCTCTTGTCTCAGCACTGCATATTGGGCTGACGTCAGCAATTGGCGCCATTCCGCGTCGGAATGCGAAACCTCGAAGGTTTCCGCCGCCTGCGAGACCGATGGCGGACCGAAGAGGCGGTTGGCGATGAATAGGGCAAGCGCACTCGCGCCGGCCCAGAAAACGTGTCGCCGCGTCAGCATGACTGTTGCCTCCAGAGGACGATCCAACGATGCTCACGTCATTATACGTCGTGGGAAGCCGCGGCGTTACGGCGATCACCCAGATGTGACCTGCTCGCCAGGGGAGCACAATCTCCAAGGGTCCCGCGAGCCGGTCGCAGGCCGGGTTCTTGCGACTACTGCGAACATCGCACTCGGGAGCCAAGCGTCCGGGGGCGTCGATCGCGCTGCGCCACCGGCCGTCCTCCGCAGGAGCCCCTGTGTCTTCAGATCAAATCAATCGCGCTGCAGCAAGAGGTCTCCGGTATCCCCGATGGCAGACGGTTGACGCCGAAATCCTGGCAAGTGTCGTGCTGCTGAGCGCGGTGCTGGTCATCGGTCTCGCCACGGTCGGCGACTATGGAATAACGGTCGATGAGTTCAACGCCGACGACTACGGGCGCAAGGCGTTGGCCTGGTATGCGAGCGGCTTCACCGATCGCTCGAGCTTCGAAAGCGTCGAGGATACGCTTTGGTATTACGGCCCCTGGTTCCACATCCTGACCGCATTGGTCCAATCATTGCGGATTGCCGATCCATGGACTGTTCGCCATGCGATGACCTTCCTGGCCGGCCTCGCCGGGCTCGCGGCGCTGGTGCCGATCGGGCGGCTCGCGGTCGGCCGTTGGGCCGGTCTGGTCGCCGCCGGTCTTTGCCTGACCACCGGCTATCTCTACGGCAGCCTCTTCTTCACGCCCATCGACGTGCCGTTTCTGTTCGCCATGACGTTGGCGACGCTGGCGATCGTGCAGATGGCGGGTCGGGTGGTGCCGTCGTGGCCCGCCACCATCGGCGCCGGCTTGCTGACCGGCCTCGCGGTCGCGACCCGCGCCTCCGGCCTCATCACGCAAGTCTATCTTCTGGCGGCGCTGGGGCTGTGCGCCCTCGAGGCGGTCGTGGATCCGGGCGGCTCGCGCGGCGGCCACCTGCTGCGGATCGGCGCGCGGGCGGTCTGCGCGCTCGCGATCGGCTGGATTGCGGCCTTCGTGCTGTGGCCCTGGCTGCAGATCGGCAATCCGTTCTTGCATTTCAAGCTCGCATTCGAGCTCTTCGCCAATCATCCTAACGCGTTCGAAATGCCGGTCTGGGGCATGACGGTTTTGACCACCGCCTTGCCGTGGTGGTACGTGCCCGGGCAACTCTTGGCCCGCTTGCCGGAAGGCTTCTTGTTGTTGCTGATGGCGGGCATCTTGTCCGCGGCTGCGGCCGCAGTCGGCTTCTTGTGCGCGGCGATTGGAGCATTCGCGAAGCGCCGGGCCGGAAGATTGCGGAGCGCGGCCCTGCTCCTGGCGCGATCGCGGCGCCAGCTGCTGGTCTGGATGGCGGTGGTCTTGCCGCTCGGCTTCATCATCGTTCGGCATTCGACGCTTTATGACGGCATTCGACACGTCCTGTTCGTCATCCCGATGCTTGCAGTGATCGCCGGGGCCGGCTTTGTGCGGCTACGTCCCGGTCGCATGCCGCTGCTTTCGGCGGCCGTCGGCGGCGCCTATGTCGGGGTCGCGTTCTGGACGCTCGCCGTGCTGCACCCGCTGGAATACGTCGCCGCCAACGCGCTGGCCGGCGGAGTTGCGGGCGCCCAGGGGCGCTTCGATCTCGACTATTGGTCGGTGGCCGCGACCGTAGCGCTGCGGCGGCTGGAAAGCCGGCTCGACTATGATGACCCCGGGCGTTTTGCGCGGAACCCACCCAGCATTACCGTTTGCATGAGCTACCGTGAATCGCAGGTAGCGCCCATGTTCAGGCGGCCCTGGCGGCTCGAACCCGATCCCAAGCGCGCGGATTTCATGATTGCAACGGAGCGCTGGCCTTGTGCGCAGGACATTCCCGACGCCGTTCTCATCGACGAGGTTCGGCGCTTTGATCGCCCCTTCGCCTGGGTCTACGTCCGGAGGCACCCGCGAGCGCCCGGTTCTTTGGAGACCGCCGCGCCGCGCTGACATCAAGCGGTAGGGAGACCGGCGGGGCCACGGGATGATTCGGTCCCCCGGCCGGAGCGGCAACGGGCGCGGCGAGCGCGATGGTTCGCGCCAGAACCGTGATCATCTCGAGCTGTGTGCGCAGCTTCAGGTGCAGATTCAGAATGACGATGAGGCTGATGCCGACCCAGGTGTAAAGAACCAGATCCACCCCGCGCCCGATTCCGACGAATTCCGCAAGCCGGGTGCTGTGCGACGGCACCCAGACAAAATAGAGTCCGGCGAGCGCGACGAGCGACGACAATACCGCCACCACCGGCGATCTGCGATATTCGATCCACGCGTACAGGAACACCGTGCAAAGCAGCAGCGAAAAAAGAATCTGAGCGATCATCGGTACAGTTCTTGCGCAAAGAGATCGAGCAGGATCGTGACGGAATCGCCGATGCGCTGCCCCTTGGCCAGCGAATAGGCGGTATATTCGATGGTGACCGGAACCTCGACATAGCGCAGGCCGCTCTGAGCGATCTCGTGGAGAATTTCCGATGCATGGGCCATGCGGTTCTGCCGCAGGCGGATCGCGCCGGCGCCCTCTCGGGTCAAGGCGCGCAACCCGTTGTGGGAATCCGTCAGGCGCAGTCCCGTGGTCAAACGGGTGAACACGGTCGCCGCCCGCAGCAGCCAGCGGCGGAGCGGGGGAAGGTTGCGGGTCTGTCCGAGAAAGCGGCTGCCGAGCGCGAAGTCGGCCCGCTCTTGCCGAAGGGCATCCAGCAGACGCGCAATGTCGGAGACCCGGTGCTGGCCGTCGGCATCGAAAGTGACCAGGATGTCGGCGCCCCGCGCCAAGGCATAATCGATCCCGGTCTGCAGGGCGGCGCCCTGACCAAGATTGATTGGATGAGCGACCACGTGGGCGCCGGCCGCCGCCGCGATATGGCGGGTGCCGTCGCCGGAGCCGTCATCGACCACGACCACGTGGTGGCCGGCGCGGCCGAGCTCCGTGACGACACGCCCGATCGTGGTCGCCTCGTTGTAGGCGGCGCAAATCACCCACAGACTTGGATGCTGGGCAGATTCCATCCCGGTGTTCGCTTTTTCTCGGCGGCTTGTCTCCAGCAGCCTGTCGTCAGCACCTTGTGTATCAACGGCTTGCGCATCGACGGCTCACGCAACTGGGGGCTCGGCCTGAGGCCGCCGTTCAACCCCACTCCCAACTCCGTGCGACCCATAGGGTTCCCTCAGCTCGTAACGAGAAAGAGACCGCACAATATGAAGAGCATTCCCGCGATCAGACGCGGCGAGATCGTGTCTCCGAACACGAGGCCTGCCAATAACGGGGTCAACGCGAAGGCCAGTGCTACAAAAGGGTATGCGCGTGACAGTGGTGTGAAACTCAGGATCCATACCCAAAGAAATGCGAACCCGGCGTAAAGGACGAAGGCGGAGATGAAATAGACGTTCGAAGCCAGTCCCAGAAGACGGTCCCCGAGGCCGCCCCCGCCGGTGCCGTAACGGAGCGCCGCCATCTTGAACAGCAGCTGTCCGCCCGACATCCCGGCCGCATAGGCCACCAGCAGGACGATTTGCCACAGCGTCAGCCGGTCGTTGCTCATGACGGCGGCTTGCGCAGCACGATGCGCATCGCATCGAACAGATTCACCGGGATGCCGATCCGGCTGGCGGCGGTTATCGGCGCGCCGCGAAAGCCCAGCATCCGCCTCACCTGGAAGAAAATCAGTGAAAGCGGAACCACCTTGGCGGGGTGGTCGCAGCGCTCCGGCGACAGGCCGAGCGTGCGCGACATTCGGCGAATGCTTTCCGCGGTGAAGAACCAGAGGTGCTGGGGGGGCGTCATCAGTCGCCACTTGGCGCCGGCGAGTCGCGCCAGCGGCGACGCGAAATCTCCGGTCGTGATCACGATGATTCCGCCGGGCCTGAGGTAGCGACGGCAGAGGGCCAGGGTTTCGTGCGGCTGCGGCAGATGCTCGATCACGTCGAACAAGGTAATGACGTCGACATTCCCGATCTGTGCCATGCTGGTCTCGTCGGCAATCCCCGACAGGACGTTCAAGCCGGAGCGGCGACAATACTCGGCCGCCTCGTCGGCGAGTTCAATCCCCGCGACGTCGAAATAGCGTTCCGCTTCCTTCAGAAAAAATCCGTAGGCGCATCCGAGATCGAGCAGCCTTCCAGCCCGACAGCAGGTGTGAATGAACTCCACGCTGCGCGCAAATTCTCGGCGCAGGACCGGCTCGGCGGCGCGATAATCCGAATATCCGTCACTGCGGTGGCCGGAAAAATAATCGCCCGTGTAATAGGCGTGCGGATCGAACCCCGCATCTTCTGTTCGTCCCAGGCCACAGCTCCGACATTGCCAAATGTCGCAACCATTCGTTCGGTAGAGCAGCGCGTGCGTCGTCGTTTCTCGACAGGCCGGGCATGCCTGCGAGGCCGTCGCTGCTCCGGAAGGGGCGTTTCTCTCGGTCATGCAGCGTTGCCTCTGAGACAGCAGGGTCCTCTGGTCGCCGCGGCGTCAACGACCATAACAGACCTCTGGATCGGCCATCTGGCCGGGTGATCGGACTGGGGGATCGGGCCGGGTGCGGGCTACCTCGATAAACGGAGCTTGTTGTCGCGGCCCGCAGCCGGACCGTGCGGAGGACCGAGCAATCGATCGAATTCGCGCTTGCTCACTGCGTAACATTCGCATGACTGCTGTTCGAGAGCCGCACGATCGGTGACCGTGACGTGTCCGCGACTGTACTTGATGAGGTCTTGCCGCTTCAATTGGTTGGCCGCGAGCGTAATGCTGGTACGCCGAACGCCCAGCATCATTCCAAGAAACTCCTGCGTGAGCGTAAACTGGTTGGACTGGACGCGGTCATGGGTCATCAGGAGCCATCGGCAACACCTCTGCTCGACCGTGTGGAAGCAGTTGCAGGCCGCCGTCTGGGCAATCTGGTTGAACAACGCGTGGACGTAGTGCAGTATGACGGTTGCCATGGTGCTGCTGCCCTTGAGCGCTTCACGAAGGGCGCTCGCCGGCATGCGCAAGGCCGTTCCCGGCACTTGGACATACGCATCGTTCGGTGCGACCGTGTCTCCCAGAATGATCGGCAGACCGACCATTCCTTCATTGCCGACCGTTCCGACCTCGGCCGCAGAACCATCCATCATCGTGGTTACGATGGATGCGACGCCCGTGACCGGGAAGTATACGAACGCAATCGGCTTTCCCGCCCTATACAGCTCGAACTTATAGTCGAGCGGCACCGGCTCGAGATAAGCGCGTAACCGGTCGAAGTCGTTCGCGGGAAGCAATTCAAGCAACCGATTTCGTTGCGATTGAAACGGCTGATCCATGAAACATGGTCCTTCGCGCCCCCCGCAGTATTTGGCATGCAGTCCTTTCGTCTGGCCAGCCGCAGGGTGATGCATTGCGCTCGCCGCTGGCGTTGGCCCGCCTCCCGGTCGTTGTTGCTTCTTGTTCGAACCCGGCGTCGGCGCCGTCCCGGCCGCCTCCTGCACGGACGGCTACAGGCGACCGGGTGCTCGAGCGCGGTTTTCGGCAACCCGCCCCGGTCCGTAAGGCTCCCGACATAGAAGCAAATTTCGTGACCCGAAGCAATCACATGCCAAGGGGCGGACCGGGCAGGCGATCGGACGGCGCTTTGACCGTCCCATGGCCTCGCAGGCGCTTGCCTCAGGCCGTCCCCATCGAGCAGGCGGATATGTCCGCGCCTGCAGCCGGAGAATCCGCATCCGGTCGCAGCCCGGCCATGATCGTTTCGGTGAAGCGCCGGCTACTTCGGTTGAAACTCCTGGTTCGGGAAGCTGGATGTCTCGGGCGCCTTGATGACGATGTAGTTATGGTCGGCGGTGGTATGGCAGGCGTTGCAGCCGGCCGTTATCTTCGCGTAGGATTCATTGAATTGGCGGGCGTCGCCAGCCTTGATGGCGAAATCCATGACCGGGAAAATCTGCTTCATGGCGGCGTCGAAAAGATCGGCGACCGGCAGTCCCTTGTAGCGCGGCACCTCTTTTCCGATGACCAGGAAGCCGGCCTTGAGCTCGTTGAATTCGTAGCCGGCCAGAATCCAGTTTTCCGCCTTACCGGCCAGGCCCAGCTTGGCATGGCGCGGCTGGATAAGCATGTTCATGAGCGCGCTCATTTGCGGACTGAACGGCTGCGGCGGCAAGTCGGCGCGGTTGGGCTCCTCTTGCTGCGCGTCTTGTTGCGCGCGGCTGATGACCGGGACCGCGGCGATGACCGCCAAGCCGGTGAGCGCGGCCAGAATCATGGTGGCGGTGAGGCGAGTATGCATCCGTGTCCTCCTTGGGTTTTTGATCCATTGCCGGCGGCGTCGGCGCATCGATCCGCCGCGCGAGTGACCGTGTGGTTGGGGTGTCGACCATCGTGCTATTCTATCACAAGCCGAAGACGTAGAGCATCGATGCCGTCGAGGTGTTCTTGAGCTCCGGCGCGTTCGGTATCACCGCATTGGGCTGCTTCGAGCCGGCCAGAACCGCGATGTACTGCTTGCCGTTGACCGAATAGCTCACCGGCGGCGCATTGATGCCGGTCCCGGTGTTGAAGCTCCAGAGCTCCTGCAAGGTCTTGGCGTGGTGGGCCGTGAACGCGCCGTCCGGCTCGCCGATGAAGACCAGGTTGCCGGCGGTCGCCAGCGCGCCGCTGAGATTGGGATATTCGAGCCGCAGACGCGCCCTGATCTCGCCGGTGGCGGGATCGATGGCCTTGAGGCTGCCATAGAGGCGCGTCGGGTTCTTGTTGCCCCC
>Ga0210403_10004563_pt1 | contig 11919 bp, 13 predicted proteins | sample IncBWC19MmetaG_FD_150863 | JGI IMG/M metagenome (GOLD analysis project Ga0210403, IMG submission 150863) | Forest soil microbial communities from Barre Woods Harvard Forest LTER site, Petersham, Massachusetts, United States - Inc-BW-C-19-M | ecosystem: Environmental > Terrestrial > Soil >... | reverse complement strand
CTCCAATGATGACTTGACCATTAGTTAAAGGACCGATGGTAGTCGATGGCGTTGTTGCTCCTTGTCCTAAAAGAAAAGTATTTAGAGTAGAAACAACTTCTGTTTTTAAAGAATGAGTCCCAGGATTTCCCGTTACAAAAGTTGTGGTAGCTCCTGAAATATTTATATTTTCTGGAGAACCCGTAGGACTTACGGCCCCTCCTGTATCACCTGTCAAAGTCTGAATTGCTGAACTTGCCCCACCAGTAAGAGAAACAAAACCTGTAGCGGAATCAACAGTAAAATCAGTGCTATCAAAACTTGCCAATCCAGCATTATTAATATTTTTTGCTGCCGATGTGCTTGTTGTTGTTACTTGAACATCTAATTCTTCTGTGTTTGTAGCATTTTTCTTAAAAAATACAGGTTTTGCATGTGTTGCATTGGTTACTGTAACTCCATCTAATGTTATCGCTCCCGTTCCTGCGGCTGGAACTACTGCAAGAGAGTCATCTCCTATAAGCTCAGTGACAACCCCTGTGTTTCCAGAATTTTTAACTTGAACGAATCCAGAAGTAACGGTGAACATATTAGCATCAAATTGAGCTACTCCAAAATCATTGGCTGTTGAAACTGCTGCATTAGATCCGGCAAGCTGAATTTGTAAATCTATTGTATTGGCTGCAAGGCTATTTGTTCGAATGGGATTTGCTTGCGTTCCCGTGGCAAAAGTAGTTCCACCCTCAATCTTTATGTTTCCGCTCCCGTCAGGCAAAACAGGATCAGTTCCGGGGGCAGTATGAGCATCAGGGTGTACTCCTGTTATAGCTCCTCCTACTCCAGTTGCAGCAATATTAATAGTATGATTATTAATACCCTGCGTGATTTGTATCCCTGTTCCTTGAGTGAAAACAATCTGAGGAGGAATCCCCCTAGGGGTGATGATATTTGTATCCGGCAATAAAAACTGTTCAACTCCAGTAATACCCGAAGATTCTAATAATTCCCAATGTGCACAAGTTTGAGTGTTAGCATCTAATCCATATTGAGTAACGACCCAAATCCTATTAGATTGAGTGGTATTAATCCAAAAGCTACCAATTGGATAATATCCCGTTTGTTCTTTTGGTCTAATGTCTGGAGAAGTAAAAGGAGTTCCGTCAGTACCATTAAGAGGATCTCTTGGTCGAAGATAAGAAGGAGCAAAACGATAATCTTGACCTAAATATCTTGTTACATTACGAAAACTATCCGAATTAGTCGTCATATTACCTAGGAGTAGTAAAATCTATCATGAGATCGACATAATCTATATAAAATATACGATTGGTTGTACCGACCGTTTTAAAAGCTGTCCAGGTAGGGCCTATAGCATTAGTAGAAATATTTGTATTGATGGTACCTATCGATACTCCATTGACAAAAAACGTGGCTGTTGTAGTCCCTAAATTGTAAGAAATTCCTAGACGTGTCCATCCAGTAGATACTGCTGTGGAGGAAGTGGTTGTTGTTCTAATTCCCCCATTGGCACTATTGATAAGCCAATTGGCCGAAGTGTTTACAAGATATGTAAAGTAAAATCCATTATTAGGAGGATTTGTGAAAACCCATCCATCATGTATTCCAAGATACAGAGTATAATCATCAACTGCCGTGGTGGCTAAAGTTTGAATATTAAAACATGTTTCAAAATATAAATTGCCACCACCCAAAACAACTGCCGGAGTGGAACCAATTCCAAGACTTACACTAACATTTCCTGTACTCGTTGTGCCCACCTGCATTTCAATTAATCCGGCATGAGCATTATCAATAGGAGAAGCTGGAGCAGCCGCGGCGCCTGTTCCTGTGACATGGATATCGAATTCCATTGCACTGCTCATGTCATCATAGAAACGATATCTATTTGAGGCTGTGCTTGCTTGAGGAACACCATTAAACCATTCAAGAGTTCCTATTTGAGAGGGAGGACCAATAAATTGAAAATTAGAAGATCCTTCGGCAACTGGAATACTATTAGCTGTCGGATTTGCAACGCCAGTTCCCCCATTTGCTGGGCCTATTATCCCAACAATACCGGTGGCGCTATTAAGACTTGAATATATTGTCATAATCAATACCCCAAAACGGTGATGATTAAAGTTCCTGTGCCAGCTGATCCCGAAGGCAATTTAGCTTGAAATTGTGTTTGAGAAGGTTCAGATGCTTGTTTATCTTCCTGTTGAGGACCACCCGGGATTCCTTCTCCAATAGAAAGGGTGCTACCTGCCGGAATATAGTAAGCATCCGAAGGAGTGCCATCAGAAATATTCACATCTGTTGTGGTCGCATTAACTATGGAAACTTTATATCCTGCAATAGTTACAATGGATCCAACGTTCTGGTTGGAGGTTGTTAAGGATGATCCCGCAATCGTTCGGACTTGTCTTTTTAAAAGCCTAGTCGTCATATTTACTCCTTATTGGAATCCGCATTGATAATTAACTAGGTCTACTTCAGCATGTCCACCGGCAGGCGTGGTATAGATAATATAAGGAATAACCGTCGAAGCACTGGTGAAAGTATATGCCGCTGAGGCGGATGGGACAGCTCCATTAATAAGATATGTCACAACACCCGCAGCATTCACATTGACTCTTATCGTAAATGTCGTTGCAGCGGTAATCGATTGAGTGGAACTCGTAATTATATTACCTCCTGAACCGACTTGGGTTTGAGATTCTAACAATCCAGAAATCCCGTGAACTCCCATAGTTGCATAGTCTGTATATCCTGCTGGAACGGTAGCTTGATAGGCTTGTACTTTTCTAAATCCTACATATAAATCCGTAACGTCGGCAATAATCGCTACATTAAAGGAGGCTTGAACATAAAAAGCGGCTGATGTACCTGTGACGAATGCATTTTTAGAATTTACTGAATTTCCTTCAGTAATTTCAATTGTTTTAGAAGCTGCTCCTCCGATTGTATCAATATTTAATCCATTCCCTGCGGTTGTGCTTAAAGTAGGAGCGATAGCACTAGAAACCGTGGTATTATATTGTTCAAAATATCCACCCCACTGTGGTATAGACCAGACATTTGCGGTATTAATCGTGACAGCAGCGGTTCCACCTGTGCTTGCAGACATTACGGGAATAGAATTGATTGTTGGAAGAATTGTCAATCTAGAATTTGTAAAACTCAAAGTAGTTCCAATTTGAGTCCAAAGTCCAGGAACTGAGGTTAATATCCACACATTTCTTGTTACAGTATTAAGCCACAATGTACCTAATGGAAATTTTGTATTATTTGTCGTAGGATCCAATTTTGATTTGACAAATTGCCATCCACCTACGGGCACAATAATATTTATGCCTTCATAAGCTTGAGATTCTTTGTTTTGCCCTAAAGGATTTTTTCCGGTCATGATACGCCTCCATGCGCTTATGTCAGTTAATATTTACTATCAAGTAAATATTTGAATACAGGCTAACGAAAGGAGTGGTTTAATTTCACCAAAATTAAAGGAAAAATTATGTCTGGTTGCCAGGAGATAAATATGATAAACTTAAGAAAAAGGAGAAATTTTATGGAAGTATGGGGACCAGTTTTAGCTTTAATTGTAGCAAATTTTGCCTTAATTGTTCCTCTTTTTCTATGGAATAGAGCCGAATCTAGAGCTGATATTCGCCACATGGATATAAAATTAGAAGCAACTAGGGAACTTGTAAGAGCTATTTATGATGAAACAAGAGATTTTCATAATAGACTGTGTTCTATTGAAGAACGTAACAAAAAATGAAAAAATATAAGCACGTCCTGAAAAAAATCCAATACGCTACTCTTGATATGGAAGTATCTGACAATGAAACTATCGGGGATATTACTTCAAAGATTGAAGAAATGTCAGATGAAGAATTAGGATTTGGAGATCCTGAATATCATCTTGAGGCTATAACAAAGGAAGAGGGAAAGGTATCAAAAATAGTATGGAGAAAGAAATAATGGACTGGACGCAATTTGTTGTTTTCTGTTTAGGAGTGGGCGGATTATGGTTATGGAATAGATCTGAAAATCGATCAGATATCCGACATATGGATGCGACTTTACAAGCTAATCGGGAACTCATACGAGAAATTCATAATGAAATTAAGGAAGAAATGAGAGATTTTCATACTCGGCTTGCTCTTCAAGATCAAGAATTTAAAATGAGATTATGTGCCATTGAAGAAAAAAGAAAATCCTAAGATTTCTTACTTTTTTTCTTTCCCAATCCTATTAACGCATATAGAATTTTAATCATATCTTCAGATGGTTTTTTTTCTTTTCTTTTTTTCATCTTTATCTTTTTGTTTGGAGGCTTTCTTTTCTTCAATTTCTTTTTTATGTTTGGCTTTTTTGGCTGCTTCAGGAGCTCCAAGGAAATCATAAATCGTTTGATATTTTCGTGTGTATTCTTTCCCCTTACCGCCATATTGTTTTTGAAGATCTCGGATTAATTGTCCAAGACCTGAGAATCTAGACCCTTCTCCTTCACCCCATGCCCCATAGAAATTTTCTCCAGTTGTTTTGGCTTTAAACATTGAATTTTTAAGTTTATCCGCAAAATCAAGAGGAATATCTTTATAAATATATAATGCTCCATTATGAGGTCGAAAAGCTAATTCGTTAAAATCTGCATCATATCCCGCAAAGTTAATCACACTAGATCTCAATTCCTCAGGTATTGCTTGAACCAAATTAGAATATAGATCTGCAATATCAGGTTGAGTAATCGGAAGTGTTTCAAGATCTTCATATTTACGATGTCTTTCTATTCCATTGACATTCATCTTTGCTATGCCATTTTTGACGGATTGGATTTCTCCAAGATCTCCGTTTGGCATTAGGGCAAGATTGCCTTCTGTTTCTAATTCTTTTGGCCTTTCAGGCGATTTATTGACCTGATTTAATTCTTGGCCAATCGATTCCACATTCTGGCGTTCTTGTGACTGCAGTTGCTTTTCTTGGGCATTTGGAGTTTCTGGTTTAAGATCTCTTATGATTTCCTCTAAGGGAACCTTAGCAACTTTCTCAATCGCTCCCACTTCTTTAGGATGAATCTTTCGAGCAGCAGCTGCCACATCATCAGAACTTTGATTCATAGTCAAAGCTTTATCTATAAACTGCTTTACAGGAGATTTGTTTAGGATATTTTGAGCAACTTGAATGTTAGGATTAACTGGCGCAATAGCCGGTGTTTGTTGCGCGATTGGTGCAGGATTTGGCGCAATTCCTGGAGTTTGTTCAGCAATAGGGGTAATAGGGGTTTGAACAGGGGAAACAGCCTGTTGCGCTAATTGCGGTGCAACTTGTTGAACTGCTTGTGGAATAGCGCGTTGAAGGGCATAGGCACCCAGCGGAGCTGCCACAGCTAAAGCCGTATTAGTGCCAATAGTCTTTTTTCTTTGCGCATCAACGTTATGAGTTTGTTCGCTTTCGGTTAATGTTGAATCGGCGTTTTCATAGTCTCCCCTACCACCAGTAAGGTGTTTGAGGACATAATCAGCACTATATCCTAGTGATAAAGCTGAATTTATCTTACTAGCAAGATGGGGATTTTTCTTAGTGAAGAAGTCTAAGATAGTCTTTGCTGAAAATCCCGATTTCAATGCTTTAAAAACTGAAGGGAAGGAATCATTATCTACCTATTAACTTTAGTCCGTGCAAGATTTTTTCAAGGTTATTCAAGGGAGGTTGATCGAGAGTCCGGAGTTGATTGAATTGATCATCATTTAAAGAAAAATTCTCTCCTTGAATGAGTTCATTAAGATTATCCTTAAATTCTCTCCAGTCCACACCTTTTTTTTCAAATTCTCTTCTCAACAAGATTAGATTTGCTGAAGGATCGGAACTTAAAGCTTTTTTCAATGCATCGTTGACTTGAGCATGTTGCTGAGGAGTATAGAAATTTTCCATTTCATGTGTGAAAAGTTCTCCCTCTTTGAGAGGTTTTAACCTCTGGATCTTTTTTATTTGAGGCATTTCACTTACAGCCTTGGAGGCTCCTTCTCCTAAATCTGTAATGATTCCTTCTCTTTCTTCAGGATAGTATCCTAACTTGGAAAGTAGATTTCTAGCTGTATCATAAAGACCTTCTTTCAAAAGTGGATCTAATTTTAACCGAAGATCATTTTTTGCTTTTTCATAGTCTTTTCCCGTACCTAAAGTCTCTTGAAATATTTTATTATATGTACGTGCAGGGGGAAGGTCATTTTCAATATTGCTCAAAGTATTTTTGAATTTTGTCGCTTCTTTTGCAAGAGTTCTTTCTGTATCGGCTTCGCTTTGAGATCTTCCAGCTACTTCCTCTCCTTTTCTCTTAAAATATGCTTGTTGTTCATCGGTAGCACCAGGAAGAACTTTTAAAAGTTTTTCAACAGCAATATTACCATATTCTCTTTGACTTGATCGTCTAGCCTGTGTTTCTTTTTCAACGTTAGCGTTATAAAGCTTATTTTCTTCATTGTTTTCTTTTGCAATCTGGTAGCCCTCCGTAGGAGTCATGGGGATACCTTCTCTTGTTGATTCACTAGCAATTCTTTTTCCTTCATTCCGTAAAGCGGGTAAATCTAAAACAGGTCGGACCTTTCCTTCTGTGGCTGCTTGAGGCAAATTACCTGGTTCTTGATTAGGACCAATGTTTGAAGGAAAGAATTGATTTTGTTGCATTTGTTGTCTATTGGCTCCAAATGCAGGAAGTTGCTGAACTTGTATCGGTTGATTTTCCTGGTTGAATTGTTGTCTTTCTGGTGCTCTTTCTTGCGGTCCATAATTAACATTCTGAGCTTGTCTAGCTTGTAATTCTTTCATTAAAACAGGAAAAAGTTGACCTACATATCTTTCAGCTCCCGGTATACCAGCAGTTGCAGAAATCAAGGAACTAGCTAAGTCAAAAGGAGAAGCATTAGGATTATTTCCAATACCCCTCACTTGTTGCAAAGCTTCTTGAGTCAATCCTCGTTGGTACTGCTGTTCAAATCTAGGAGTTAAAACTTGATTAACACTTTGTCCTAATGCTGCCCCTAAAGAAGGTCTGGGTGTGGAAACATGAACCATGATTAATATCTCCCATAGCTTAAACTAGAATTAAAACCTGGTAAAGCACCTCTTATGCCTCCCCCTTGACCACCAAATCCCCCTGGGCTTATTCCTCCACCACCAGCTCGTTGGACTCCTCCTCCCCCCCCTGAAAATAAAGCACCTGATCCAGGAGCAAAATAATTAGCAGCAGCGCTTGCTATTGCAGGTCCCGCAGTATGCAAAAATCCAGGTTGTCCAGGTCGTTCATAATATTGACCAGGGATTTGACTTGCTGCATTCAATCTGTTTTGAATTGGCTGCTGTGCATAGTTTAAAGCCTGTGGAAGCGCCTGCATTTGTAATCCTGACCTAAGTCCTGCTAAATCAGTTTGAAGGCTTCTACCCGCTTGCGCAAGGGCTTGATTAAGTCCACTAGAACTCATCGCTCCTCCACCAGTTCCAGCACCAGCGAAACGTTCTGCGATGCCCGGGGCAATGTTCTGTTGAAAGTTTTGCAAATAAGGAGCTTCAAAGTTTTGAAAAGCTTGCGGACTTCCATTTAAAAGATTTTGAAGATAGGATTGTCCAGAACCATATAAATCATTTCCCTGAAGTCCTCCTCCTTGCAATAGTTCTTGTAGAGACGATAATGAATCTTGGTTGTAAGGATTCATTTCTGATTCAGTACCAAAAAGGAAATCATTCACGCCACCTCTGAATTTTTTATTAGTGGCATATGCTCCCACCGCCCCGCCTAAAAATCCATTTTGAGCTAATTTGCTGAAAAAACCAGCCATATAAACCTATCCTTTAATATGAGACCATAACTTTTTGTTTAAAATTCGACTAATTACAGTTTGATAAACTCCAAATAATTCAGCGATCTTTGTTTGAGTCCATCCATTTTTTCTTAATTTAAATATTTCATTGATATCTTTTTCGCACAATTTGGATCTCGGATGATTCTCACCTTTATGAGATTTACGATTTTTCATAAACATATCATTCATGTTGTCCTGATGAGTGCCTAAAAAAAGATGATCTGGATTTACACACAACGGATTATCGCATGTATGACACACATGTATTTCCTTTGGAATTTCTTCTTTAAAAAGAATCCATGCCAAACGATGAGCTAAAATAAATTTACTTCTTAAAGATGTAGTTCCATATCCCAATTTATTTATAAATCCTTGCCATTCCCAACATGTTTTTATCACTTTAATCTTTTTTAAAAATTGCATTTTTCTTTTTTCTAAATAAATTTCATTTTGTTTTCTTTTTGAACATCCACAAGTTTTTGTGTTAGGCAAATTTGAAGAAGAAACTTCTAAAAAGTTGCCACATTTACATTTACATTTCCATTTTCCTTTCACTATTTTTTCAACAATAATTATTGAGTTATATACTCTACCTATTTCTATTTTTTTTCTCATAAAACCTCTCTACGGAGGAATTATATATTCCTTTCTACATCTATGTCAATCTATCCCTTGATAAACTCCAATATAACATAACACTGTGTGTAACTCGTACGATCAACCCCTGTAACTATATTTACATAGTTTGCATCAATAAATAATTCTATATCAGCATTTTTGGAAGCTGAATTAACATAAGGCAATGGAATCCAGAAAGTACCATTATTTGCATTTCCGTAAATTCTGGTAAAAATATAATTAGAGTTTACAGGTATTCCATGAGCAACACTTTTAGTAGTTGCATTTGGCAATGTGCCAAAATTAATCACTTTCCTAAATGTATAACGTGGTTGTCTTGAATTCTGAGAAACGTTAACATTAAACCATTGCTGTCCTGTAATAAGTTCTCTAGTTTCATATTGACCATTTTCTTTAATGTTTATCGCATTAGCAGTCCTACGTTCTCTATCAGACAAAATTTCACGAAAAAGTTTATTATTATCCTCTGGAAAATCCTGTTCTGGAGGCAAATAAGCTTGTTGAGAATTAATAGGACCAATGCCATAACTCATCCTCTAATCCTTCCTTGTGAACGTGTCCAAGTGACCAATCCTTGCATTTCAAATTGAGCAACACCTTTAACTTCATCATTTAATTGAGGTTGAGATAATGTAAAAAGAAGCTGATGCATGTGAGCTGTCGCCCCTAGGAATATTCTATAATACTTAGCATCTCCTTGAGGAAATTCACCATTATACAAAAAACCGTTTGATATATAGGTGTAACCTGTACTATTTACAGAAATAATAAAAGTATTGTTCGTGGGTACGGTAGAGACGATATAATTGTTGTTATTTAAAATTGTTCCAATATTTCCTACAATATCCGAAATTACAATTGTCTGTCCTACCGAGAGATTATGATCTCCTATCGTTGTGAAAAGAGTAGTTGTGCCTGTTGTAATAGCCGAAATCGCAATTACTCCGCGCGAAAAAAGTTCTACTGTCTTTGTTAAAACAGGGCTAGATTGATCATCAACATAATGTTGAACCGTTATTTCCCCTCCGATATTTGTAGAGCAATAAAGATCAACATATCCTAGACGGCATTTCATGCCTTTTTCGATGTAAGGATTGAATCTTTTTGTAAAAATACTGAAATTATATGGGGTTCCGTTATCAGTAACTGGAGATTGAAAAAATTCAAACATCAAATAAACATTTCCTAGAAGATCCCCTCCCACAATATAAGGAAAATCCATATTTTGACCCGATCCAAAATCTGACCATGTTGAATCCTGAGAATTAAAATTTTCCCAAGAATCTTTTTCAGGAATAGGTCCAGGAGAATTTAGATTTGCCCATGTAAAATCGCCTGCGGTATTTCTATAGTTTCCAAATACATTAATTCCATTAGTGCTAACACTTCCAGGAACGGGGCTAAAAGGGTTAAATATCGTCCATGACTTATCAATATAATTGTAAGCATATATTTGGGTGGCAATCGTTTGACCTAAAGGAATGTAGGTCCAATAAGCAAAATTACGGTAAAAATCCCTTATTCCTTGAACCTTATTCATGCCTGTAATATTTATAGTCGTTCCTTCAAAGGCAAATGAATCTTCAGGAATATCTAGATCAATACGACCCACATCGTTAGTATCTGAAGCAATCCATCCATAACGACTAAAAAATAATGCGGCTTCATCAAAAGAAATATTGCTAAATGTAGCTTCAGCACCATATTGAGTATTTAAACGTTCCCATATAAAAGGCAAAATCTCATTTCCAGTATATCTTAAACGCCATGTAGACCTTTGAAATGTAACTATGAGAGTATCTTTAATAACAGCTGCACTAACAATTCTTTCTGAAGTATCAGCGTCGTTAAATCCTCCTTTTCCAGGGATATCATCTCGCCATGCTTGAACATCAATTCCAAATCCTGGAGCTGGTTTATGTGTAGCATCACTTGCAATATAAGGAGTTCCAAGTTGTGACCATCTAGCACGAGAAGGAAAATTTGTCCCTGATTCTACTGTGTTTAAAACAACTAAACGACCTTTATAAGGAATTATGATCAAGCATCGGTCAAGAGTGGCAGATCCATTTACAACTGGTTGTATTGTTGTCCAATCATTAGTTACATTGAAATATTTTATATGATCTGTAGATCCCGCTGTACCTACACCATTAGTAACCCACATAGAGCCGGCAAAATTACAAGACCAAAAATAATCATTAGTTCCGTTAGACCAAGAAAAAGGGGTTGTTTTGTCTGCAAGAAAGGTGACATCTTGAAAAGTCTGAGAAATGTCGTTAAAAATGTAAGATTTTGTTAAACTAAATGCCACCAGAGTCTCGCCTAAAGTCGTTGGATTTATCCAATTCTTAAGACCTTGAACGGGTTTATCTCCTGCTGGCAATGTAGCAAATAATCTAAACCCTTCTCTTTTTCTTACAACACCTCTACGAGCATAAGCATCCGTAATTTGAGGAAAAGCAGTAGCTCCAACAATCCAAGGCTTGTACCATTTCTTGAGGTTTGAATTATCAAAAGGTGCTATAAGTCTAGGTTCATATCCCATTAATTGCCTATAGCCATCCAATACATGCTTAAAACACTTGTGGTTGCCGAATTAAATATTTGAAATTGATTGGTAGCGATTGAACCACTAGAAATATTTACTGTATTCGTGCTTGCATTTGATGAAATGCCAGTGGTAGTTACTGAAAAAACTGCTCCGGGAAAAGTAATCGGAAAAGAAATCGTTTGAGGACTTGAAGAACCTGTAATTGTAGCGATTCCATATTGCATAATTAGTCCTCCAGGAAGAAAAGTCCATCCGGGGCCAGTTGCAAAAGATGCCAATCCTCCTAATGTAGTAGCATTGAAAGTAGTCATCTTGAAATTTCCGGCACCTACTGAAGTACCGTAAAAAATATTTCCATTATCCGAATATAAGAGAGAATCGGTGCCGTCTCCTATTCCAGTAACTGTGGGAGGTGACCCGTGCCGATTATTTAAACAAACTTGTCTATGTCTTCCTTCGAAAGTATTTGTATCAACACCCCCAAAAGAGATTTGATGATCTCCATTTTTAGAATTTGAAGTACCTAAAGTATTTGCTAAGTAAGTAATATCCGATCTGATCACAGGTTGATCATTTGCCAAAGTGTGACTAGCGATAGGGGTATCAGTATAAGTATTTGGGGGCGTAGACATTTGGCCTCCTTGCCATCGAATGTAAAACCGCTTTACATTACTTTAATTTTCTTCGCGTTGCTATTTGGGACGTCATATCCACGTCAAGTAAGTTGTTTTTATAAATTCGTCCTTGTCGGTCCAACTTTCCGGAATTTCCAGTAGGTTGGTTAAAGGTCTTTCCTTTACTTTTTCGACCGCCTAAGTAGTTGTCTTTTTGTTTCATTTAATCCTAATAGAGTGGGAAAATCGGCCAACTTGCTCCACCAAT
>Ga0210403_10004562_pt1 | contig 11920 bp, 7 predicted proteins | sample IncBWC19MmetaG_FD_150863 | JGI IMG/M metagenome (GOLD analysis project Ga0210403, IMG submission 150863) | Forest soil microbial communities from Barre Woods Harvard Forest LTER site, Petersham, Massachusetts, United States - Inc-BW-C-19-M | ecosystem: Environmental > Terrestrial > Soil >... | reverse complement strand
CGTGCGCGAAGTAGCCCAGGGGGGCATGGGCATCGTGTACGAAGCGATGGATGAAAAACTGGAACGCCGGGTCGCGCTCAAGTGTGCCAAGATCGGTTTCCATCAGCGGCTGACTCCCGAGGTTCGTAACGCTACCGAGATCAGCCACCCGAACGTGTGCAAGCTTTTTGAGATTCACACGGCTTCCACCACGCACGGCGAGATTGATTTTCTCACCATGGAGTTTCTGGAAGGTGAGACGCTCGCGGATCGGCTTCGTCGCGGGCCATTGCCGGACAGTGAATCGCGCACTATAGCACGGCAGCTCTGCGCCGGCTTGGCGGAGGCGCACCGCAATCAAGTAATCCACGGCGACCTCAAGAGCAACAACGTCATTCTCACGGCCGGAGCGGATCGAGCCATCCGTGCGGTGATCACGGATTTTGGCTTGGCCCGCCGGCCGCAAGCGGCACAGGAGACCGCGCAATCGGGAGAAACGGGTGGCACACCTGACTACATGGCGCCGGAGCTATGGCGAGGCGAGAAAGCTTCGGTCGCATCTGATATATACGCTTTGGGTGTAATTCTTCATGAGTTGGCCTGCGGACAGCGGCCGCCCCGGTCCCAAGGCTCAGAGCCCGCTGTGAACGGGGAAGAATGGCTAGCCCGCAAGCCTCCAGACTTACATCCAAAGTGGGACCGCATCCTGGCTCGTTGTCTTGATCCGGAGCCCTCCAGGAGATTTCACGACGTAGACCAAGTTGCAGCAGCGCTCGGGCCGTCGCATTCCCGGCGGTGGTTTATGGCCGCAGCCGCGGCCGCTCTCCTGGCGGTTGTCTCCGGTGTGGTCTATCAACGCGCTACTACTCCACGAGAGTCGGTTCGTCTTGCGATGCTGCCGTTCGAGGCCGACCGCGGCGCGGCTCAAATTGCCGATGGTCTGTTCCGTGATACGGCGAGCCAGTTGATCCGCGTTAAGGGCAACGCCCGCACCAAGTTCGCGATCATTTCGCCCACTAAGACACTAAGGGGTCATGTGGACTCTCTGGACAAGGCTCGAATACTGGTCGGAGCCACGCACGTCCTGCGGGGAACGTTACACGAAGAAAACGACAGAGTGATCCTACACGCCTATTTGACCGATGCACGCTCGCAGGTAAACGCTAAGGAGTGGACAGCGGAGTACGCTTCGGGAGAAATCCGATTCGCTCCGGTAGCTTTAGCGGGCCTGGTAACCGGAACGCTGCGCCTGCCGCCATCGGTTGCGACGACGGTGAACTCCGTTGCACTCAAGGATTACTTAGCGGGACTGTCTTATGTACGCCGCGACACCGGAGTCGATACCGCACTGGCGTTTCTGGAAAGAGCCGTTGCGGCTGATCCCGACTCCCCGCTCACACGCGCCGGACTGGCTGAAGCGCAATGGTTTAAGTATTTTCTAACAAAGAACCAATCCTGGCTGGATCGCGCAGCTGAATCTGTACGCCAGGCAGAGATCCGCAATCCTGATTTGGCGCCTGTGCACCGGATCGCCGGAATACTCAAGGCAGATGCAGGCCGCTACGAGCAAGCCGAAGCGGAGTATCGCAGGGCCATCGAGTTGGAACCCAAGAATAGCGACGCGTTTAGACGGTTAGGTCAGGTCTTAGAGAGAAACAGTCAATTTGAGGAAGCATTGGCGGCGTATCGGCTGGCACTCAATGCCGATCCCGAATACTACCGGACATATCAAGCCTTGGGCGGTCTCTATTTTAGAAAAGGCGATTACGGCGAGGCAGTCAAATACCTCAGCAAGATGGTAGAACTGGCCCCGGACGAGCCAGCCGGCCACCTCGCCCTCGGAACAACGTTCACTAACTTAGGCCGCTTTCAAGAGGCTGAATCTGAGTTTCGCTTCGCCATTCATCTCCAGGAGACGCCGGCAGTCCTGCACGCACTCGGCCTCGCATTGATGTACCAGTCGAAGGATCAAGGGGCGATCCCGTATTTTATGTCGGCTCTGAAGCTCAGGCCGGACAGATTTTTGTCCTGGATGGAACTCGGCAATTGTTACCGCCACTTAGATCAAGCTGCCGATGCTGAGCGCGCCTATCGACGCGGCCTGGAGTTAGCCGAAACCGAAATGGCACGGAATCCACGCGATGGATATGCCCGGTCACACCTCGCATACTTGTGTGCCAGACTCGGCGACCGCGGTAGGGCTGAATCCGAAATCGCTCAGGCCTTGCAACTGTCGCCCAATGGCGCCGACACACGAGGATTGGCCGCCTTTACGTATGAGGCGCTCGGCATGCGGGATGCAACCCTCACCGTTCTCAGCGCAGCACCGGTTGAAGTGCTCGAAGACCTGAGCCGCTGGCCGGATGTGGCGGACTTACATAAGGATCCTCGCTTCTTACAGATATTGGCCTCAAATCAACACAGATAGGAGAAAGCAAAATGGCAGTGAAACGCAAGACCGTTAAGGTACACCGGAAGCCTGGGTCCGGCAAAGGCGGAGCAGGCAACGAGGAGATAGGGCCCGGCGGAAAAGGACATCCGGGAGAAAAGAGGGTGCAGAAGCCCACCAAGCCCTGACCCGAAACGATGCTGTCCAGCACGACGAAGTGATACGTGTAGCTATGCCGACCATTAGTTTCAACATGGAATCGCAAGAGCACAGCGACTGGTGCTGGGCGGCAGTCGCTGTGAGTGTGGAGCGCTTTTTCGCACCCGGGTCCACGTGGTGCCAATGCCGGATGGCGAGCAGAATGGCGAAGCGGGAAGGACTCAATGTGAAAAACTGTGGCACCTGCGAGAGCCGCAAGCGAGCGCCCAGGACCTGTAATCGAACATGGTATTTGGACAAAGCTCTGAAGCTCGTCGGCAGATTGAAGGCAAAGCCTAAGCCAAGGCCCCTCACGTTTGCACAGACGGAACGAAAAATCAAAGCCGGAAGGCCCGTATGTGCGAGGATCGAATGGGGCGGGGCTCCCGGCGGGCATTTTGTTGTGATCTCGGGCTGCGATACGGCCAGTTCGGGTAACCGCTGGGTGGACATCGAAGATCCATTTGCCGGCAGTTCCACGTGGCTTTACGACGAATTCCGATCAAACTATATGTACTCGCAAGGTCAGTGGTCCGATACTTATCCGATTTAGAAGAAGGGATACTATGGCGTTAATTAGGCCGATTCCTTCGCCTGAAACTACGAGGGCCTACCAGGAGGGCTTCGCAGAGTTGATCGAACTGGGACGTGCCCCCTTGGGCCTGGCAGCAGCAGAGTATCCGCAAGAGATTTACGCTCTCGATCTCACGGATGTTACACGCGGCACAGGAATCGAACACGCTAAGGCAGTGGTGTGGCAATTCCTGTTGGGTAGTGCCTCCGGGGCCGCGTTCGCTGCTGATGTAGGTCACCCGCCCGCGGGAAGGCCACCCAGGATGACGAGCTTGGCGCGTGGACCTCTCATCGCCAAGGCCATTCGGACCAGCCAAGAAGTCGAACTGTTGCCACAAGTTCAGGCGAACAATTACGAGTTGCGGCGCTTGTGGATCTCGGGGCTCTCCATTCACGCATTCTGGCTGAAGTCAATGGATGGTCAAGACGATTTAGCGGTTCCCTATCACGCGCTTGCTGAGGAACTGAACGGGATGCAAGCCTATGCCATGCAGGAATTCATGGCCGTTGTTAAGCGTTTGGCCCGAAAACGATTGAAGTCCGATGATTCACCGCGCCGCAGACGTTGAGGCAGGCCCGAAGGCAGCAGGATTTTAGGGTAAACCCATGGTGGACTGTCAGCACGTGGAGCGACGATCCTTTATGCCGAGGTCTCGTGGTCCGGCTAAGTTATAGAAAATTGGTACGCCCGGTAAGATTCGAACTTACGACCTTCTGCTCCGGAGGCAGACGCTCTATCCAGACTGAGCTACGGGCGCGCTGAGGTCATTATACCGTCAAGAGCCAGATCAGCTGGCTGACTTGGGGCGCTTGGCCGAGGTGGTGGTTTTGGCCGGAACGTGCTTGGCCGGCTCAGCGGGTTCCTTCAGTAGCGTCTCGATCATATTGCGCCAATGGCTTTCTTGCAGTAGCTTCTCATCGCCCATGGGCGGCGTTTGTTCACGGATATTTCCCTGGCGGTCGATCCAGACGATCTGCGGGACAACGTAACGCTCCATCACGGAGAAGCCCATATAATTCAAAACGTCGTCGGGAGCGGCGAAGCCCACCGGATAGCCAATCGCGTAATCCCGCACGAAGTCCTTCACGTAGATGTTGGCCATGGTGTTGAAGGCCACATCCACCGCTTCAAAACCGCGCGGCTTGTATTCCTGAACAAGCTTGGTGAAGACCTGCGAAGTACGCTGGCAGTGCGGACAAGTGGTGTGGACGAATAAAAGGCCCACCACCTTTCCCCGCAAACTGCTCAGGAGCATTTGACTGCCATTTGGATACTTGACTACAAATTCGGGGGAATGGCGAAGGACCGGGGGGCCTTCCGCTTGCAAAGTAAGGGTAGTGAATAACACGAGCGCCGCTGGCAGGAAACGCATCCGAAATCTCCTTGTCCATTAGTGTACCGGAGATTGGGGGCCTGGTATAGGAGAATGGAGGCCTTCGAGCTGATAGACGCTGGTGCCCTCCCGCCAGGCGCGGAAATAGCCCGAATCGCCGTGGCCAGCGATCTCCATCGACGTTTGGGACGCGATCTCCGGCTTCTTCCACTTGCCTTCCAGAACGCGGCGGTATAGCTCCAGATATTTTGCGGCTGATTCTTCCGAGTCCCAGTTGGACGCGAAGGCCAGCACCGGGAGCTTGTCGTGCTTGTACTCGAACAGCGCGTAGGAGCCCCCCGCCAGATGCGCTGATGCCTGCTCGCTTTCGTCCTTGCTGGTGTACTGGGAGAGCAGCACGCGAAAGTCGAATTCGCCCAGGCTTCCTTCGGCCAGCTTGTGCATTTCGCGCGGGGCGGGCACTGCTGGAGGATCGGGAACCGCCGGCGTGGAGCGGGCGAGGTAGCGGTCGGGATGGATAATCTGCTGCGTGCTGGCGGGCGCCCGTTGGAAGACTTCAGAAAACGCCTCGCGGCCCAGCTTCTTGAAAACGGCATTCTGGAACAGCATTCCGTCGCTGTAGGGGAACACCAGTGATTCGCGAATGTAGGGCGGGGCTTTCGAGAATACCGGATACTGCTCGGTCGAGCCTGCGATGGAGTTGGTCATCAATTGCAAGACACTGTCGGGAACCTCGGCCGGTCCGCCGCCCAACTTCGAAAGATATGCCGCCATCAGCCAGGACGCCTGGCCCTCCATCACCGCCAGGCGCGCGGTGGATCCGTCGTCGCTCTGCAAACCTTCGCGAATATATTTGCGCAACGGAAAATGCTGGTCCGCGAGTGCGTGCGCCAACTCGTGAACCAGCGCCATGCGTTCCTCGGCGCCGGCGCCCGATCCCTCCAGCACGTACAGACGGCGCTTGTTGTAGTCGTAAAAGGCCGCAGCTTGCTCGGTCAACAGGTCGACGGTATTCTGTCGCAGATCGAACTCCGGCGGGATGAGGCCGAGCAGCTTGAGCGTCAATTCCTCCGCGCGCAAATCAGCCGGCTTGACCGATTCTTTGATGCGGTCCTCCAGGTATCGCCGGAGCTGCTCTTTATTGATCACCGCGTAAGGGACTTGGCGAGTGAAGCGAAGACCGTTTATTTCCGACAAACCCTCCTCGATGGTTCCGATCTCGGAGAAGAGCGGAGGTTGGTCGGCTGCGAAGAGGAGCGCGGTTCCGAGCAAGCATGCAAGCAGTGGTTTCATGCGACAATGAACCTTCATGGTAAACGAGAAAGAATATTCGGCCGAGTACCACGGCAGCGGAACCTTCGTCATCAGCAAGCCCAAGCGCAAAGGGCGCAAGCTTCGGCAATCCAGATTGAAGAAGCCGCAGCGCGGCGCACGGAAGTAGCCAACGCTTCCTCTCAGGTGACTGCAACTCATTGCCATCGTTGAAGTTTCGTTGCCCGGGGATGAGCCGTACCAGTACGATTCTGGCGCTGGTTGTAGGCCGCCCTGGCTATACAATGAAACTGGCGGATGGTCACGCTACGCAAAGTTACGCTGGTGGCAGTATTGCTGGCATCGCTCGCGGTGCTCGCCATGGCTGCGTATCTGTTTTGGGGCCCCGGTGAAGGACAGCTGGATACACTGGCGGGTGACATCGAGCTCCTGGTAGTGATTCTGCTGGCGAGCTGTGGCCTCTATGCGATCGTATTTGCGCTGTCGTCGTACTTTAGCGCCGTTGCGTTCGCGCGGCAGGCAGATCGCTCGGTCGCGAGCATCCGCGATCAGCTTGGCTCTGCGATGGGCGAACTGCGCGAGATGCAGGAACAGGCTCGCAAGAGTCTGCAACAGCAACCGCAGGGTGCCGGCGCAACGACATCCGCCCGGACGACGCCCGCGAGCGTGGAGGCGCACTTGTTGGACATCACCAAGCGGATTGCGGGTTGGGACGGGGCGGCATTGGATGCTCAGGGCAAGCTGGAGCTGATGCATTATGAAAACGCGGCTGCGTACTTGGAATTAACGGGAGGCCGGGATGCGAGTCCGTCGTTGGCGGCTTTGTATCGCCGGTTTGCCGATCTTTATGCTGCTAGTGACAAGACGCGGCAGCGTTTTTATCTGACTCGCGCGTTGTCGCTGGCGCCTCGGGATTCACGATCAGCTTGCGAAATCCACTACGACCTGGCCTGCTGGTTTGCCGACAATCGCGATTTCTCGCACGCGCTCGGCGAACTGACGCTGGCGTTCCAACATCAGTCCAAGGCTCTGGATGATCGCCTGGCACAGGACATCGAGGAGGGCGGGCGCCTTTACCTGTTGGCCTCGACGCCGCCATTCGAAAAAGCGGTGAACGATCTGCTGCTCAACATGAGCATCGGGATCGGTTGACGGGATCATGTTATAGCATTTGATAAAACGTTACGAATCCAACAGGTAACGAAATCGTCCCGAGTACTATTCCGAGGGCTTGCTTTTCTCCCATCTTGGTTTACAATTCCAAATAAGCATAGTGATTGTCTACCAATAGACATATTTGTTGGCAGTTTAGCATTAGCTACAGTCTGTATAACTTGTTGTAAACATTAGTGGAACGCTCTAGTTTTACAACGGAAGTTAACGTGCGGATAGGACGCAAGTCTCACACCGCGTTTGCGGTTGCACCGGCTCTAAAACAGTCGCGCACGGCTTTTCAAAGAGGAAAGGGAAATCAAATGAAACATTGGCTCTCCATTGGCTTGTTCGTAACAATCGTGGCATTGCTGCTGCCGTTAGGGGTGGCGCAGGATGTCAGCAAAGGCTCGATCACCGGCGTGGTGCGAGATAGCACTGGCGCTGTGGTGCCGGACGCAAACGTCACGCTGTCGTCGCCCTATGGCGAGAAGAAAACGAAGACGAACTCAATCGGCGAATATCTCTTTCAGGGTCTCCAGCCCGGCCCGGACTATGCGGTTTCGGTGGACAAGACAGGGTTCACGACGGCGAAGGCCGCCGGTCTGAACGTTTCGTTGAACCAGCGCGCCACAGCCGATCTTACGCTGCAAGTGGGAACGACAACCCAAACAGTGGATGTGGTCTCCGGCGGAACGGATACGATCGACCTATCCAGCACGACTGTTGGCGCGAACTTAAACGAGACTTTGTACAAGAACGTCGCTGCCGGACGGAACATTTCCTCGATCATCAATTTCGCGCCGGGCGTAACCTCCAGTCAGGGCGCCGGCGTCGCCAACCCCTCGATTAACGGAGCGTCGGGATTGGAGAACGAGTACATCATCAACGGTTCCGACGTGACGGACTCCGGTTACGGTGGGTTCGGGACTTATAGCCCAATTTTCGGCGCGCTGGGCAGCGGCGTCAACTTCGACTTTATTCAGGAAATACAGGTTAAGACGGGTGGATTCGAAGCGCAATACGGGCAGGCGCTGGGCGGAGTGGTCAATGTGATCACCAAATCCGGCTCTAACACGCTGCACGGGTCGCTGTATGGCTATCTTGCCCCCCAGCAGTTTGAGGCAACACGGCCCAATGCTGACCCTCTGCTGGTCACGAAGAGCGATTATCGCCAGCATCAAGGCACCTACGATTTCGGCGCCGATATCGGCGGGCCGATTAAGAAAGACAAGCTGTTCTTCTATGGCGGAATCAATCCAACTTTCGCCCGCAGCTATGACATTGCCGATCCGGCCTTTGCAAACCATGCTCTGGGGACGCAGGTGCTCAAGACCTTTACCGCGAACTACACCGGGAAATTGAATTGGAACATCAGCAGCAAGCACTCCTTGGAGGGCACGGTGTTCGGCGATCCAGCTACCACTAACGCTCAATATTGGAGAGCGGGCGGTCCCGATTCGCAGCCGGTCGGCAAGCCAACTGACGACTTGGCGGTTAGCAGCCTCGATTACGGTTCCCGCACTTGGTCGGCCAGGTATACTGGTGCGCTCACCCCGACTTGGATCGTAACTGCCGACTACGCGGATCATCACAACCATTTGACCGAGTCTCCGCTCCACAACGGCTACCGTGTCACCGACAATACGCTTTTACAAGCAGGCACCGGCGGCACAATTACCTACGGCGGCCTGGGGTTGCTGCAAAACACCGAATCGCTCAACCATATTTTCACCGTTAGCAGTTCCCATATCTTTACTCTCTTCGGCGGCCACGCGGTCGATTACGGATTCCAGCTCGAGGATCAGCCCTACAATGACCTTTATCTTTACTCGGGCGCACCCGTCGTTCTCCCCTCCGACCCGGCGTTTCAGACGGCTTCCGGCCAGACCCAGTACGGCGGGTTTGTAACCCGAACCTACGCGGTTGGCAACAAGACTCAGTCTACGGCGACAGGTACCATCGTGGATCGCGTCACGCGCGGCAACTATTCCAATCCGAATATCGCGGTTGGCAGCCGGTATTATTCCGGATTCCTGCAGGATGCATGGACCATCGGCCGGCACCTCACCATCAAACCGGGCCTCCGTTTCGAGCAGCAGCAAATGCATGGGTCCACGGGCGGCTTGAGTTATGTATTTGCCCATAACTGGGCTCCGCGTATTGGCGTAATTATCGATCCCACTGGGCAGCGCAAATCCAAGTTCTTCGCAAATTGGGGGCGGTTCTACGAGAAGATCCCGGAAGACATCGCCATCCGCGCCTTTTCGTTCGAGACCAGCGTGATCGGAGCTTTTTACAAAGATACGGGCCTGGGCAATCAACCCGATCTTTCCGCTGCTAATTGGTGCGGGGCAGCCACTCATCCTTGCGGCACGGGAGTCGGGGGTGGAAATCTCGGCTTCTCCGGAAGCCCGGCTGATCAGGAAATCGTCTACGGCGGGACCGCCGCGGAATATCAGGATGAAGCCGTAGGGGGCTTCGAAAAGCAGTTCAACAATAACATCACGTTCAGCGGCCGTTTCGTCTACCGGCACATGCGGCGAATCATCGAAGACATCTCCGGCGTTAATGTCACGCAGTACAATGCCGGCCTGCCGCAGCAATATGTGGTCGCTAACCCGAATAACAAGCTGGACATCTTCCACAACTTCACGCCTTGCACCACAGGGCCGAACTGTGATCCGGACACCGGATACAATGACCTGAACCAAGCGGTCCTCGGTGGCGACGGTGTCGTGGACGGCTTCCCCAATCCCAGCCGAATCTACAAAGCGATGGAACTGGTAGTGGGACGCAGGTTCGGAAACGGACTCCAGTTGTATGCTAACTACGTGCTATCCCGGCTGACCGGCAACTTCCAAGGCAGCTTCCGCGGCGACAACGGCCAGACCGATCCGAACATCAGTTCTTTGTTCGACTTCACCAACAGCGACGGGTTGCTGTCAGGTCAGTACATTCCGGGTGTACTTCCCACCGATCGCACTCACCAGATCAAGATGTTTGGCAGTTACCAATGGAAGAACGTTAACTTTGGGTTGTCCTGGCAGATCTTGAGCGGCAACCCCATCACCAAACTCCTGGACCACCCGGCGTATCTGAACCAAGGCGAAGTGCCCGTTTGCCCGGATGGAACCTTTAACTGCAGCCCGCGTGGCGCATTCGGTCGTACTGCCTGGCAATATCCCTTGGATCTCCACGTCGACTACACGCATAAGTTGACGGAAAGAGTCAATTTGAAGCTCATGGCGGACATGTTTAACGTCTTCAACACGACCTGGGTGAATTACGTAGATCAATTCGCCGAAGCTTCCGGCCAGCCTGGCACGCCCAATCCCGACTTCCTAAAGCCGGGCGGGTTGAGCATTCGTGATGCCTATACTCGGCCGTTCTATGCTCGCTTGGGAATTCGTTTCGAGTTCTAAGCTGGCGAGAAACTTTTGAATCAATCGGGGGCAGGCTTCGGTCTGCCCCTTTTGTTTTTTCGATCGAAGACAGGGTGTCACAATAAGAATATGCGGTGGTATGTACGGATTGCTGTCCTAGTCCTGGCGTCGGCGTGCTTTCTTGCGCCTGCTGCCCATGCTCAAAAGCGCAATAAGAACGGGCTCACTCCGCAGTATGCCAAATGGCTGGACGAGGATGTCGTCTACATCATCACCGAAGAAGAGCGCAAAGCTTTTCTGAAGTTGAGCGACGACCGGGATCGGGATCAGTTCATCGAAGATTTCTGGGCGGTGCGGAATCCGCTGCACAGTTCCGGGTCGAATCCATTCAAGGAAGAACACTACCGCCGGATGGAATACGCCAACGAGCACTTCGGCCGGCAGTCGAATAGCAACGGCTGGCGGACGGACATGGGCCGGACCTGGATTCTATTCGGTAAGCCGGTCTCTCAGGCGCGCTTTATCGCCGGCGGCCAGCTGTACCCGTGTGAGCTTTGGTTTTATTCCAACACCACCGGCGACTCAGCCCTTCCGTCGTTCTTCTATCTGCTGTTCTTCATACCCGGCGACATCGGTGAATATCGTTACTACCGGCCTTATCTGGATGGTCCCATGCAGCTGGTGCGTGGAAGCCAGTTCAATTCCCCCAAGAACGTCTACGATTTTCTGGAACACTTCGGGGGTGACCTGGCACGTGCCGCGTTCAGCCTGATTCCCAGCGATCCGGCGGACACCACCAACTTCACCGTCACTATGAGCAGCGACATGCTGGTCAGCCGTATTCAGAATTTGGCAAATGACACCTACAACGTGAGCCGCATCCATCAACTGCGGTCGCTGAGCTCCAGCGTTCGTTCCTATTTCCTGGTGGCCGATCAACGGCCGTTAGAGGTCAGCTCGGTTGTTCTCACCGATCCTACCGGGCAGTCGTGGCTCGACTATTCGATATCAGTGGATGTTCCCGAGTTGGGTGTGGCTGGAGCAGACGGCGAGAGTCTTACCGTGGCAACGTCGTACCAATTGAAGACAGAGTCCGGAGATGTGATCGTGGAGGACGCACAGGAACGGGCTTATCCGGCCTTTGAAGACGAGCAAGGTCAGAAAAAGTTCAAGCCCTTCCAGATTGCGAGCCGGCTGCCGCTGATACCCGGCAAATACCGCCTCGAAGTGGAGCTACACCAGCGCCAAAGTGGCAAGAGCTTTCACGGGTTTCAAAATGTTGCAGTCGGCAACCCAGCGACTCTTTCGATTAATGGACCGCTGCTGGTTACATCGGTCCAGCAAGTCACCCATCCGGACCCTGCGACTCCCTTTCAGTATTTCGGCGCGCAGTTCCACCCTTCCGCCCGGAGGCAGTTCGTCAACAACTCGCCCATGCAGATCTTATTTCAACTGCAGGTTCCGAGTCCGGCAACAGATTACGAATTGGAATATCTGGTGGCCCATGCGCAGTTGCGCGAGTCCCGCCGCGCCGTAACCGAGACTATCGCGGCGGCCCAGTTCCGCGATGGACGAATTCTGAAGTCTAAAACAATCCCGCTTACCGACTTGCCGGAAGGGGATTATCGGGTGGTGCT
>Ga0210403_10004561_pt1 | contig 11920 bp, 8 predicted proteins | sample IncBWC19MmetaG_FD_150863 | JGI IMG/M metagenome (GOLD analysis project Ga0210403, IMG submission 150863) | Forest soil microbial communities from Barre Woods Harvard Forest LTER site, Petersham, Massachusetts, United States - Inc-BW-C-19-M | ecosystem: Environmental > Terrestrial > Soil >... | reverse complement strand
TCCCGACGCCCCGGCCAGCATTGCCCACACGATGCTCGCCCGCGACGGAAACGCTCCATGTTGCCCGAGCGCAATCGCAAACATCAGGCCGAAGGCGCAGACGTGGGAGAAGGCGGTCAGCACGAAGGCATTCGCGCGCCGCGACCCGTATCCGCCGGAAAAATCGGCGGCTCCCCAGAGAAATACTGCGATCACGCTGTAGACGGCCGGAGCGAATTGGGTCAGTGAGGACACGCCGGACGAGGGTAACATGCTGCCAATCGAAGATGATGCCTAGACGGCCACGCTATTACGAAACCGATGGCTTGCGAGATGGTTCTTGGGATACGCTGTCGAAGTAAATGGAGGATTGTGATGAAGCGATTGCTGATTGCCCTTGCGTGCCTCACCTTTGCTGTTTCCGGGAGTGTTTCCAGCTTCGCCCAGACTGCGGACGAGCCCGCCTCCAAAGATGACGTGATTCTCTACCTTCGCACCATGCGCTCCCACGATATGTTCCAGAGGATCATGGAAGTGCAAAGCCAGAACATGCAGCAACTATTCCGCGATCAGTTGCTCAAGGAGAAGGGAAGCGTTCCGCCGGAATTCGAAACCCATTTCAAGAAAGCCATGGACGACCTGATCAATGGCATGCCCATCGACGAGATCACGCAGGCGATGATTCCTGCGTATCAAAAGCATTTCACGAAGACCGAGATCGCGGCGATGAATGCGTTCTATTCTTCGCCAGTGGGCCAGAAAGTCTTGCAGGAATTGCCGGTGGTCATGCAGGAGGGTTCGCAGGCGGCGATGCCGATCATCAGCAACTATCTCACCCAGTGGAAGGAGCGCATGGACAAGGAAGTAAAGGAGTTGGGGAATAGCGATTCAAAGACACCACCCCCGGCGCCGCATAACTGAGGTCGCAATCGGTTCGTCGCACCGGCAATTCCGCGTGTTAGAATTTCCACGCGCTCTTTTTCCCGCGAGTGTCGCCGCTTGCAGCGACTGGCTCTGATGACTGGGTCAAGGGGTTGGGGTCAAGAGACTGTAGTCTGAGATATCAGGTTCTGAGAGTTCACCATTGATCGAACTGGCACCGTCGATTCTTTCGGCTGATTTTGCCCGCCTCGGCGAGCAGGTGCGCGCCGCCGCTGAGGGCGGCGGCAGTGTCATCCACGTCGACATTATGGACGGGCACTTCGTCCCCAATCTCACGCTGGGGCCGCCGGTGGTGAAGTCATTGCGCAAGGCCACGAAGCTGCCGCTGGACTGCCATCTGATGATCGAGAATCCGGACGAATTCATTCCCGGGTTTGCCGAAGCGGGGGCCGACTGGATTTCCGTGCATCAGGAAGCGACCCGGCATCTGGACCGCACGCTGCATCTGATCAAGAGTCACGATTGCCTGGCGGGAGTAGTGATCGATCCTGCGACGCCGGTTGAGATGCTGACGGAAGTGCTCGACATCGTCGACTATGTGCTGGTCATGTCGGTGAATCCGGGTTTCGGGGCGCAGAAGTTCATCCCGTCCACGCTGCACAAAATGCGGCGGTTAGCCCAGATTCGCGACCAGCGCGGGCTGGCTTACCGCATTGAAGTGGATGGCGGCGTGGGGCTCGATACCGTCGCCGATGTGGTTCGCGCCGGTGCTGAAATTTTGGTGGCGGGCAACGCCGTGTTCGGGAATGGTGATCCAAGGAAGAATGCGCAAGCGCTGTTGAAGGTCGCAACCGAAGCAGCCATGCTGAAGGTCTAGGTTTTTTTCTGAACCGCGCCTTAGGTTGAGGTTCGCTGCGAGCGGGCGTCCAATTCAAGTGCAAGAGCCGAGCTGCGCTCGGCGGACAGCCGAGGGCGGCTGTCCCTACATAAAACTTCGAGGTACACGAGGTACATAATGTCGCGTCGAATTCCGTTGATTAGCGTGCTGGGGCTGGTGCTGGTGATCACGATTGGATGCACCAACAAGAAATCCGTGAACCCGCTGGCCAATGTCGGATCCAAGCAGCCCGATAAGGTCCTGTTCGACAAAGCCATGGAAGCCATGCGGCACAACCGCTTCGATGTGGCGCGGCTGACGCTGCAGACCCTGATCAACACCTATCCGGACTCGGAGTTCATTGCGCGCGCCAAGCTGGCGGTCGGCGATTCCTGGTACGCGGAGGGTGGCACGGCTGCCCTGGCGCAGGCCGAGCAGGAATATAGCGATTTCCAGATCTTCTTCCCCAACATGCCGGAAGCGGCCGAAGCGCAGCTGAAAATTGCCAACATTCACTACCAGCAGATGGAAAAGGCCGACCGCGACTACACCAATGCCAAGCGCGCCGAAGACGAATACCGCAAACTGATTCTGCAATATCCTGACAACAAACTGGTGCCAGAAGCCAAGCAGCGCTTGCTGGAAGTGCAGGAAGTGCTGGCCGACCGCGAATTCGGCATTGGACGCTTTTACGCTTTGCGGGAATCCTATGCCGCATCGATCGCGCGCCTGCAGTCGATGATCGAAAAGTATCCGCTGTACAGCCGCGCCGATGAAGGGCTGTATCTTCTGGGACAGGACTATGAGGGGCAGATTACGCGGCTGCGGATGGCGCCGACCTGCGACGTGCATGGCATGCCACGAGGTTGCGCCACCGAGGCCGCCAAGGCCGATTTGATCGGCAAGCTCACGAAGCACGCCTCGGAGCAATACGCGCAGATTCTTACGCGCTATCCCATGATGGATCGATCCGAGGACGCCCAAAAGCGCCTGGCAGCCCTGCACCAGCCCATTCCCAGGCCGACCAAAGCGCAGGTTCAGCGCAACAAGGCCGAGATCGCCAGCCGCAGCGAATCCACCATGGCCCAGAAGATGGTAGGACTCATCAAGAAAGGACCTGATGTAGCGGCAGCTACTAAGACGGGCGAACCGACTCTGGTCGATACCGACCCGATAGCGCCGTCCACAGTCGTTCAGAGAGAGTTTATGAGTGCGCCCGAACCCAGAAGCAAGGGATCGGTGGGTGTGGAGATCATAAAGCCGGACCAGCCCGAGTCGGCGCCGACTCCCGGCGCGACTCCGCCCGGAGGCTCGCCTTTCGGCAGCGCTGCTACCGGGAGCGCGCCGTCAGCTGGGCCCGATCCCAACGAGCTGAAACCAAATGTGCCCGCTGATTCCAACGAACTGAAACCGGTGGACAGCGGCAATCCGCTGCCACCCCCTCCGCAGGTGAATGAAATCCATCAGGGACAGTCGTCATCCTCGGCCACCGCCGACGATTCGACTCCCGCCACGGATAAGGATCTCTCCAGCAGCAAGAAGAAGAAAAAGACGGGGCTGAAGAAGCTTATTCCGTTCTAAGGGCCGACGTCGGAACCGGTCTCGGGAAACCTGCGGCAATCGGCTGCTCGTCTTGCGCTTGCTTTATTTCGCTGGGTCGTCAACTGTCTGGACGTTGTAGGTCGCCATGAGTTCCTTTTCCAACTGCTGCGCGCGTGCGGGATTCTCCGCCTCCAACTGCTCCATGATCGGTTGCAGGAAGCGGCCATACCTGAGGATGGTGGAAATATCGTGAGCTGCGAGCGCATCTTCCACGGCTCGCTCGGTCGCGGGCGAAATCAGTTCCAGCCGGCCCACGAAGACGCGCACAACTTGCCCCGGCATCGGGTTGATGGAGAGTGGGAGCACCTGGTCGACAAAGTGCACCGGCACGATGTAGAGCAACCGGCTTCCCTCTTCAAACCACGACTCATGCCAGGTTTCGATCATGGCATGCGCCTCGTCGGGATAGAGACCTTGCGCGATGAGCATGCCTTCCAGATCGCGGCTCATGGATTCCAGAGTTGAGTTCAGTTCAGGAGGATCGAGCGTTGCTTCACGCTGGAGCGCGCCGCCGAGGCGGAACCCTAACTTGTCTCCGCGGCGCTCAAAGAGGATGACGCCAGGGATTTCGTCGGGGCGCAGATTTGTGACCAGCACTTTGCCGTCGGAGGTTTCCTGGGCCGCGACCGGAACGGGAAACACGGACACACCGCGGTAGAAGAGAAATTTTTCCTGTTCCATAGCGTTGCCATTTCGAACCACCACCGGCGCGGCGGAAGTTTCGCGGGCCGCGTAGTAGTGATTGTCTCTATCGTCGCGCGGCAAACTGGGGGAGAGACCTGGTGCCACCGTGACGGAGTCCCACGCAATACTGCCATCGGCGTGGTGTTTAAACAGGGCCTCGCCATCCAGAACACTCTTAGGATTGGGCTCGATGTGGCTGGCGTGGGGATACCATTCGGTGATCACTCCCTGGGAAAACCCAACTCGCACGGAAACTGTGGTTTCGTTCGGCGAGTAGAAATAGAGAACTGGGGTTTCCATGCGGACCGTGCCTGCCAGTCCTACCTTGAAGTCTGCGGTGCGAAAGTGCTCCACGAAGCGGGGAAGATCGGATCCGTTCAGAGGCAGCCACTTGATGGCTTTTCCGCTGCGGTCGGCGATGGAGGTAAATGTGCCCCACTCGTGTGCCGTAAGGCTGGGGTTTGTGGCGTCCTGCCGGGCAGATGGGCGGGCATCGCCAGAGAAGGCGAGACCCGCCAGAGAAGCACTCAAAACCAGGAAGTGAACACGAGAGCGGAAAAGGGAGCGGACAGCATTGATAGCCATGGCGGGCTCTCCCGGCGTTATCGCAAAATTCTATCCCGATTCTCTGTTGGACGCCAACTGCGACGAAAGAGTTAGACGCCCGGGGGAGTTTTTTTCGGGCTTTCGTCGTCAAAGATCCCCGGCAGCGTCAAACTTTGGTCCCTCTGCCTCGGTAGGTGTTGACCACTGGTAACCGGTTACTTCCCTTCTGGATCATTGACTTAGGGTGTGGCTCGGGTTACCTTCGGGCTATCTCCCCTCATCAGAGGATACCTTTGGCTCGGAAGATACTGCTCGCCGATGACAGCGTCACCGCTCAGAATATGGGGCGGAAGATCCTCGCGGATGCGGGATACGAAGTCATTACGGTCAACAATGGCTCCGCCGCGCTGAAGAAGATCGCCGAGCAGAAACCTGACCTCATCGTGCTCGACGTTTATATGCCTGGCTACAGCGGGCTCGAAGTGTGCCAGCGCCTCAAAGAAGCCCAGGAGACAGCGCGGGTTCCGGTCCTGCTGACCGTGGGCAAACTGGAGCCTTTCAAGCCGGAGGAGGCCAAGCGCGTCCGCGCCGATGGGTTCATCGTAAAACCGTTTGAAGCCAGCGAGTTACTGAGCGCTCTCAGCAAACTCGAAGACAAGATTGTGCCCCGCGCTGAGGCCTCGAAGCCCGGCCGCTTTGCGCGCGCCACCGCCGCTCTGGACGAAGGCCGCTACGACAAGACGGTCGCCATCGAAGAAGACTCGGGATGGAAGAACCGGATCGGATTTCCACATAGTAAGAAGAAGGACGCGCCCGCCCAGGACGACGCTGACGAATCGGCCATTTACAACGCCATGAACAACGACTTGCGCACAAAGGTTGAGCGCAAGATGACTGAGGAAGGCGCGGCTGAACGCAAAACGGAGGACCACCAAACGGAGCAGCCGCGCCGGGTCAAAACCGCGGAAGCTCGAGTTGATCTTGGCGCTCTGGCTCCCGAAGGGTTACCCAAGGATGTGACTCCGGAAGAGATTGCGGCGCTGGCCGCGGCCGCTGCCCAGGTGAAGGGCAATATCGCCGACAGTCGGCAGGCCGACCCTGGTCCGGTAGAGGCCAGGGTCGAACAGAACGAGGTCGAACAAGGCAAGTCCGAACAAAAAGCGCCGCGCGAAGTCCCCGAGGCCCAGCCGCCCGTGGCAGCTTTGGCGGAGCAGAAATCCGAAGACAAGATTGCAGAGAAGGTTGCCGAGACCAGTGCAGCGCCCAGTGCCCCCACTTCCGACCCCGCCGATGTGATCGCTGCGATTGCCGGCCTGGAAGTGGACAATGTCACTTCGCCTGCCGCAACTTCTGGGAATGGATCGTGGTCGCACGGCACCTCTGACAAGATCGCCGATGAGCCAGTAACGATGGCCGTGGCCGCCGGAGCGGAGTCTCGCGCGACGGCGTCGCACTGGACCGCAGTTTCGGTTGCGCTGGCCCCCGAAGAAGCTGCGATTTCTCTCGAACTGGAAATGCAGAAAGCGTACGCCGCCTTCGCCGCGGCCGAAATCGGCCATACCGGAGTCGCGGAAGCCCAGCCGGCATCGGCGCAACCAGCGGCGGCAACCGCACCCTCATCCCAGAGCGAAAGCGCAGTGACACAGCTTCCAGCCCCGGTTCCTGCGACGCCCGCCCCCGAAGCGGCGAAGGTATTGACCGAGATGGCTAGCGTCGCCACCGACGCCATTACTGCCGCGGTAAAAGAACTGGAAGCCGCAGCGGCCTCGTACCTTGAGCACAAGACGCCGCCTTCTACGGAATCCGTGCCTGTTCCCGAGATGAAAGCCGAGTCAGACACAACCGAAGCAAATCGGCCCGAAGCCTCTTTGACCATCGAAGCAAGTGTGGGCCCCAAGTTAGAAACGGCGAAAGAAGACGCCCCGGAAACTAAACAAGATTCAAACCCGGCATCCGCGCCGACTTCCGAGAGCACTGCGCCTGCTTCGCCAGAACTAAGTCCGGCCAGCCAGACTTCAGACGCCGCCGCTTCGGCGCCAAGTGAACCGGCCGCGCGCGGCACAGAGTACACCGCCCGGAAGGAATCCGAAATTGCCGCCGACACCGCCGCAGCCTGGGCCAGCTGGCGCCGCAATCGTGAGCCTGCTGTCCCCGAGCCCGCAACCGCAGAGTCCTTCCAGCCCCCGAAAGAAACGTCAAGCGGTCCTCAGGACGCCGCAGCCATGGCTGTTGCCGCCGGCGCCGAGAAGACTCCCGAGGAATCGTCCCCGATATCCCAAGCGGCGCCCGAGTCTGATCAGGAAGGCATCGCCAGCATTGTCGACAGCGTCCTCGCTGAAATGCGTCCCAAGATCTACGAAGAAATCTCCCGCAAGATGAAGAAGAAGTAAATCGCTCTTCGCATTATCCCACCGCTGTGACCTCTGTCAAATCTCAAGCGCCCATCGCTCACCGTGCAATTTATTTCCCGGGGTGATACCCTTGCCCTCGCGTGAACCAAAATTTGAGAATTCCCTCCCCCGGTTGGAATTTTCAATTGTTGGGCAGACACACCCGGTATGCAACGGCCCACATCCTAAAACGAAGATCCGCCTTGGTGATGGTTCATGGAGCGAACGCTGGAGAAACAAATGTTGCATCTTATGACTTGCCGAATAGTGATGGCTGCCGTGATGGTGGTGACGGTTGTGTACTCACAAACTGCGGCGCAGACAACTAACGCCGGAAAGCCTCAGATCACAGAGTCTGGCGTGATTTCGGGCAACGTCTACACGAATGGGGTCCTGGGATTGTCATATGAGTTTCCAAAAGCCTGGGGCGTAGACAAGGCTGCGATGGACTATGAAAACGCTCCTGCCAATGGACCGGAACCAAAGGACCCAAGAATGAAAGAAATTTTTGATCAGGTGAACGCGAGCCAGGTCCTGCTGGAGGTTGCCAAGCAACCCTCTGACACAGCCCGCCATGCCGATCCGCCGATAATCAGATTAATGGCTGACCCAATCAGGGCGAAATCCCCGACCCTGGAAGAACTGACCGCTTTTATAAAACAGCAGCAGCACGGGACATCTCGTGTAGTCGGGGAAGCCCAAGAATGTTCTTTTGGTGGTCAAACATTTCGCCGAGTTGATGTAGCACGAACTTCTCTATCCTCAACGAAAGAGTGGCAAACAGTATTTTGTTAGTTACCTGGTGAGCGTCAGAAATGGCTTCCTGTTGACGTTTGACATCGCAGCAACTAGCCCCGAGCAGCTAAACGATCTAGTTGGAACATTGAATTCCCTCAGATTCGCAACTCAGTGATGTAGTTGGGGGTGTAGCAGTTTTCCCGTCCGTATAGCTATCCCCAGTTCCTGTTTGACCCTTCTTTTCTTGCGCCTGTAAGATAAAAAGCTCCTCCTTCTGCTGCCAAGAACTGCTGGGCTGTGCCCGGCTGGATAGTCGGGGGCGGTGTCTCCACGCGAGTTCGATAACACTCATGCCGCACGAATTGCCGAAATCCTACGAGCCGGGCGCGATTGAAACGCGCTGGGCCGACTATTGGATCAAAGAAAAACTCTTCTCCGTGGCCACGCCGCCACCGGGTGAAACGCGTCCCGTGTTCACGCTGCTGCTGCCGCCGCCGAATGTGACTGGCCGCCTGCACATGGGGCACATGCTCAACCAGACGCAGATGGACATCATTGTGCGCTGGCATCGCATGCGCGGCTTCATCACGCTGTGGCTGCCCGGCACCGATCATGCCGGCATCGCCACCCAGATGATGGTGGAGCGCCAACTCGCCGCCGAGGGTAAGAAGCGCAACGAAATGGGGCGCGAGAAATTCATTGAGCGCGTGTGGGAGTGGAAGAAGCTCTACGGCGGCGCGATTCTCGACCAGATGAAGCGCCTGGGCGCGTCAGTCGACTGGGACCGCGAATACTTCACCATGGACGAGAATCTTTCGCGCGCGGTGCGTGAGGTGTTCGTCCGGCTCTATGAAGAGGGATTGATCTATCGCGGAAACTACATCGTAAATTGGTGCCCGTGGCACGAGACCGCGATCTCCGATCTGGAAGTGAAGCACGAAGAGGTCGCAGGAAAGTTGTGGGAGATTCGGTATCCGATTGTGGGGACGTCAGAGTTTATCACGGTGGCGACGACTCGTCCGGAAACGATGCTCGGAGACACCGCGATCGCGGTGAATGCGAAGGACGAGCGCTACACCCATTTGCACGGCAAAAAAGTTCTGCTGCCGCTGATGAATCGTGAGATCCCGATCATCACCGACGAACTGGCGCAGCCGGAGTTCGGCACCGGCGCGGTGAAGGTCACGCCGGCGCATGATCCCAACGATTTTCAGGCCGGGCTGCGCCACCATCTGCCGCAGATCAACGTGATGGACGAGCGCGCCCGCATGAACGCGAATGCTGGCGTTTATGGAGGCCTCGACCGGTTCGAAGCGCGCAAGCGCGTGCTCGCCGATTTGCAGGAGCAAGGATTTCTTGTCGGCGAAAAAGATCATACGCTGTCGTTGGGAAGATGCGAGCGCTGCGGGACCATCGTCGAGCCGCGCCTTTCCGAACAATGGTTCATCAAGATCAAGCCGCTGGCGGACCGTGCGCGCGAAGCCGTGGAGAGTGGCGAGATCACGATCGTCCCCGACAATTACCGCACCATTTATTTGAACTGGATGAACAACATTCACGACTGGTGCGTGTCGCGGCAGTTGTGGTGGGGGCATCGCATTCCGGCATGGACGTGCAGCACGTGTAAGGAAGTGATCGTGGCGCGCGAGGCTCCGACTTCATGTACGAAGTGTGGCGGAGCGAAACTCGAGCAAGTCACCGACGTTCTTGATACCTGGTTCTCGTCCGGCCTGTTGCCGTTCACGACTCTGGGCTGGCCGGAGAACACGCGTGATCAGGAAGTCTTCTATCCGACCACGCTGCTGATTACTGCTTACGAGATTCTTTTCTTCTGGGTGGCGCGCATGATCATGTTTGGCTGCCACTTCATGAAAGATCACGAGCAGGATCCGGCGATCAAAAAAGCCAACGGCTGGTCCGGCTTTAAGAACGACAGCGTGCCGTTTCATCACGTGTACATTCACGCGCTGGTGCGCGATGCCGAGCGGCAAAAGATGTCGAAGACCAAGGGCAACGTGATTGACCCCCTGGATATTATTGAGCGCTTCGGGACGGATGCGGTGCGGTTCACGCTGGCGGCGATGGCAGCTCCCGGAACTGATATTGCGTTCTCGGAGAGCCGCACGGACGGCTATCGCGCCTTCGCCAACAAGATTTGGAATGCCGCACGCTTCATGTTCATGAACGTGGACCGAGTCGAGCCGGGCCTGCGGCCCGGGACAGCCGAGGGCGACAGTCTTCACGCGAGCACGGGTGAATTGCAGACGGCGAATCTTGAAGACCGCTGGATTCTTTCGCGCTTCAACCGAGTGGTGGCCGATGTGAATGACGCGCTTGCCCTCTATCGCTTCCATGAGGCTGCGAACCGCATCTACGATTTTTTCTGGGGCGAGTTTTGCGATTGGTATCTGGAGTTGATAAAGCCGCGGCTGATGTTCGACGAAGGTGCCGACAAGAGCTCCGCCCAGGTGGCTTGCGCGAATCTGGTGAATCTGTTCGACGGGTCGTTGCGACTGCTGCATCCGGTGATGCCCTTTATCACGGAGGAAATCTGGCAGGCGATATACGAAGGCGCACCGCCTTTCAAGTCGATTGCGCTGGCGGGATATCCGCAAGCGGATGAGAAGCAATTTGATCTCGCGGCCGAAACCGAGATGGCGATCCTGCAGGACTTGATCGTCAGCGTGCGCAACCTGCGCGCGGAGCTGAAAGTCGAGCCCAGGGTGAAGACGCCGATCGAAGTCTTCGCCCACGACCCCGCGATTCGTAAAATGATCGAGCAGAACCATGGCGCGGTGGAGCGCTTGGGAAATGTGGAGAGCATCAAATTTGTCGACGAGTCTCTCGCTAACCGGCCGGGCGCGCGCAGCACGGCGCGGTTCGATGTGCACGTGATCTACGAGCGCAAAATCGACGTTGCCGCCGAGTGCGAGCGCCTGAGAAAAGAGTTGGAGAAGATCGAAAAAGAGTTGGGCAACAATCAAAAGCAACTGGGGAACGAACAGTTCCTGGCCAAGGCTCCCGGGAAAGTAGTCGAAGGCCTGCGCACGCGAGGGCAGGAACTTCTCGTCCTGCAGGAGAAGGCGAAAAGTCAGATGAAGCAATTAAACTGTTGAATGTGGGGACAGCTGGCAACTGACGACTGGCAACGGTTTTTATGGACTGGAATTCACGACGCCTCACCGCAATTCTGGAGAACGCGCTGCTCGAGGACCGGGCGACGCGCGATGCGACCAGCTATGCCTGCATCGATCCCAACCAGCGGGCGTCTGCGACCATCATTTCCAAACAGGATTGCATTCTCGCCGGAATCGGTTGTGTGGCTCGCATTCTCGACGTCTATGCCGCGCTCGATGGCGCCGTCACCGCGCACTACGAAGTCACCACGCATCCGGAAATTTTCGACGGCGTGCGCCTGCATAAGGGCCAGTCGGTCGCAGTGATCCGCCACAATGCGCGGGTGATTCTTTCCTGTGAGCGCGTGATTCTCAATTTTCTACAGCGCATGAGCGGCATCGCAACCCTGACGCGCAAGTTTGTGGAAGCGGTCTCAGGCACGAAGGCGCGCATTCTCGATACGCGCAAGACCGCGCCCGGCCTGCGTGTGATCGACAAGAATGCGGTCCGCTGCGGCGGCGGGCAGAATCACCGGCTCGATCTCTCCGACGGCGTGCTCATCAAAAATAATCACATCGCCCTGGCCGGTGGCGTCGTCCCAGCGCTGGAGCGCGCCGTTCGCAATCGCCGTGGCTCGCAGATCATCGAAATCGAAGTGCGCACCCTGGAAGAACTGGAGTTGGCCTTGGCTCACGGTGCCGAAGCTGTTCTGTTGGATAACATGTCGGTCGAAGATGTCCGCCGCGCCGTTGAACGCTGCTCGCAGTTCGATCTGCCCCGAGATCCGCAGAACGACGCACCGCAAACCAGCCGCCACATTCCGGTGGAATGCTCCGGGGGAATTCGCCTGGATAACGTTCGCGCCTACGCCGAGACCGGAGTCGACTTCATCTCGGTCGGTCTGGTGACCCACTCGCCGCAGGCCGTGGACATGAGCATGCGCGTCGTCCCCGCCTGAACGCTTTTCAGAGCGAAGATTGTTGTTTCGCCGCAATTCGCGCATAATCTCCGCATCCCCAAGGCCGCCAAAACTCGTAAGCCGGCGTCGCAGGCCAAAGCCCGCACCGCGCGCCAGTCCCAGCCCACTGACGTACGCCTCGGCCGC
>Ga0210403_10004560_pt1 | contig 11920 bp, 8 predicted proteins | sample IncBWC19MmetaG_FD_150863 | JGI IMG/M metagenome (GOLD analysis project Ga0210403, IMG submission 150863) | Forest soil microbial communities from Barre Woods Harvard Forest LTER site, Petersham, Massachusetts, United States - Inc-BW-C-19-M | ecosystem: Environmental > Terrestrial > Soil >... | reverse complement strand
CTGGTCGGGTGACGGTTTGTAGCGCAGTGTCTTCTCGGGCAGTCCCGAAACCGCCGCCGCAATTTGCTTCGGACTTTTCTCGGCCGTATCAAGATGCTTCCTCAGTTCAGCCTCAGTCATAGTCACCTCTAATGTCGTAATTGGGTAATCCTGTAATTGGGTAATTGGAAAGGTTTCTCTTGACCCAATCACTAACTTATCTGCACTTTCTCCATCCACTGCGCCACTTGGACATTCCATCCCATTTCTTTGGTTATGGTATCGCGCAACTGCGTGGATGCCGCGGGCTCGCCGTGGACCAGGTAGGTCACGGGCGGCTTCCTGGGAAAAGTGTGCAGCCACTGCAGCAATTCTGGCGTGTCAGCGTGATCGCTGAACTGCTCGAGCGCGGCCACCTGCGCACGGATCGGCACAATGTCACCGAAGATCTTCACTTCAGACGCGCCACTCTTGATGGTGAACCCGCGCGTTCCCGGCGCCTGGAAACCAATAAAAATCACGGTGTTTCTTGGATCAGGCAGTCTTTGTGCGAGGTGATGCAGGATGCGCCCACCCGTCACCATGCCGCTCGAAGAAACGATGATCGATGGTGTTCGCACACCGTTGATCTTTTTCGACTCATCGGCAGTTGAGGCAAACGTGAAGCCGGGCCAGTCTAGTGGCGACCCGTGCTGGGCAATCAGACGGCGCGTGTCTTCGCTGTATTCTTCGGTGTGCTTCATGAAGATCTCTACCGCCTTGATCGCCATGGGGCTGTCGCAATAAACCGGGATGGCCGGGAGTTGCCCGGACTGCATCAGCTCTTTCAACATAAAAATAAATTTCTGCGTGCGCTCAACCGCAAACGCAGGCACGATCACGCTCCCGACACGTTCAACGGTTTGGCGAATCAGTGACGCCAACTCCGGTCGCGGATCGGACGTCGGGTGTTGCCGGTTCCCGTAGGTAGACTCCATCACAAGGATGTCCGCTGTCTCGCCTTCGGTCGGTCCGGAAGGTATGACTTTGCCGGGCGCGATCTGGTCTCGTACGCGGCCAATGTCTCCCGTAAACAACAAGCGGCAATTTTGCCCGTTGCTACGTAGCGTGAGTTCAACCATCGATGACCCCAGAATATGCGCCGCGCGCACGAAGCGGAACGAAGCCTCGGGGCAAAGCTGCTGAGTCACCCCGAACTGCACGGCGTGAAAATACTGAAGCGACTCTTGCGCTTCCTCGAATGTGTACAACGGCAGTGCCGGGTCGTGTTTCGATTTCTTGTGCTTGTTATAGAACTCGGCGTCTTCTTCCTGCAGGTGGCCGGAGTCGGGGAGCAGGATGCCACACAAATCGATGGTCGCTGGAGTCGCGTAAATCGGTCCGCGGAAGCCTCCCTTCACCAGACGGGGAATCCATCCCGAGTGGTCGATGTGCGCGTGGGTCAGCACTACGGCATTAATTTTCCGCGCCGGGACCGGCGTCTCCCGCCAGTTTCGGTCGCGCCACTCTTTCGGCCCCTGAAACATGCCGCAGTCAATGAGAGCCTGGAAGCCGCCACTGGAATCGGAGCCGGTATTGATCAGGTGCTTGGAACCGGTGACCGTGCCAGCGGCGCCCAGAAATTGGATGTAGGCCAAAAGAATCCTCCCGCGATTGCGGTCACATCGACACGAATTTTCGATTTCCAACTGCCGTTGGCCGTCACTTAGCCGCGTCGGACGGCGGTACCTTGAAGACGTTGTTGCTCGTATCGCTTTCGGGTACGCTGCCATCGTTCACCACGATTTCCCGCGGTGACGAGTTGGTTTCAAACCGAACTGCGGCCTTGGACTTCGCGCGTACTTCAACTCGTTTGGTGACTTCGCCGTCTTCCATTCGCAAGGTCACCGGTACCTCTGCCCCGGCGTCTCCGAGATTGTTGATCGTCACGGTCAAAATGGAACCGCCGTCAACCCTCGCGCGCGGATAAGCGGATTCAACGCGAAAATCGGGCAAGCCTCGGTCACGATAAACCCAGTCGTCGAAGAACCATTCTAAATCGCGATGAGTCTGCGCCTCGATCAAGTGCTGCACGTAAGCCGATTCCTTATCCTGATCCGAATGGTACGCTGACAGCGCTTTTTTTAACGCCGCATCGCCAACCATGTCGCGCAGCATCCACCACACATACATCGCCTTGCTGCGATAGAACTCTTCGATGCTGGTACTGATCAGGGACTGATTGGCAGCCTCATTCTCGCTATGCGCCGCTGCAAGTGCCTTCTCGGCATCGACGATGGCGGTCCGGTGGCGGCCCATAAAATCCAGCGCTGCGGGACGCCCGTTCTGTTGTTCTCGCTCCAGCGCCTGAGCGAAGTGTGCCAGACCTTCATAAATCCATGCGCGCGAAGAGAAAAATGCGGCATGAGTAAGTTGGTGGACCGCGCTAAGCTCGTAGACAGCGGAATTGGTGCTGCCCAACGGCGTGAGTAGCCTTGGGCCACTCTCGAAAGACGCGGCCTCCGGATCGGCTAGATCTACAGTTTCCGCTTTTTGCCGCGGCGCGCCAAACCATTCGGTTACGAGTGGGACAGCCAGATCCGCAGCCAGCGCGTAGTTTTCGGCGCCGGATTTGTGTCCGGGCAGAAAGGAGGTTTTCAAACTTGGCCGCTCAAGCGCGTCGTAGCTGCCGATCACAAAGAGTGGCACGGTCGTACCCAGCGGGTCAAACGAGTACTCTGCCCCGACCGAGTATGCTCTGCCCATTTGCTCATGAAACTGCTGGCCGCTCTTGCCATTGCAAATGAGAAGTGGTGGTTCACCAGTCGCTCCCGAATGAGTCAGCTTGATCTTCAGATTTGCCTCTGCCTCCCGCGCTTTCCATCGGCCCAGCGTTTCGAATATGGTGTTCCCTTCCGACAAGTCCGCGGACTCCGTCGCCACCGGATACCACACCACGTATCCGATCCCGCGCACGGCGGTAAACGACTTTGCAATCTCGTCCCAGTCCGAATGCCTGGCTTTGTCTTCGGGCACGCCAATTCGCTTAAGTCGCGTAACCTCGAGCGGGATCACTCCTTCATACCCAATGTTTAGTTCGATTGTGCCCTTCGGTGGAACTTCGCGAGGCAGAGTCACAATGGCTTCAGACAAAGCGCCGGTGTGATCGATGTCGGAAGCGTATTCGTGGGTAACGAACTCCACGGATTCCCCACCGATCTGAATCGTGCTCCAATCCAATGTGGAAGACACTTGCAGTGCAATATTTTTCTGGGGGACGAGTGAATCGTTTCGCAGCGTAATCTTCCCACGCACACCCAGACGTTGCTGCTCGGGCTCGATCCGCACGTCCAAATCGTAATTGGTGAAAGTGAAAGCCTCGCGATCGAGGGCGAGACTCGGCGTAATCAAAACAAAGAGCGCACACAGAACACCGAGCACCTTCATGCGGACTTCTTTCTCCGCTGCCGCACGATCTCATAAAGCATCACTCCCGCCGCGACGGACACATTCAAAGATGGTACTTTCCCAAGCATCGGGATCGACACCAGGAAGTCGCACTTCCTGGCCACCAGGTCGTGTAAACCCTTGCCTTCTGCCCCCAACACGATGGCGCAGTCCATGTTGTAATCGAGCGCGTCGTAAGATTGCTCGCCGCGTTCGTCCAGGCCAACCATCCATAAATTCTGCGCCTTCAATTCCTCAAGGGTACGGGCAATGTTGGTTACCTTCGCGATGGGCAAGTGTTCGCTGGCTCCGGCTGAAGTCTTGGTCACAATCGCGGTCACTCCCGCAGCCCGGCGTTCGGGAATTACAACTCCGTCGGCGCCAGCTGCGTCGGCGGTGCGCAGAATCGCCCCCAGATTGTGCGGATCTTCCACTCCGTCCAGCACGACCATCAGCGAATACTGCCCACGCTTGGCGGCGACCACATCTTCGAGATCGTTGTACTGCTTCGCCGAGGTAACGGCGACCACGCCCTGGTGCGCATTGTTGCCGGCCATGTGATCGAGTTCCTCTCGCGGGACAAAGCGCACGGCAACTCCCTGACGGCGGCATTCATCGACTACATGTTTCAGGCGAAGGTCATGCCGCTCTTTGGCGACACCGACCCATGCGAAGGTGCGTCCGCGCGCCTTCAGTGCCTCAGCAACGGCGTTGATACCGTAGATATAATTCATGTTCTCGTAGTTTACTTCAGCGGGCGGGCGAACGACCGTCGTCAGCATAGGCTAGACTGAACGGATGTTTAGAACCAGGTTCAAGAAAGAAATCGTCGCGGAGTTCTTGCCCCCGGCTCGCACCAGCGCAAAACAGCAAGTGATTATCCTTTGCGATGGCATGCCTTCGATCCCCAGAAAGCAGCCTCTTGCCGAGTATCTTTCGCGTAAAGGATATTGGGTCTTTTATCCGCGATGGCGCGGGGCGTGGGAAAGTGGAGGCCAATTCCTCGAGCGCTCTCCCCACGAAGACCTTCTCGATATCGTTAGCGAATTGCCGAAAGGAATCCGAGAGCTTGCCTTCGGCCGAAAATTCCGTTGTGTGCCGGACAAAATCTTCGTCATCGGCGGAAGTTTCGGCGGGGCCGCTGCCATTCTTTCGTCGTTGGACCCACGAATCACCAAAGTGATTGCCAATTGCCCGGTTGTCGATTGGGCGATCTTGCGGAAAGAGCTCAAGAAGGAGACTTCGAATCCAAGCTATCCAGCGTACATCCGCGCCGCTTTCGGCAACGGATATCGCCTCTCTGCCAAGAACTGGAATAAACTGAACGACGGCATATTTTACAATCCCGCTCATCATCTCAGAGAGCTTGCGCCGTCGAAGATATTGATGTTCCACGCGAAGGACGATCCGTTCATTCCCTGGAAACTTGTGGAGGGTTTTGCGCGACGCGCGGGCGTAAGCCTCAAACTTCTCTCACGGGGCGGCCATCTCAAAACCGAATATGTCGTGCAAAACTACTGGCCTCAGATAAAGAGATTTTTCGACTCGAAACCGCGCTGAAAAGCGTGTCGTCGGAAGCTTTGACCCTCACCGTCGCATCTAAAAACCTTGCTCCATCAAATGCTAGACTGAAAATCGGAGGCACGGTTGCCCGACGTTTACATTCTTTCCGCTGTGCGCACGCCAATCGGTAAGTTCGGGGGTTCGCTGGCCTCGATGACAGCCGCAGACATGGGAGTCGTTGCGGCAAAAGCCGCCATAGAGCGCGCTGGCGTTCGCCCCGATCAGATCGAGGAAACGATTTTTGGCAACGCTCGTCAGGCAGGCGGAGGCCCGAATCCCGCCCGCCAGATTTCCATCCGCAGCGGCGTTCCGCAGGAAGTTCCGGCTTACACGGTAAACAAGGCCTGCGCCTCGGGCCTTAAATCCATCGCGCTGGGATATCGGGAGATTGCAACCGGCAATCTCGATTGCCTGCTGGCCGGCGGCACTGAGTCTATGTCTCGTCTGCCCTATTACCTTGACGGAGCGCGCTGGGGCTATCGTCTGGGCAATCAGGAACTCGTCGATGGCATGTATCGCGATGGCTTTTTCTGTCCCCTGGCGAAAATGTTGATGGGTGAGACCGCCGAAGTGCTGGCCGAACAATACAAGATTACGCGCGAAGAGCAGGATGAATTTGCTCTGTGCTCGCAAATGCGCGCGTCAGCTGCCATTGACGCCAAACGATTCGATCACGAGCTAACTTCAGTCACTCTCGAAAGCAAAAAGGGCTCGCAAACGTTTAGCCGCGACGAGCACATTTTTGTTGGAGCCACGATGGACAAGATGGCCAAGCTCTCTCCCGTGTTCTCGAAAACCGGAACCATCACGGCGGGTAATTCTTCCGGCATCACGGATGGCGCCGCTGCGGTGCTACTCGCGAGCGAAGACTTCGCCAGGAAAAACAACCTCAAACCGCTGGCTCGTGTTCTCGCCGTGACTTCCGTGGGCGTGGATCCGCGCATCATGGGGATCGGTCCAGTACCAGCGTTGCGCAAGATGGAGCAGAAGCATCAGCTCCCGCTTGCCGATTTCGATTTGGTCGAACTCAATGAAGCGTTCGCCGCCCAGGTTCTCGCCTGCGACCGGGAACTGCATTTCGATCGGGCAAAACTCAACGTCAATGGCGGGGCAATTGCCCTAGGCCATCCCATCGGCTGCACCGGGACGCGGATCACAGTCACGCTGCTCCATGAGATGCTCAAGCGCAGGGCCAAGCGAGGGGTCGCGACCCTGTGCGTGAGTGGCGGCATGGGGATGGCGCTGGCGCTGGAGAACGCTGCCTGATGGCACGGAATGCGGTCAACCCGAAGATCCACCAGATGGCGCAGCCCTGATTGTCACGGCCCTGATTACCCCAGCCGAATGGTGAAATAACCCAAAAGATAACCCACATCTTTCCGTGCCTTGAATCTTCTGATATTCTGCCTGCGCTTCGTCGCGATGACGCGGACGTTCTCATTCCCCCATCCGTCATTGTCGCGCTAACCTTAAGGAGGGTTTCGGTGCATCGTAAACTCAGTCGGATTTTAGGAATAGCGCTGTTTTCGCTCCTGGCCACTGCCCTTTTTGCGCAAGAAGAATTCTCCGCCGAATTGATAAACGATTCGGCGAAAGGCGGTTCGTCGGGTCCAACGAAAATCTACGTCAGCAAGGATAAGATGCGCTTTGAAGGACACGAGCAAAACGGCCGCACAGGCACGATGATCATGAACTTTGCCGCGCAGACGAAGGACATCCTGATGCCCGAAAGGAAAATGTACATCGAATCCCCCATGGGACACGGCCCCGGCGCCCAGCGCTCATTTAACTTCTTTCGCGCCGCCGACGTCGAGAACGCATGCGACGAATGGCGGAAGCTGGCAACTAAGCCCGGCGGAAGCTGCCGCAAGATCGGCAACGAAGTTGTAAATGGACGGAGCACCATAAAGTACGAGGGTACTTCCGCCGATGGCGATGTCAGCTATGTTTGGATCGATCCTAAACTACGTTTTCCGGTGAAATGGCAAGGCAAGAACGACGGCGGCGAGATGCGCAATATCCAGGAAGGACCTCAGCCCGCCAGCCTTTTTCTCGTGCCGTCCGACTATCAAAAGATGGATATGGGAAACATGAGAATGCCGGGCGCGACTCCTGCTCATTGATGTGTGACAGGCTGTCTTCTATACTCACTCCTAGGGTTCAGGAGAAGCAATGTCCTTGTCCGCTGTAATCGTGGACGATGAGCAACTCGCCCGCGACGAACTCGCCTTCCTGCTCAAGAACGTGGGTGACGTCGACGTTGTTGCCCAAGGTAAAAACGGCGTCGAGGGCGTCAATCTCATCCGCGAACATAGTCCGGACCTGGTTTTTCTCGACGTGCAAATGCCGGGTCTCGATGGCTTTGGCGTAATCAAGAAGCTGCTTGATCGAAAGGTTCCCCTCCCAAAAATTATTTTTGCCACTGCCTTCGACCAATATGCGGTGAAGGCGTTTGAAGTAAATGCCGTGGACTACCTGCTCAAACCTTTCGATAAAAAGCGGGTAGCACAGTCTGTACAGAAAGCGCGAGCCAAGACCGAAGCTAGCGGCGCATCCTCGGAAAAATTAGACACACTGATGCGGATGCTGGAGTCTCAAAAACCGCAGCCCTCCAAGATTCTGCTGAAGGCGGCTGGCCGCTTGTTCCTGGTCAATCAGAAAGACATTTGTTTCGCTTCCATAGAGGACGGCATTATCACCGTGGTGACGAGTGGCCTGAACGGCATGGAAGGACAATCCAACTGCCGCACACTCGAGGAACTGCTGGATAGCCTCGATCCTAATATGTTCTGGCGAGCCCACCGCTCGTTCCTGGTGAACATTAACCGAATCAAAGAAGTCGTTCCCTGGTTCAAAAGCTCTTATCAGTTGCGCCTGGACGACAAGAAGCAAACCGAAATCCCGGTCAGCCGTGCTCAGACCAAGCGCCTCCGTGAACTCTTTGGGCTTTGACCTTTCGAAAGATTGCAACTCGACCGCAAGCAGGTGCATCCTACCTCTAACTCTTGGTGTAGCCGGAGTTCTGTGCTGAAGCAAGTGATCCCGCTTGATTTCATTGAGACACAAGTCGCATAAAGGCGCATCGGCAGGCCTGGCTTTGATCTGTATCCTGCTGGTCACCTTCACCGGCATTGTCCAGGCAGTCCATGTTCACACAGACAATTCCAAGCTTCCCAGCCACGAGTGCTCGATCTGTTCGGTAGCCCATGCTGGTGTTATCAGCAACTCATCAAATCAGCTTGTACCGCTCTTTGTCCGCCGGGCTTTGGTCGTATCCACAGAAGTCGCCCGGCCATCTTTTGGGTTTGTCTCGTCTCTCCGCATTCGCCCTCCTCCTGCCGTCTAGGGATTCACACAACAGAATCGACCTGGGGCAGTTCAGCCCCATTCGTCAACCCTAGTTCTCTTCTCGGGAGGAATTTATGCTGGCTTCTTATAAGGAGTCGCTTCATGCGGCTTTAATAGCAGGTGTGTATTTAGCGCTTGGCCTTTACGCTTACGCGCAATCCAACTCGGCATCTCTTAACGGCACTGTCCTCGATCCATCCGGTGCCGTGGTTGCGAATGCGACAGTTGAGATTAACAATCCGGTCAGCCACTTTGACCGCTCGACCATGACGGACAGTGCCGGGAGGTTCAGCTTCCCGAACGTCCCATTCAATCCCTACCACTTCAGCGTGACGGGCGCAGGGTTCACTCCTTACACCCAGGATGTCGAGCTCCGCTCGGCCGTACCTTTGGACATCAAGATCAACCTCCAGGTCGCCGGATCTTCCGAGAGCGTAACCGTCGAGGCTTCAGGAGCTGATCTACTGGAGAACGATCCGACATTTCATACTGACGTGGATCGTGGCCTGTTCGACAAACTGCCTCTGGAAAGCCAGTCCTCGTCCGTGAGTTCATTGGTGACGCTCGCCTCGCCAGGAATTGCCGCTGATTCCAACGGCCTCTTCCACGGATTGGGTGACCACGCGGAGAACTCCTTTTCCGTCGATGGACAACCCATTACCGACCAGCAGAGTAAGGTTTTTTCAAACCAGATTCCTCTTGATTCGGTCGAGTCATTGGAGGTCATTTCCGGTGCACCGCCCGCGGAATACGGTGACAAGACGAGCATCGTCATCAACGTAACAACCCGTTCCGGCCAGGGAATGACCACTCCTCACGGCAGCGTGGTGGCATCCTATGGATCGTTCGGGTCCTCGAGTCTCGGCTTCAACCTTGCCTATGGAGGCAAGAACTGGGGAAACTTCATTTCAGCCAATGGCTTGAATAGTGGGCGATTTCTTGATCCTCCGGAATTCGCGGTTATACACGACAAGGGCAATGAAGAAAATGTGTTCGACCGCGTGGACTATCAGATTTCCAATGCAGATTCAATTCACCTGAATTTTGGCTTTACGCGTTCCTGGTTCCAGACTCCGAATTCATTCGATTCCCAATTCGCGACCCCATGGAACGGGGTGGTTGTCAATAACGGCGGACTCGGCCCGAACGGCGCTCCGGTAGGGCCTGCGGACCAACGTTCTCAGATCAAGACGTTCAATATCGCGCCCTCGTGGAATAGATTACTCGGCAACACTGCAGTGTTCACTCTGGGTGCTTTCGTGCGCAGAGACCAATTCAATTACTACCCTAGCGCCGATCCATTCGCCGATTTGGGACCAATCAATCTGCAAAGAGAAACGGTGGCGCAGAACCGAACCTTGACGAATGCGGGCCTTCGGTCGGACATTTCCTATGTCAAGGGAATCAATAACCTGAAGGCAGGTGCCGTCTATGAGCAGACGTTTCTGGACGAACATGATCCGCTCGGCATAGTTGATCCGACGTTGAACGCACCCTGTGTGGCCTTTTCCGCCGCTCAGAATCAATATGTTCCCGTGCAAGGATTCACCAATCCGTCGCAGTGTACTGGAGTCAATCAACCCAATACGGCTCAGAACCTCAATGCGCCGAACTCCTCTCAGTACCCAAACTTCAATCCCATCCTGCTGCCCTACGACTTGACTCGCGGAGGGGGGCTTTACACATTTAACAGTCACACCGACGTAAAGGAACTGGCTCTTTACGTGCAAGATACGATCACGAAAAAAAGCTGGGCCTTCAATCTCGGACTGCGCGGCGATTTCTACAATGGCCTGACCACACACAAAGAGCCGGAACCTCGGCTTGGCATCGCGTACAACATCAAGAAGACGAACACCGTTCTGCGTGTTTCCTATGCTCGAGTGTTGGAAACTCCCTTCAATGAAAACCTTGTGCTCTCCAATAACGGTTGCGCCAATCCTGTTTTGAATCCGCTTCTAGGCTGTACGGTGTCAGGTGTTACCCCGTTTGTTCCCGGCTGGCGGAACGAATTCCACGCTGGCCTGCAGCAAGCCTTCGGAAAGTACGTTGTGTTCTCGGGCGAGTACATTTGGAAATACACTCACAACGCCTATGACTTCAGCGTATTCGGTAATACTCCGATCACGTTTCCCATCGAATGGGACAGATCCAAGATTCCCGGTTACGCTGGCCGCGTAAGTGTGCCTAACTACCACGGATTCTCGGCTCTCGCAGTGTTCTCTAGCGTCGCAGCCCGTTTTTTCACACCCCAGATCGGAGGAGCCGGCGCTGTACCCGCCGTGGCTATAGGTGCAGCCGCCTCAACCCCATTCCGTATTGATCACGACGAGAAGTTCAATCTGACAACTCACCTGCAATATCAGCTGGGGAAAACCGGAGCCTGGCTCGGGTTCAACTGGCGGTATGACAGTGGTCTGGTAGCTGGACAAACACCTTGCTTTGGCGGAAACTGCGCCCAGACCACCACCCTGAACGGCCAGCCAGCCATTGCGCTGACGGATTCCTTCGGAACTCCTCTAACCGCCGATCAAGAGTTCCAGTCAGGTCTGTTCTGCGGCACGCAGCGGGCAACTCCGTTCACGCCTCTCCCGAATCCGTGCCTGGTATCGCAATTTGGATCGACACTGTTAAACGTGCCCGCCCCGAACACGGAAAACGATGACAAGAATCCGCCGCGCATCGCCTCGCGCAACCTGTTCGACCTCGCGGTGGGCGACGACAATCTTTTCCACGGTGAAAGGTACAAGTGGAGCCTGCAGTTAACCGCCGTCAACCTGGCAAACAATTATGTGCTGTACAACTTCCTCTCAACTTTCAGCGGCACGCATTACGTCACACCGCGTGCGCTGACAGCTCAGATCGGGTTTCACTTTTAGGAGAATGTCCGGAAAGGCAGACGGCCGGGGAGGAGAACCGGCCGTCTACCGCGCTGCGGCCGTCACTACGCAGCCAGCGCTTCCAGCGCCGTTCGATTACGGATTACCAGGGTCGAGCCGTCCAGTCGAATGAATTCCTTTTTCTTGAGTTCGCTCAGGAGCCTGGTCACGGTCTCTCGCGAGGAACCAATCATCTGCGCCATCTCTTCGTGGGTCAAGTTCGCCCGAACGCGGATTTCAGGAGGCTCGAATTGTTCGCGAATCGGCGTCCACGAGAGCAGAAGTCTAGCCAGCTTGCCAGCGGAAGAGCGCGCCAGCACCAGGTCATGGATGTCCCGGTACGCCGACTGGAACTCCCGGCTCAGGGCCTGCGACGCATGCAGCCCGAACTCTCCATTCTTTTCCATCAGCCGCATCAGTGCGTCACGTTCCACGAAATTTACCTGGCATGGTCCGGCCGTCTCTGCGGTTAATTCAAAAGGCTCGCCCGCAATTACGGCGCTCATCCCGAGCACCTCGCCAGCCTCGGCGATTTTCAAAATTAGCACTTTTCCCTCCCGCGAAGTAGTCGAGAGTTTAGCCTTGCCCGAGCACAGCACAAAGACTCCTCGCGGCATTTGTCCTTCCACGAACAGCACGGCACCCCCGGGATAAGTACTCAGATGGCTTACCACACTCAGCAATTTGAGAACCTCGGTTGAGAGGCCACAGAACCAGTGCTGCTT
>Ga0210403_10004559_pt1 | contig 11921 bp, 12 predicted proteins | sample IncBWC19MmetaG_FD_150863 | JGI IMG/M metagenome (GOLD analysis project Ga0210403, IMG submission 150863) | Forest soil microbial communities from Barre Woods Harvard Forest LTER site, Petersham, Massachusetts, United States - Inc-BW-C-19-M | ecosystem: Environmental > Terrestrial > Soil >... | reverse complement strand
GCTGTGGGGATCGTATTCCTCGCTGAGGAGGCCCACGTCGTTGCTCAACCCCACCAGCCGATCGAACAATGCCCGCGCTTCCTCCCAGCGGTTTTGCAGGACATAGGCATCGACCAGCCAGAAGCTGCAGGCCAGGAACGCCCCCTCCCCTGGCGGCAAGCCGTCCGGCGAGGTCTCGCTCCGGTAGCGCAGCACTAAACCATCGGCCATGAGGTCCCGCTCGATCGCCACCATCGTGCCCAGCACTCGCGGATCGTCCGCCGGCAGGAATCCGATGATCGGAATCTGCAGGAGGCTGGCGTCAAGCTCCCGGCTTCCGTAGGACTGAACGAAGCTTCCGAGCGAAGCGTCGAAGGCATGACGGCAGACATCGTCGTGGATTTCGGCGCGCAGCGCTCGCCAACGCTGGGCGCGTGGGTGGTCGCCGCGACCGAAGAGCTCGTGGCTCTTGACCGCGCGGTCGAATGCAACCCAGGTCATGAGCTTCGAATAGGTGAATTGGCGCGGCGCGCCCCGCACCTCCCAAATACTCTCGTCCGGCTCGCGCCAGACCTTCTCGAGATGCTCGAGGAAAGCCAGCTGCACGGCCGCGGCAGCCTCGTTGCGCTCAAGCCCGCCGCGGCGGGCCTGATAGAACGCGTCCATCACCTCGCCGTAGACATCGAGCTGAAGCTGCTCGTGCGCCTTGTTGCCGATGCGGACCGGTGCCGACCCCTCGTATCCGGGCAGCCACGGCACCTCCCATTCGGTGGTGCGCCGCTCGCCCGCGATGCCGTACAGGATCTGCGCCTGCTGTGGGCTGCCGGCGACCGCCCGGACCAGCCAATCGCGCCACGCCTGCGCCTCCTCGTAATAGCCGGCGTTCATCGTCGCGAGCAGCGTGAACGTTGCGTCGCGCAGCCAGCAGAAGCGGTAGTCCCAGTTGCGCACGCCGCCAAGCTGCTCGGGCAGCGAGGTGGTCGGGGCGGCGACGATGCCGCCCGTGGGCGCATAGGTCAGCGCCTTCAGGGTGATCACCGAACGCACGACGGCGTCCGACCACCGGCCTGCGGGCCGGCACTTCGCCGCCCATTCGCTCCAGCACGCCTCGGTCGCGGCGAGTTGCTCCGCCGCATCGAGCGTGGCAGGCGGCGGCAAATGCGATGGCCCGTAAGTCAATACGAACGGCACCCGCTCTCCGGCCGCGACCGTGAACTCGCCCACATGGGTGAGGTTGCGGCCGATCATGGCGACCGGGGTCCGCAGCACCACCATGTCGGGGCCCGCGATGGCGCGCAGCGTCTCGTCCTCGAGCTTCTCCATCCAGGGAACGATCGCCCCGTAGCCGAAGCGCAAGGTCAGTTCCGTATGCATGACGACGCGGCCGCGCTCCCCGATCACCACGCGAACGATGCTGCTATCAGCGGCGCCCATCGGCATGAAGTCGACCAGCGTGACGGCACCCTCGCCGCATTCGAAATAGGTCTCCAGGATCAGGGTGTTTCGCCGATAGCGGCGCGTGACGCGGGCTTCGCCATCACGGGGCGCGATCAACCAGCGCCCGTGGCTGGCGGTGCCGAGCAGCGCGGCAAAGCAGGCATCGGAATCGAAGCGCGGCCAGCACAGCCAATCGATCGAACCATCGCGCGCGACCAGCGCGGCTGCCTTGCAGTCGCCGATCAGCGCATAGTCCTCGATGCGGGAGGGCATGAGCGCCTATTGGGCAAATTCGGATGTCACGAGGACGTCTGCGAGATGCGGGAAGCTGCGCCCGGCACACCCCCTGAGCCGTCGTAGGTCGATAGCCATCCAGTGTTCCATCCCGACAGGCAGCGCAGCACCCTAAGCCGCCTCGCCATGCAAAGCTACCGCTCCAGGCAACCCATTATACGCGGCGCGAGGCAAAAAGTTCCCGCCCGGAGTGCCGCGATGCCCGGTTTCGCGGAGGCAGCACATGCTTTTCACCGCGTGCCCGGCGGCCTCTCTGTTGTCTTTGCAGTCGGCGCAGAGTTTACTCGCGATCCCGCTCCCTTGCAGTCACTCCCGCCGGCCCCGTGACGATTTCTCAACCGCAAGCTCGCCAACGATCCGCGGCCGCGCCCGGCTGGGGCACGATGCTGCTGGTATTCGCGCTGATCGCGGCGGGCTTCGGTCTCACGGTCTTGCTCCTCTATCCGGGCTACCTGACCAACGACGCCACCTATGTGTATGGCTTCATCCAGGATTGGCACCTGGGCGACTGGCAGTCGCCGCTCATGACCATGATCTGGTGGCTGATCGATCCGATCGCGCCCGGCTCGGGCAGCATGTTTCTGCTGATCGTCAGCTTGTACTGGCTCGGTTTCGGCGTCATCGCGCTGACGGTGGCGCGCCGCTCCGCCGCTCTCGCGCTCGCGGTGCCGCTGCTTGCGCTCACTCCGCCGGCCTTCATGCTGCTGTCGATGATCTGGCGCGACGTTTTCTTTTCGGCCGCCTGGCTCCTCGCCGCCGCGATCGTGTATGCGCTCGCCGACCATCCCGGGCCGCGGCGCCGGACTGCGCAGGTCCTCGCCCTCGCCCTGGTCGCGTTCGGAATTCTGCTGCGGCCCAATGCCATTGTGGCGGCACCGCTGCTCATCGCCTATGCGATCTGGCCGGCGCGATTCGAATGGAAGCGATCCGCCCTGATTTTCATTCCCGCCGTGGTCGCCGGCTACGGGCTCGTTCACGCGGTCTATTATGAAATCCTGCAGGTCAAGCGCGAGAACCCGCTGCACTCGCTGCTGGTCTTCGATCTCGGCGGCATTACCCACTTTGCCAAGGAGAACCAATTTCCGGTGACCTGGAACGCGCAAGAGACGGCGCTGCTGACCAGCCAATGCTACGAACCTCAGCACTGGGACAGCTATTGGACGCTCGACCCGTGCAAGTTCGTGATGGCCCGGCTCGAGCGTCCCGACGACGTCATCTTCGGCTCGCGGCGGCTGGTCGACGCCTGGCTGCGCGCCATCACCGCCCATCCGCTTGCCTACCTCGAGCACCGCCTCACGTTCCTGTGGACGTTTCTCGCGGTCCCGAACCTCACTCTCGAGCTCTACAAATGGGCTCTCCCGGACGAGCCGCCGCTGGCGCACAATCCATACTTCATGGCGCTCTTACCGCTGCACGATGCGCTCAAGTCGACCATGCTCTATCGCGTGGGATTTTGGCTGCTCCTCGCTGCCGCCATCGTGGGCTGGGCCTGGCCCGCCCGCCGCGCGCCAAGCGGAGCGTTCGCCATCAGCATCACTGCCGCGGGCATCTTCTACGTCATGACATTTGGCTTGATCGGGGTCGCGACCGATTTCCGCTACGCCCATTGGGCCGTGGTCGCGGACCTGGCCGCTCTGGTTCCGGCGTTGCTGGCAGGGCGGGAACGGCGTGCCGGCCGATGCTAGGCGGTGTGTCCCGGATCGTTTGCCTTGGGGATGCCGAGCGTGTCCGCATCGGCCACCGGCGGCTTGGGCGGCTTGCCCGGTATCCCCTGCTCGCCGAGTTTCTGCTTGGCGATGTCGTCTTCCGTAACGCGATCCTCCTCGCGCACCTTTGAGCGGCTCATCGTGCGTCTCCCCGCTCCAGCTCGGCAACCTTCCGTTGAACCTCGTCGAGCTCGCGGCACAGGAAGTTGGCGATCTCCTCCATCGGCGTGCCGAGACGCAGATCGTTGCGCAGATCAGCCAAGTCCGTGGCGGACCATGGCTTGCCGCTGAGCTTGCCGGGGCTGACCGGCTTGTCGGTCGCCATTACCCGCCTACTCCTCATCGCACATGCTCCTCCTCGTCGGACCAACGCCCGGCGCAATGCCGGGGTTCCGGAACAGCGACGCGGGCATCCCGGCCGGCATCGGCCGCAGCAGAGCCCCTCATAATCACAGAATAGCCGGCACCACGATTGCCTAATCCGTATATCGCTCCGGCTTGGTCTCGGGCACTAACGCCCACGCGGCGGCCGTTGCGGCTGCGGCCACCGCCGCGATGGCCAAAAAACCCGCCCCTCGCCCGAACTCCTGAAAGACAAATCCGCTGATGCTCGTGCTCAACGCGGCCGCGACCGCCAGCATCGCCCCGATCGCGCCTTGGGCCAGATTGAATCGGCCGGTGCCGGCGGTCAGGTCAGTGATCACCAGGACGGTTATGACATTGACGATCGATCCGGTGACGCCGTCGAGCAGCTCGATCGCAACCATGGCCCGGTAATCCGTCACGAAGGCGAACAAGACGGCGCGCACCACTTCGAGGCCGAGCCCGACCAGCAGCACCGGCTTGCGCCCCCTCACCTCCGACAGATAGCCGATCAATGGCGCCAGGACCGCGACGATGATCTGCGGCCCGATGATCAACCCCGACGTCAGGATCGGCCCGCTCGCGGCCTTGCTCGCCCCGAGCGTCTCGCTCACCGCCGGCAGGATCGGGGCATTGGCGAATTGGAACAGGATCAGGCAAGCAGCGAACTGCAGGAGCCTGCGATTGGTCGCAAGATCGATCACGCGCTCAAGTTTACGGGCCTGCTCGCCGGTCGCCGCGTTGCGCGCGCGCGCAAGATCGATCTCGTCGGGGCGAATGCGGCTCAATGCGATCAGGGCCGGGGCGCACAACGCGGCCGCCGCCAAGAAAATTGCGCGGATCGACACCAAGCTGCCCACCGCTCCCAGCACGCCGGCCGTCAAGGCGGTGCCGGCCCCCGAAAAGGCGAAGTTGCGCCCGGTGCGCAGCGACATCGCGCGCCGGCCTACCAAGCCGAGACTGATCGCCGCGATCGCCGGGGTGACAATGCCGGCGGTCAAGCCATGCAGTATTTCGGCCGCGAAGACGAGCGGGAAGGTCGGCGCCAATGCGTAGATCAGCGCGGCGGTGCAGATCATGACCACCCCGACCGCAACCAGCCCGCGCTTCCAGGGCACGGCATCGGCAAGCGCGCCGCCGGGGACCAGGCTCAACACGGCGGCAAGCTCGCCGGCACCGAGCGCCAGCCCGACATCCGACTGCGACCAGCCGAGAGCGGCCAGATAGAAGGCAACGAAGGTCCCGAATCCGGTCTGTACGTCGGCGATGAAAAAGTTCGTCCAGTCGAGACCGTTGCGGCTCTGGCGCGACGCGGGCGTGCGCAGTAATCGCCGGGCGTGGCGGTAGCGCGTGGCGGCGCGACGTAGGCGCGAGCGGCGGCGTGCGGCAACCATAGGCATCGGCGTTCGGCACAAGGGCCTGGCACGGCAACGGTTGCGATCCGATTTGAGTTCCGCCGAACAGATCGTGTCCTGATTTTTGCTTGTCCCGGCCTTGCACCGGGACCGTTGCAAACGCCGGAATCCGGTACGGTCCGGCTCACGACCCGGGACAAGATTCGAGACCATGGAACAAGCCATACAACGGGCCGGGCCGCGACCCCGTCCCTTAAGAGCAATGCCGGCGTGGCTAGCGCGTCGGCTTTCCCATGACCGATTGATTTTCCAGCAAGCGCGCAAGCACGCCGCGCGCTTCCGCCATCATGGCCTCGACCATGGCCCGGCCCCGTTCCGCGGAAGCCGCGCCGGGATCACCGATGATCCCCATCCGCGCCAGCCGCGGATCGTCGGTGCGCCACGGCCAGGTCACCCCACGATCAAAGATCAGCGCGGCGACGCTGTCCGGCGCCGGCGGATGTTCCGCGCTTGCGATCAGGTCGCTGCGCACCAGATCAGGCGCGAGCGCCAGCATGACCGAAGTCTCGCTGGCGCCGCCATGGACATCGCAAGCCGCTGCAGCGGTTGCCGCCTGGGCAAGCTCGAACGGGTGGATGACGCAGGCATTGAGCGCGAGATCGCCACGCAGCTCGTGCAGCAGATTCTCGAGAATTCCACGATTGCCGCCGTGACCGTTGACGATGGCCAGATTGCGCGCCGGCAGCGCGCGGACGATCTCCCGCCCGATCTCCGTGAGCAAGGCCGCGAACGTCTGCACCGACAGGCTGAGCGTGCCGGGCGCCCAGTCATGCTCGCGCGAGAGGCCGATGGACAGCGTCGGCAGCTGCCAGAGGTCGAACTCACCTCCCCAGCGCGCAATCAGGGCGCGCGTGAGCTCTTCGGCCACGACCACATCGGTGTTCAGCGGCAGATGTGCTCCGTGCTGCTCGATGGCGCCGATCGGCAGACAGAGAATCGACGTTTCCTTGAGCGTCCGGGAGATTTCCGGAAAAGTCAGCTCACCGATCGAGCGGGGAAATGGCGAACGTCCCAATGAATGAGATCCTCTGCGCGCAGGTCACGATGCGCGATCATCCCCCGCCTGCTCGTCCTCGGCCAGAACCGTCATGAGATGATCGAGCTTGTGCCCGGCACGAGTCGCCTTGGCGGTGAGATAGCGGCGATTGTCGGCATTGATCGCCCCCTGCAGCGGAATTCGGCCCGAGACCTCGATACCCGCCTGCGCCAGGCCGTCGAGCTTGGCCGGATTGTTGGTCAACAGCAGCACCCGCTTGCAGCCAAGCAGTTCCAGCATGCGCACCGCGATCCCATAGTCGCGCTCGTCGTCATCGAAGCCGAGCGTGGCGTTGGCATCGAGCGTATCGAGCCCCTCGTCCTGCAGCTGATAGGCGCGCATCTTGTTGGCGAGGCCAAGCCCGCGGCCTTCCTGCCGCAGATAGAGAATGATGCCGCCGCCCTCCTCGTCCAGCCGGGCGAGCGCCAGTCGCAGCTGATCGCCGCAATCGCAGCGCCGCGAGCCGAATACATCACCGGTGAGACAGGCGGAATGCATGCGGACCGGGACGGGCTGCAGAAAATCCGGGGCTCCGACGATGACCGCTGTCGCGGTGCCGCCGATCACGTCGCGAAAGACCACGAATCGGGTCGCCAGCCCGCCATTGAGCGGCACCTGCGCCTCGGAAGCGACCGAGAGCGTGCCCAGCGCCGCCTCGCGAAACGGCGCCACCGCTTGCGCGCCGACAGCGATCAGCGGCGGGTCGCAGCTCGCGGCCGCGGTGCCCATCGGGGCGACCAGGAGAGCGGGAAGCCGCTGCGCGAGCTTGGCGAGCTCGATCGCGGCGCCTGCGGCGGCGCCGGGCGCGATCGCATCGAGCCGGCGCTCCACCTGCGCATCGACCGCCAGCGACAGGATTTCCGCCGCGCGATCGGCCTCGCTTATCGCCAGCGCAATGGGCCCCGCGGCGGCAAGCCCAAGTGAGCGCGCCCGCCGCCCGGTGACCACGAGCCGCACACCGACCGGAGCGCACAATTGGCGAAACGCGGCGAGTTGATCATCGCCCATGCCATCGACCGGCAGCGCGATGATTGGCTCATCGATGCCGGTCATGATTACCGGTCGCCCGCAGCGGAATTCCGAAAGAGCCCGCTCGACTGCGACATGCTCTGGCAACCCCATCAGGGCCGTACGCCAGCTTGTTTGGCTACTCACCACAGAACAATTGTCCCCCATGGGCGAAACTATCGGGCAGAGCAACAGCTACCTGTCCGATTGCCATCTTGAGCATTCTCGCGATCGTGGTTCCGGCGCCGTTTCCAGGCTCCGGCTCAACCTCTATCATGGCGCGATGACGACCGCTCCGAAAAAACGACCCTGCCCCAACGCCCCCGAATGGCCGCCCTCGGCGCTGAAACGGCGAGGACCGGCATGAGCATGGTCGAGGAAGCCGCCACCGAGCACCGTACCGAGAACTGGGCCGATGTTCCCCGCATGTTCCGCGAATGGGAAGGCGCCTTGCCGCCGCCCTGGCAGGAGCTGTTCGGCCCGCTGCGGCGAGGCCTGGTCGATGGTCTCGTCGTGGTCGGACAGTTCGGCCAGTCGATCGATGCCCGGATCGCCACGGCGAGCGGTGATTCCAGATACATCAACGGAGCCGCGGGCCTCGCCCATCTGCATCGGCTGCGCGCCCTGGTGGACGCGGTGCTGATCGGTGTGGGCACCGCCAATATGGACGATCCGCAATTGACCGTTCGCCGCGTGAGCGGTCCGAGCCCGGCGCGGGTGATCCTCGATCCGCGCGGCCGTTTGCATCCGACCGCGCGGGTGCTGGCGGCCGACGGCATTCGTCGGCTGGTGATTACCCGCGAAGGCGCCGCCAACAAGCTTCCGCATGGAGTCGAGATCGCGGGCTTGCCGGAATCGGACGGCCATATCGCGCCGGCAGCCATTGTGGCCGCGCTCGCCGAGCGCGGCTTTCGCCGCATCCTGGTCGAAGGCGGCGCCAACACCGTCTCCCGCTTTTTGCAGGCGCGCTGCCTCGACCGCCTGCATGTGGTGATCGCGCCGATTATCATCGGGGCCGGCCCCTCCAGCGTAACGCTGCCACCGATCGCTCGCGTGGAGCACGCGCTGCGGGCACCGATGCGCGCGCACGTTCTGGGCGAAGAGCTGCTCATCGATTGCGACTTGAGCGGTCAACGCGTTCCCATCGGGGTTGCGAAAAAGTCGATGTGACCGACCTGCAGGCGGGCGCGGCCATCAGCAACGAGCTCGCGCCGGCGGGTAAACCAGGCGGCGATCCGATCGAGCGGCACGTCGCCAAGTTCGCCTGCGGCGGTGGCCCAACCCGCCAAGATCGAATCCTGGATGGCGCCATCGTGCGGTTCGAACATCCAATCGGACCGGCCTTGCACCAGGCCGTAGCCGACCGCTTCGAACCGAGCCGCGGCAAGCGCCGCCGCCTGCGGCCCCAGCGCCGGACCGAATCCCTTGTCCCGCCGCTGGTGCCGATTCACCGCCGCCACCATTTCGGCATCGAACGCATGGCCCGGCTCGATGATGGCTCTGCCGTCATAGCTGAGCGCCGCATAAACCGGCAGCCGGCGCGCCGCAGCCTCGACCACCAGGCGCTCCAGCCATTGCGTCGAGACCAGATCGAGCAGCGCCGAGCAGGTGATCAGATCAAGCGGTCCATCGAGCGCGAGCTCGAGATCGCGGGCGAGATCGACCGCCTGCGCCTGCACGTTCAGTCGCGGCGGCTGTGCCAGCGCGATCGTGCGCGCCAGAAGGCCGAGATCGTTGTCTACGAGCCGCCAGCTCTGCCGCGGCGGAAGCAGAGGCCCGAGTGCCCGTAGGCTCGCTCCGGCCCCGCAGGCGAGATCAGCGACCGCGATTGTCGGCCGATCGCGAAAAGCGGCGGCGAGGGCGTCGAGCACGGTGGTGTTACGCGCACGCAGGTCGTAAGGCTCGCGCAGAGCAAGCCATTGGGCGGAAAATCCGCTCATTTGACGTGGCCTGCGCCCGGCTCCGCCAGCTGTTCCAGCGCGCGCGCAAACAGCCTTGCCGATTCCTGCCAAGACGGAAACGTGGTCGCGGCAGCACGTGCGCCGGCGGCAAGACGCTCGCGTTGCGACGGGCTCTCGATCAACCGGCGCAGGACGGCGGCGAGCGCGTCGATATCGTCGGGCGGCACCAGCACGCCCGCGCCTGCCGGCACGGTGCCGGGAATGGCGCCGGCCTGCGTGCCCACCACCGGCACGCCATGGGCGATGGCCTCCGCAAAGGCCATCCCGTAACCCTCGAAACGCGAGGGCAGCACGAATAGATCGGCGGTGGCATAAAGTTGCATGAGCCGGTGCGGCGCGACCGCGCCCGCAAAGGTGATGCGCCCGGCAAGACCAAGACGCGCAATCTCGGCATCGAGGCATTGCGCGGTCTCAGGGCTGCGTTCGCGGTCGCCGGCGATGACGAGACGCCAGGCAAGATCGGAAGTTTTGCCGAGCGCCGCCAGCAGAACATCGTAGCCCTTGCGCGGCACCACGCTGCCGACCGCAAGCAGGTCGATCACCGGTCCGGGCGTGCGTGGCCGCACCGCCACGCGATCAGTGCCGGGCCGCACGATGCTCAGCCGCTCGGGTGCCACGGCGTAATCAGCGACGAGCAGCTGCGCGGTCGATGGACTGGTGGTGATGACATGCCGGGCGCAGGCAAGCGCCGCGCGCTCGCCGGCGCGCAGCACAGCGGATTGAGCCGCGCTCAGTCCGGTTTCGAGCGCGAGCGGATGATGCACCAGCGCGACCAGGCTGCAACCGCGCGCAAGCGCCTGCGCTTCCTCGGCGAGAGCCCCGAAGGCAAGCCCGTCGATCACGATCGGTCGCTGCACGGGCAGCTCGGCCAGGCGGCGCCGGGCGGCGCTACGCGCCGCTGCCGTGGGACGCGGAAAGCCCTCGCCGATGTCGAGCACCTGCACATGCCAGCCCAGCGCGCGGAGCTCCGCGATCATGCGCCGGTCATAGGCGTAGCCGCCGGTCGGTGTCGCGAGATCGCCCGGCACCACGAAGGCAGCCTCCTTCACCACAACGGCGCCTCATACCAGGCGCTTGCCGAGGGCGATTCCAAAACGGTGACGCGGATCGCCTTGATCTCGCGTCCGTCGCGCCCGAGCTTGCCGTCCCGCGCCACCTCGGCGAGCCGATCGAACACGTATTTGGTCACGAATTCGGTGGTGGTGTTGACCCCCTTGAATTGCGGCAGATCGTCGAGGTTGCGGTAATTGAGGGGCCCAAGCGCCGATTTAAGCGCCGCATGGGCACAACCGATATCGATGACGATGCCATGCGGATCCAGGTGCTCGGCCATGAAGGCGGCGCGCACCACGAAGGTCGCGCCGTGCAGTTGCTGGGCGGGACCAAACACGGCACCCTGGAAGGAATGGGCGATCATGATCTGGTCGGATACTTCGACTGCGAACACAAAGGACCTCTCGATCGATGGGCCTAATCGAGGCCAGGATAGTGGATCAGCGGACAGCGCGCGTCCGTTTGCGACCCGAGAATCTCCGCCAACCGTTCCGGCAAGTCTTCGAACGGCACCGCCGCCGCAAGCAGGCCGTCAAGCGCAGGATCGGCCAGCAGGTCGAGCGCCGCGGCCAGACGCCGTGCCCTGCTCCAGCGCGACCGGTGCGAGGGCGCGACCTGGCCGACCTGGCTTGAAACGATCCGTAGCCGGCGGCTGTGAAATTCCTCGCCGAGCGGCGCGGCCACATCGCCGGTCCCATACCAGCTCAGCTCCACGACGGTGGCCTCCTCACCCGCGAGCCGGAGCGCGGTAGCCAGTCCGGCACTGGTTCCGCTCGCATGAAAGACGAGATCGCACCCATCGGGCGCCGCCGCGGGAGCGGCAAAACCCGCACCGAGCGCCTGCGCGACCTCTGCGCGTGACGCCACGGTGTCGACCACGGTCACCTGCGTCCCGGGCATCCGGACGCAGAGCCGCGCCACCAGCAGGCCCAGGACTCCGCCGCCCACCACCGCGATCCGGTCGGCCGGCCCGGGCGCGCCATCCCAAACCCCATTGAGCGCGGTCTCCATATTGGCGGCCAGAACCGCACGCCTGGGGGGAACCTGCTTAGGTACCGGCAAAACGGCATCGGCCGCCACCGTAAAGACGCTCTGGTGCGGATGGAGGGCGAAGACGATCTGGTCTTGCAGTTCGTCGGGCCCCTGCTCGACCCGCCCCACCGTGGCGTAGCCGTATTTGGCAGGGAACGGAAATTCACCGGCCATGTGGGGGCCGCGCATACGCTGATATTGGCTCGGTGGTACCCGGCCTTCGAAGACCAGCCGCTCGGTGCCGCGGCTGATCGCGCCAAATAGGGCGCGCACCCGCACCTCGGCGGGGGCCGGCGCCGCCACCCTCTCCGGGCGCAGCTCGGCGCGGCCGGCGCCCACATACCAGAGGGCTCGGATCGATCGGTTGCTCACCCCGCATCCTCGCAATGGACTTGCTCAGGCGGGCCCCGCTATACCGTTAAGCGCAGGGGAACACACGCCAAACCTTCCATGCTCGAACGCCCAACCCGCAACGAAGGGGCCACAGCGGCCCCGCCGGTGCCGCTCGGCCGGCGGCAGGCGATGTTTTTCACCCTGGTGGCGCTCTCGCTCATTGGGCTGGTCTGGTTGTTCGTCGTCGCGCTCTCGGTAGGGAGCTTCGGCGCGGTCGATTACGCGCTGGTGGCGCTGTTCACGG
>Ga0210403_10004558_pt1 | contig 11921 bp, 8 predicted proteins | sample IncBWC19MmetaG_FD_150863 | JGI IMG/M metagenome (GOLD analysis project Ga0210403, IMG submission 150863) | Forest soil microbial communities from Barre Woods Harvard Forest LTER site, Petersham, Massachusetts, United States - Inc-BW-C-19-M | ecosystem: Environmental > Terrestrial > Soil >... | reverse complement strand
GCCGATACAAGTGGTTCGGCTACTCTCCCAATGCTTTCCGCAAATTCCCGCGCGATTGCAGCAGGATTTTGTGGGCCTGTTTTGCGGATACTCCGCGTTTCAACATAATCAGCGCCAAACGAAGGTCGTGTCCGCTTTGACGCAATGCCCGTGTAACTGCGGACACGTCTCTGGCGCTGGCTTCTTTCAGAATCCATTTGGCGCGCTCTCTAAGCTTCTCATTCGCCTCGCCCATGTCGATCATCAGGTTGTCGTACGCATGGCCGAGGCGAACCATCACTGCGGTAGAGAGCATGTTCAGCACCATTTTTTGCGACGTGCCTGCCTTCAGCCGGGTGGAACCGGCGAGTACTTCCGGCCCCACTTCCGGCGTGATCGCAATCTCCGCCGACTTTGCCAGCGGCGACCGGCGATTCGCCGCCACACCAACGGTCAACGCGCCACGGCGCTTTGCATAGGCAATCGCGCCGAGCACGTAGGGCGTCGTCCCGCTGGCGGCAAGCCCGACGACCGAATCAAATTCACCGAGTCGAATTTTCCTCAAATCTCGCGCCCCATCGCCCGGCCGGTCTTCCGCGCCCTCTACCGATTGCACCACGGCTTTTTTTCCGCCTGCAATCAGCCCGCGCACCAGATTTGGCGAGACGCCAAACGTCGGCGGACACTCCGAAGCGTCCAGCACGCCTATTCTGCCGCTCGAACCCGAGCCCACATAGATCAATCGTCCGCCTGCCGTCATCCTCGCCACAATTTCATCCACCGCGCGCGCAATCGCCGGAACCGCGCGCCCGACCGCGGGCGCAACCTTCCAGTCCTCGCGGTTCATCAGCCGGATAATCTCCAGCGAAGTCATCCGGTCGAGGTCCTTCGACGCCGCGTTTCGCTCTTCGGTAAGCCGCCGCGGGCGAGGGTTCCGTACCACCTTGCGTGAGGGCATTTCTAAAGTATAACGGGGCCTCCCTCCTCCAAGTAAGGGGACGAGCGCAAGTTTCATTTTCCCTAACAACAGGAACAGCAACACTCCCGCAATTGAGCGCCTGCCGTGGCGAACAGCTATGATAGAAAAGAGTAAGTTCTGTTTCTTTTGTTAATCCGAATGAGCTGGAACCCATTTCATGGACGTATTGAACAAGCTTTTTGAGAAGCATTTCCACGCGCCGCCGCAGCGCGTCCAGCCGCTGCAGGGCGAACTCGGCGCCTCCGGACGCAAAATTGTCCGTCTTTCCCGGGAAAATCAGTCCGCGATCGGTATTCTCTACTCGGTGCGCGAAGAGAATGCGGCGTTTCTCGCCTTCTCGCGGCACTTCCGACGCCACGGCCTCCCGGTGCCCGAGATTTATGCAGAAGACCTCGACCACGACGCCTATATTGAGGAAGATCTCGGGAACACCACTCTTTTTGAATTCCTCTCGCTGAATCGGTCTGGCGATTCCATCGCTCCGTCCGTGGTGGACTACTACCGCAAAGTCGTCTCGGAACTACCCCGCTTTCAAATCGAGGCCGGGCGCGATCTGGACTATTCCGTCTGCTACCCGCGCGGCAGCTTCGACCGCCAGTCCATCAACTGGGATCTCAACTATTTCAAATATTATTTCCTGCGCCTGGCCGCCATCCCTTTTAACGAGCAGGCCCTCGAAGACGATTTCGATCGCCTGACGAATTTTCTGCTGGAAGCGCCGAGCGATTTTTTCCTCTACCGTGATTTCCAGTCACGAAACGTAATGCTGCATCATGAACAGCCATTTTTTGTGGACTATCAAGGCGGCCGCAAGGGTGCCCTGCAGTACGACATCGCCTCGCTGCTCTTTGATGCGAAAGCGGATTTGCCACCAGATCTCCGTCAACAACTCCTCGACGCCTATCTCGAAGCTCTCTCAAAGCACATCCAGCTCGATCGCCAGGCCTTCCTCCGCTACTACTACGCTTTCGTTTACGTCCGCATCATGCAAGCCCTCGGCGCCTACGGCTTCCGCGGCTTTTACGAGCGCAAGCCACATTTTCTGCAAAGCGTGCCCTACGCTCTGAAAAACATTCGCTGGATGCTGCACCATGCGAAGCTGCCCATTGGGCTTCCAACTCTCCTGAGTGCGTTTCAAAATATGCTGGCCTCTGAAAAACTGCAGCGCCTGGTGCCGTCCGCGCAGCCGCAAACGCAAATTCTGGCCGTCCGCATTTTCAGTTTTTCCTTCCACCACGACCTGCCGAAAGACGATTCCGGCAACGGCGGCGGATTTATTTTCGATGCCCGCAGCCTGCCAAACCCTGGTAGGGAAGAGCGCTTTAAGCAATTGACGGGCAAAGACGCCCCGGTGATCGACTATCTGAACCAGCAGGAAGGCGTTCACCAGTTTCTCGCCAACGCAGTCGCTCTCGTCGAGGCCAGCGTCGCCAGTTACCAGCAGCGCGGGTTCAAAAATCTGATGGTCTCGTTCGGCTGCACCGGCGGGCAGCACCGCTCCGTTTTTCTCGCGGAGCATCTGGCAAAACGCATGCGCGGCCAGAGCGGGCTAGAAGTCGTCGTGCGACACCTGGAACTGGAGAAGATGAGCCGATGAGGGCCATGGTCCTGGCCGCCGGCCTCGGCACGCGCCTGCGCCCGTTGACGAATGATCGCCCCAAGGCGCTCGTCGAAATCGGCGGCCGGACGCTGCTGGAACTGACCCTTACCCGCCTGGCTTCCTTCGGCGTGCGCGAAGTCATCATCAACGTGCACCACTTTGCCGACCTGGTGATCCAATATCTGAAAGCTAATAATGATTTTGGCCTGCAAGTGGAAATTTCCCGCGAGGAGCTGCTGCTCGACACCGGCGGCGGCCTGAAAAAAGCCAGCTGGTTCTTCCTCCAGGACCCAAACCGGCTCGATGAGCCGTTCATCGTTCACAACGTGGATGTCGTCAGCACGATTGACTTTCAGCACCTCCTCAATGTTCACAACGAGAATCGCGCCCTGGCAACACTCGCCGTCCAGGAACGGGAAAGCTCGCGCTACTTGCTCTTCGACGAGCAAGGCGAACTGTGCGGTCGGCGAATCGGTCGTGACCAGGATCCCGAACTTGCACGCGCTTCCCCAAATTTGCAGGCGTTGGCCTTTTCCGGAATCCACATGATCTCGCCGCGCCTGCTAACCAACATTACCGAAGAAGGTGCCTTCTCCATCATCGCGACCTACCTGCGCCTGGCCGGCCAGGGTGAAAAAATCCTCGCCTTCCCCGCCAACGAATATTACTGGCGCGACCTCGGCAAGCTCGACGACCTCCGCCAAGCCGAGCAGGACCTCGGTAATTCTTGATTTTTACTGGTTTTGTAGGGCACGCCTTCTGAGGCGGGCCGTTTTGCTTTTCGTAGTGGTCGATCTTTAGATCGGCAAAAGCTGGAAGGTTACTTACTTCGCCGGTGCGGCTTCCACCGCCAGCCCTAGTGCCTTCATCACCGCATCGTGGACCGCTGTACGAACCTCGGCGATCTTGTGATTCTCACGCGTAGGGTGCACGCGATTCGTCAGCAGCACCACGAAAAGCTGCCGGTCGGGATCAATCCAGATTGTCGTCCCCGTAAAGCCCGTATGTCCGTAGCTATGCGATGAAAAGTAATGGCCGCTGGAACTGCCTTCCGTCGGCACCACCCAGCCCAGCGTTCGCGCATTCTGCGCCAGCGATTGCGGCGCCGTGAATTCGGCGATGGTCGCCCGCTTCAGAATCCGTTGGTGCCCGTACACCCCGCCATTCAGCAACATCTGGCAAAACACTGCCAGATCGCCTGCCGTGCTGAATACGCCCGCGTGCCCCGAAACGCCTCCAATTGCAAACGCATTCTCGTCGTGGACTTCTCCCTGCAGCATCCGGTGGCGCAACTGGCTGTCAAATTCCGTTGGCGCAATCTCCGGCCAAATCGCCTTCGGCGGGTTGTACATCGAATGTCTCATTCCCAGTGGACCGAAAATATTTTCATTCGCCAGCACATCCAGCGGCTTCCCGGTCAGCCGCTGAATAATTTCCGCCATCAAAATAATTCCCAAGTCGGAATACACAACCTTCGTCCCCGGTTCATACTCCAGAGGCTCAGCGAAAATCCTCGCCAGCGTTTCCTGCTTGCTCGTTGATGTCCGCCAGTATTCCTTGAACGGGGGAAGCCCCGAAGTGTGCGTCATCAAATGGCGCACGTTCACTTTATGCCGCCACTCCGGCTGCGGCCCGTTCGCCCACTCCGGCAAATATCGTTCGATCGGGGCATCAAGATGGAGCGAAGAAGGGAAGTCACCCTCAACCAATTTCTCAACCAGAGTTGTCGTCACCACGACCTTCGTGAGCGAAGCAATGTCGTACATCGTGACCGCATTTATCGCGGGCGACTTCGCGTCGTATTTCTGTTTGCCGAACGCATGCACGCTCAACTTGCCCCGAAAACCAACGGCCAGCGTCGCGCCGGGAAACGCCCTGTCGCCAATGGCTTTTTCGATCACGTCGAACGCGGGTTTCAGAAACGCCTCTCCGCGCACGTCCATCGCCTGCAACGTCATCGGATTCGCCGGCAGCTGCATTCCGTAGCCGGCCTTCAAGTCAACGCCAGGAATCGTCACCGGCAGGCGGCCGCGAATCGGAATCTCGCCGAACAGCGCCCGCGCTACGGAAATCTGAGCCACATCCGCGATGCCGAACGCGGAAAGCCACGTTTCCGCCTGCGGAAACCGCTCAATTAGGTAAGGGCTTCCGAGTCCGATGGAAATCACCGGCTTGCCCGTCTTGTAAATCTGCTGAATCAAGGGGAACTGGTCGGCCGGAACGTCGACATCTCCCTTGCGATCACTGACCCGCACAAACAGCGCCAGAATCGCAATGTCGTAGGAGTCCGTTGCCGGCAGCTTCAAGTTCTCCGCCTTCGCAAATTTCGTGTCCGCGCGCAGCGTCGTCACAGAGTCGAATCGCCTGCGCAGTTCGCGCTCTAAATCTTCCCCTGGGTATGGTTCGGGATCCGCGTACAAACAAATCAGCAACGCCCGCGCGGGTTTCGTGCCGTCCAAAGGCAAACGATGCGGCGTGTCTCGCAGCAGAGTAATGCCCCGGTCGGAAATCTCCTGCGACTCCGCTTGCCACGCCACGTTGCCGAATTTTTCATTCAACGCGGCAACATCTACCAACCGATTCTTCTCCAATCCGAGTCGTGCCTTCGCTTCCAGAATCCGCCGCACCGAACCGTCCAGCCGCTCCTGCGAAATCTGCCCGGACTGCACCGCCGCCAGCAGGGCTTCATACGCCGCGTCCGGCACTGGCGGCATCAGCAGCGCATCCGCTCCGGCAAGAAACGCGCGCACCGCCGCATCGCCCGGCGCATACCTCACGGTAATTCCACCCATGTCCATCGCGTCGGTGACTACCAACCCTTGAAATCCAAGCTGCTTCCGCAGCAAATCTGTTAACACGCGCGAAGAAAGCGTCGCCGGCGTATTCGCATCCGGCTCCAGCGCCGGAACATTCAAATGCCCGGTCATAATGCTGCCCACGCCCGCCGCAATTGCCGCTCGAAAGGGCACAAGCTCCAGCTTTTCGAGGCGCGCCCGATCGGCCGTGACTACCGGCAAATCAATGTGTGAATCCGCCGTCGTGTCGCCGTGGCCGGGAAAATGCTTAGCGGTGGCCAGCCCGCCATTCTCCTGCACGCCACGAATAAACTCCGTTACAAATTTCGAAACTCTTTCCGGGTTCTCCCCAAACGATCGCGTGTTAATGATGGGGTTTCCCGGATTGCTGTTCACGTCCGCGTCCGGCGCGTAAATCCACTGAATCCCCACCGCGCGCGCCTCGAGCGCCGTGATTTTTCCCATCGTGTACGCGTCTTTCGGATTTCCGGCCGCCGCCATCGCCATCGCCGTGGGAAACGAAGTTCCCTCGTCCAGCCGCATCGCCGTGCCGCGCTCGAAATCCGCTCCAATCAGCAGTGGCAGCTTGGACTTCGCCTGCAACTGGTTGCTGAGTACCGCCGAGGGGTACGCCTGGCTCTTCAGAAAACCAAGTGGCGAGCCCTGGGTCACATTGATGAAACCGCCGACGTGCAAATCCTCGACATCGTGCATCATCTGCGCGTAGGCAGCCGCGTCCGTCGGCGTAAAACTCCCGTGATATGTCGTAAATAAAAGCTGGCCGACTTTTTCCTCGACGCTCATCTCTTTCAGCGTCGATTCCACCCATTTGCCGGGGTCTTCGATTGCAGATTTGGAACTCGGAGCGGCCTGCGATGCGCTTTGTTTTGCCGCGGACTTCGAGACTGCGGTTTTCCGCGACTTTCCACTGCGCGATTGGCTGCGAACTTTCGGTGTCATAAGCGATAGAAGGACCAGCGGCAACAGCATCAACCGGGCGGTTCGCCTGCTCATATTGGAGAAATCCCTGCCGTGCCCCATGCCTTGACTGTATATAGCACGCGCACTACCCGCTCACAATGAAGGTGCGGAACTCCCGTTCCAGAATATCATTGGGACATATGAAACATCGCTCTCGAGTTCGTGCCAACTCGTATACCACCCGCATCGCACTATTCGCCTTCCTGTCAGTTCTCTTTTTCTCTTCAGTCTCTTCCCTTGCGGCCCAGACCCGCGCCAGGCCCGCAAAAAGCAGAAGCCGCGCTGGCCGCGTGCAGACAGGCCTCGACGTTCTCGAAGCGGAAAAATTCGCGCCCCTCCGTGGCAAGCACATCGGCTTAATCACCAATCACACCGGCCTCGACTATCAAGAGCGCACCACGATCAACGTCCTCGCCCACGCCCCCGGCGTGCAAGTCGTGGCCCTCTTCAGTCCTGAACACGGCATCGCCGGCCACTCCGACGAAAAGCTTGCTTCTTCCAAAGACGCCTCCACCGGCCTGCCCATCTTCAGCCTCTACGGCGATCATCTGCGCCCGACCGACGAAATGTTGCAGGGGATCGACGCCCTCGTCTTCGACGTTCAGGACGCCGGCGTCCGCTTCTACACCTACACCACCACGATGGCCTACTGCATGGAGGAAGCCGCCAAGCGCAACATCGCCTTCTTTGTCCTCGACCGGCCGAATCCCCTGAACGGCGACATCGTCGAAGGCCCCATGCTCGACGCCGAAAAAACTTCCTTCGTCGCTTACTTTCCGCTCCCCATGCGCTATGGCCTCACCATCGGCGAGCTAGCCCAGTTCCTCAACACAGAAAATCACATCAACGCCCAACTCCACGTGATTCCAATGAGAAACTGGCATCGCAACTATTTTTTCGAAAGCACCGGGCTGAAATGGATTCCGCCCTCGCCCAATCTGCGCACTCTAAAAGGCTCGCTGCTCTATCCCGGCCTCGAGATTCTCCAGAACGCTGGCGTCTCCGTCGGCCGCGGCACCGAAGCGCCGTTTGAAGAATTCGGCGCGCCCTGGATCAACGGCGAAGAAATCGCGGCGGTGCTTAACGCAAAAAGTCTTCCCGGCGTCCACTTCGTGAATCAGCCATTCATCCCCGTCAGCGGCCTCTACGCCGGCCAGCACTGCGGAGGCGTCGGCGTGCGGGTAACCGACCGCGGCGCACTGCGTTCGATGCGCGTCGGCCTCGAAATCGCCGCCATCTTGCACAAAAAATATCCGGACAATTTCGACCTTTCGAAGATCCTCCTGCTCCTCGGCAACGATTCCACCCTCCAGCAACTCCAGTCCGGCACTCCCGTCGGCGAAATCATCGCCAGTTGGGCCAAGGACCTCGCCGCCTACGACGCTGTCCGCCGCCCCTACTTCCTCTACAAATAAACCGACCCCACCCGTCTCTGGAAACGATTGACTTTCCAGTTGCTCAACTAACAGAACAAAATCTGTGCTCAGACTGTTAGAATGCTGCCGATGACGGAAACTACAGCGACGAAGCCAGACAAAATGTCGCCAGGCAGCGGCAAAATATGGAGTCCGCTTCGTTGGTGTTTACCAGCTTTAGTGGGATTCTTATTATTCCTTCTCGCGTTTCCAATTGACCGCCGAATCCCACACTGGTTCCCGCTAAATCTTGCCGAGATGTTTACCCTGTGGTTTCTTTTTATCACGCCAGTAACGACGGTAATTGCTATCGTCACGCTCGTGAAAGGCAAACGAGCCGCCCCGAAGGCCCTCTTCGCTACGTTAATTGCTTGGACGGCCATAGCAGTCAGCTTGGTCATGAATGTATTCGTCCTGCTTGGTATATGGGCGTCAACGTATTAATGCTTCACCATCCCGTATCGAATTCGATGAACATAAATCGAAAGCTAACAGTTTTCGGGCATTGCTGAGAATTCCCACGCGCTGCCCAGTGTGCTAAAGTCCGCTATATGCGTATCGTTTCCTTGTTGCCCTCCGCCACGGAGATTCTGTTCGCTCTTGGGCTGGATGAAGAAATCGTCGGCGTTAGCCACGAATGCGATTTTCCGCTCCGGGCGAAAACGAAAACCGCGGTCGTCTCATCCCGCCTCCCGAAAGAAGCTACCCCTACGGAAATCGATCGCCTGGTCCGCGAGCACGTGGAGCGCGGCGAATCCATCTACGCCGTAAATCGCGATCGACTCGAGGAACTCGCCCCCGACCTGATTTTCACGCAAGACCTCTGCCACGTTTGTGCCGCCACGCCGGAAGAACTGGGCGCAGCGTTGGCCACTATCTCCAAGCAACCGGAAATCATCAGCCTCGATCCCCACGACCTCGGCGACGTCTGGCGCGATATTTTGTGGATTGGCGAAGCGACCGGCCGCCGCGAGCGCGCGCAGGAACTCGTCACCCACATCGGCGAACGCCTCGGCCGCCTGAAGGCGCAACTCGCTTCACACTCGGAACAACCAAGAGTCGCGGTGCTCGAATGGCTGCAGCCCTTTTACGTCGGAGGGCACTGGGTTCCGGAAATGGTGGAGCATGCCGGAGGCATTGACGTGCTCGGTAATGCAAAAACGCCCTCACGCCGCGTTAGCCTTCAGGAAATCGTGGACGCCGCCCCGGAAGCCATCTTCATCGCTCCCTGCGGCTACGTCGCCGACCAAGCCCGCGATGAATATCTGTCCCTGACATTTCCCGACGAGTGGTACTCGATACCCGCCGTCCGCGATGGCCGCATCTTCGCCCTCGACGCCAACGGCCACGTTTCTCGCCCCGCGGGACGCCTCGTCACCGGCATCGAATCCATGGCCAAGGCCCTCCATCCGCAAATCGAAGTCCCCGTGAAAGCCATGCTTGGCATGTTATCCGTGCCAGCAACCGCATCCCGCAACCGCGCCGCCGCCGCCGGCACTCCGACTTTCTAACCTCCGCGTAGCGGCCACTCTCAAGTGGCCCTGCTTGCAGCGTCTTCTCCCCGCTTCACCCAATACCGATAAAACGGCAACCCCGCCACCATCAGCAACAACCCAATCGAAGACCGCCCCGGCCGCTGCAACCAAATATTAGTCGTCAGCGCCAGCGCCCCCAATACGAACAATCCCGGCACCCACGGATATCCCCAGCACCGGTACGGTCGCGGCATATCCGGTTCCGTTCGCCGCAACCGGAAAAGCGCTACCACCGCCAGCCCGTAAAAAATCCAGCCGGCAAAAATAAATAAATTCGTCAGCTCTTCAAACGTCCCCGTCAGTGCCATCAGGCTCGATAGCACACACTGAAAAATCAGCGCTCGGCCGGGCGTCCGGTACTTCGGATGAATCCCATCCGCAATCTTGAAAAATATTCCGTCTCGGGCCATTGCGTATGGCACACGCGCCCCGCTCAATACCGACGAGTTCATCGAGCCCAGGGCTGAAATCACCATCGCCAGCGTCACCCAAGCCGCCGCACCGTGCCCCACCACCCGCTCGACCACATCCGAAGCCACGTGCGCCGAATTCGCCACGCTTTCAAACGGCAACACCTTCAGGCAGGCCGCACTGAAGAGCAGATAAACAATCGCCACCACCGATACACCGCCAACCAGAGCCCGCGGAAAATTTCGCTGCGGATTTTTCACCTCGGATCCAACCAGGTTCAAATCCTCCCATCCGTCATAAGCCCAAAGCGCCGCCGCCAGCGCAGCCAGGAATGCGCCGAACAGTCCCGTGCTTCCCGCAACCGGCCACATCGGTCCGGGCATGTGCGCGCCGGACACCGGCAGCGCAAACGCCACGCCAATCACCATCAGCACGCTGAACAATTTGATCGCCGTCAGAAATACCTGTACGCCCCCGCCCAATCGCACGCCCAGATAATTCACCCCGGTCATCAGCACCAGCCAGAACACGCCCAGCGGCTGCGCCCAGGTAAAAACAAAGTCATAGGGCTTCAGCCATCCTGTCAATCCGGGAATCGCGATGTGCCAAGTGAAAATCGGCGCCGCCACGGCCGGAATGAAAAATCCCATGAAGCGCATCATCCCTGCCGCAATCGAAGACTGCGACGACGGCCGCCCCACGATCGAATGCATCCACCCGAACAGAAATCCCCACCCCGGGCCGAGCCCGCGCCGCAAGTACGCGTATTCACCGCCGGCCTCCGGAATCGCCGCGCCCAACTCGGCAAAGGAAAGCGCACCGAAAATCGAAAGGATCGCACCCACAATCCACGCCGCAAACACGATTGAAACGCTTCGCCCTTCGCGCGCCATTTCCGCCGGCTTCAGGAAAATTCCCGTGCCGATCATTGTGCCCACCACGATCGCCATGGAAGCCCACGCTCCCAGGCCGCGCACAAGCTCCAGCCGCTTTTCGCTCATAATCCCCCGAAATCGTGCTTGGCAAGAAAGTGTAGCCCAACCCGCGACACCAATCGTCAGGAAGACGCGGCCCGGTGCGCAAACATCCGGCTGATCAATGCCCCCAGCGCGAAAGTCACGCACGAGCCAACCAGCACATACCAGGTGAATGCAACTTTCGTAAAGCGCAGCACCAGCAATACGCTCGCGAGTCCGCCAAACATGCCCACCAGCGATCCCGTTGCATTCGCACGCGAATCAAACGTCCCCAGCAGAAAAAGTCCCAGCAAGCTGCCGAAGGGAAGCGAAGCCACTGTCAGTCCGGCCTCCAACAGATGCCCCCACGGAAGCAATCCAAATAAAATCAGCACGCTGCCCCAGACCAAAGTCATCCTCCGGGACAACTTCAGAAACGCAGCGGGGTCCGCGCTTTTTCCGCTCAGGGCGGCAAAATCCAGCACGCTCGACGCAGCCAACGAATTCAGCGATCCGCTCGCGTTCGACATCGCAATTGCCAGGATCGAAGCCAGCAGCAATCCCACAAGCCCGGTGGGCATCTCTCGGACCAGGAAATACGGGAGGATGCTGTCGGTGCGGTCTCCCGCGCCAAGCAATGGTGAATGCTGCGCAAACACAAACAGTAAAACGCCAACCAGCAGAAAAAGCGTGAACTGAAATAACACGATGAACCCGCTGGCAAGCAACGCCCGCCGGCTGTCCCGCTGATTCCTGGCCGCCAGCAACCGCTGCACGATGGTTTGATCGGTGCCGTGGCTCGCCAGGGTAAAAAACGCTCCGCCGATCACTCCCGACCAGAACGTGTACGTGGTCGCCAGATTCCAGCTGAAATCGAGGATCTGCAGCTTATTCCCATTCGCGGCGGCTACCTGCGCCACTTCTCTCCAACCGCCGGGAATCCGATGCAGCAAAACGCCGAACGTCACTACGCTGCCCAAGAGATAAAGCAGAAACTGCGTCACGTCCGTCCAGATCACCGCCTTCATTCCGCCTTCAAACGTGTACAACACCGTCAGCGCAATCACGATAAACACTGCCAGTCGCTCCGAAGTGCCCAGCGCCACGCTGACCACCAGCGCAATCGCTGCCACCCTTACGCCCTCAGCCAGTGTGCGCGTCGTCAGGAACGTCACCGCTGCCACCGAACGCATGCGCTGGCCGAAGCGTTTCTCAATCAACGCGTAAGCCGTTAGAAATTCCCCGCGAAAGTATCCCGGCAGAAAAAACA
>Ga0210403_10004555_pt1 | contig 11924 bp, 11 predicted proteins | sample IncBWC19MmetaG_FD_150863 | JGI IMG/M metagenome (GOLD analysis project Ga0210403, IMG submission 150863) | Forest soil microbial communities from Barre Woods Harvard Forest LTER site, Petersham, Massachusetts, United States - Inc-BW-C-19-M | ecosystem: Environmental > Terrestrial > Soil >... | reverse complement strand
TGTCATCCCCTGCCTGCTGTGATACCGTAACCCTCAGTTCACACCTCTGGACCCACAATTCAGGCTCAAGTGTTGTGGCAGATTTTGCCCGCCCGGCGCGCAGGTGGTGCGATTTGAAAGATGCAGTCGACTCCATACCCGCTGAACAATCCGCCGATCAGGAAAGCTTCGCGAATCGCAAGCTGATCCGTCCGATCCTGAACCGCACCGACCACAACCACAATAGCCACGCCCACAACCACGCGCCTGCTGAACGCCGGGACAAGGACCGAGATCGGGATCGCGACCGTTCCTCCGCACCTGCCAAGAAGACCGCGCCCACCGAGCAGACCAACGCCGAAAATTTTTATTATCAGAAACAGATGCAGTCGAAGACCCCCATGGTCATCGTGTTGCGCGACGGCGAGGAAGTCCACGGCTATATCGAGTGGTACGACAAAAATTGCATTAAGCTGAACCGCGCCGGATCCGCTAATCTGATGATCTACAAGCCTGCCATCAAGTACATGTTCAAGGAAGGCGAGGGCGAGCGAAAGTAGGGCTGTCAGCTATAGAGTGGGAATCTTGGAACTTCGATCACCGCGAATCTACAGCCTGCATTTTTGGGAAAACGCCCACCTCAGTGGCGGCCTCTCTTAAGGCGCCTTGTTATGCTCGTAATCGTTCTCTACGTTGCGGGGACAGTTCTCGGCGGCGTCGGTCTGGGTCGGACTGCGTTGCACCCTTCCAGTCATACGATAACCGCCAGCGAAGAGCTCAACGCGAGAGCCGCTGCGCAGCAAGATGAGGTGGAATTCCGCGATGTGGAACTTACGAGCCCGGATGGCGCGGTCCTGAGTGCATGGTTCATGCGTCCGCCAGTTCCAAACGGTGACGCTGTTATTTTGCTGCACGGTGTCTCGGACAACCGGATGGGAATGTACGGTTACGGGAAGTGGCTTGTGCAGAATCACTACACGGTTCTGCTTCCCGACGCGCGTGCCCACGGCAATAGCGGCGGCGAGCTGGCGACTTATGGCCTGAAGGAAGCCGACGACATTCACCGCTGGGTGGATTGGATCGAGGCTGCTGCGCATCCGCGCTGCATGTTCGGACTCGGCGAGTCAATGGGAGCGGCACAGTTGTTGCAGTCCTTACCTAGGGAGCCTCGATTTTGTGCTGTCGTCGCCGAATCGCCATTTGCCACGTTTCGCGAGGTGGCCTATGCGCGGTTTGGCCGCCCGTTTCACACCGGGCCGTGGATCGGGAGGACGTTTTTTCGGCCTACGGTCGATGCCGGCTTTCTTTACGTTCGCTTTCGCTACGGTTTGAATATGGAAGCAGCTTCGCCAAAACACGCAGTCATCGGCACCAAGATTCCGGTGTTACTCATCCATGGGCTGCAGGATCGGAATATCCCTCCCTATCATTCAGACATCATCCAGGCGAAAAACCCGTCCGAGGTAATCGTTTGGAAGGTGCCCGGCGCAGTTCACACTGGAGCGCACAAGGCGGCTCCACAGGAATTCGAACGGAGAGTCTTGGAATGGTTCGCGGGGCACTCGTCGACGGCCGAACCAACGAGTGCCCACAATCGAACCTGAAAGCTGACGGCTGAGTGCTGAATGCCGCCCTACAGCTTCGGCAGCACAATCCCTTTCTGCGCCTGGTACTTTCCCTCGCGATCCCTGTAACTGGTATCGCAAACCTCGTCCGACTGGAAGAAGAAAATTTGGCAGAGGCATTCGTTGGCGCAGATCTTCGCCGGCAGCGGTGTGGTGTTCGAGATCTCGAGCGTGACGAAGCCTTCCCACTCCGGCTCGAAAAGGCGTGACGTTCACGATGATCCCGCAGGGCGAGTACTGGACTTGCCCACGCAGATGGTCAGCACATCGCGCGGAATCCTGAAGTACTCGACCGACCGCGCCAGCGCAAACGAATTCGACGGGACGATCGCGACATGGCATTCACCGTGACGAACGAGCGCGCGTCGAAATGGTTCGGGTCAGCGATCGTGCTATTGACGTTGCTAAAAATCTTGAACTCAGCGGCCACGCGCAAGTCGTATCCGTAACTGGACACGCCGTAGGAAATCACTCCCTCGCTCACCTGCTTTTCAGAGCACGGATTAATCATGTCGTGCTCCTGCGCCATGCGCCGGATCCAGCGGTCACTCTTGATCATGAAACTCTTGTGGGAATTGGTAATTGGGCAATTTGTAATTGGCAATTTTGCGCTGGGATCGAGACCCGGATGACAGGGGTTTCAATCACAAATTACAAATCACCAATTGCAAATTTGCTGGTGCTGATGCTGCCATATTACGAGATTGGTCCCCCGGTTGACAATCCGCGCTATCTCCCTTAGCATCAATAACTTGAGACAGACCAATTCTCGGGAGACGGGAGAGACCCGTGATTAAGCTCGACATCATCAATGAAGTGGTCAACCGAACCGGGATCACCAAGACCAAGGCGGAGCTTGCAGTCGAAACCGTGTTCGAGAGCATGAAGAAGGCGCTCTCCACCGGCGACCGCATTGAGCTGCGCGGTTTTGGCGTGTTCAACGTGCGTCCGCGCAAGACCGGCATTGGGCGGAATCCGCGCACTGGCGCCGAAGTTTCGATTCCGCCGGGCAAGGCCGTCCGCTTCAAGCCCGGCAAGGAACTGCAATCGATCGATTAGCCGCTCGCGATTGCAGAGGTCAGAGGTCAGATTGCAGAAGTAAACCACACCTCTGCAATCTGACCTCTGACCTCTGACCTCCCTATGTCCGAACCCGCAGCCCCTTTTCCGACCGCCCTCGAATGGGAACCGCATCCCCAGCCAGGTGTCTGGGTCATCCCACCGCCGCGCCAGCGCTGGTGGCTCTACGGACTTTTCTTCGTGCTGACGATGTTCAGCACAACGGTCGTCGGCGCGCGCATGGAGTTCAACTTCCTGCGCCAACAACCGGTATTTTCGCTGAATGGCGACTCGCTCTCTCTGTTCCCCATCGGCTGGATCGTGCAACATCCTGCAAACCTGCTGCTGGGCTTTCCTTTCTCGGTCACGTTGATGTTCATCCTCTTCGCGCACGAAATGGGACACTACCTCTACGCCCGCTATTACCGGGTGTACGCGACGCCACCCTTGTTCGTGCCGTGTCCCTATCTCAGCCTGTTTGGCACGCTCGGGGCTTTCATCCGAATCAAGAGCCCAATCCCCTCGCGCGCCGCGCTCTTCGACATCGGAATCGCCGGGCCGATTGCTGGATTCATCCCGGCCTGCGTTGCTTTGGTATACGGGCTCTCACTCTCGCGTCCGATCTCGCAGCCCGTCGCCAGTTCCGCAGCGTCAATACAACTGGGATTCCCGCTGGCCTTCCACCTCGCTGCACGGTTGCTGCACATCGCAATGCCGCTCTCAGCCCTCTCTCTCCATCCGATCGCCGCTGCTGCGTGGGTTGGGATGTTCGCAACCGCGCTCAACCTTCTTCCCTGTGGCCAGCTTGACGGCGGCCACATCGTATTTTCCATTTCGCCGCGCCTGCATCGCTGGATTTCGCTCCTCACCATAGTCGCGCTTGTACCTTTCGGGAAATACCTTTGGATGGGCTGGCTTGTCTGGGCCATACTGCTGACCATAACGGCGCGCCATCCGCTCGTACCGCGCTATCCCGATGTGTCCGGTTGGCGACGCACGATTGCATTGTGCGGAGTGGTGATGCTGGTCCTGACCTTCACTCCCGCACCCCTCACTCACGGCTCCGGCCGAGAAGTGTGGCAGGAAGTTTGGCCAACAATCCGCGACGGCGCCCGCGACACATTGCACGATCTCCGCGACGGCATTCGCAAGCATCTGCATCACAAGTGAACCCGGCGCCTGAAGGTGGATTCTTCCAGATCGTTTTCCACATGAGCTGAAGCCATGCCCCGATACAAATCGTTCCTGCGCACCAGCCTAGAGCTGAATGCTAACCGCTAAATGCTGCCCTCCTACATCAGCCACACCGCATCCACATCCACGATCACCTGGGTTCGTGGAATCTTTCGCGCCGCGGCTTCCGCCAGCATCGCCCGCAAGAGCGCATTCATCTTCTCGCGGCTGGGAGACTTCAGAATAAAGTGATAGCGGTAATCGCGCTTCAGACGCGTGATCGGAGCCGCCGCCGGGCCTAGCACACGGATACCCTCATGCCGCGTCTTCTCGAACCAGCGCCCGAGTTCGCCCGACCAAGTCAGCGCGTCGTCTAACTTCTCAGAGCGGATGAGCACATTCGCAATCGCGCTGTAGGGCGGATAGTGCATCCAGACACGAAATTGCAGCTCTTTCTCGTAGAACCCGGCAAAATCATGCCGCGCCGCAAATTGCACCGCGTAGTGCTCCTGAAAATACGTTTGCAGCACAACCTTGCCTGGAGATTGCCCGCGTCCGGCGCGCCCCGCGACCTGCGTGAGTAACTGAAAGGTTCTCTCCGCCGCGCGGAAATCCGGCAGCCCCAGCGCCATGTCCGCCCCGATTACGCCGACCAGCGTTACGCCGTGGATGTCGTGGCCTTTCGCGATCATCTGCGTTCCAACCAGCATGTCGAGCGCGCCTTCATTCAGCGCGTTCAGCGCATGCTCGAAATCTTCGCGCCCGCGCACCGTGTCGCGATCGAGCCGCCCGATCCGCGCCTGCGGAAACATTCCGTGCAGCAACTCTTCCAGCTTCTCCGATCCCGTCCCGACAAAATACACGTACTCGCTGCCGCAATGCGCGCACTTGTCGGGGATGTGTTCGACATGCCCGCAATAATGGCATTCCATTTTGCGTTCGCGCTTGTGGTGCGTCATGGAGACGGCGCAGTTCTTGCACTGCAACGTCTTGCCGCACGCGCGGCACAACACCACTGGAGAATATCCGCGCCGATTGAGCAGCACCATGACCTGCTCTTTCTTTTCCAGCCGCTCTCGGATTTCCTCCGCCAGTTTGCGCGAGATCACTTGCTCCTGTCCCGTCTCCTGGAACTCCTGCCGCATGTCGACAATCTCGACTTCGGGCAGCGGACGTCGCTCGACGCGGTCGGGCAACTCCAGTAACGTGTACTTATTTTTCTTGGCGTTGTAGTACGACTCGAGCGAAGGCGTCGCCGAGCCCAGCACGGCGACCGCTCCCGCCATCTTGGCCCGCATTACCGCCACATCGCGCGCATGATAGCGCGGCGTTTCTTCTTGCTTGTAAGACGAATCCTGCTCTTCATCGGCGATGATGAGCGCAAGATCCGTCACCGGCGCAAACACCGCCGACCGCGTTCCCGCCACCACCCGCGCCTCGCCTCGCCGGATTCGATGCCACTGCTCCGCCCGTTCCGCATTCGAGAGTCCCGAATGCAGGATGGCAACTTCGTCGCCGAACACCTGGTGCAGATCCGCCGCCACCGCCGGAGTCAACCCAATTTCGGGAACCAGTAGGATCGACGACCGCCCCTGATCGAGGACTTGCCGCATGCAGGCCAGATACACCGCCGTCTTGCCCGATCCGGTGATGCCGTGCAGCAGCAGACCCGCGAATTTGCGGGAGGCAACACTCTGGCCAATTTTGCCGAGTGCTTCTTTCTGCGCCGCGCTGAACTCGAACTCAAATGGAGACTGCCGAGGCTTGAGCTTTGAGGCGGTGAAATCCATTGGTTCATCCACCAACTCAATCAACCCGCGCCGCACGAGCGTGCCCAACGTAGTGCGCGGAACTTCGAGGCTGCGCAAAGCCTCGACGGGGACGCGCCCGCCGGAAGCAGCGAGCGTCTCCATCAGAGTGCGCTGGTTCTGGTTGAGCTTCTTTGCCGAGTTCGCGTGGTGACAGGCCTCTGGCCCGTCCTGCCGGGCGGGGACGCCCGCCGCTCCATCGTCAGATTCGTTGCTGCCCGTGACACCCGTGTCGGCCGCAAGCAGCACCGCCACCTTCACCAGTCGCGCCGCATCCCTCGCCGCCGACATATCCTCGCGCTCAATCCACTTCTTCCGTACCATCCCGTTGAGCAGCGACTTTGCCACCCGCGTCGCCCCTCGCAAGCTCTCCTCTCGCACGCTCTCCCGCTCCGCCAGGTAATCGAGCACGCGAAATTCGACCAGCTGCTGTTCCGGCGTGCGCTTCGACCGCGTCGGAGACCCCGACATCCCGGCCAGATGCAGCGCCATCCGTCCCTCATCGGTGATGCGATACTCGACCGAACGTTTAAACTCGGCGGAGAGCGGCAGCATGGTGCGAAACACCTCGCCGGCCGGCGCGAGATAGTAATCGGCAATCCACTTCCCAAGTTTCAGCAGTTGTTCATCGAGAACCGGCGTGAGGTCGAGCGCTTCGATAACTTTCTTGATCTGCTGAGTCTTAACCTGCGGCGGGCGGTCATGCAGCTCAACCACGATGCCCGACATGCGTTGCTGCCGGAACGGCACCAGCACGCGTCCGCCAACGACCGGCTCCATGCCCGGAGGCACGGCGTAGGTGAACACCATGTCGAGCGGGACGGCGAGGGCGACGTCGCAGAAGAGGGGCATGTGTTGGGTACTGATGAAATCCTATCGTATTTCCGAAGCACACTTGGGAAGGGCACCAACCATGGCCAAATCGAGGAAGGTGTTTGCGGTCCACCCGGGAGAAATTCTCAAAACCGAGTTCATGGAGCCAATGGGATTGAGCGCTTATGAACTGGCGATGGCCCTCAATTTTCCGGGCATCTATGAACGTTGTCAGGGGGAGACCGCGCCATCAGTGTTGACACCGCCATTCGCTTGGGGAAGTGCTTCGGTCTGCCCGCGCAGTTTTGGCTCAGTCTTCACGACTACGATCTGAGAATCGCCGAGGGTAGCGGAATCGGCAAAGGGATTCGGCCGCAAAGTTGCGTATGATTCGGAAGGTGCCGACGCGAGCTCGAGTATCACTATGCGTTCGCTTTTGGCGCCTTCAGCCCTAACTCGTTCATTACCATCTGCAGGTCCTTCCACGCCTCGCCCTTCTGCCGCGGATCGCGCAGCAGAAACGCTGGATGGTACGTGACCGCGAGCTTGCATCCATCCCAGACGGGATCATTGCTGCGCACGCCCGCCGGTTTGAAGTCGTAGAAGCGCCCGCGCAGTTGGATCATCGACGCGTTCATCGCCAGTAGGGTCTTGGCGGCGGTAGCGCCGAGGGCCACGATCACCTTCGGTTTGACCACCGCAATCTGCCGCATCAGAAACGGCGAGCAGGTCGCGCACTCATCGCGCTCCGGCTGGCGATTTCCCGGCGGGCGGCACTTTACGATGTTCGCGATGTAGACCTGCTCGCGCTCGATCCCCATCGCTTTGATCATGTTGTTGAGCAGTTGCCCGGCGCGCCCCACGAAGGGCTCGCCCTTTTCGTCTTCATCGGCACCCGGCCCCTCGCCTACGAACATCAACTCCGCCTTGGGATTACCGACGCCAAACACAATCTGCTTCCGTCCCTGCTTATGGAGCACACAGCGCGTACAATCGCCCAGGTCTTCGCGGATGATCTTCAGCGCCTTCACCGGATCGCTCACCGTCTGCTCGGGCTTCAGCGCGATCGCCTCAAAAATATTCTCTTCAACCACATCCGGCATCGCGACCGCCGTGGCCTTCCGTGGACTCATCTGTTCTCCCGATTCTGGATTGATAGAAACAGCAATTTCCTGTTCGTCCACGGCAATCGGCGCCGCGACTTCTTGTGTGTGGACCGACACCGGCCGCCGGTAGAAATCATAGATCCCCATCTCGTTGTAGTAGCGGATGCGTGCGGCTAATGCGCGGCGAACATCTGGATCAAGCGTGCGGGGCATTGCGGATAAGGATAACAAATGGTGGGATGTGCGGGGTGCGGAATTCCGCTCCCAACTTCTGTCGAGTTGCGTCGACGGACAGCCGAGGGCGGCTCTCCCTGCGCAAATTGTCAGGCGAAGATCAGGGCACGCGGACGCCGCTGCGTTTCCGCAGCTTCACGACCTGGTCGAGCACGCGGTGCGCAACTTCCCACTTCGAGGTCTCGGGAACCTCGACCACTTCGCTGTGAGAAATAATCGTGACCGCGTTGCGGTCAGAATCAAAACCAATTCCCTCGCGCGAAACGTCATTGACTACGATTGCATCGAGCGATTTCGACGCCAGCTTCTTGCGCGCGTTTTCCAGCACGTTCTCCGTCTCCGCCGCAAATCCGAGGACGATCTGCGTGCTCTTCCGGCGCGCCACCTCCGCCAGAATATCCGCCGTCGGTTCCAGTTCCAGCTTCATCTCGCCCTTGCGCTTGATCTTCTGCCCCGCCGCGGCTTTCGGCCGGAAGTCCGCTACTGCAGCCGTCTTGATCACCACCGTGGCCTCGGGTAGGAATTTCAGGACTGCCGCCAGCATCTCTTCCGCGGTTTCCACCTGCGTCAGTTCCGCCGCGCCCGGAGCGGCAATCGCTGTCGGCCCGCTCACCAGCAACACGCGGGCTCCGCGGCGCAGCGCCGCTTCCGCAATGGCGAAGCCCATGCGCCCGCTCGACCGGTTGGTCAAATACCGCACCGGATCGATTCTCTCGCGCGTCGGCCCCGCCGTCACCAGAATCGTTTCGCCCGCGAGATCTTCGGAAGCGCCCAACGCTTCCATGACCGCCGCCACAATCGTCTCACTCTCCGCCAGTCGTCCCGACCCGATCATCCCGCAGGCCAGATAACCCTCGCCGGGCTCGACAATGCGAACGCCGCGCTTGCGCAGGATTTCCAGATTCGTCTGCGTGGCCTCGTGATTCCACATGTTAACGTTCATCGCCGGAGCCACTACGACCGGAGCGGTCGTCGCGAGATACAGAGTGCTCAGAAAGTCGTTCGCAATCCCCTGCGCGAAGCGCGCCAGGACATCGGCCGTCGCCGGAACCACCACCAGCGCGTCAATGGACTGGGCCACCGCGATATGCTCGATCGCCGAGTCGACATTCGCCGGCCCGGCTCCGGACGCAGAACCGAACATGTCGGTGATCACTTTTTCTCCGGAGAGTGCTGCAAACGTCAGCGGACGAACGAACTCCTGGGCCGCATGTGTCATGACGACTTGCACACGGATGCCGCGGTCTTGCAAAAGGCGCAGGATTTCCGCCGCCTTATAAGCTGCTACCCCACCGGACACGCCCAGCGCAATTTTCATAGCAGGAAGGCGGCGGCTGCGGCTTCAAGGATCCAGCCCCGCCTACAGAGTTGATGCCGCTGACCGAACAAGGATTCCGGATGCCACGAAACCCTCTACAAGAAATCGGAGCGATCCTACGCGTCTTCCGCGAAAACCTTATTCAGAGTCTCGCTCGCGGCCACTACCGGCAATTTCGGAATCTCCGGAATCAGCCATTTCACCTTGCCGGCCTTGATTTCATCCTGGGCGATGCGGCAGGGTTTGCGCGATCCGGTATCGATCACCGGGGGTGCGCCGCCTTGCAGTTGTCGTGCCCGTCGCGCCGCCACCAGAATGTAGCGGTAGTTGCTGTCGAACCCTTCAATCAGTTTCATACTCTCTCCCCCCGAACTTCAGTTGCCCTTGACTGGCTGCGGATTAAACGAAGCCAGTATCGGTTGCACTTGCTCACGCGTCTGATCTAGCCGGCAAGCCTGTGCCGCCTGCACCAGTTGTGTTTCTTCTCTGGAAAGTTCCGTCCCGCTTCGCCGCAACCGCTCCGCCAGAACGATATCCCTTAACTGGTCGGCCGATTGCTCAAGCAGGTTGTTTACTAATATATAGTCGTATTTCTCGTAATTCTCAATCTCACGCCGGGCGGTGTCCAACCGGCGCCGGATAACTTCCTCGGAATCGAGGCCCCGACTTCGCAACCGCCATTCCAACTTCTCCCGGTCGGGCGGAAGAATGAAGATGCTTACCGCGTCCGGAATCTTCTCCTTGATTTTACTCGCTCCCTGCACATCGATGTCCAGTAACAGGTCGTTACTTCGGTTTTCCGCTTCGTGCAAAAAACGTCGCGCCGTGCCGTAATAGTTGCCATCGTAGATCGCGTACTCCAGAAACTCATCGGCCGCGATCATGGCTTCAAATTCCGGCCGGGAGACGAAGAAATATTCCTTGCCACTCTGTTCGCTTCCGCGGGGCGGACGCGTGGTGTAGGAGATCGAGAACTCCAGGTTACGAACCATCTTGAACAGTTCGTTCACGAGCGTGGATTTACCCGAACCCGATGGCGCGGAAACAATGTAGACGATGCTCATTTAGACGTGCTCATTTAAGCTGGCTCATTCCAGATTCTGTACCTGCTCCCGCGATTTCTCGATCTCCGACTTCATCAGCAGGCCCATCTCCGTAATCTTCAAGGCTTCGCCGGCCAGGCCCGAGGTCTTCGAAAGCAAGGTGTTCGCCTCGCGGTTCATTTCCTGCAGCAGGAAGTCCATTTTCTTGCCCACCTCGGCACCCTGGTCGAGCAAGCCGAGGAAATGCTTCACGTGCGCATTCAGCCGGACCAGTTCTTCCTGGATGTCGCTGCGATCGACCAGCACCGCCACTTCCTGCAGGATCCGTTCTTTGTCCACCTGTGCGCCGAGCATCTCCGCCATGCGCGACTGCAGGCGTTCCGAGTAGCTGCGCAGGAAGGTGCTGCGATGGGCTACCACGCCTGCGGCCGCTTTTTCCAGATTCGCCATACGAGCGCGCAACTCCGTACTGATGCTCCGGCCTTCTTCTTCGCGCATCTCGTTCAGCTTGGAAAGCGCTTCTTCCACCCGCGCCATTACTGCGCTCTCCAGTTCGTCGCCCGATTTCTCGGCTCCCGAATCCATCGCTCCCGGCATCCTCAGAACCACGTTCAGATCGGGCTCGCCTTCAACCTCAAATTCCTCGGCCGCGGCGCGGAACGCTGTCACGTAGCCGGCAATCAGTTGGCGGTTGAGCGCGACCCCGTTCGTGCCCGAGCGATCCAGGTTCAGTATGACTTCCACATGGCCGCGAGCCAGTTTCTCTTTCAGTATCCGGCGCAGCTTCATCTCCAAGACGTCGGTATCGGAGGGCAAGCGGAAGTGAAGATCCAGAAAACGATGATTCACCGATTTCAGTGACAGCATGAACGCCATCTGGGCGTTGACTTGCCCTTTGACCTGCGCGAATCCCGTCATGGAGCGAAGTGCCATCGTTCGTCTCAAATCACTCAGGGACAGCCGCCCTCGGCGGTGCGCCCCGCGGCTGTAATTCCCGCCCCTAAACCCTTGCGGAGCTTCGCTCCGCCGGACAGCCGAGGCGGCTGTCCCTACGTGGAAATTTCCGCAAACTGCAGTTCGTAAAGGCGCCGGTACGTGCCCAATTTTTGCATGAGCTGTTCATGAGCGCCAATGTCGGCGATCGTGCCGTTTTCAAGCACCACGATACGATCCGCTCGCCGCACGGTCGAGAGCCGGTGCGCGATTACAAACACGGTACGACCGCTGATGAGATTTTGCAGCGCCGATTGCACCAGCGATTCGGACTCGCTGTCCAGCGCCGAAGTCGCTTCATCCAGAATCAGAATCGGCGCATTCTTCAGAATCGCCCGCGCAATTGCGATCCGCTGCCGCTCTCCTCCAGAAAGCCGCACCCCGCGCTCCCCAATCATCGTGTTGTACCCTTCCGGAAGCCCGCGAATGAATTCATAGGCTCGCGCCGCCCGGGCCGCTTCTTCCACCTGCTTCTGCGACACATGCGGCTGGCCGTAGGCGATATTGTTCCTCACCGTATCGTTGAACAATACCGTTTCCTGCGTGACAATTCCGATCTGCGATCGCAGCGACTCCAGCGTCACATCCCGGACATCGCTGTCGTCAATCAGAATCCGCCCACGGCTGACGTCAAAGAAGCGCGGAATCAGGTGCACCAGCGTGCTTTTGCCCGCGCCGCTTGATCCCACCACCGCCAGCACCTCGCCCGCCTTCACGTCCAGATTGACGTCATGCAGCACCAGCGGCGCATCTCCGACGCTTTCATTGGAATT
>Ga0210403_10004554_pt1 | contig 11924 bp, 9 predicted proteins | sample IncBWC19MmetaG_FD_150863 | JGI IMG/M metagenome (GOLD analysis project Ga0210403, IMG submission 150863) | Forest soil microbial communities from Barre Woods Harvard Forest LTER site, Petersham, Massachusetts, United States - Inc-BW-C-19-M | ecosystem: Environmental > Terrestrial > Soil >... | reverse complement strand
GTCTGGAGAGTCTTCCCGAATTTCTCGCTGTATTTCTCCAGGAAATGTTTGAACAGTAATGGAATCTCCGAAGTCCGCTCGCGCAGTGGCGGCACATTGATGGAGAGCACGTTCAGCCGGTAATACAAGTCCTCGCGGAATCTGCCCGTCTTCATCGCCTCGTGCACATCCACGTTTGTGGCCGCAAGCACGCGCACATCGGTCTCCACCAGATGCCTGCCGCCAAGCCGCGAATACTGGTGGTCCTGCAGCACGTGCAGCAGTTTTGCCTGCAAGTGGACCGACATTTCGGCAATTTCATCCAGGAAAATTGTCCCTTTGTTGGCCAGCTCAAATTTTCCGGGCTTGGCTCGCACCGCACCTGTAAACGCGCCCTGTTCGAATCCGAAGAGTTCCGACTCCAGCAGTTCTCCCGGCAAGGCCGCGCAGTTGACCTTGATGAACGCCTGATTCCTTCTCTTCGATCGGAGGTGGATCATGCGGGCGACAACTTCCTTGCCGACCCCGCTCTCTCCGCACACAAATACCGGCACATCTACGGGCGCGATCTGCAGAATCTGTTGCCGGATGCGCACCATCTGCGGGCTGGCTGCAAGAAAGCTCAAATCCTCGGTCACCTGGTCGCAGTAGTCGCGCAGCGCCTTGTTCTCCTGCGTCAACTGCTTCTTCTGCCGCGACTTCAACATCGCCGCTTCCAGCTCTGTTTTTTCGAAAGGTTTCGTCAGATAGTCGTGCGCGCCAAGCCGGATCGCTTCCACTACCGTGCCCACTTCATTCGAGCACGACAGCATAATCACGTTCAGGCTGCGGTCCATCTGCATCAGTTCCTGCAGCGTCTCCAGGCCGCCCATTTCCGGCATCAGCACATCCAGAATGATAAAGTCCGGCCGCTCGCCGTTACCGACGCGTTTAATCGCGTCCTTACCACAGCTGACTGTCTCGACATCGAATCCTTCCACTTCCAGAAGCGTCTGAAGATACTTCCGGATGCTCGGCTCGTCGTCCACAACCAGAATTTTTTCTTTAACCCGCATATGTCTTTCCCTCTTTCCCGCTCCAACTCAATTCTCAGGTTTGATCCATCGGCAACAAAAACGCGAACGTGCTACCTCGCTGTAATTCGCTCTCTACCCAAATCTTTCCCCGGTGCGCCTGAATCAACCGCTTCGCAATCGCCAGTCCCAGGCCCATCCCGGAGGTGTTCCGGTCGACGCGCACAAAGTCTTCAAAAATTTCCTGGTGATGTTCTGGCGCAATACCTGCGCCCGAATCCGTAACGCTTACTTCCACGCTGTTTGGCCGCGGCAACCGGAACCGACGGCGTTCTTCTACCGGCGCGACTTCCGCCACGCGTCGTTCCCAAAAATGAGGCTTCGACCGGAGAGTCACCGTCCCGCCCGTAGGCGTATGCTTCAGCGCGTTGTCCAGCAGGTTTGCCGCGGCCTGCTGCACTTTCTGGTAGTCAAACTTGAAAGTCGGAATCGACGGATCGATGTGAGTCTCGAGCTTTACGCCCTTTTTCTGAAACGCTTCGGACCATCTTCCGGTCATCTCCATCAAGCAATCGCGGAGATCGTTTTCCCGCAGCTGCAGCACTAGCTTTCCGCTCTCCAGCGCCGAATAATTCAAAAACATCGAAACCAGGCGCACCAGCCGTTCACAGCTTTCCCTCGATTCTTCGAGAATGTCTTTCTGTTTATCCGTCAACTTTCCCAGGGAATTTGTAAGCAGCAGGTCGTAGTAGCCCTTGATAACCGCCAGCGGCGTCTTCAATTCATGCGCGGCTGACGCAAGGAACACCGTTTTCTGCCGGTTCACTTCCTGCAATTTCAGATAAGCAGCCAGCAGGTTCCGGTAAGTAATTTCGCGCTCTTGCAGCAACTCCTGAACGGTCGGCTGCGGCGCGCCGTTTCCATCCATGGGCTCGGATTCATTCGCGAACTGAATTGCCACCCAATCCGATTCCGGGATCCACCTCACGCGCACGTGAAAACTTTTTAATCCGGTTCTTCCGGCAAGTTCAATTTCGTGTTCGCCGCTCTCGATTCGTTTCGAGATATCCCGGGGATCCACGTTCAGCATCTCTTCAAAAATGTTCAGGGAAACAGGATCGAACTTGCCGTGTTCTTCCAGGCACTTTCGAGCGCGCGCATTCACCATCAAAACGCGGCCATCCCGGCTTGCCACCACCACACCCTTTTCTACTGTATCGAGTAAAGCCCGGACATGATCTGCGGGAAAATTAGTTCCACCTGGCACAAACTTGCCCGTGGTCGTTGTAATACCACTTCCCATAATAGGTTAGCTGGCTCCCGTCAATAGTGGTAAAAATTTTCCCTTGCTGGACTTCATCCTTTCAAACGCTCCCCGGACTGTCAATGGTAAAAGCGTTCCATTTGCACAATTTGGGAAAAGGCGTACTCAATCCAGTCCCTGGCTTCTCGTTTGCCCCTCCTAACCCTTTCAACCTGCTTCTATGTGTATCTAAATACACATGTTAAATTGGGATTTGGATTCGGAATACTGGCAAAGAACCTGCAGGGGATGTACTAGTTCCCGAGTACTACAAATCGGACCCAATGGACCTACGTACTGATCAATTGAAGGAGGGAGTTCGGGTGGCTTCGCAACGGGCACGCCGTTCGCCTCGAATCCGCCTTCAGGTACCCGTGTTTCTCCGGGCTTCCGATGCCTCGGGTACGGAATTCGTCGAACTCACGCGGACGCTCAACATCAGCGCCACCGGCGCCTGCATCACATCCGCCCATATGCTTCGGCCTGATCAGGCTGTTTTGCTCACGGTGCCTGCGCCTTCCACATCGTCCTCCAGCCTCATTCCAAACGAAACCCCGCCTATCCATGCCAAGGTTCGCCGCCAGGAAAACTTGGGAGACCAGCGTCTTTTCGGTTTGGAGTTTCTCCGCCCCCTCGAGTAATTCTCCCCTCTAGTACTACCCTCGACCAACGCGCCGTTCAACCAACTTCTCCCTTCCAGAAGATACCTCGCACATCCTTACTTTTTGTAATAGGATAGGCCGCCAAAGAGACCCGAATTAGGGTTCATTTGCCCTCTTCGCCCCACCGGCGGGAATGGCAACTGATTTGCTCCCAATCAGGTGGTTCTCGGATTGTGCTTTCCCCCAAACCCCGCGGGGAAAGACAGATTGTGGGAAAAACCCGGTTATGTCCAGCCCCGGAGCCCCAGTGGCCCCGCGTTCGCCCATGGAAGACGCTTACCTCGAGCTCTTGGCCGACACGCTCGACGGTCTTGAGCTTTCCGCTCGCGGTCAATTCCTTCAGCGTTATTTTCATGCCATCACTAATTTAGAACTACGCGAGAGCCAGTGTCTCGAGCTTTGGGATGAGGTGCTGACACGCCGGCGTGAACTCAGCGACACACTCGGCCGCCCGATTTCGCTCAAGACCGTGCTCATGGACGTACTTTCCTCCTCAGGCTTGGTTCGCGTCCCCGTCATTCTCGAATACGACGAACTGAAAAAAATTCGATTGAACGCGGTCACGGATCCGCTCACTGGTTTGTACAATCGCCGGCTCTTCGCGGAATATTTTGACAAGGAACTAAACCGCGCCCGCCGCTATGGCCTTCCGCTGGGGATTGTCATCCTCGATCTTCATCGCTTCAAGGAAGTGAACGACAAGTACGGCCACCCGCGAGGCGACGAGGTTCTTCGCGCCGCAGCCATCACGCTGCAGAAAGCGCTCCGCACTTCGGACTCCGCCTTCCGGATCGGGGGCGATGAATTTGCCCTGCTTCTTCCGCAAACAGATGCCGCACAGGCGCTCGCCCTCAGTCGCCGTGTTGAAACCGTATTTGCGGAAACTCTGCGCCCGCTTCAACTGACCTTTGCCGTAACGATGGACCACGGTGTCGCCACTTTTCCCCAGGATGGCGATCAGTCGGATCAATTGATCCGTGTGGCCGACCAGCGGCTTTATCGCTTCAAGGACGCCAATGTCCGGACGGCCTCGGATTCCTCGCACACCGCCGCGCCACAGCCGCCGAGCCAGACTCCGGCTCAATCCCCGATCTCCATCTCCGCCGGCCGCACCGCCGAAAAACTCTCAACCGATCTCCCGGCTGCTTCCACAGTGGCCGTGGGAACCCTCGCCCAACAGGATCCCGCCCCGATTGCCGATGCTTCCTTCGCGATTCAGCGCAAAGCCGAACGCGTTTCCATGGTCGGAACCAATGCCTACGCGATTATCGGCGACCAGGGCAGCCGTCGCGCCCGCGTCCTCGATCTCGGGTTTGGCGGTGTTGCCCTCGAGTTTGAACAATCGGAGGAGCTGCCGGAGAGCATCCTGGCGATTCTTCATGTCCCAATTCTTCCCCCCGTCCGCGTTTATCTGCGCCCGGTCTGGTCCCGCCGCACCGCGGAAGGTTCCTTCCGCTTTGGCTGCCATTTCGTCTCCTGACTGCGGCTGCGTAGAGACAGTTGGCACGCGCCCGCCGAACTAAGTCGTGCCATGCAATCCCTCCCCCCTTCACATCTCGCTAGATAACTGCCAGGTGCTGTTGTCACCTGGAATTCCATCCCGGTTAATTTCACCTGTTCTTTAGTACGGCTCCAGACTCTGTAACGCCTGTCCTACAACTGTACCCTGGACAGGTTGCGGCTACTGTTCCTCAGACAGTAAGTTGGAATTTCCGAATCTGAGGGGGATTCGTAGCCGAGGTGTTTTCGCGCCTTTCCATCTATCGATTGTTCGGCAGCATCGCTACCGCTGCATCACTGCTGCTGATCGCTTTCACCATTTTAGGTTGCGCAAGCGTTAGCTCTCGTTCTTCTCCGAGTCAACCCGTCCTTTCCCTCTCTGCACCGAGTTTTAACTTCAACACCGTGGCGATCGGCAGGTCCGCGACGCAGACTCTTCACATCACGAACACGGGTTCTGCTCCGCTGACGCTCGAGTCCGTAACTCTCAAGAGCACCCAGTTCGCGCTCAGCGGCCCGTCCGTCCCCCGCACGATCCTTCCAGCCCAGGGAGTTGATTACACGCTTACGTTCGAACCCAGTCTTGCCGGAAACGCCTCCGCTGCCATTCAGATCGCCAGCAACGCCTCAAATACCCCGGCCTCCGTCTCGCTCGCGGGTGTCGCCGAAAAATCGATGGCAGCTGTACAAGCGTCGCCATCTTCGATCAGTTTCGGCAATCTCGAAATTCAGACCACCGCCACGCAAAACGTCACTCTGAAGAACACGGGTGACGTCAATATCACCATTAGCGGCGTCACCGTGTCGGGCGCCGGTTTTGGTTATTCGAGTCTTTCGCCAGGTTACTCACTTACCCCCAGCCAGAGTGTGACGTTTCAGGTCTGGTTCCGCCCGCAAGCCAGCGGCTCCGCTTCCGGGAAGATTTCCATCCTGAGCTCAAATCTCGCTTCGCCAGCCAGCATCACTGTATCTGGTGCCGGTGTCACCTCTACTCTGACCTCGCCCCCGCCCTCGCCCTCGCCCTCTTCGCTTCCGCATAGCGTGGCCTTGTCGTGGGACCCCAGCATCAGTTCCGTCACCGGTTACAGGGTTTACCGGGATGATGGCTCCGGATATTCGCCTCTTTCCGCGATAATCCCTGAGCTCACCTACACGGATTCAACTGTCATTTCCGGCAGCACCTACCACTATGTCGTCACTGCCGTCGACTCCAATGGAGACGAAAGCGTCTACTCCAACGATGCCACCGCCGTTATTCCAAATCCCTGATTCAACCCCTCGCTCCGGGTCCCAAATTTTGAATTTTTCGGTTCTTTCCGTATAATCGGAGATTGCCTGTGACCTAGCGACGCGGCTGTAACTCCCCATCAGGGATCGCCGTGCAGACCGGCCACACTAGATTGGAGACCCATGAAACCCGGTATTCATCCCGACTACCACCCCGTTACAGTCCACTGCGCCTGCGGGAACGCCTTCCAGACTCGTTCGACGATCAAGGGCGATATGCTCCGCGTCGAAATCTGCTCGAGCTGCCACCCCTTCTTTACGGGCAAGCAGAAGCTTGTGGACACCGCGGGCCGCGTCGAGCGCTTCCAGAAGAAATACGCCAACGTCCCTGCCGCTGCCGGCAAGAAGTAAGTTTTCGGCCAGCACGGGATTTAATTTCAGCGGACCGGTTTCTGACCGGTCCGCTTTTTCTTTCTATCCTTTTGTCCGCTTCCATCTCTCCGTGTAGAATCAACTTCCAACGTGGCTACGCAATCTCGCATGTTCGATGGCGCACCGGACGCAGGCTTGGTCGAAACGGGAGCGCCCCGCGTTACCCTCCGCAACGCTTTTCTGCATCCCTTCGATTCCGCCATCGCCGCCGCCCGCACCTGTTACGCCTCGCATCTCATCAACCACGACGAAATCACCGACAAGCAGCGATTGAATATTGGCGCCGCCACCTTTTATAGCGGCCACCACACCGTCTTTCAACACGCCCATTTCGAGTTCGGCCTGGAAAACGTCAGCCGCCAGTTTGTCTGGTCGTTTCTGCACGCGCATCCTTTCTACAATTCGGAGCAGCAAAGCCAGCGCTACGTACGTCTCGATCGCGCCCAGGCCTACGTTCCCCCGGTTTCCCTCTTCTTCGACGATGCCTCGCGCAACATCTATGAAAACGCGCTGGCCCGCGCGTGGGCCTTCTACCGCGAACTCTCCGCTCTCCTCACTCCCGATGCCCGCAACATTTTGGGCGACATCTGGCACATCGGCCCGATGTCTCACCCCAAACGAATTCAGAAAATCGAGCGTTCCGCCGAAAAACGTTCCATCGAAATCGCCCGCTACGTTTTGCCGGTCGCGGCCTTCACCACTATGGTTCACACCGTCTCGGGCATCGTCCTTCATCGCCTCTGGCGCATGTGTTCCGCCTCGGACACACCCAGCGAAGCCCGCGCCGTCATCGGCGACATGGTCGCGCATGTCCGCCAACTCGATCCCCAGTTTTTCGATCGCTTTGGCCTGTCCCCGCTCGAAGAGTTGCCTGAATGGAAGGATGTTGCGTCCACAAAATTCGAAGCCGACGCTTTCTCGGCTGAATTCGACGCCAAACTCGACGGCAAAACTTCACGCCTGGTGGATTACTCCCCAAACGCGCCTCGCGTCATGGCCGAGTCCTACCGCGCCGTCGTCGGTCTCCCGGAATCCGCCTGCAGCGACGCCGAAGCCATCGACCGCCTGCTCAATCCCGCGCGCAATCTATACCGCCTCGAGACTCTGAACATTGGCGTCCACGCGCCCATGATGCGCGCCCTGCAGCACGCCAATTACACCTTCGCCAAAAAAATCAGCCACACCGCCGACAGCCAGGATCAACGCCATCGCATGGTTCCCGGCTCGCGCCCTTTGCTTACCATCGCCGACACCCGCGAACCCGACTACATCACTCCCAAACTCCTCGAAGAAAATCCCCGCGCCAAAGCACTCTACCAACGCGCCATGCACGAAGCCTGGTCCGCGAAAAACCAGCTTCTCGACCGTGGCGTTCCTCCCGAAATCGCCCTCTACCTTCTTCCGAACTCCAAATCCATTCGCCTCGTCGAAACCGGCTCGCTCCTCCACCTTCTCCACAAGTGGACTATGCGCACTTGCTTCAACGCCCAGGAAGAAATCTACGCCGCCTCCATGGACGAAATCGCCCAACTCCGCGAAGTCCACCCCCAGTTGTCCCGCTACATCGGCCCGCCCTGCCATCTCCGCGCTGGCATCACCACCCCCATCTGCACCGAAGGTTCCCATTTCTGCGGTGTAAAAGTCTGGCTCGACTTCCCCAACACTCCCCGACGTATCTGAAGTTCATTTCAGAATTCATTTTCTGGTTTTCAACTGGGAATTAACTCAAGGAATGAATCACAAATCTTCAGGACTCAAACGAGTGTGCTTTGCAATTCGAGCGAGCATTCGCGGCCCAATTTCGACCCCATCGTGAAATGCCCACACGTAATCGCCCCTCTCAAGGTGTGTTAAAACGACATGCGAACCACGCCGGGATTTAATGGAATATCCGATTCGAAGGAGAGCGCGAAAACCTTCGCCGCTTTCGTGCTGGGTCACTGACTCACGATCAAGCCGCTTCGATGGAAACGGTGCAAGCACGCGCAGCGCCAGCGCTTGCGCGGAGGCCATGGCTTCCTTTTCCCCGCGATTTATTCTGAAACGACCTTTCCATGGGCAACGTCTATTTATCAGAATGTCCAAGTCGCCGATAAGGAATCAGCGCCGCACGCCCCCGTTGCGGCTGGCGATGGATTCTTTCACAATCTGGAGCCATGAACATGAAAACTGTCCTGGCAATTCTCCTTCTCAGCTTTGCGACAACCGCGCTCGCACAAACTTCACCCGTTGAGCAAGCGGCTGCTCCCGGATGCGCCAAGGACGACTTGAAGTTCGACGTCAAGACGGACAAATCCCAGCATCCTTTCGCCAAACCCGGTCCCGGCAAGGCGCTCGTCTATCTCCTCCAGGACGACACGGATTTTCTCTCCAACCCGAGACCCACAACCCGCTTCAGCTTCGATGGTTCCTGGATTGGCGCCACTCACAGTAGTTCTTATTTCTATGTCTCCGTGGATCCTGGCGTGCATCACCTTTGTGTGGGGTGGCAATCTTTTGTTGGCCTCACCACTGGCCAGAAATCTGCCGCGGCTCAGTTCACTGCTGACTCCGGCGGCATCTATTATTTCGTTGTCCGCAATCACGCGATGCAGGAACGGGAGCCGCCCGGAATGAAGTTGCGGACACTGGATCCAGACGAAGCTCAGCTCCTGATGAGCAAGTATGCTTTCAGCACTTCTCGTGCTAAAAAATAGCTGGGTCCCGTCGTCTGATTGCGCTCGTCTCCAAGGAGGACCGCATGCGCCCCACACTTCGAGTCGGCGCCTCACTTGCCTGCGCCTCTCTTCTGCTCCTTCAACCCCTGTCCGCTTTCGACACGCACCTCTCCGACACAGCTGTGCGCGAAGCTTATTTCCTCGGCCAGCACCATGACGACATCTTTGCCGAATTCCTACAAAAGTACGTCGCCACCCTCCCACAGCCCCGAAAGGGCCCGCATGTAGCATCAATTTCGTTTTTCACTCCGTATGCACTGGCAGCGATCTACTCCAACCGGCAGATCAACTACAGCGCTCAACAAGCGCAACTCGACCATCAAAAGCAGCCCGAATTCGTACGCGTCGTTGTCCAAATCTGGTTCACCGATTCGTATGCCGAGTACATCGTCCATCCAGTTGACTCACGATCTGGCTCCCCGAAGGGCTTCGAACGCCGCTCCTCCGATTTTTGGCGCCAGTTCCGTGTCCGCGTAATTCAGAACGATCAATTCGTGCTTCCAAGCGACGCACACGGGGAACCAAATATCATCTGTGGCGACGATGGCTGCGACTTGACTGGCGCAACACTCACATTCGATTATCCCGCAGAGTCCTTTACAGAGGACACCGTCAACCTACAGGTCACTCCGCCGGAGGGTGAACCGGTAGTCGTGGACTTTGACCTTACCTCTTTAAGATAGGTGGTTGGACCGCTGGCGGGAGACTCTCTCAACTTCTCCAGTGCAACGTAGCGGGCCCATCCATCGGATGCTCCATCGGCAATCCGCTGCGTCTCGACTCAATCAGATTCTGCTTCAGCGCGAAATACCATTTCGCCGGCCGGTCGGCATCATCGATTAACATCAGCTTCGGATTGTGCTTCAACCCTTCCGACTGCCGGATCATCGTCTCCTGATCCTGCCGCAAAAAAATCTTCGCGAAAATACGGAAGATCGAAACCGGAAACGGCAGATTCCACGCCGCCACAAAATCGATCCGGCACAAATCCCGGCGCACCGGCGTCACCGTCGCCCGGCTCGAAAACCACAGCTTCCCGCTGCGGTCGATCTCCGTCCGGAGATTCGGCAGCACAAAATCAATCGTCGTCGTCACAGTCTCACCTGTCATCTTCGCCAGTAGTTTATACGGCGCGCTGTTCGCGCTCGGCTGGTGCGGGCTCATCCGAAACCCATTTGGAATCGGCTCAAACTGCTTCGCCTTCTCGTGGATACTCGTCTTGCTCCGCCAGAACCACGACTGGTGCACAAACGGTCCGTGCGCCGGGTCCATCAATCCGATAATTCCGTGATCGATGTGTGACGGCAGTTCGCACTCCAGCCGCGTAATCCTGAATTTCCTGCTGAATTTTTCCAGCTCTGGAGGTGCCGGGGTCTTCTCCGGCAACCGCGCTCCCGGCGCACTCATGTACACCCAAACATACCCGTCCCGCTCTTCGCACGGATAATGTGCCGCATTGATCCGTTCAACCTTTAAGTTGTCATGGCTTGTCAGCGACGGAATCTCCACGCACCGCCCGCTGCACGCGTCAAACTCCCACCCGTGATAACTGCACTGCAAGTTCTTCCCGTCAAAATGCCCGTAGGAAAGTGGAATCCCCCGGTGCGGGCAAGCGTCCCGCATCGCAAACGCCTTCCCCTCGCTCGTTCGTCCCAAAACAAGCGGAATTTCCAGCAACATCGCCTTCGCCAGGTTCTTCCCGTAAATCTCTTCGCTCCGCAGCGCCGGATACCAGAAATCCCACAAAAATCCGGCATCAGCTTTCGGAGCGCTCTTCGCCAACCCTTCCACCGAATTCTCCAAAGCTGCACGAACCGCTTCACTCATCTCGTCCACCCACAATCTCTGGCACAACGGCCAAATCGCATCGTAGTACACCAGCCCACCCCGGGCAATCCGGATGTAGCGGCCGCCTTCTGAGGCGGGTGCCTTAACCTCGCACCCTCCTCCAGCATCCAATCAACAAGCACTTTTGCTATACTATTCACAGAACATGTACTCCTTCTTCCATTAGCTGTCCGGAGTCTCGCGCTCGCCCGAGCGCCGCGCTGCATTTCACCAGCTACAAGTCACCAATCACAAGTCACCCCTCTCCGGTGACGCGAAATTTATGGAGAGAAGGAACCCCAATGGCCGCTCTCACGCTTTCTGAAAAACTCGATCAGCTAGACGCCCGTTACCAGGAAATGACCCAGGAGCTTTCCACTCCCGAAGTCGTCACCGATTCCGCGCGTTTCCAGAAACTCGCCAAGCAGCACTCCGATCTCGAAACCATCGTCAACAAGCATCGCGAGTTCAAGCAAATCGAAAAAGACCTGACCGCCACGCACCAGATGGTCGTCGAATCCGAAGACGCTGAAATGCGCCACATGGCCCAGGAAGAGGAAAAGCTTCTCACCATCCGCAAAGAACAAACCGAGCGGGAACTGAAACTTCTTCTGCTCCCCCACGATCCCATCGACGACAAAAACATCATCCTCGAAATCCGCGCCGGCACTGGTGGCGACGAAGCCGGCATTTTCGCCGGCGATCTCTTCCGCATGTACTCCCGCTACGCCGAATCCCAGGGCTGGAAGCTCGAAGTGATGGAAAGCTCGCCCGCTCAAATGGGGGGAGTAAAAGAGATCGTCGCTGCCATCCAGGGCAAGAAAGTTTATTCCAAGCTGAAATACGAAAGCGGTGTCCACCGCGTGCAGCGTGTCCCAGCCACCGAAACGCAGGGCCGCATTCACACTTCCGCTGCCACCGTCGCCGTCATTCCCGAAGCCGACGAAATCGACATCAAAATCGAAGCCAAGGATCTGCGCATCGACACCTTCTGCTCTTCCGGTCCCGGCGGCCAGTCCGTCAACACCACCTACTCCGCCGTCCGCATCACTCACTTGCCCACGGGCCTGGTCGTCTCCCAACAGGACGAAAAATCCCAAATTAAGAATCGCGCCAAAGCCATGCGCGTGCTACGTTCCCGCCTCTATGAAATGGAACTCGAAAAACAGCAAGCCGCCATTGGCGCCGAGCGCCGCGGCCAGATCAAAACCGGCGACCGTTCCGAGAAAATCCGCACCTACAACTATCCCCAAAACCGTGTCAC
>Ga0210403_10004553_pt1 | contig 11925 bp, 6 predicted proteins | sample IncBWC19MmetaG_FD_150863 | JGI IMG/M metagenome (GOLD analysis project Ga0210403, IMG submission 150863) | Forest soil microbial communities from Barre Woods Harvard Forest LTER site, Petersham, Massachusetts, United States - Inc-BW-C-19-M | ecosystem: Environmental > Terrestrial > Soil >... | reverse complement strand
TCCTCCATCGGCGAGAAAAGCGGCCAGCCAGCGCGGATGCGCCAGAATATTGGGCAGGAACGGAAGCTTCGCAAAGGGTGAGCTGCCGAGCATTTGCTTCATGCCGTTGCGCGGATCGCGTTCGCGCATGCCGGCCACCGGCGTATCAATCGTGAACACCAGCGCGGAGTAGCCGGCGCGGCGCGCGCGGTCGATCCCGCTTTCCGCGGCGGCGCGGCCGCCAAGCAAGTAGAGTTGGTACCACACAGATCCCTTGGTTGCCGCCTTGACGTTCTCCAGCTTGTGGCCGGAAATGGTGGAAAGCACATAAATGGTTCCGGCCTCGCCCGCGGCGCGGGCGGCCGCGATCTCGCCTTCCGGATGCATCATGCGGCTGTAGCCGACAGGAGCCAGAATCGCCGGAAAGGCCAGGTCGTCGCCCACGACGCTTGCGCGGAGGTTGCATTCCGTAAACGCAACGGCATTGCGCGGGCGGAAGAGGATGTCGTTAAACGCGCGGGGATTTTCGCGGAGCGTGGATTCGTCTTCAGCACCGCCATCGAGATAGTCGAAGACGGAGCGCGGCAGGCGGCGTTGGGCGAGACGGCGAAGATCCTCGATGTTGACGACGCGGGGAGGGCCGAGGGCGTTAGTTCCGAAGGTCATGGGAAATACATTACGGAGAAACGCCCTGCGGACGCAATGCGGAATTGCCGTGGTGGCGCGCAAGCGGAAGGAGGTCGCAGGATATGACGAGAACGCTTCTTAAGACTGTTTGTAGTCACAGGGTTTGTTTTTCTTCTACAATCGGGGGCGGACGAGAAGTTGACCCATGTGAGCAGGCAGACGATGGGCAAGGTCCCGGAGGATACGGTGGCTGCTCCCGAAACATTTGATCTGGTGGTGCTGGGTTGCGGACCGGCGGGTGAAAAGGCCGGAGCGCAGGCTGCGTATTTTGGGAAGCGCGTGGCGGTGGTGGAACGCGCGCCCGCGGTGGGGGGAAGTTGCATCAATACCGGGACCGTGCCGAGCAAGACGCTGCGCGAATCGGCGCTTTATTTTTCGGGATTGAAGCAGCGCGGACTTTATGGAATCGATTATTCGCTAAAGGAAAACCTGACGGTACAGGATTTCATGCACCACGAGCGGGCAGTGGTGGAAATGGAGCGCTCGCGGATTCTGAAAAACCTGGAGTTGCATCGGATCGAGCTGGTGCGGGGCCAGGCGGCGTTTGAGGATGGGCACACGATAGCGGTCAGCAACGCCGGGGGGACGCGGCGGCTGCGTGGTGAGGTGATCTTGATTTCGACGGGATCCAAGCCACATCGGCCGGCGGAGATTGCGTTTGACGATATCCATACTTTTGATTCCGATACGTTTTTGCAAATGGCCCGAATCCCGAAGAGCCTGGCGGTGATTGGCGGCGGGGTGATTGGTTGCGAGTATGCTTCGATATTCATGGCGCTGGGCGTTGATGTGACGTTGGTGGACGGCCGCGACAAATTGCTGCCGTTTCTGGATACGGAGATTTCGGAGCGGTTGCGCGACCGGTTTGCATCGCTCGGGATGCACCTGTGGTTCAATGAGCGGCCGGTGAAGGCGGAAAACACGGCGTCGGGCTCGCGGCTAACGATGAAGAGCGGGAAGGTGCTGGAAACGGACGCGGCGTTGTTCGCGGCGGGGCGGCGGGCGGCGGTGGATGGACTGGCGCTCGAAAAGGCGGGCCTCGCGCTGAATGACAAGGGATACATCGCGGTGGACGAGAATTTCCGGACCGGGGTGGCGCATATTTACGCGGCCGGAGACGTGATCGGATTTCCGGCGCTGGCGTCGACTTCGATGGAGCAGGGGCGCGTGGCGGTGTGCCACGCGTTTGGCTTGAAGTACAAGCAGCGGGTGGCTTCGCTGCTGCCGATGGGGGTTTACACGATTCCGGAAATTTCGGCGGCGGGCGAGACGGAAGAGAGCTGCAAGGAAAAGAAAATTGATTATTGCGTGGGGCGCGCGCGGTACGAGAACAATGCGCGCGGGCACATTACGGGCGATACGGCGGGGATGCTGAAGCTGATTTTTGCTAAGACGGACCGGAAACTGCTTGGCGTGAGCATTATTGGGGAGTCGGCGACGGAGTTGATTCATGTGGGGATGATGGTGCTCGACAAGGGTATGACAATTGATGAGTTCATCGAGCTGGTATTCAACTATCCGACGCTTTCCGAGATGTATAAATACGCGGCGTATGACGGGTTGGGGAATCTTTCAGGGCACAAATTGCGCGAGGGATAGCGCCTGTAGCGATGCGATAGTCGTGGGCATCCAACCCGCAGGAGAAAAGCTATGCCACTTGTACGGATAGATTTGCGCGGGGGAACTTCGGAGGCATACCGGAAGGCGCTGGGTGACGGTGTGCACCGCGCTATGGTGGAGGCGTTGGGAGTTCCGGCGGATGACCGGTTTCAGGTGATTACGGAGCATTCGGCTGTGGGACTTAATTACGACCCGCAATATTTGGGAATTCGACGGTCGGACAGCGTGGTGTTCGTACAGATCACCCTGAGCACGGGCCGCAAGCCGCAGCAGAAGCGGAAGTTTTACAAGCGCGTGACGGAATTGCTTGCCGAATCTCCTGGCGTCAAGCCAGCAGACGTGGTGATCAACCTGGTGGAAGTGGCGTGGGAGAACTGGTCGTTCGGAAACGGCGAAGCGCCGTACATGGACGCCTGATTTTTCTCTGGAATCGCCCGGCGCTGAGGTAGATTCAGTTCATGCGCCTGCCTTCTATATTATTCTTCCTACTCCTGCCGGCCGTTTCGATGATTGCGTTCTGTTTTGCAAGGCTTGATTCGCATCCACCCGTTGCCACCGAATCTCGCAACTTTGTGGGATTCGACCGCAACCAATATCCGGGCGACGCTGCGCTGCCTCTGCTTCGCAAATCCTATTCCTTTGCCAGTTATTGGTTGAGTCCGCCGCCGGGAGAGAAGAGCAATTCGTGGACCGGCAAGCGCGGCTTGATGCAAGCGCAGGGATTTGGATTTCTGCTGTTGTATCAAGGACGGACTTCCGGGCAGCTTCCTTATAAAAAGGATTCCATTGAGGCGGGGTTGGCAGACGCACAGGCCGCTGCGGCCACCGCGCGCCGCGAAGGATTTCCGGAAGGCTCGGTGATTTTTCTGGATGTGGAAGAGGGTGGCCGGTTTTTCGATGGCTACCACGCGTATTTGCGTTCCTGGGCGGAGTCTTTGACGAAGGAGAAATTTCGCCCGGGAATATACTGTTCGGGGATTGTGGTGGATGAAGGGGAAGGATCGACGATCATTTCCGCGGACGACATTCGCGCGCACATTGGAGTGGCTGACGTTGTGTATTGGGTTTATAACGATGCGTGCCCGCCTTCGCCCGGGTGCGGCGTTCCGCAAAATCCGCCTGGGCCAGCGACCAGCGGAGTCGCTTACGCGAGTGTCTGGCAGTATGTGCGGTCGCCTCGGGAGAAGAAGGTTGCGCGACATTGCCGTGGCTACGCGAGCGACGGGAATTGTTACGCGCCCGGTGATGCGGCGCATAAATGGTTTTTGGATGAGAACGTGGCGACGACGAGTGATCCTTCGGGCGGGCGATAGCGGTTTTGAAGTGCGAGGGTGATTTTTTGGAGTGCGGCAGCTTTTTGCTGCCGCTTTTGAGGGGTAACGAGTTCTACGGAAGTCGGGTTGGGAGAAATTGGTTTGACCGTAAAAGCGGGAGCTGGGCTCCCGCACTCAAAAGTAGGAGCGGCCTCTGGGGTTAGAAGGTAGGGTTGCGGGGGAACTTGAAGTAGGGGAGGCGGACGCCGTTGATCAAGATTTGGTCGGCGCGGATGGCGGTGGGGGCTTCGAATCCGGCTGAGCCTCCGGAAGTGACATAGTCGTCCTGATCGACGCCGTCGCCGCTGATGCCGAGGCCGCCCACGAGCGTGCCGTTCTTGAACAGTCCCACCGCGCCAGGAAAGAAGACCACGCCGCTTTTGTTGCTGCTGGGTGCGCCGGTTTGATTCCCTTGCGTGCAGGGATTCTGCACATCCTGCAAAAATAAATTGAAAAATGGGCCGTCGCCAGAACCGTTGATACCGGGCGGGAAGAGCGGCTGCGAGCCGAAGCTGATGGTGCGGCTGGTGAGCGCGGTGCCCATGGGGACGCCGGGAAGATCGGCGGTGGTGCGGTTGGGTCCGTTGAAATACACCATGTTGCGGGCTTTGGACGCGGCGACGTCAATGCTGAAGACGGTGGAATCGGTCATGCGGCGGAGGCCGATCAATGTGCCGTCGAGGTCGGCGACGGCGATGACCATTTTTGCGCGGGAGCCGAGAGGCAGACGGATGGCGGCACGAGTGGTGTTGGCGGTGGCCTCAGCGTTGTTGAGGATTTGCTGGACTTCGGCGACGGTCAGGCCTCCGAGAGGGCCGTTGGTTGGAGCAATCAAATCGCCTTCGGGAGGTTGGCCGGCGCTGGCGATCGGACTGAAGCCGGCGAGATAGCCGCCGTTGAAAGTTCCGGCGGAGACGCCCGTGGGAAGCGCCGTTTGATTCACGAAGGGCAGAGCGATGCCGCCGATGAAGACCGCACCGGGATCGGGAAGCGGGTTGGGCAGGCCGAAGCCGTTGGATTCGGATGCGGTGAACGCGGCGAATTCGGCTACATCGTGGGGCACACCTGCAACGCCGATACCGCCGACAACCACGCCATTGTGAAAAATGGGCACGCCGCCGGGATTTACGGCGTTGGGGTCGCTGTCGTCGAATTGGGATTTTCCGGTGAGGATACCGGGTCCCGTGCCGCCTGTAAGCGAGGTAGAAGGATTTACAGCCATGCCGGGAAGAAAATTTGTGGAAAGCGTGCAGCCGCGATTGGTGTTTTCGATGCCGTAGAGGTCGGCGGTGGGCGCGTTCGTGACGCCGGGGGGGAAGTGAATGCCGCTGATGAAGCGCACCGTGCGGGAAGAGAGCGGCGCCTGGTCGTTGCTGAAGTAGGCGCCGGTGCGGGCGAGGGCGACGGCGAGATCGTTCACCTCGACGGCATTGCCAAAATTTCCGATGTCGGTGGCGCCCGGTGTGACGCCAGCTTTGTCGTATACGGCGAGAACTGTGCCGCCGCGATCGACGATGGCGATGGCCATGGTGTCGACGTTCGCGGAAGTTGCGGCGGCCTGGACGATATTGGCCACGTCGGCGGCGCTCAAGGGAGCAACAACCGGCGGAGGCGGATCCTGCTTGAAAGCCGCGGGAGATCCACCGCATCCGAGAAGAAGGACGGCCAGAGCGACGGCAAGTACCAGCGCGAGGAGTATGCCCAGGACCATAGTCTTGCGCCGCTGGATGTACGCGCGACTGGATTCCACCGGCCTGCGTAGTGAGTGCTTCATTGGTAGAGCGTCGCGATTCATGGTACTCGCCACGAAAAATAAATTACGTGGATTGTACCTCTGTTGCCCTGAAGTGGTGACTCCTAAATGCGAGGAGCGAGCGAGTGTTGCCAGATATTCACTGGGCACTCGGAAAAAGGTTGCCGGAAGAGCGCATTTTTGATTAGTTAGCGGAGACTGTTGTCCACCAATTGGCCTGGTCCTGCAGAAAAAATGAGCGTCGATTCATCGCCCATGTTGGGATTTATTAGATCCGTACGAGTTGTTGCGTTCTTCCTGGCTGGAGTTTCGGCTGGCAGCGGTGCGAGAGCGCAACAACCGGCGGCTGTGCCGCCGGCGTCCTCACAGCAGGAAATGCGCGAGGCGGGGCCGCCGCGGCGAATTCCACGACAACAGGCTCTCACGACGGCAGCGCTGGACGGCACGGTGCGGGAACAAGTTGCGGATGGCGTGATTCGGCCGGTGGGCGGAGCGCGGATTCAGATTCGAAATCTGCAGACGGGTCAGGTCAGCACCACGCTGACGGCGGGTGAGGGAGTTTTTCGGCTGCTGCTGCTGCCGCCGGGGGGATATGAATTTCGGGCGGAGGCGGAGGGTTACGAGGCGCTGACGATAGCGTCGGTTTCGCTGAATGCCAATGAGGTGGTCACGCTGGACCTTCGGCTGGTGCCCAACAGTGTGGCGGAAGCGCGCTCGCGGCTGCCGCGGCAGCCGGAACTTGGCCCGCCTCTTCCCGCTGAAGCCGCGGCGATGATGGGAACGTATCGGGAATTTCGCCATCGGCTGGATTCCGATCCGAACTACATTTTGGAACTTTCGCCGGATGTTTTGCCGCCGATCTCGGATGTTTTCAATGTGGTGCCGAACCGCTGGGCTCTGGAACAACCGGATTACCGGCGCTACAGACCGGCGGGCGAATACATTTATACGAAGCCGCACTGGTACGACCCGTTCAACCGCAATCGATTCAAGGGAGACGAGCCGATCTGGCCTGCGGTGCTGGGGCAGCAGGTGTTTTTCAATTTCACGGGGTCGGAGACGACATTTATTGATGGCAGGAAGGTGCCTGTGCCGAGTGATGTGAGCGCCGCGCAGGCGGGCAGTAGCCAGTTTTTCGGCCGCGGCGAACAATTTTTTCTTGATCAGACGTTTCGATTTACCTTTGACTTGTTTCACGGAGACGCTTCGTTCAAGCCGGTGGACTGGCGCATCCGGGTGACGCCGGAAGTGAGTTTGAATTACTTGGATGTGAAAGAGTTGGGAATTGTGGGGCCAGACGTGCGGGCGGGGACGACGCGCTTGGACTCGCACGTGGGATTTCAGGAAGCGTTTGTGGAGTACAAACTGCACGACCTGAGCCCCAACTATGATTTTGTTTCGGTGCGCGCGGGCATTCAGGAGTTCAACGCGGATTTTCGCGGGTTTCTGTTTGTGGAGGAGCAGCCGGGGCTGCGGATTTTCGGCGATTTGAAAAGCGATCGCCTGGAGTACAACGCCGCGTATTTCAATTTTCTGGAGAAGAATACCAACAGCGGATTGAATACGTTCAGCCGGCGGGACCAGCAGGTGATGCTGGGGAACGTTTATATTCAGGACTTTTTCTTTCCGGGGTATACGGCGGAATTTCTTGGCGCCTACAACAAGGATGACGGCGGGCTGCATTACGACGACAACGGATTTCTGGTGCGGCCGGCGCCCGTGGGAAACGTGATCAATCAGGGCGTGGGCGCGATTCCGCACAGCATTCAAGTGGGATATTTTGGATGGTTGGGCAGCGGGCACATCAAGCGCATCAATATAACGCATGCGTTTTACGAAGCGGCGGGAAAAGACAGCTTCAACCCGATTGCGGGGCGGCCGGTAACGGTGAACGCCCAGATGGCGGCGGTAGAGCTTTCGTTGGACCGGGACTGGATACGTTACCGGGTTTCGAGTTTTTATGCGTCCGGCGACAACAATCCGCGCAACGGGCGCGCGAATGGATTTGATGCGATTGTGGATCTGCCGAGCTTCGCGGGCGGCTTGTTCAGTTTCTGGAACCGGGAGGCGATCCGGCTGCTGGGATCGGGAGTGGCGCTGACGACGGATGGCAGCCTGCTGCCGAATATGAGGTCGAATAAGAATGAGGGGCAGGCGAACTTTGTAAATCCGGGAATTTTTCTGGTGAACGCCGGAACGGACATTGATATCACTCCGAAGCTGAAGGGCTTCGTGAATTTCAATTATTTGCGGTTCATGCGGACAGAGCCACTGGAGTTTGTGCTATTTCAATCGCCCATTCGTCACAATATTGGCGAAGACTTCGGCGCGGGAGTGACGTACCGGCCGCCGCTGTCGGAAAACATTATTTTGACCGGCGGAGCCTCGATGCTGCAGCCGGGGCAGGGATTCCGCGATATTTACACGGGCCGCACGTTGTTTTCAGTGTTTGGATCGGCGAAGTTGACGTTTTGAGGTTGTCGGGGATGAGAAAGATTTATAAAACCGGCGTGGTTCGCGCACTTTTGAGCCAGCGGGGAAAATCGCGCCTGCTGATTGTCTTTTTTGTGGCAGCCTCGTTTTCCCTGTTGTTTTTCAGTTCGGTGCGGCCACAGGCGGCGGCTTCCGGCCAGGATACGCAAGGGCCTTATCGCGGGCAATCGCAGGAAATGGCGATGGCCAAGTCGACGGGCTGCATGTCTTGCCACACGGCGACGGACGAGCCGACGATGCATCCTTCGAAAGGGGTGCATCTTGGCTGCACGGATTGCCATGGGGGAAATAATTCCGTTGCGATTGCGGCGGGCACGTCTCCAACCTCACCCGAATATCAGGGTGCGAAAGAGAAGGCGCACGTGCAGCCGCGTGATTCTTTTTTCAAGAATCGCACGACCTTGCCCGAAGGTGCTTACACGAAATGGCTGAAGGAGTCGCCGGAGTTTGTGAGGTTCATTAATCCCGGGGATCTGCGGGTGGCGCGGGAAACTTGCGGGACGGCGGGATGCCACCCGAACGAAACGCGCGCGGTTTCGACAAATATGATGACGCATTCGGGATTACTGTGGGGCGCCGCGCTCTACAACAATGGGGGAATCCCGTTCAAGAACGCTCGATTCGGCGAGAGTTATGACCGGGATGGGAAACCTCAGACGTTAAAGACAAGCCCCGCCCCGACGCCGGAAGAGACGCGCGTGAAGGGGGTTTTGCCGGAGCTGACGCCGCTGTATCGCTGGGAAATTTCACAGCCGGGGAATGTGTTGCGCGTTTTCGAACGCGGGGGAGAGAAGAAGGCGGAGATTGGGAACCCGAGCGGGGAAGAGAGTCCGGGAAAACCGGATGACAAGTTGAGCGACCGCGGGTTTGGGACGGAGCTTCGCACCGATCCGGTTTTTCTGGGATTGCAGAAGACGCGGCTTCTGGATCCGGTGCTTTCCTTGCCGGGGACGAACGATCATCCAGGCGACTACCGGTCGAGCGGGTGTTCGGCTTGCCATGTGATTTACGCGAATGACCGCGATTCGGCACATTCGGGTTCGTATGCCAAGTATGGGCATCGCGGGTTCAGCGCTTCGGTGGACCCGACGATTCGTAAGGATGAGCCCGGGCATCCGATCAAGCACACATTCACGCGCGCGATTCCCTCGAGCCAGTGCATGATTTGCCACATTCATCCGGGCACGAACATGGTGACGACGTATTTTGGGTTGACGTGGTGGGACAACGAAATTGACGGCGACAAAATGTATCCACAGGAGCAGCGGAATCCGACCGAGGAGGAGCGGTATCGGGCCGCCCTGAAAAATCCGGAAGTGGCCGCGGCGCGCGGGCTGTGGGGCGAAGACAAATTTCTGGAGCAGACGGGCAGCGCGGAGTTCAATGCCAAGCTGAAGACGACGCAATTTGCGGATTTTCACGGGCACGGATGGGTGTTTCGCGGGGTTTACAACCACGACCGGAGAGGGAACTGGCTGGACAAGGACGGGCAGCCCATCGCCTTCGACGATCCGCAGCGCTTTCAGAAGGCCGTGCACCTGGCGGACATTCATCTGGAGAAGGGCATGCAGTGCGCGGATTGCCATTTCGCGCAGGATAATCACGGGAATGGAAAAGTTTACGGCGAACCGCGGGCGGCGGTGGAAATCGATTGCGTGGATTGCCACGGGACGATTCGGCAAAAGGCTGCGCTAACTACTTCGGGTCCCGCGGCGCCCGAAGCGCCGCGGGCGGGTGAGCCGCGCGGACGGCGGCTGGATGCCCTGCGCACGCCTTCGGGATTGCGGCGATTTGAGTGGCGCGGGGACAAACTTTTTCAAAGCTCGATGACGGATCCGAATGTGGAGTGGGAGGTCGTGCAGACGAAGGACACGATCACTCCGGGGAATTCGCACTTCAGCTTGAAATCGCTGCGCGCGAAATTAATGAACAAGGATGGGGCTGCGTTTTCGCAGACGCCGGCGGACGATTCGCAACTGGCGCACGCAAATTCGTCAATGACCTGCTACGCGTGCCACACGTCGTGGACGCCGACCTGCTTTGGCTGCCACCTGCAGATGACGGCCAACGTGCGGCGGCCGATGCTGCACAACGAAGGGCTGATGACGCGGAATTACACGAGCTACAACTTCCAGGTGTTGCGCGACGACGCGTATTTCCTAGGCGTGGATGGAACGGTTACGGGGCATCGCGTTGCGCCGGCGCGTTCTTCGTGCGCGGTGCTGGTGAGTTCGCAAAATGCGAACCGGGAGTGGCTCTACTACGAGCAACAGACGATTTCGGCGGAAGGATTTTCCGGGCAGGCGTTCAGCACGTTTGTGCCGCACACGGTGCGGGCGAAGGAAACCAAGCAATGCAGCGACTGCCACGTTTCGGCGGCGAACGACAACAACGCGTGGATGGCGCAAGTGCTACTACAGGGAACGAATTTCATGAATTTCATGGGCCGGTATATTTTTGTGGCCACCGGCAAGCATGGATTTGAAGCGATCACCGTGGCGGAGCACGACGAGCCGGAAGCGATTTATGGGAGCGACCTGCAACGGCTGGCGTATCCCGACAATTACAAGAAATTCGTGGCTGGCAAGCGGCAACTGGAGCCCGTCGCAGGGCACGAGGGCACGATTTTCGATATTCAGGCGCGCGGCGAATACGCATATACGGCGAACGGCAGGGGCGGGCTGCGGGTGTATGACATCGCGAATATTGATAACAAGGGATTTTCGGAGCGGATGACGACGGCGCCGGTTTCTCCGATTGGGCAGCGGTTTTATGTGCCGACGAAGGATGCCGTGGCGGTGGCGACACCGACCACGCTGGGCGTCGATCCGCTGCGCGCAAAGGTCAAAGAGAACGAAGAGCAGGCGATTCATTTGATGTACGGATTTCTGTACGTCGCGGACAAGGAAGAAGGGCTGGTGATTATCGGGACGCCGGATTTGAAGGCCAAGAGTCCGGGAGTGGGCACGCTGCTGGACGGAAATCCCGCGAATAATTTCTTGAAACGCGGGCTGACGTTTAATCCCGAAGGCGTTTTGACCGGTGCGCGGCGGATCACGATTGCCGGGACCTTTGCATACGTTCTGACGGACAAGGCGCTGGTGGTAGTGGACCTCGACAATCCCCTGGCGCCGAAAGTGACGGCCACGATTGCAGCGCCGGTGCTGAACGATCCTCGCGCCGTGGCTATTCAGTTCCGCTATGCGTTCGTGGTGGACCGCGATGGGTTGAAAGTGCTGGATGTGACGAATCTGGCGCAACCCAAAATTGTTCCTGGTGCGCTGGTGCCGTTTGAAGACGCGCGCAATGTTCATGTCGCGCGCACATATGCCTACGTTTCCGCGGGCAAAAATGGAATGGCAATCGTTGATGTGGAAAAGCCGGATGCGCCGAAGCTGGACCAGATGTTTACGGCCAACGGACAGCTAAATGATGTGAACGACGTGAAGATTGGCATGGTGGCGGCGAGCGCATTTGCGTTTGTGGCCGACGGGAGGAACGGCATGCGGGTGCTGCAGATCCTTTCTCCGTGGGATGACCCGGCGCACTTTTCGGGGTTCAACCCACGGCCGACGCCGAAGTTGATTGCCACGGCGCGCACCAAGGGGCCTGCGCTGGCGATTTCCAAGGGGATTGACCGGGATAGGGCCGTGGATGAATCTGGGAACCAGTTGGCGGTGTTCGGGAGACGCGGGGCACGCCCGCTGAACCATGAGGAGACAGAGCGCCTGTACCTGCGCAACGGACAGGTTTATACGGTCTCGGATGAGGCCTCGGAAGGTCCAAAACTGGCTTCGACTGCAAGTCCCACAGAGGGGTGGGTGCGGCATTTTAGAGCCTGGTTAGCGGGCTGGTACTAAAACCTGAAATTCAATTATGACCTATCGCTTTTTCTTCGCGTGCGGATGGTTCAAATGGGGATTCCGCAACCCTTTCATTCCAAAGAAGTTTTTAGGTTAACTCTTTTTCCTTCAACCGTTTACCATCTTGCCGCATCTTATAGTATTGTCACAAATCATTCACGTCTTCCACGCATAGCACCCATCAAAATAATTCGTGGGGCGACACGGGCCGGTACCG
>Ga0210403_10004552_pt1 | contig 11926 bp, 11 predicted proteins | sample IncBWC19MmetaG_FD_150863 | JGI IMG/M metagenome (GOLD analysis project Ga0210403, IMG submission 150863) | Forest soil microbial communities from Barre Woods Harvard Forest LTER site, Petersham, Massachusetts, United States - Inc-BW-C-19-M | ecosystem: Environmental > Terrestrial > Soil >... | reverse complement strand
CGCCGGAGGAAACCAACATCGACGATCTGCGCAAGCAGATGAAGGAAATGCAGGAGCGGCTCGAGCGCATGTCGAAAGAGCCGAAGAAGGAAGAGTGATTCTTCTCTCTCCATCGTCGTCCCCGCGCAGGCGGGGACCCATAACTACCGAAGCTTATTGTTAGGGCGCGCTGGGGCTCCAGCTTCTGCGGCTACGCGCGCCTGTGGTTATGGATCCCGGATCGCGCTCGCTATCGCTCGCTTGTCCGGGACGACAAGCGGAGTTAGCCCGCCTTCGGCAACGCCGCATCCGCCGCCCACGGTCGCTCCGCGGTCGCAAGCCCGATCAGCCGGCCCTGGATGTAATCGCAGCCCCAGTCGCGCAGCATCAGAGCCGCGTGTTCGTCCTGCACCCATTCGGCGACCGTCTTGATATTCAGCCGCCGCGCGAGATCGATCAGCGTCTGCACGAAGGCGCGATCATCGGCGGAGCGCGAAATGTTCTGCACGAAGGCGCCGTCGATCTTGACGATATCAACGCCGAGCTTGCGCAGGTTGCGGAACGAGGTGTAGCCGGCGCCGAAATCGTCGATCGCGATGCGGCTGCCGAAATTCTTCAGCCGCGTAACGAAACCGCGCACATCGTTGATGTCCTGGATCGCGACCGTCTCGGTGATCTCGACAATCAGCCGCTCGGCGACGCCGGGATGCGCGCGCATCAACGACTCGATCGATGCCCACCAGTCGGGATCCATGGTGGTCTCGGGCGAGATGTTGAGGCTGAGCTCGACGCTCGGCGACTGGGCGAGCTCGGCGACCACGAGCTCGAGCACGCGGTGATCCACCAGGCGGATCAGCCCGAGCCGCTCGGCGACCGGCACGATATCGGGCGCGAGCAGCACCCGGCCGTCATCCTGCTCCATCCGCACCAGGCATTCGTAGAAGGCGTTTTCGCGCGAGCTTGCCGCGACCACCGGCTCATAGGCCATTACGATGCGCCGTTCGTTGAGCGCGGTGACGATCTCGTCGGTGACGCGGATGTTGACACGGCGCTGCGCGTCGCGCTCGACGTTCGGACGCCAGGCCATGAACGAGCCGGCGCGGCGGCGCTTGCAACCATCGAGCGTCTCCTGCGCGCGGTTGATCGCTTCATCCGCCGAGCGCGCATAGCGGGGCACGGCGACGCCGCCGATCGAGGCGGTCACCGAAACCGGACCCGAACGCGTCGGTACCACCTCATCGCGCACCACCGCGAGAAAGCGTTCGGCGGCAACATTCATGTCGTCGATGGTGCAGTTCTTGAGGATGAGCCCGAACTTGTTGCCGGAGAAGCGGCCGAGCACGTCGCCGCCGCGCAGGCGCGCGCGGATTCGGTTGGCGATCTCCGAGATCACGGCGTCCGCGACATCGAAGCCGAAGGCGTCATTGACCCGCGCCAGGTGATCGATGCCGATCAGGAGGAAGGCGCTGGTGGAGCGGAAGCGCTGGGTTTCCTCGATCGCCTCCGCGAGTGCGGCAATCAGATGGGTACGGTTGAGCTCGCCGGTCAGCGGATCGTGGCGCGACAGCTTCAAAAGCTGCTCGTCGCGGGCGTGGCGCTCGTTGTTGATGCGGACGATGCCCTCTGCGCGCGCCGGCCTGCCGTCGGTGCCGGCGAACCAGCAACCGGTCTCCTCGATCCAGGTGAGTGGCGCCGAGGTCGAGACGCGTACGCCATATTCGATCCGGTAGGGCGTGCCGCCGGCGCCATGGACCGCCGGCGAAAGACCCAGCGCGTCGGTGCGGATCGAGCCCTGCGGCTCGATCAGTTTTGCGAATTCCGCCCCGCTCGAAAGGACCTCCGGCGGAATATCTGCAAAGACCGCACCGAGGTGATCGCTCCAGCTGATCGCGTCGCTGGCAATGTCCCACACAAAGGCGGCCTGGCCGAGCGAGGCGAGAATGGTCGAGGTCTGCGGAGGTGCGGCTGTCACTGTCGCCTCGTTTCGGGACACAGGCGGTGATTCCCTGTTCGCAGGATAGGGCCTGTTTCTCCCGAATCCCTAACCGAAGTTCATTAATGTTCTGGAAACCACCTTTTACGAAGTGCCGGAACGAAACGCAGGGCTGCGGCATACTAATTGCGGAAGTCAAACCGTAGCGGGGCCAGATGTCCCAGAATGTGACGGTTTGCAGTGTCCAGCGTTTACGAAGTGGAAATAGAAGACGGCGTCTTCGAGGACGTTGAGCCCCCCTGCGCCGCGCTGGTGCCGGTCACGCAGACCGCTTGTCGCGCCCCCAAATTGGCGGTGACGCGGCCCAACGCCAATTTCGTCACGCAACTGATTGCGACCGCCGAGCACGCGCCGCAAACCTGCGAGCGGCGACGCGCGGCGCCGGCTGATGCGCTTTCCGCCTATTCCGCGCACATGCACAAGGTCGGGGACGCCGGCCTGCGCACGCGGCAGACCATCTAGAACGGCGTTACTCCCGCGGCGCCTCGGGCGAGGCCGCGGAGCCGGCGCCGGGCTGCAATTCCGGAGACGGGATGGTCGGCGACGGTTCGGCTGCGGGCTGAACCGGCTTCGGATGATCAAGCAGCACCGACTCGGCGACCGAGGCCGCTGACGGCACTGATGCCGTCGGATTGGAGGCCGGCGTCGGTGCCGCGGGCACGGGTTCGATCCGCGGTTCCGGCGCAGGCGCTGCTTCATCCTCTCTCGAAGGTCTTCGCGATACGGTAGCGGGCACAGCCGTGCGGCGCGCGTGCAACGCGATGCCGCCGAAGAAATCCACCATCGCCATCAGCGTCAACAGGAAGAAGGTCGAGGTGCCGAATTTCGGCCACATCACGAATTCGGCCGCAGCAGCACCGAATACGATCAGCGACAGCAGATGATCGGTGAGATATTTCGAGCCCGGACGCGCGCCCTTGACGATCTCGAGCAGCAGCAACAACAGGCCGAGCGCCAGCAATATGTCGCTCAGGTTGACCGCCCATTCCGTGCCCGAAACCAGCGTCACCTTGATCAGGGGATCGACCATCGACACGGTTGGCATCAGCCAGGCGACGATGTTGTAGATCGCGAGCGGAATCAGAAGCAGCGGAAAACCGATCATCGGCGAGGCCTTCTTCACAAGAGGGAGATTGAGCGCATTCCGCAACAACGCCGGCGAAGCGCCTTCGCTCCGCCGCGGAAATTCCTCTTATCTCACTCGTTGGCCAAATTCGGGCAGGAAGATGAAAGCCTCCCGCCCGCCGCGATCAGGCTTGCTGATCAGGCTTCTTTCTTGGGCTTCAGCACCTGCCGGCCCTTGTACATGCCGGTCTTCAGGTCGAGATGGTGCGGCCGGCGCAGCTCGCCGGAGTCCTTGTCCTCGACATAGGTCGGCTTCTTCAGCGCGTCCGCCGAGCGGCGCATGCCACGCCGCGACGGCGAGGTTTTTCTTCTCGGAACAGCCATAACGGGTCCTCTAGGGGTGTTGCGGGGGCATCGCCCGAAATGCGGGACGCGCTTGAAAAGCGAGCTGCGATGCCGACAAGGCCGCGCTTATAGAGGATGGAGTGCCATAAGGCTAGGGCCGGCGGCGGTTAAAATGGCCAAAAATGGGCTCAGAAAGCCCGATTTTCGCCCCAGCACGACGTCACCGCCTGCGCCCGCGTCGTATAGGTCCCTGCGAGCCGCCGCAGCCCGGGTCCCGGCGTGCGTGCGCTGCGAATATGCGGATTGGGCAGGATCGACGCCAGCAGCGCCGCCTCCCGCGGCGACGCCGTGGCGGCTGAATGGCCGAAGGCGAAGTTCGATCCCGCTTCGGCGCCGAACTGGCCGGAGGGGCCGAGCTCGGCGATGTTGAGATAGATTTCGAGGATCCGCTGCTTCGGCAGCACGGCATCGATCCAGAGCGCCAGCGGAAACTCCAGCGCCTTGCGGACGAAGCTCGCGCTCTGCCACAGGAACAGGTTTTTCGCCACCTGCTGGGTGATGGTGGAGGCGCCGCGCATCCCCTCCCCTTCCTGGGCGTCGTTGATCGCCTCGCGCAGCGCGCCGAAATCGATGCCGTGATGTTTGCAGAAATGCGCGTCCTCCGCGCCCACCACCGCGCGCGGCAGTGAAGGCGACATGGCGTGGAGATCGATCCATTGCCGCGACACCGGCGCGCCCGTGAGGTTGCGCCAGACCATCAGCGTCGAGACCGGGTGGCCGGTGCGGTAGAACGGCGTCAGGACATAGGGCACGAACAACGCCACCAGCACGATCAAGGCCAGGATTTTGAGAGCGCGCAAATCGGTGTTTTCTGCTTCGTGGGGGAAAGCCTTGGGACACGGGATAAAGCGCTGTTATCCCGCTCACAGTTCCGGGCTTTTTCAAGCGGTTTTATGACGTAGCCGGCGCAGCACTGCGATTGACGAAGCCGGTCGCATAAAGGATTGTCCGCCCAATTTGACCTTGGAGCTTGCCTTGCCGACTTTGCCTTGGAGCCCGATTGAATGACCGGCACTGCCCACGATTTCGCGAAACGACTGGACCAGACCGCGGAGGACACCGAAACCCTGCTTGCCAAACTGCTCTCGGACACGCTGGAGACGGACGAGATCGCGCGGCCGAAACGGCTGATGGACGCCATGCGCTACTCCAGCCTTGCCGGGGGCAAGCGCCTGCGGCCCTTCCTGGTGGTCGAGAGCGCCGCCGTGTTCGGCGTTCCCCGCGAAGCTGCGCTCCTCGCCGGTGCGGCGCTCGAATTCATCCACTGCTACTCGCTGATCCACGACGACCTGCCGTCGATGGACAATAGCGACCTGCGCCGAGGCCGTCCGACGCTGCACAAGAAGACCGACGACGCCACCGCGATCCTCGCCGGCGACGGCCTGTTGACGCTGGCCTTCGACATCGTCACCCGCGACGAGATCCACCGCGACGCCACGGTCCGCCTCCTGCTGACGCGGGCGCTGGCGCGCGCCGCGGGCATCGGCGGCATGGTCGGCGGGCAGATACTCGATCTTGCCGGCGAGGGGCGCTTCGGCGACCGCGAGCCGGTCGATGTCGCGCGGCTGCAGCAGATGAAGACCGGCGCGCTCTTGCGCTTCGGCTGCATCGCCGGCGCGCTGCTCGGCCAAGCCTCGCCGAAGGAGTATCAGGCGCTCGACGATTACGGCAAGGCGCTCGGCGAAGCCTTCCAGATCGCCGACGATCTGCTCGACGTCGAGGGCGACGCGGCGGCGCTGGGAAAACCGTCCGGCCAGGACGCGGCGCTGGGCAAGACCACCTTTGTCACCCAGCTCGGCATCGAGGGCGCCAAGCAGCGCGTGCGCGACCTGCTCGCGCGCGGGGATTCCGCGCTCTCGATTTTCGGCGCGAGGGGTGACGTGCTGCGCGCCACCTCGCGCTTTGTCGCGGAGCGGAAGAACTGAGCGGAGAACGCAAGACGCCGATGCCCGGCAACGAGCTCGAAGAGACCCTTCTTCGATTCCGCAAGCTGCCGAAGCCGGTTCGGGTAGTTTACGCGCGGCCGCGCACCTTCGTGTCGATGGTGCTGGGCGTCATCGCTTATCTGCTGTTGCCGGCTTCGCTGCGGCTGGTGACGCGGCTGCTGATCGGCTGGGACGCCTTTGCCATCCTCTATCTCGTGCTGGTCTATCTCATGATGTGGCGGAGCGAACTCCGCGGCATCAAGCGCAATGCCATATTGCAGGACGACGGCCGCTTTTTGATCCTGCTGGTGACCGCGCTTGGCGCCTTTGCCAGCATCGCCGCGATCGTGTTCGAGCTCGGCACGCATCACGCCGTGCCGCAGCTTGCGATCGCGACCGGCACCATCGCGCTGTCCTGGGCCGTCGTGCATACCGCCTTCGCGCTGCATTACGCCCATGACTATTATCGCGGCGCCAAGCCGGGCGGCCTGCAGTTTCCAAGCGGCGAGAAACAGGACCACGCCGACTACTGGGACTTCGTCTATTTCTCGTTCGTGATCGGCATGACCGCGCAGGTCTCCGACGTCGGCATCACCGACAAGACCATCCGCCGCACCGCGACCGTGCACGGCATCATCTCGTTCGTCTACAACACCGCTCTTGTGGCGCTGATGGTCAACATCGCGGCAAGCGCGATTTCGAGTTGAAGCCCTCACTTCGTAGGGCGGTTTAGCGAAGCGTAATCCGCCACTCCCCTCACCGCGGCGGGTTACGCTTCGCTAACCCGCGCTACGAAATGCGCTGAGAATTGAACGCAGATGCGGCTGTCGTTACGGGCACCTTCCCGACATGATGGCCTCGTTCGTGTTGCAACCCCGTTCACGTTCAATACCGGTAAGCGGCCGGCTCGTAGCCGTCTGCCCTGAACTCGGCGCTTGAGAACGCCCGAACCGCGGCGGTAGCGCGCCTACGCCGGCATCATAACCATAACCAGCCCCACCACCCGGCGTAACGGTGCGAGCATTGTCCTGACGGCCCTGGCGGGAGCGGCGGCTTGCACGATCAACCTCGTCGCGCTTGGCCACCGGCTGCTTGCGTTGCCTCTCGCACTCATTGTCGTCGTTGATGAACGAGCCTTCGGCGCAGACGATCTTCGTGCAATGATCGCCGTCGGCCTTGAAGCCGTGGTCGCAGACCAGCGGGCAGACCCGCGACGGCTTCTGCTTGATCGCATCGAGCGTGTCCGCATTCACTGTCTTGACGTCGAGCTTCATGCCGGCGTTACGGTTGAACTGCGACAGCGAGCGCTGCGACGACGCATCCCAATCGCCGTCGGCGTTGCCGGTATAGCAGCCGACGCGGCGCAGCTCGGACTGGACCGACTTGGTGATCTCGGTCTGCGACGGCGCGGGATTGAGCGAGGCCAGATTGGCGTTCTTGTCCGACGTGCGCGTTGCCGACTCCGGCTGCGGCGTCGGCGTATTGACTGCCACGACCGTCTTGTCGGCACGGTAGCGCTCCGCGTCGGCCGCCTGCTGTTGCGCAACCTGCTTGGCCTTTTCGGCATCCAGGCGCGCCTGCTCGGCGGCCCTGGCATCGGCTTCCGCCTTGGCCTGCGCCTCCTTTTGGGCGCCGGCGGCCGCGAGACGTTCGCGTTCCTGCTCGGCCTGCTTCGCCTTCTCGACCGCCGCGGCATGCGTTTCATCGGCCGTGATCTTCTCGAGCTGAAGTTTGGCAAGGCTTGAATAGAATCCATCGGGATGCTGCGACAGGAAGGCGTTGAACGCCGCCTTGCTGCCGAGCTGCAGCGCAAGCTCATAGTCGCGGCGGATATCGGCCTGCGGGTTGGGCGTTGTGGCCGGCGCCGCAGCGACGGGAGCCCGCGCCGCAGCCGGGGCCGGCACCAGCGGGACATCGTCGCCGCCGAGCGAGCCATAGACATAGGGCTCCTGCGTGTTGGAGGTAGCCTTCAGCACATCGTCGCGCACGAAACCGAACGCGCGGCGCACGTCGAGCCCCGGCGTCGTCAGATGCCGCGACAGCGCCATGGTGAACGGACTGTTCTTGCCATTGCCGTCCTGCGCCGTCGAGCCGGCCTTGGCGGAATAGGCAATCAGGGTGTTGGAGCTCGTCGGCTCGACCCTGGCGAGGCCGCGGCCGACCGAACGCGTGGCCAGCGTCTTCTTCATGGTCTGGGCAAACGGATTGTCGCGGCAGGCATCGAGGATGACGAGCTGTAGCTTCTTGGCCGATTCGACCGACACCAGGACCCGATCCAGCGAAAAGGCTTCGTCATAGACGTCGTTGTCGCGCTCGAGCTTGGCGTCCACCGGAATCAGATAATTGCCGCCGTCGACCTCGATGCCGTGGCCGGCATAATAGATCACCGCGATATCGGCACCGCTCGCCTTGTTGGCGAACTCGCGGAGCGCCCGGCGCGTCTCCAGTGCCGGAAGATTCTGCCGGAAGTCGACCACATCGAAGCCGGCGTCCTTCAGCGTCTGCGCCATCAGCGCCGCGTCGTTGACGGGGTTCGCGAGCGGCGGGGCGTTCTGATAGGCCGAATTGCCGAGCACGAGCGCCACGCGCTTGTCGGCCAACGCCGGCTGGCAGATCAGGAGGAGCGCCGCGGCCAGACAGAATTTCAGCGATCCGAATAATCCACGCACACTCATGATGGCGCCTCCGAAAACGACGGTCTCCCGCCCCAAGGATGACCTAGCAAAGCTTCGCACCAGCGCGTTGTGAGCCAGATCACGAAGTAAACCACGGTGGAACCAACGATTTTCCCGGGGCTCCCTTGTCTTAAGTCTAACCGGGGGTCGGTTTGGTTCGGCGGCCAGTTCGCCCTTTGCGAAGTCGCATTTTCCGTCCAAGATTGGGAGAGAATAAAGAAAATTCCGGAGGGAGCGATGCACGGGGTGATGTTTCACGGCGAGCGCGAACTGGAACTGATGCAGTTCCCCGATCCAGGCCCCGACGCACACGATGTCGTCATCGAGATGAAGGCGTCGGGCATGTGCGGCAGCGATTTGCACCAATATCGCCGCGCCAAGGGCGGGGGCCAGGCCAGCGGCATCCCGATGCGGGACGGACCGGTGATTGCAGGCCATGAGCCCTGCGGCGTGGTGGTTGCAGTCGGCTCGGCCGTCGGCCCCCGGGAAGCCCGCGTCGGCCAGCGCGTGATGGTGCACCATTATCAGGGCTGCACCCAGTGCAACCATTGCCGTGCCGGCTGGCAGCAGCTCTGCCAAGAGGTGCCGGTCAAGGTCTATGGCAACAACGCCCATGGCGGGCATGCGAATTACCTAAAGGTGCCGGCGAATACGCTCGTGGCGTTGCCGGACGAGCTGTCGTTTTCGGCGGGAGCGGCGATCGCCTGCGGCTCAGGCACCGCCTACAGCGCGCTCCGCCGCATGAACCTCTCCGGCAACGACACCATCGCGATCTTCGGCCAGGGTCCCGTGGGGCTGGCGGCCACGCAATATGCCAAAGCGATGGGCGCGCGGGTGATCGCGCTCGACATCAGCGAGCAACGGCTCGACCGCGCCAAGGCGTTCGGCGCGGATGCCACCGTCAATCCGGGCTCGAACGATCCGGTCGCGGCGATCAAGGACCTGACTCACGGCCGCTATGCGGATCTCACGCTCGACACTTCGAGCAATCCCGACGCGCGGCTGAACGCGATCCGGGCCACCAAGGTGTGGGGCACCATGTGCTTTGTCGGCGAGGGCGGCAATGTTCACATCGATGTCAGCCCGCATCTGTTGCGTCGGCAATTGACCCTGGTCGCGTCCTGGACATTCTCGAATATCATCCAGGCGGAATGCGCGCGGTTCTCGGTCGAGCGCGGCATCGATGTCGACCAGTTGTTCACCCATCGCTGGAAGCTCGACCAGGCCGAGGAGGCCTACAAGCTGTTCGACAAGCAGGTCGACGGCAATTCCGGGGCGCGCGTAGCGCGAAGATCGTTGAGAAGATTCCGGGCTCATCGCTGCGCGATGCACCGGAATGACAGGACAGGAGATCAGCCGTGAGTCATGACCGTTCATCCGTCGAAGCCGTGGTCAACCACTATTTCGATGCACTTTACGAAGGCGATGCCGACAAGATGGGCACGATCTTTCATCCTTCCGCCGACCTGCGCTGGGTCGACAAAGGTGAATTGAAGGTGCTGACCGTGCCCGATTGGCTGGGCCTGATCAGAAAGCGGGCCTCGGCCAAGGCCGAAGGCAAGCCGCGCGAAGACTTCATCGTCACCATCGACCGTTCCGATGACAACACCGCCTTCATCAAGGTGCGCTGCCAATTGCCGCCGCGCTACTTCACCGATTATCTGGTGGCGATGAAGCTGAAGGACGGCTGGCAGATCGTCTCGAAGTCGTACCGCTACGATCTGCGCGATTGACGCCTCCCACCCGTCTCGTGCAACAAAGACGGAATGGAAGCTACGTTTCAGATTTTTCTGTTCCTGCTTGCGGTGCTCGCGGGCACCGCACTGTTCGCGCGCCGGGTCGACATCGCACCCGCGATTCTGCTGCTGCTCGCCGGTATCGTGCTGGCCTTCATCCCCGGCATGCCCATGCTGGAACTGCCGCCGGAGCTGGTGCTGCTGCTCGTGCTGCCGCCCCTGATCTATTCAGCGAGCGTCGCGATGAGCTGGCGCGAGTTCAAGCACAACCTTCGCCCGATCACCCTGCTCGCGGTCGGCGCCGTGATCTTCACGGCCGCCATGGTCGCGACCGCCACGCATTATCTGATCGGGCTGCCCTGGAATGTCGGATTCCTGCTGGGCGCGATCGTCTCGCCGCCCGACGCGGTCGCGCCGCTGGCGATCGCGCGCAGGCTCTGCATCCCCCGCCGCGTCATGGTGGTGCTCGAAGGCGAGGGGCTCGCCAACGACGCTACCGCGCTGATCCTCTACCGCTTCGCGGTGGTGGCGATCACGACCGGCAGCTTCTCACTGTCGGAAGCCGGCGGCATGTTCTTCGCGGTCGTTGCCGGCGAAGTGTTGTTCGGCATCGCCGTCGGCTGGCTTTCGCTGCGTACCCGCCATTACGCGCGCGACCCGCAGATCGAGATCACCCTGTCGCTGATCACGCCCTATCTCGCCTATTGGGTGCCCGAACATCTCGGCGGCTCCGGCGTGATCGCAACCGTCGCCTGCGGGCTCTATATGAGCTGGAACGGGCCGTTATGGATTTCGTCGGCGACGCGCCTGCAGGGCATCTTCTTCTGGAATTTGGTGATCTACCTGATCGAAGGCCTGTTGTTCCTGCTGACCGGCTTCCAGATGCGGTCGCTGTACGAGAAATCGAAGGCGTTTCCGCTCGACGACATCCTGATCGCCATCGCCCTGGTAGCGGCCGTCGTCATCGTCGCCCGCTTCGTCTGGGTCTATCCCGCGACCTATCTGCCGCGGGTGATGAGCAGGAGCCTGCGCAAACGCGATCCCTCGCCGCCCTGGCAACATATATTCATCCTGTCCTTTGCCGGTGTGCGCGGCGCGGTTTCGCTCGCCGCCGCGCTGGCCCTGCCGCTCGCGCTCGCGAATGGCGATCCCTTTCCCTATCGCGACCTCGTGCTGTTCATCGCCTTCGGCGTCATCTTCGTGACGCTGGTCGGTTTGGGCCTAAGCCTGCCGATGGTGGTGCGCTGGCTTGGCGTATCGAATGCCGGCCGCAACGAGGTTGTCGCGGAGCACCAATCCGAAATCGCCGCACGGCGCGAGGCGCTGGATGCGGCGCTGCGCTCGCTCGACGCCCTGATCGAAAAGTGCGAGCTATCGGACGAAGTCGTGAGCCTGTTGCGGGCGCGGCATGAGATCCGCGCCAATCAGCTGCCGGACTCACTCGATCCCGAGAAGCATGACGTCTCGTCGGCCGGAACCGAGCTGACGCGCGAACTGATCGCGGCCGAGCGCAAGTTCATCCACATGATGCTGCGCGACGGCAAGATCACCGACGAGGCGCGCCGACGCATCGAGCGGGACCTCGATCTCGAAGAAGCCGGCCTCGCCAATCGCGAATACCGCGAAACGCCGCTGTGACGCGCGGCGTCAGCGCAGATGGCAGGCGACCCAATGGCCGTCGGCGCTCTGCTTGAGCTTAGGCACTTCCCGGCTGCAAAGCGGCTGCGCGATCGGGCAACGTGTGTGGAAGTGACAGCCTGACGGCGGATGAATCGGGCTCGGCACCTCGCCGCCGAGCCGGATGCGCTGGCGCTTCACCTTGGGGTCCGGAATCGGGACCGCCGACAGCAACGCTTCGGTATAGGGGTGTTTGGGCGAGGCATAGAGCTCGCGGCTTTCAGCCATCTCGACAATGCGGCCAAGATACATCACGGCCACGCGTCGGCTGATATGCTCGACGACCGACAAATCATGGGCGATGAACAGAAAGGCGAGGCCGAATTTCTGCTGCAAATCTTCCAGCAGATTGATCACCTGGGCCTGGATCGACACATCGAGCGCCGAGACCGGCTCGTCGCAGATGATCAGCTTCGGCTCGACTGCGAGCGCGCGCGCAATCCCGCTGCGCTGGCGCTGGCCGCCGGAAAA